>OKXI01000628.1_pt1 | contig 12053 bp, 9 predicted proteins | sample 1607161 | NCBI WGS metagenome assembly OKXI01 (sample SAMN04414078, study PRJEB24778) | human gut metagenome | material: faecal | host: Homo sapiens
CTTTTAATGGTATTAAAAAGGCAATAATTGCAAATAAAGGTGTTTTAAATAATGCTATTTCCTCTCTTATTTATGAAAGATTAAATAAAGCAGGAATACCAACCCATTTCATTAAAAAACTAAATGATAGGGAAGAACTATGTAAAAAAGTAAATATTATCCCGCTTGAGGTTGTTGTAAGAAATGTTATTGCTGGGTCAATGGCCAAACGTTTAAATATTGAAGAAGGAACAATTCCTTCTAATGTTATAAGAGAAATTGATTATAAAAATGATGCTTTAGGTGATCCTCTAATTAATGATGATCATGCGGTTTCCTTAGGTATATGTAGCTATGATGATTTAAAGAAGATTTATGAATTAACGGATAGGATTAATAATGAGTTAAAAAAGATGTTTGATTCGGTTGATGTTATATTAGTTGATTATAAAATTGAATTTGGCTTTGATTGTGATGGTAATATTGTTCTTTCAGATGAAATATCACCTGACAGTGCAAGATTATGGGATAAAAAATCACTAGCTAAGCTTGATAAGGATAGGTTTAGAAGAGATCTTGGTAAGGTTGTAGAAGCCTATGAAGAGATATTAAAGCGTTTAGAGAAAATTGCTTAATAAGGAGGCAATATAATGGATAACATGGAAGCGTTTAGGGGGCTTCATGAGGAATGTGGGGTTTTTGGTGTATATGGAATACCTAATGCAAGTGAGCTTTGTTACTACGGACTTCACTCTTTGCAGCATAGAGGTCAAGAGGGCTGCGGTATTGTAGCTGTCAGTGATGACACACATGAGCTTAAGCGTATTAAGGGGGAAGGATTAGTATCAGAAATATTTAATAATACTAATTTATGTACGCTTAAGGGAAGTATGGCAATCGGTCATGTCAGATATGCTACAACGGGTGGAGGTGGAATTGAAAATGTTCAACCATTTCTATTTCGACATCATACTGGTGATTTTGCCCTTGCTCATAATGGAAATCTTGTGAATTCAAATGAGCTTAGAAAGTTTTTGGAGGAAAGAGGAAGTATGTTTCAATCAACCTCTGATTCCGAAATTCTTGCCCATTTAATAAAAAAGGATAGTGCCTCATCAAAAAGAATAGAGGCGATATTACAGGCTTTAAATATGCTTGAAGGAGCATTTGCCTTTGTTATTCTAACTAAAGATAGACTATATTGTGTAAGAGATAAATATGGCTTGAGGCCTCTTTCAATTGGCGTATTAAATGGTGGCTATGTTGTGGCATCAGAAACTTGTGCTCTTGATATTTGTGGAGCCACCTTCTTAAGAGATGTAAATCCCGGTGAGGTTGTTGTGATTGATGATTTCGGTCTTCATTCGTATGATTATTCTAAATATAAGCATCGTAATATGTGTGCTATGGAATATATTTATTTTTCAAGACCTGATAGTGATATTGAAGGGATTAATGTTCATGCCTTTCGAAAAGAATCCGGTAAGGTTTTATATAAGGAAGCTCCTGTTGATGCAGATATCGTTATAGGTGTTCCTGATTCAAGTCTTTCTGCTGCTATTGGTTATGCAGAGGCTTCACATATTCCTTATGAAATTGGTTTGGTTAAAAATAAATATGTAGGAAGAACCTTTATTCAGCCTAGTCAAGAAATGCGTGAAAAGGCCGTTAGAATGAAGCTTAGTCCGGTGCCATCAATTGTAAAAGGTAAAAGAATTGTTTTAATTGATGATTCGATTGTACGTGGTACAACAAGTAAAAAAATTATAAAACAGCTTCGTGATGCGGGAGCTTTAGAGATTCATGTTAGAATTGCATCTCCCCAAATAACGCATCCATGCTTCTATGGTGTTGATATTTCAACCTATGATGAATTAATTTCTGCTCATCATAGTGTTGAGGAAGTAAGAGAAATAATAGGAGCGGATTCACTGGCATTTATTTCTGAGCATGCTTTATTTGAAGTAGCTAAAAGAAATGAATTATGCACAGCTTGTTTTACAGGTAAATACCCAACAGCACTTTACTCAAGTGTTTGGGAAGCTAATAAGGATCATAAGTTTTAGGAGGATAAATATATGGGTTCAAAAGCGTATGGAAGTTCAGGTGTAGATTTAGAGGCTGGTTATGAGGCTGTAAGAAGATATAAGAAGCATGTTAAGAGTACTAATCGTCTTGGCTGTGTTTCTAACATTGGTTCATTTGGTGGAATGTTTGATTTATCACTATTAAATTATAAGGAGCCAATGCTTGTTTCAGGTACAGATGGTGTTGGTACTAAGCTTAAGCTTGCCTTTTTAATGGATAAGCATGATACTATTGGTATTGATGCTGTTGCGATGTGTGTTAATGATGTTTTAGCTCAAGGAGCTGAGCCATTATATTTCCTTGATTATGTTGCAGTAGGACATGCTATACCACAGCGTCTTGAGCAAATTGTTAAGGGTGTTGCAGATGGATGCATTCAAGCGGGCTGTGCACTAATTGGTGGTGAAACAGCTGAGATGCCAGGAATGTATCAGGATGGCGAATATGATATTGCCGGCTTTACTACGGGTGTTGTTGAAAAGTCAAAGCTAATTGATGGTTCTAAGGTTAGCGTTGGTGATGTCTTGGTTGGTATTGAGTCAAGTGGAGTTCATTCAAATGGCTTTTCTCTTGTAAGAAAGATAATTTCTGATAATAATTTAGATTTATTTAAAAAATATGAAGAACTTGATGAAACTAAAACCTTAGGTGAGGTTTTACTTACACCAACTAATATTTATTGTAAAGAGGTCTTAGACGTAATTAGAAATGTTGATGTTCATGGAGTTGCTCATATAACTGGTGGTGGCTTTGATGAAAATATTCCACGTATTTTACATGAAGGACAAGGAATTTTAATTAATGAGGGTTCATGGCCAATTTTACCAGTATTTAAATTCTTAGAACATTATGGTAAGGTAGCTCATCGTGAGATGTTTAATATTTATAATATGGGTATCGGTCTTGTTTTAGCTTTAGATGAGAAAGATGCTTCAAAGGCAATTTCTATTTTAGAATCTCATGGACGTAAGGCTTATAAGATTGGCGTTGTTTCTGCTAAAGAAGGAGTCGAAATTAAATAATGAGGCTGGCTGTATTTGCATCAGGTTCAGGAACTAATTTTGAAGCGATTGTTAAATCTTGCCTTAAAGGCGAGATTTCTTGTCAGGTGGAAATTTTAATTTGTGATAAAAAGGATGCTTATGTTTTAACAAGAGCTAAAAAATTAAAAATAAGAACCTTTGTTTTTGACCCTCATAGTTATAAAAAAAGAAGTGATTATGAAAAAGAAATTGTTAAAATTTTGCGTGATCTTAAAATTGATTTAATTTGTCTTGCTGGGTATATGCGTATTGTAGGTAATACCTTGCTTGATGCATATAAGGATAGGATTATTAATATTCATCCGGCTTTACTCCCATCATTTAAGGGAGCCCATGGAATTGAAGATGCCTTTAGCTATGGTGTTAAGGTGTTTGGGGTTACGGTTCATTATGTAACAAAAGAGCTAGATGGAGGACCTATTATTGCTCAAAGGGGCTTTGAGTACTATGGGGATAGTATTGAAGAGGTAGAAGCTAAAATTCATGAGATTGAACATGAGCTATATCCTTTTGCAATTAATAGAATTATTAAGGAGAACTAAAAAATGAAAGCTTTAATCAGTGTATCAAATAAAACAGGCGTAGTAGAATTTGCGCGTAATCTAATTTCCCTTGGGTTTGAGGTAATTTCAACAAGTGGAACAATGAAATGTCTTCGTGAGGCTGGACTTCCTATAACTAATATTTCTGATGTGACAGGATTTCCGGAAATTTGCGATGGTAGAGTAAAAACTCTTCATCCTGCAGTTCATGGTGCTTTACTTGCAAGAAGAGATAACAAAGAGCATCTAAAGGCTTTAAGTGATAATCATATTGAATTAATTGATCTTGTGTGTGTAAATTTATATCCCTTTAAGGAAACAATTGCTAAAGAGGGTGTTACAATGGAGGATGCTATTGAAAATATTGATATTGGTGGACCTTCAATGTTAAGAAGTGCAGCTAAGAATTATGCATCAGTAACGGTTGTATGTGATCCTTCGGATTATGATAATATTATTAATGAGATCAAAGAAAATGGCAATACGCTACTTGATACGAGACTAAAGCTTAGTGCTAAGGCCTATACACATACCGCATCATATGATATGGCAATTTCGGATTTTATGAGAGAAAATGCTTCTCTTTCACCGGTGCTACATATTGAAGCGCCTTTATGCCAAACCTTAAGATATGGTGAAAATCCTCATCAAGCGGCTAACTTTTATAGTTTAAATCCTGGAAGCTATAGCCTAGCAAATGCTACAAAGCTTCAGGGTAAGGAACTATCATATAATAATATTCAGGATGCTAATGCCGCTTTGATGATTGTTCGTGAATTTGATCCATCTATTCCTTTTGCAGTAGGTCTAAAGCATATGAACCCTTGTGGTGCGGCTATTGGTTCGGATTTGGTTGATGCATGGACTAAAGCCTATAATGCTGATCCGGTTTCTATTTATGGAGGAATCGTCGCAACTAATCAGGTGATTGATAAGAAAGCTGCTAAGCTTATGAAATATACAATTCCTCAAAATGGTGAAGAAAAAGCTCCCCTTTTCTTGGAGGTTATTTTAGCTCCTAAATTCACCGATGAAGCAAAAGTTGAATTTTCAAAGCGTAAAAATGTAAGATTAATTGAATATAAGCTTGGTCCTACCACTCCATCTAAGCAATATGTGAGTGTAAATGGTGGTATTCTTGAACAGGATAGTGATATTAAGATGGTTAAGGTAGATGATTCGATGACTGTAACCTTGAGGCATCCTACTCCTGTAGAGCTAAGCGATATGCAATTTGGACTTAAGATTGTAAAGCATGTAAAGTCAAATGCAATTGTTGTAGTTAAGGATGGTGTAACCCTAGGTGTTGGCGCAGGTCAAATGAATCGTGTTGGTTCAGCTAAGCTTGCCCTTGAAGAGGCACGTGCTAAGGGTTATACAAAAGAATTAGTTTTAGCTTCTGATGGCTTCCTACCATTTGGAGACACAGTTTCATATGCTAAAGAATTTGGTGTGACTGCGATTGTTCAGCCTGGTGGCTCTATTCGTGACGAAGAGTCAATTAACGTGGCTAATGAAAATGGAATATGCATGCTATTTACAGGTATGCGTCATTTTAAGCATTAATTATGAAGGTATTAATTGTTGGTGCTGGCGGTAGATGTCACGCTATTGCCTTAGCACTTAGTAAATCTAAGTATGTAAGTGAAATATATTGTGCTCCTGGAAATGCTGGAATAGCTCAAATAGCAACACTTGTTCCGATTAAGGAAATAGATGTTGAGGCTTTAAAGGCGTTTGCAATTAAGCAAAAAATTGATTTAACTGTTGTTGGTCCGGAAATGGCTTTAGCTGCCGGAATTGTAGATGAATTTAATGCTGCAGGCTTAAAAATATTTGGTCCGACTAAAAAGGCAGCAGAAATAGAAACATCAAAATCCTATGCTAAAGATTTGATGAAAAAATACCATATTCCTACTGCTTCCTATGAGGTTTTTACTGATTATGAAAAGGCAATTAATTATGTTAGGGGACATAGCCTGCCAATTGTTTTAAAATATGATGGACTTGCAGCAGGAAAGGGTGTTGTAATAGCTACAACCTTAGAAGAGGCTGAAGAAACCCTAAAGGATATGTTAATCGATGAAGAATTTGGAAGTTCATCCGTAGTAATTGAAGATTATCTTGAAGGTCCGGAGTTTTCTTTTATGTGCTTTGTTTCAAATGATAAGGTTTATCCTATGGAGGTAAGCCAAGATCATAAGCGTGCGTATGATAATGATTTAGGTCCAAATACGGGGGGTATGGGGGCTTATAGTGGTGTACCAATTATTAACGATTCAGACAAAGAATATGCTCTTAAGCATATAATGGAGCCTACAGCTTTAGCTTTAATGGCTGAAGGTCGTCCGTTTAAGGGTGTATTATATGGGGGCCTTATGAAGACTAAGGATGGTATTAAAGTGATTGAATTTAATGCTCGCTTTGGAGATCCTGAAACGGAAGTTGTTCTTCCTAAATTAAAAAATGATTTATTTGAGGTTTTTTGTGATATAATAGATGGAAATAAGGTCGAGCTTACATTTGATCCTATGTACTATCTTGGTGTTGTCCTTGCAAGCAAGGGCTATCCTTCATCTTATGAAAAGGGCTTTTTAATTGAAGGCCTTAATGATGTTAATGGTATTGTTTATCATATGGGAACTAAAGAAGATGGTGGCAAATACTACACTAATGGTGGTAGAGTATTAATTGTTGTGGCTAAAGGTAAAACTTTGCTTGAGGCCCAACAAAATGCTAATTTAGAGGTAAGTAAGATTAAATGTAATAATCTATATCATAGAACTGATATTGGACATCGATCACTTTAGGAGGAAATTATGGCAAGAATTATTAGTGGCAAAGAGCTATCACTTAGTATTAAAGAAAAAATGAAGGAGGAGATCCTTTATTATAAAAGGGTTTATGAGCGTTTGCCTCATCTTGTCGTCGTTCTTGTTGGTGATGATCCAGCATCAAAATCTTATGTTAAGGGTAAGGAGCATGCTTCCCTTGAGATTGGAATTGAAAATACAACTATTTGTTTACCGGATGATATAACAGAAGAATCACTTTTAGCTAAAATTGATGAGCTTAACAATGATGATAATGTTGATGGTATTTTAGTACAACTTCCCCTTCCGTTACATATTAACAAGGAGCATGTTATTGAACGAATAAGACTGGATAAGGATGTTGATGGCTTTCATCCTTTAAATGTCGCTGCCTTGTGGCAAAAAAGAGAAGGTATGATACCTTGTACACCAAGAGGAATTATTAGTCTTCTTAAGTCCGCAAATATTCCTCTTGCTGGTAAAAATGCCGTTGTAATGGGAAGATCAGATATTGTAGGGCTTCCAATTTCTAAGCTTCTTTTAGATCAAAATGCGACTGTGACAATTGTGCATTCTCGTACAGAAAATGTTAAGGAAATTACAAGAAAGGCCGATATATTAATTGTCGCAATTGGTAAACCCAAATATGTTACAGCTGATTTTATTAAGGATGGTGCAGTTGTAATTGATGTTGGTGTAAATAGAGACCCTCAAACACATAAGCTATGTGGTGATTGTGATTTTTCATCATGTGAGCCTAAAGCATCCTTTATTACAAAGGTGCCTGGTGGTGTGGGTCCTATGACAATTTGTTGCTTAATGCAAAATACACTTGAAGCATATTTACATCATATGGAGGAAAAATAAAATGATTGAACGCTATAGTCGTAAATGTATGAGAGATATTTGGACGGAAGAGTCTAAATTTAATGCCTATTTGAAGGTAGAACTTAAAAATGCTGAGGCTTGGTCAGAGCTTGGTGTGGTTCCTAAGGAGGATCTTCCTAAGCTTGATAAGGCATCATTTACTATTTCAAGAATAAAAGAAATTGAAGCACAAACTAAGCATGACGTAGTAGCCTTTACTAGAACTGTATCAGAATCACTGGGAGAAGAAAGAAAGTGGATTCACTATGGTCTTACTTCAACGGATGTTGTTGATACAGCAAATGCGATTTTAATTAAAGAGGCTAATAAAATATTACGCAAGGATATCTTAGATATTATGGCTGTCTTAAAGAAAAGAGCCTTAGAATTTAAAAATACACCTTGTATTGGAAGAACCCATGGTATTCATGCCGATATTACATCATTTGGTCTTAAATGGGCCTTATGGTATTCTGATATGCAAAGAATGCTTAAGCGTTTTGATGATGTTGTAGCAGAAATTGAAGTTGGTAAATTATCAGGCGCAGTTGGAAACTTTTGTAATATTCCACCATTTATTGAAGAATATGTTTGTAAGGCACTTGATATTTCATATGCTCCTATTTCAACACAAGTTATTCAGCGTGACCGCCATGCTCACTATATGGCTGTTTTAGCTCTTATTGCATCTGAGCTTGAAAAGATGGCCCTAGAGGTTAGAAATCTTCAAAGAACCGAAGTTCATGAAGCCGAAGAGGCTTTTAGTAAGGGACAAAAGGGTTCAAGTGCTATGCCTCATAAGCGTAATCCCATTTCTTCTGAAAATATCTGTGGATGTTCTAGAGTTATGCGTGGGTATATGCTTACATTTTATGAAAATATTGCATTGTGGCATGAAAGAGATATTTCTCATTCTTCAACAGAAAGAATTATTTTACCAGATGCGACTTGCTTATTAGATTATATGTTAAATCGTTTTAAAGGAATTTTAGAAAATTTGGTTGTATATCCTGAAAAGATGCTTAAAGATATTTATATGACTAATAAGGTTATTTTTGCTCAAAGAGTACTTTATGCTTTAATTTCTAAGGGCCTTGTACGTGAGGAGGCTTATGATACAGTACAGCCAATTGCGATGGAGGCCTATAACAATAATATTGATTACCAAGAGCTTCTTAAGAAAAGTGAGGCTGTTTTAAAGCATTTAACTAAGGAAGAAATTGATGCATGCTTTACTCTTGATTATTATTTTAAAGAGGTTGGATATATTTATAAGAGGTTAGGATTGGAGGATTAATAATATGTCTAAATTTGATGATATTCGCATTGGCTTAACTTTTGATGATGTACTTTTAGTACCTCAAAAGTCTAATGTTTTACCTTCTGAGGTTTCATTAAAAACCCATTTAACAAAGAATATTGAGCTTAATATTCCAATTGTATCTGCAGCGATGGATACTGTTACGGAATCAGAGCTTGCGATTGCTCTTGCACGTGAGGGGGGACTTGGCTTTATTCATAAGAATATGTCAATTGAAGAACAAGCTCGTGAGGTTGATTTAGTTAAGCGTAATGAAGCGGGTATGATTATTAATCCCGTTACGATGACTGAAGATAAAACAACAAAGGACGCCTTCGAAATTATGTCAATGTATCATGTTTCAGGTCTTCCTATTGTTGATGAAAAGGGTGTACTTGTTGGTATTTTAACTGCTCGTGATTTAAAATATCTTACACCTGATGATACTAAAATATCAAAAGTTATGACGCATGAGCATTTAATTACGGCTCCTGAGGGTACAACGCTTGAAGAGGCTCGTCAAATTTTGTGGAATCATCGTATTGAAAAGCTTCCTATTGTTGATGATAAAAATCATTTAGTAGGACTAATTACAACTAAGGATATTGATAATGCTAAAAATTATCCTAATGCATGTAAGGATGAAAAGGGTCGTTTACGTTGTGGAGCTGCAGTTGGTATTGGTGCTGATATGATGGAGCGTGTTGATGCACTCGTGGCTTCTGGTGTTGATATTATTACGATTGATTCAGCCCATGGACATTCAGAAAATGTTATTAATGCGGTTAAAAAGATAAGAGCTAAATATCCTACTTTAAATTTAGTTGCAGGAAATATTGTAACAAAGGAAGCTGCTAAGGAGTTAATTGATGCAGGTGTTGATACTGTTAAGGTTGGTATTGGACCTGGTTCTATTTGTACAACTCGTGTAGTAGCTGGTGTTGGTGTACCTCAAATTACGGCGGTAAATGATGTTTATGAATATGCTAAAGAGCGTGGATGCTGTGTTATAGCTGATGGTGGTATTAAGCTTTCTGGTGATGTTGTTAAGGCACTTGCGGCGGGAGGAGATTGTGTAATGCTTGGTTCCTTACTTGCAGGTTGCTCTGAAGCACCAGGTGAGGAGATAATATTTAATGGCCGTCGTTTTAAGTCATACGTTGGTATGGGCTCTCTTGCTGCAATGAAGCGTGGTTCAGCTGATAGATATTTCCAAAAGAAGGATACAGTTGCTAAAAAGCTTGTACCAGAAGGTATTGAAGGAAGAGTAGCCTTTAAAGGCCCTGTTGCAGATACAGTTTATCAGCTATGTGGTGGTATTCGTTCTGGTATGGGATATTGCGGAGCTAAGGATATTCCAACCTTAAAGGAAGTTGCTAAATTTATTCGAATTACAAATGCGGGTCTTCTTGAGTCACATCCTCACGATGTTGAAATTACAGTAGAAGCACCAAATTATTCTAAGTAGGAGTTTTTATGACTGATAAGATTATTGTTTTAGATTTTGGATCTCAATATAATCAATTAATTGCCCATCGTATTAGAGAAATGGGTGTGTATAGTGCACTTTTACCTCATACAATTAAAGCCTCAGAAATTAAAGCAATGGAAGGGATAAAAGGAATTGTTTTTTCAGGTGGGCCTAAATCTGTTTATGATGATGATGCATTTAAAGTGGATGAAGAAATTTTTAATTTAGGTCTTCCTATTTTAGGAATTTGTTATGGTATGCAGCTTACAGCTAAGTATTTTAAGGGTGAAATTTTAAGTAGTCCTAAGCGTGAATATGGTAAGATGAATATTCTAATTGAAGATAAATCATTATTATTTAAGGATTTATATGATGAAGAAGAGGTTTGGATGAGTCATGGTGATCATGTTGCTAAAATTCCTCAAGGCTTTAAGCTTCTTGCTAAATCACAAAATGGTCTTGTAGCTTCCATTGCCAATGAAGAAAAGAAGATTTATTGTGTTCAGTTCCATCCTGAGGTAAGACATACAGTTAATGGTAATAAAATGCTTCATAACTTTGTTTTTGAAATTTGTCATGCTAATAATAATTGGTCAATGAAAAATTATCTTGATATGCAGATTGAACAAATTAGAAAAACAGTTAAAGATAAAAAAGTATTATGCGGTCTTTCAGGTGGAGTTGATTCAACTGTTGTAGCAGTGTTACTTCATAAGGCAATTGGCCATAATTTAACTTGCATGTTTATTGACCATGGGCTTTTAAGACAAAATGAAGGCGATGAGGTAATGGCTGCCTGCAAGAAATTTGATATGAATGTTATTCGTATCAATGCTAAGGAGCGTTTTTTATCGAAGCTTCAGGGGGTTACGGATCCTGAAAAGAAGCGTAAAATTATTGGTAATGAATTTGTATATTGCTTTGATGAGGAATCACGTAAGCTTGGTGATTTTGATTTTCTTGCTCAAGGTACATTATATACAGATGTTATTGAGTCAGGTACTGCTACCGCTCAAACAATTAAATCTCACCATAATGTTGGTGGACTTCCAAAGGATATGAAGTTTAAGCTTATTGAGCCACTTAATGTTTTATTTAAGGATGAGGTTAGAGCTTTAGGTCTCGAAATGGGACTTCCTTATGAAATTGTGTGGCGTCAACCATTCCCAGGTCCTGGACTTGCAATTAGAATTATAGGCGATATAACAGAGGAAAAACTTGAAATAGTCCGTAAAAGTGATGCAATCTTAAGAGAGGAAATAGCATCTGCAGGGCTTGATAAGGAAATTTGGCAATACTTTACCGCTTTAACTAATATGAAGAGTGTAGGAGTAATGGGAGATGGAAGAACTTATAATTATGCAATTGCAATACGTGCAGTTACATCAATTGATGGAATGACAGCTGATTGGGCTCGTATTCCTTATGATGTTTTAGATAAGATTTCAAGAAGAATTGTAAATGAAGTAGCAGGAGTTAATAGAGTACTACTTGACTGTACATCTAAACCACCTGCTACAATTGAATTTGAATAAAAGAATATTATTTTGATTTAATATTATAAAAAAATATTGTACTAAAATTAATAAAACTTTAACAAAAAAATTATAATTAAAAATCCAAGTGCATTTAATTAACACTTGGATTTAATTTATTTAATTAATAAAGCTTCCGAAAAGGCTAAAATTAAAGGCCCAATTCCTTTCCCATCATCATTTACGATTTCCCTTGATATATACATATCATATGTTCCCGCATATTTATCTGTACGTGAGGCAGTTAGTCCAGCACCGATACAAATTCCTCCGAATGTGTAGTTTCCTTCGGGACTTTTTGTTAGGTATTTATTACAAGTGCCATACAAAATATTTAATCCGATTTCTTGGTAACTTTTGGGTAAGGCATTTAATCTTATGGCTTTTAAAATGGCATATGCAACCATTAATGTAC
>OKXI01000638.1_pt1 | contig 11955 bp, 5 predicted proteins | sample 1607161 | NCBI WGS metagenome assembly OKXI01 (sample SAMN04414078, study PRJEB24778) | human gut metagenome | material: faecal | host: Homo sapiens
ATATGGAAACACTCTTTAATGGACGACTCAGCATTGAAGTTTCTGCACATGGAGCAGAGCTATGCAGTATTTTTTCTAATGGAAAAGAATATCTATGGCAGGCAGATCCTGCATTCTGGAAACGCCATTCGCCGGTACTCTTCCCGATTGTAGGAAGCGTATGGGAGAATGAATATCGAAACGAAGGCACCACCTATGTCCTCACTCAGCATGGATTTGCCCGCGACATGGAGTTCACACTGATATCCGAGGAAAACGATGAAGTCCGCTACCAGCTTGTCAGCAACGAAGAAACACTCAAGAAATATCCTTTCCCATTCCGTCTCACCATCGGCTATCGCATCCGCGAGAAGAAGGTCGATGTCATGTGGGAAGTAGAGAATACCGGGGAGAAGGAAATGCACTTCCAGATTGGTGCACATCCGGCATTCTACTATCCGGATTTCGATGCCGAAACGCAAGAACGGGGATTTTTCGGTTTCAATAAGAAAAGCGGACTGAAATACATACTTATTTCTGAAAAAGGATGTGCCGACCCGGACACCCAATATCCTCTGAAACTGACAAACGACTTGTTGCCATTGGACACACATACATTTGACAAAGATGCACTTATATTGGAGGGAAGCCAGGTGCGGCGGGTTACTCTATATAATAAGGAGAAAGCTCCTTATCTTAGCCTCCATTTTGATGCGCCTGTTGTCGGACTGTGGTCGCCACCTGCCAAGAATGCCCCGTTTGTCTGTATTGAACCATGGTACGGTCGTTGCGACAAAGCACATTATACAGGAGAGTATAAAGATAAGGATTGGGTACAGCATCTGCAACCCGAAGAGGTATTCAAAGGAAAATATACCATTGAAATAGAAGAATAAAGGAGAAGCCGTACCTGGTCCGTATCTGGTCCAAACGCTTAGGTACGGACCAGCTACGGAGCGGGTACGGCTTTGATAAAATTCGGGTACAGAAAAGGAGGAAATATAGACCAATCTTATTTCAACTTATAAACCTTGAATGAACTTACCGCATAGCTACCGCCTTTGGCATAGAAACTGATACGGTTGTAAGGTTCCGAAGGAAACACAAGGTTTGTCATTGCGAAACGTCCGTCATCGCCAAACACTTCAATACTTGATTTATCAACGAAAAGACGCAGCGTCATTTCCGAATTGCCTTCTATCGGAGCAAGAGTCAGCACCGGAAAGTCCGAACTGAATGATACGACTCCGCTCTTACTACGATCCATCGCAAACTTCTTCTCTACCAGGTTATAGTAAATATCCACTTCTTCTCCTTTTGAATTGAAAAGTTGGAAGCCAATGACTTCTGCATTTCTGTTCTTAATCGTCATTTCAATTTCATACGTACCTGTATTATCCGAAAGCAGTTTGTCCATATTATAAGTACGGTCCACCTTGAAGGAATGCTTCTTTTCTTCTTTCCCACGCAGTTTCAGCAGTTCTCGCGAAGGGGAAGATTTCAGATAAGTTTCACCCGCCGAAGTATAGAGACTCAGGTCACGGGGAACAGAGTTACCACTGCGATACTGAGTAGTAGGTACATTGTTGGCATATTGCCAGTTGCTCATCCATGCCAGCGCTATATGGCGTCCTTCGGGCGCATTACTCCAAGTCACGGTAGCATAGTGATCTTTTCCCCAGTCCATCCACTTGGTGTTTTTCGGTGATTCATTCACAAACTTCTTTCCATCGAAGGTACCTACAAAGTATTGAGTAGCACTTCCACCGAAGGGTCCGCCGGGATTAATATTACAGATTAGAACCCATTTCTTCAGTTCCGTACCTTCAATAGGCAGTTCTATCAGGTCGGGACATTCCCATACACCACCATGAGCCCCCTGACCTTCACCGAAACTACTTTCATAAGCCCAGTCCTTCAGATTAGCTGAAGAGTAGATTTGCATTTCCTGACCTACGGCAAGAATCATGATCCATTTATCAGTAGCGTCATGCCAGAAAACTTTCGGATCACGGAAATCACGTTGGGTGGAAGTCAGTATAGGATTACGCGCATACTTCTTGAATGTCTTTCCGTTGTCCAGACTGTAAGCCATACTCTGTACCTGGCGATCGCTGGCCGAAGTATAGAAAGCTATGATCGCACCGGCACCAAAACCTGCCGTATTATCCTTATCAACCACACAGGAACCACTGAAGATAGTTCCCAACGCATCGGGCGCAATGGCTATCGGCTGATGTTCCCAATTCACTAGGTCTGTACTGGTGGCATGTCCCCAATGCATATTTCCCCACATAGAACCGTAAGGATTGTATTGATAAAACAAATGATAAACACCATCTTTATATACCATACCGTTCGGATCATTCATCCAGCCATATTGAGGAGTGAAGTGATAAAGCGGACGGAAACTCTCGCGATTGGATGTGTCAAACTCATTGGAAAGTTTCATTTCATCCCAGCAAATAGCCGTATCGGGTATCAATTGGAAGTTGAAAGAAAGTGATTTATTATCAAATCCGGAGAGATCTACCGGAACAAAATAGTCCACCTTATTTATAGCCAGACGAACATTCATATTGCGCACTACGTCATTATCGGCTATCATATATAGCTTTGCTTCCGGAGCAGCCTCTTCCACGGGAAGCAACAGAAATTTCTTCTGGTTCTCAATCTGGACAATGCTCTGTCCGTCACCTAAATGTTTAATCACAAAAGGAGGATTAATAGCCTGACACGAAAAGACAGACCAGATTGTACCTATTATAAAGGTAAGGGTCCATCGCACAGTCAAGAAATTGTTTTTTAAATTCATGATGTTTTTGGGTATTACATTTAATGAATAATGAGTTGCTCGGGAAAGCACTTTGCAAAGGAAGCGAATAAAACAGAAATAGCCTGCCATTTATGTTTCATAAGCTGGCAAATATGATACCTGCCCTTTATTTTGTTACAAATATACCAGCTTATGAAACATAAATTACAGCATATTTTCACTTAATTCCCTTTCTTTGCAACATCAAAACATCACTCGGGAAAGCATGTTTTGAGAGGTAATCCACAGCGATTACAAAATGAAAAGCATATTAATTAAAATCTAAAAACATGGAAGGCATAAAAAGATCACTTCTATTTGCACTCTTTCTTATAATGTGTACACTAGTTCAGGCCCAACGCCTGACGGTACAAGGAAAAGTGGTTTCCAAGACTGACGGAGAATCCATTATCGGTGCAACTGTCATAGAAACCAACCAGACAAGTAACGGCACCATAACAGACATCGACGGTAACTTTACATTGTCTGTACCACAAGGCGCAGAACTCTCCATTTCGTATATCGGATTCAAGACTGTGAATGTGAAAGCTCAAGCTACACTGAATATCGTTCTGGAAGAAGAATCGGAATTGCTACAGGAAGTCGTAGTCACAGGTTATACTACTCAACGCAAGGCCGACCTGACCGGAGCCATTTCCGTAGTCAGCATAGACGAGATTGCCAAGCAAAACGAAAACAACCCGATCAAAGCATTACAGGGACGCGTCCCCGGTATGAACATCACAGCCGACGGTAATCCCAGTGGAAACGCCACTGTACGTATTCGCGGTGTCGGGACTTTGAATAATAACGATCCTCTTTATATTATTGACGGTGTGCCTACCAAATCGGGCATGCACGAACTGAACGGCAATGATATCGAATCTATCCAGGTATTGAAGGATGCGGCTTCTGCCTCTATCTATGGTTCACGCGCTGCAAACGGTGTCATCATCATCACTACGAAGAAAGGTAAAGAAGGACAGATAAAGATTAACTTCGATGCTTCTATCGCCGCTTCCATGTATACCAATAAGATGGAAGTACTGAATGCGGAAGAATATGGCCGTGCCATGTGGCAAGCTTACGTAAACGAAGGCCAGGATCCCAACACCAACGCACTGGGTTATAAGTATAGCTGGGGATATGACGCAAACGGATATCCTCAACTGAACAACATCAGCATGTCCAAGTATCTGCATTCCGCCAATGCCGTTCCGGCTGCCGACACCGACTGGTTCGATGAAACAACCCGTACAGGTATTATCCAGCAGTACAATGTATCAGTAAGCAATGGTTCTGAAAAGGGGTCATCTTTCTTCTCCCTGGGCTATTATAAGAATATAGGTATCATCAAGGACAGTGACTTCGAACGTTTCTCTGCCCGCATAAATTCTGATTATAATCTGATTGGCAAATTCCTGACCATAGGAGAGCACTTCACACTGAACCGCACTTCGGAGGTGCAGGCACCGGGTGGATTCTTGCAAAATGTATTGCAATTCAATCCCTCATTGCCCGTTTACGACATCAATGGAGAATATGCAGGTCCGGTAGGCGGATATCCCGACCGTGAGAACCCGGTAGCGAGACTGGACCGTAACTCTGATAATCGCTATACTTACTGGCGTATGTTTGGTGATGCTTACATCAACCTCAACCCCTTCAAAGGATTCAATGTCCGCTCCACCTTCGGATTGGATTATGCACAGAAATCACAACGCATCTTCACCTACCCCATCACCGAAGGCAATGTGGCAAATGATAAGAATGCCGTAGAAGCCAAGCAGGAACACTGGACGAAATGGATGTGGAATGCCATCGCTACCTACAATCTGGAAATCGGCAAACATCGTGGAGACGCCATGGTGGGTATGGAGCTGAACCGTGAAGATGATATCAATTTTTCGGGTTATAAAGAAGATTATTCTATTCTGACACCCGACTATATGTGGCCGAATGCGGGTTCCGGTACGGCTCAGGCTTACGGTTCGGGCGAAGGCTATTCACTGGTTTCTTTCTTCGGAAAACTGAATTATACATATGATGATAAATACCTACTCTCGATGACAGTACGCCGTGACGGTTCTTCACGTTTCGGTAAAAATAACCGCTATGCCACATTCCCTTCCTTCTCACTGGGATGGCGCTTGAACCGTGAAAAGTTCATGCAAAACCTCAGTTGGATTGACGATCTGAAAGTCCGCGGTTCATGGGGACAGACCGGTAACCAAGAAATCTCGAACATTGCCCGCTATACAATTTATGTTCCCAACTACGGTGTAACGGAATCAGGCGGTCAGAGCTATGGTACTTCCTACGACATTGCCGGAACCAATGGCGGCAGCATCCTTCAATCCGGATTCAAACGTAATCAGATCGGTAATGATAACATCAAATGGGAAACAACTACACAAACGAACCTCGGCCTCGATTTCTCACTGTTTAAACAATCTCTTTACGGTTCATTCGACTGGTTCTACAAAAAGACAACGGATATTCTGGTACAGATGGCAGGTATCGCCGCCATGGGCGAAGGAAGCAGTCAATGGATCAATGCGGGAGAAATGAAAAATGTGGGTGTTGAATTGAATCTCGGTTATCGCAATCAAACGAGATTCGGACTGAAATATGACCTGAATGCCAACATATCCACCTACCGGAATGAAATCACGAAGCTGCCAACTACAGTAGCAGCCAACGGCACTTTCGGTGGTAACGGTGTACAAAGCGTAATCGGTCACGCTAATGGTTCGCAGGTGGGTTATGTAGCTGACGGTATCTTCAAATCACAGGAAGAGATTGATAACCATGCCACTCAAGAAGGCGCCGGGATAGGCCGTATCCGCTGGCGTGACTTGGACGGCAACGGTATCATCAATGAGAAAGACCAGCAATGGATTTACAATCCGACTCCGGACTTCAGCTATGGTCTGAACATCTACCTTGAATACAAGAATTTTGACCTCACCATGTTCTGGCAAGGTGTTCAGGGAGTAGATGTTATCAGCGACCTGAAGAAGGAAACCGACCTTTGGAGTGGACTCAATATCGGTTTCCTGAACAAAGGTAAGCGAGTACTCGATGCATGGTCACCCACCAATCCGAACTCTACCATTCCTGCATTGTCACGCAGCGATACGAACAATGAGAAACGTGTTTCCACTTACTTTGTTGAGAATGGTTCGTTCCTGAAGTTACGCAATATACAGTTGGGATACAACGTTCCGAAAAACTTTGCCCAGAAGATGAAGATGGAGCGCCTGCGCTTCTACCTGAGCGCACAGAACGTATTCACCATCAAGAGTAAGGAGTTCACCGGAGTAGATCCTGAGAATGCCAACTATGGTTACCCCATCCCGATGAATATAACTTTCGGTATTAATGTAGGCTTTTAACAATAAAATCAGTTACTTATGAAAAAGTTAATATATACAGCAGTCTTAGGTCTTTCACTGATGTGCGGCAGTTGCACCGACTTTCTGGAAGATCAGCTCCCCCAGGGAACCATCAGCGATGAACAGCTGAAGAACCCGGCATACATCGACAATCTGGTAATCTCTGCTTATGCAGTATGGATTACTGCCGAAGATATCAATTCTTCCTTCTCCATGTGGAACTATGACGTACGTTCGGATGACGCTTACAAAGGCGGAAACGGTACGGAAGACGGTGATGTATTCCACTCACTGGACATCTCACAAGGTATCATGACTACGGCATGGAACATCAGCGATATGTGGCAGCGCCTCTACAACTGTATCTCACGCGTCAATACAGCTTTGCAACTATTGGAACAAGTGGATGAAAGTACTTATTCACTAAAGCAGCAGCGCATTGCCGAAATGAGATTCCTCCGTGCACATGGTCACTTCTTGCTGAAACGCCTGTACAAGAAGATCCCGTTTGCCAACGATGCCAACTTGTCACCGGAAGAATATAACTATCTCTCCAACACCACTTACAACAATGACGAAGGCTGGCAACAGATTGCAGATGACTTCCAGTTTGCTTATGATAACCTTCCCGTGAAGCAGGCAGACAAAGGTCGCCCCGCCAAAGCCGCAGCAGCCGCCTATCTGGCAAAGACTTATCTGTACAAAGCTTATCATCAGGATAATGCAGACAGCCATGAAGTGACAAGCCTCAGCACGGAAGACCTGGTGAAAGTAGTACAATACACAGACAATGCCATTATGTCGGCAGGTGGCTACGGGCTGGAATCAGATTTTCACAATAACTTCCGTCCGGAACCTCAATATGAAAATGGCGTGGAATCCCTGTGGGCCATGCAATACTCCATGAACGACGGTACCAACAACGGTAACTGCAACTGGTCTTATGGTCTGATCGTTCCCAACATTCCGGGAGTTACCGATGGTGGTTGCGACTTCTACAAACCGAGCCAGAATCTGGTAAATGCATTCAAAACAGATGCCAACGGACACCCGCTGCTGGATTCCTTTAACAACACCGATTACAATTCGCAATCCGATTATGCTGACCCACGCCTCTTCCTGACGGTAGGTATGCCGGGATTCCCTTATGAATTCAATAAGAACTACATGATGGACCAGTCGACTACCTGGAGCCGCAGCAACGGACTTTACGGATATTACGTGACCTTGAAGCAGAATGTGGATCCGGATGGCGATTACCTGATAAAGGGTGCCTGGTGGGGTTCTCCGATGAACCGCATCGTACTGCGCTACTCGGATGTATTGTTGATGCGTGCCGAAGCACTGATCCAACTGAACGACGGACGTATAGCTGAAGCTATCAGCCTGATTAACGAAGTACGTAACCGTGCTAAACAAAGCACAGCCATGATTGCCGACTACGAAATGGAATATGGCGTACGTTTCAACATTCAGCCTTATACGGGAAGCTACTCACAGGCAGATGCCTTGAAATTGTTGAAGTTTGAACGTCGTGTAGAGCTGGCTCTGGAATCAGAGCGCTTCTTTGACCTGGTAAGATGGGGCGAAGCTGCCGAAGTACTGAATAAGTTCTATGCCGAGGAAGCTGCCGACTGCACCATCTACACGAATGCCTCGTTCACTAAGAATAAAAATGAATATCTGCCTATCCCGTTTGCACAGATGAGTGCCAGCAACGGAAACTATACGCAGAATTGTGGTAACTGGTAACCTTATAAAAAAGAAGAACATTATGAAATCAATACTGAATAAACTAAATCTGCTTGTACTGGGAACTGTCCTGTTGTTAACATTCCCGGGATGTAGCGATGATAATACTTCCGACCTGAAACTGGACGGAGACACATGGCTCACCGCCCTTGAACTGAATGATACCTATACGGGGGTGATAGACCGGACCAATAAGACCGTAACTGTGGCAGTGCCCGAAGTATACGACACTGACGCAATGAAAGTTACCGGTATCGAAGTATCCGAAGGTGCCGAGGCCTCTGTTAAGGCAGGCGATGTGCTGAACTTCTCATTCCCCCAAGTGATAAAAGTGACTAACGGAAACGTATTCCTGGACTACACCGTCAACATCAAGCACGATGAAGCGCGGATACTCTCCTTCAAACTGAATGACGCTTATGCCGGAGTTATCGACCAGACTAAACGTACCATCACCGTACGTGTGCCGAGTTCAGTCAATATCAAAAACATGGTTCCGATCATTACAACTTCGGCAGGAGCCACCGTAATGCCGGCATCCGGCCAGGCTATTGACTTCAGCAATCCTGTAGAATTCACCGTTTCATATAACACCGCATCTGCCGTTTATACGGTAACGGTTATCCCGACCGATGCACCGAGTGCCGTATATGTGGGTCTGGCAGCTACACTGAACGAACTGAATCCGGAAGAAAAGGAAGCGGCAACCTGGATGCTGAACAATATTGCCAATTCGCAGTATATCTCATTCGAAGATGTGCAGGCAGGAAGAGTAGACCTGAGCGAATGTGAAATCATGTGGTGGCATCTGCATATAGACGGCGGCATCGACAACATGGATAAGTTTGAAAAGGCAGCGCCTGCAGCAATCAACGCATTGGTGAAGATGAAAGACCTTTATAACAATGGCATGAACCTGCTGCTTACCCGCTATGCTACTTATTATGCCGCCAAACTGGGTGCTACCCTGGACGGCAACAACCCGAACAACTGTTGGGGACAATCGGAAGAATCCGGTGAAATAGTGGGTGGTGCATGGAACTTCTTTATCCAGGGACACGAGTCGCACGCCCTCTACCAGAACCTGGTGATGAACAGCGGTGAAACAGATAAGGTCTATACCTTCGATACCGGTTACCGAACCACCAACAGTACGGCACAATGGCACATCGGTTCCGACTGGGGCGGCTATGCTACGAATGAAGTATGGCGTACCAATCATGGCGGTGTTGACCTGGGTTATGGTGGCGATGGTGCTATCGTGGCATGGGAATATCTGCCTAAAGACTCTCGCGGAGGTATCGTATGTATCGGCTCAGGATGTTACGATTGGTATGCTTATGGCATAGATGCTTCAGCAGACAAGTATCATGGCAATGTAGCCAAACTGACAGAGAATGCAATTGACTATTTAACGGGTAAATAAAACTAATATATGAAAACAATGATATATTCACTCACACTGGCTGCTCTGATGATCACTTCTTTCAGCAGCTGTAGCGATGACAATGATCCGGTTTTAACTCAGAAAGACTGGGACGGAACCACCACTTATTTTGCTTCGGCAGATGCCATGAAGTTCGATACATACTACAAGCCATCTGTTGGTTATGTAGGCGATCCGATGCCTTTCTATGATCCGCAGGCAAAAGATTTCAAGATTATGTATCTACAAGAATACCGTCCGAACCAAGCAGGCACTTACCACCCGATATGGGCGGTAAGTACTCAGGACGCCGCTTCATACACATCTATGGGTGAACTGATTTCTTGCGGAGGATTGTCGGAGCAGGATGCCGCTATCGGAACGGGTAGTACTATTTATAATCCTTCGGATAAATTGTACTATACCTTCTACACAGGTAACAAATATCAGCCTACTTCTTCCGAGAACGGTCAGGTAGTGATGTATGCCACCTCACCCGACTTCAAGACCTGGACCAAGAATCGCACTTTTTATCTGAAGGGTGACACTGACGGGTACAGCAAGAATGATTTCCGCGACCCCTTCGTTTTTGAAGGTGAAGATGGAAAATACCACATGCTTGTTTCCACTACTAAAAGCGGCAAAGGGGTACTGGCCGAATATACTTCTACAGATATGAAGACTTGGGAACATGCAGGTGTATTCATGACCATGATGTGGGATCGCTTTTATGAATGTCCCGATGTCTTCAAGATGGGAGACTGGTGGTATCTGGTCTACTCGGAGATGCATGCAGCCGTACGCAAAGTTCAATATTTCAAGGGACGTACACTGGAAGAACTGAAAGCAACCACCGCCAACGATGCCGGTATCTGGCCCGACAACCACGAAGGTTTCCTTGACTCACGTGGCTTCTATGCAGGCAAGACGGCTTCGGACGGAACTAACCGCTACATCTGGGGATGGTGCCCCACTCGCTCGGGCAATGACAATACTGCCGTAGGAGCTTCTCCGAACGAACCGGAATGGGCAGGAAGCCTGGTTGCACACAAAGTAGTTCAGCATGCGGATGGTACTTTGACTTTAGGCTTAGTAGAAGGTATCAGCCAGAAATATGCCACCGCCTCTACTGTAAAAGTGATGGAAAAGAGTAGCGGAGTATCAGAAAGCAACGGTAACTATACTCTGACGGATAATGCTTATATCCTATTCAATCGCTTAAATGTAAACAACAAGATTTCGTTTACCGTAAAGACGGCAGGCGATGCAGATAGATTCGGTATCTCTCTGGTACGCGGTACGGACTCCAAAAAGTATTATACCATTGTAGTGAATCCGGAAGACAACAATAACAAGCGAAAGATAAACTTCGAAGAAGAAGGTGAAGAAGGTAAAGGATTCATCGACGGAATAGACGGGTATCTGTTCGACAGACCTGCTGATAATACTTATCATGTAACTATCTGTAAGGACAACTCTGTATGCGTGGTTTATATCAATGATAATGTGGCTTATACAAACCGCATATATGGTATGCAGAAGAATCCATGGTCTATTAATAGTTATTCGGGAACGGTGGAAGTCAGCGCTGTGAAGGTTAGCTATTACTGAGTTAATTCACCACAGAGTAACACTGAGTTTCACAGAGTTCTATAAGAGTTTCACATACCACGTAACCATCTGTGTGACAACGCACTTGGTGTTCCATCACGATCAGTCGTAATGAAACACGAGTTCAGTCCTAGTGGGAGGTACCTTCAGTCCTAGTGGGAAGTGCCTTCAGTCCTAGTGGGAAATACCCTCAGTTTAATATAGTGAACGAATCATTGGATTGTTCATATCAGACTTACTAAAGTTTGTAGGCCAACAAAGATTAAGAATAAAAAAACGCATTGCCAGATAATGATTGCCACTTTATAGCAATCATTATTTGGCAATGCGTTTACAATCTTTTGATTAATCACTGAAAGTCATACTTCGCCGCACATGCATAACCTTCTTCATACAAATCAGTCAATTTCCTGATATCCCGTTCGATACGGTCGACTGTTACAGGTTTCTGCGGACGGATTACAGTAATCTCTCCTGCCGCTTCCATACGTTCCACCATTTCCAACTGCTCGTTGTACACACGGCAACGACGGCTTAAAGCCTCACGCACTTTCGGGTATTTACGGTACAGGAAAGAAGGTATATGTATGTCCTTTGCTTCTTTACGATAACCATGATTACGGGTAAGCACTACCACATTATGGGTAAATCCCTCACTCCTGGCACGCATCAGCGGAATACTGTCGACAATACCTCCGTCAAGCATCGGCTCATTATCCACATAAGCAATAGGGCAGACAAAAGGCAGGCTGCTTGAAGCACGCACAATGTCAATCACTCGATGCTTGTCCCGTTTCTCCTCAAAATAGTTAGCCTCACCCGTCACACAATTTGTAGTCACCATTTCATAGCGCTCCGGACAAGAGAAATACGCTTCATAATCATAAGGAAGAATGTGTTCGGGAAATTCCTGGAACAGCAGATCGAAGTCCATAATATTACGTTTCTTCAACAAATATTTCAACCCGATATAC
>OKXI01000641.1_pt1 | contig 11906 bp, 10 predicted proteins | sample 1607161 | NCBI WGS metagenome assembly OKXI01 (sample SAMN04414078, study PRJEB24778) | human gut metagenome | material: faecal | host: Homo sapiens
TACCGGTCGTACGCAGCGCGTTTCTGCTCTTCTTTAAGGACTTCATAAGCCTCGTTGATATCCTTAAACTTCGCCTCCGCTTCCTTATTGTCGGGATTGCGGTCGGGATGGTACTGCATCGCCAGCTTGCGATATGCTTTTTTTATCTCTTCCCCTGATGCCGTTTTGGTAACGCCCAAAACCTCATAGTAGTCTGCCGTCGTCGTGCTCATGTCATATAACCGTCATTACGTTGCTTTTTTGAATATTCAATATTACTGTTTTAAATCTTATGGTTATTTAGGAATATTATTTCAATAATGCAAGTTTTATTTGGCGGTTATGCCACAATTATGCAAAATTTGCCCCCGCGCAAACCAACGGCACCGTCAAAATCAGTTGCAGTCGGAATAAGCTGCCGCCACCCTGTCGTTGCGCAAAATGACCTTGACGCTGCAGCTTACGGCGGCATTGTTTCCTGCCGAAACGTTCCGTCCCGCCGCGGTATATCCTCCGCCCGCAATGTTTCCGCTGCCGAAAGCGCCGTAATTCGCCGCCATTCCGTAAGTTCCCGTCAGCCCGTCGACGCCGTCCGAATTCATGCTCGCTGCCCGCGTTCCGGTGCTTCCCGCCGCCGGCATATTGCTTCCTGCGGTTGTCATCGCGCCGCTGCCCGGTATGCTGCCGTTTCCGTTCGCCATATATCCTCCATTGCCTGGTATACGGCTGTTCCCGCCCGGCAATGCGCCGTTCCCCGCCGGATTGTCATAGGAAATTATTTCCCCGCCCCCGGCCGGCTGGTAATTGGTGTAATACACCCACATCACGGCTCCGTCATCCATATTTTTGACAATATTCGGCGCCCCGTTGTCATCCCAAAGTTCGGCAACGCTCTGCCCCTTATAGGTTGAAATCCCCTGCAGCGGATAATAAGCCGTCCGCCTGTCGGTAACCTGTTCCCACTGGCAGCCGCTCATTCCGAGCACTGCTCCCGCCAGCATCGCCCACCAGTAACGCATGATTTCCTCCTCCGGTTAAATTTTTTGTCTGCCCTGCCGTTCCTTTATGCCGATATAATCACGCCGCCCCGCCGAAACAACCGCCCGAACACAAAAAAAAGCGCCGCTTTCTTCCGGCGCTTTCATTAAGCTGTACATTTCTCCGATAAGCTGCACATTTCTCCGATTGGCACAATGCGTTTCTCCAATCGGAGCAAAACATTAATAGACGTAACCGTTATACGCCGTCATTGCCGGCGCTCCGCCGCAATCGCTGTATGCGTTGCTGACGTACGTGCGGTAAAATTCCACCGTCAGCGTGCACAGGCTGTGCGGCTGATAATCGCCGAGTTCGCAGTAGCGCACGATTTTGCCGTCATCGGGTTCGTAATCGACATAATATGTCCACCGGACCGTATTGTTGCCGACATAGCGCGCATGCATCGGCTCTTCAAAATCATCAAAAAAATCGCGCATCTGCTGCCCCTGCTGAATGTCAAACCCTGCCGCATGGATAACATCTCCTTTCGGCGCCACATATTTCGTATAGGCAGCCCGCCGGGCAGTTTTACGATAAACCGGCGCATCTGCCGCCCCGTTGTCCCTGCGGTAGCTCGGCACATACGACGGGTCGCAGCAGCAGCCGGCCAAAAACAGCGTCATAAAGGCAATAGCAAACTTATACATCTTTCCATGTCTCCTCAAAACTAAATAAACTGATTGGTAAAAAGAATCTAAAACTAACTTACTAACTCTAAAATAATTTCGTCCAGAAGGGGAAAACCCTTGTCCGTAAGTCTGATATTGGCGTCATCATAACACAGTAAATCTAATTGTGCAAGTCTTTTTGTCATTTTTTTTGACAAAAAGTCAAATAATTTAATGCCGCACGCCCGGTAAAAGCGTTCCGCGTCAATCCCCTCCTTTATCCGCAGCCCCATCAGAACCAGCTCTTCCGCCCGTTCTTCCGGTGTCAAAATGTCGCCCAGCCTGCCGTCAACCGTCGCCCGCAGCTGCGGTCTCCCCGTCGGATTTCCGCCTGCACTCCGCGTTCCCGCCGGATTTTTCGTATTCTGTATCTCTGCCGAAACCCCTGCCGAACGCCCGGTTGCACTCTGCGTTCCCGTCTCCCCTCTTATCTCGCTTCCGCCGTCCGTCCACAGCCGCAGCCGCCCGTGTGCCCCCTCGCCGATACCGATATAATCGCTGCCGCGCCAGTATGCCAGGTTATGTACACTCTCATCATCGGCCGCCGCAGCAAAATTCGAAACCTCGTACCGTTCCAGCCCGCGGCTGCGCAAATACGAAACTGTTTGGTTATAAAGGGTTAAAGACATTTCTTCATCTGCCGCCCGAACATTTTTGCGCGCAAAAACCGTTCCTTCCTCAATTGTCAGTTCATAAAGCGAAATATGCCTGAGCCCGAACCCAAGCGCCAAATCTATTTCCTTTTGCCAGTCATCCCACTTTTGTCCGGGCCGTGCGTAAATCAAATCAATCGAAAATTTCGGAAACACCGCCGCGCCGAGTTCCATTGCGGCTATTGCGTCGTCAACCCCGTGCGTCCGCCCCAGAAATTTCAAATCAGCCGCATTCAGCGCCTGCACGCCGAGCGACAACCGGTTAATTCCCGCCGCCCGGAATCCCAGAAATTTCTCGCGTTCAAACGTATTCGGATTAGCCTCCAGCGAAATCTCCGCCCCCGGGACAATGTCAAAATGCCGTTCCAACTCTTCCAAAACCGCCTCAACCGCTCCCGGCGACAACAGCGACGGTGTTCCTCCGCCGAAAAAGACCGACGTTACGCGCCGTCTGCCTGAAACTTCGGCCATCTGCGCCAAACCATCCCCGCCTTTTTCCTTCTGTGGTGCCTTTCCGCACACTCCGGCAAAATAGGCAATATCCTCGCGGTAGCGCGAAACCAAAGCCCTCTCGTCAAACTCGCGCGGCAGTATCCCGCGAAAAAAGTCGCAGTACGGACACCGGCTCCGGCAGTACGGAAAATGGATATAGACCGCCAGCCCGTCATTTGCCGCAGCCTTGCGCTCTGTCACCGACCCGTCATCTGCCACAGTTTTGCGCTCTGTCACCGCCCCGTCGTCTGCCGCAGTTTTGCGCTCTGTCACCGGCCCGTCGCCTGCCGCAGTCTTGCGCTCTGTCACCGGCCCGCCGTCTGCCGCAGCCTTGCGCTCCGCCGCAGCTCCGTCATCTCTCCTTGCCCCCGGCTTGCCGCCGCCATAAACGCCGCTTTTCATGCCGCCCGTTGTCCCTATCCCAGCTTGGCGCAGGCGGTTTCAATCTTCTCCTGCAGCGCCGCCATAAATTCCTTTTTCCCCGCATAATCGGCCATATTCATCGGCGGCATAAATTCAAACACCACTTTGCCCGGCCGCCGCAGAAATGCCCCTTTCGACCACACCAGGTCGGAATTAAGCGCCACCGGAACCACCGGCATATCCAGCCCTTCTGCCAAAAAGACAATCCCCGACTTATAGCCCTTGACCTGCCCGTGTTTGCAACGCGTGCCTTCCGGAAAGATAATGATGGACCGCCCGGCTGCCACCCGTTTTTTCGCTTCCGCCAGCATTCCCTTCATCGCTCTGGCTCCGGCACCGCGGTCCACCGGAATCATGCCGTAAAGCGCCTGCCCCCAGCCAAACAGCGGAATATAAGTCAGTTCTTTTTTCAGCACAAACACCGAATGCGGGATGATGTCGGTATAGGCATAAGTTTCAAACGCCGATTCATGCTTGCTGGCAAAAATCACCCCCGGCGTGATGTATTCTTTTCCCCGTACTTCTATCGTAATTCCGCACAGCTTAAGCATTCCGCTCCAGATGACCGGGTGCAAAAATTTGTCCCACATCGCCACCATCGCCGGCCGCGAAAACACCCCGACCGGCAGGCTGACGACAAACCCCAGCGCCATCGCCGGATAAAAATACAAATTGGCAACCAATGAACGTAAAAACAGCATCATATCTCTAATCCTAACAAAATTTACAGACCCAAACCTCTCAAATTCTGACAAAATTTCACAGCCCCAACAGGTTATATTGCGCATATACCAGCAGAAACTTGGTGTATTCCGCCGCCATAAACCGGAAACTGCGCCAGTTTTTCCACCATTCCGGCGACACGTTCGGCGTATCCGCCGCAACAAAATGCATCACGGCCTCCGGCATCTCGTGTTCCATCTCCAGCCGGCTGCGCGGGATATGGTAAAACGATGTCACGACATAAAATTCCTTCATGCCGTATTTGCCTGCCCATTCCCGCACTTCCCGCGCGTTGCCCACCGTATCGGTCGCCCGGTAGCCGAGGTCAATCGGCTGGCTGCTTTCAAGCCTGATATCCTCGCGCGATGTAATGACCTGCAGCCCTATCCCCGGCTGCACGCCGGAAATCAGCAGGCGCTCGCCGTAACCGCCGTTCAGCAGTTCCACCGCCTTGGCTATCCTGTTTCGCCCGCCGGTCAGTACCGCAATGCCTACCGGCGGTGTTTCCGCCGCCGCTGCGCCAAACCTTCCGTCCAGCACCGCGCGGGTAACGTCCAGATAAGCATAGCCGTACCGCCGGTCAGGCTCCAGCATTGCCCCTTCCGCCCATTCGTTCCAGGCATTGACAAACACCAGCCTTTCATCGCCGGCAAATTTTTCCTTCGTATCTTTCACCGCATAGTCGAACCACCGCCCGTACACCTCCGGCGTCGTCCCGTCAAAGACCAGCGCCCCCGAATACGCCTTGCGCGGCGTATTGTCCCAGCGCGGAAAGACGGTGCGAAACGTTTTAAACGCATAATCCTTCTTCATCTTGCCGGAATTGATGTATTCCGCCCAGTCAAACACGCGGAAATCCGCCCGTTCATCAATTTTCGCCGTGTTTTTCTGCCGCAGCCCGTAGATGTTGTCCAGCTCAAACTCCATCACTGCGTCCAGCCCCCAGTCCGCCGGATTGTCATAAAAGCCGAACGCCTTGGTAGCGACGATATACGGCTCGCCGACGCCGTGCTCGCGCCCGAACTGTTTCAGATACGCCGCAAACGCGCGAAAAAGCTCCTTGCCGATTGGCGCCGGACGGTACACGATAAACAGCGGCCGCCCGTTGACGCGGATATAGCGCGGATCCTGAAAAAACGGCAGCAGGTCTTTTGCAAACGGTTCAAAATCCTCTCGCGAGAAAGTCTGTTCCATCAGCAGTTCACGGTTGCCGCCGTCCCAGCGCTTCGACCAGTTTTCATTCGCCCAGTGCAGACAGAACGGCAGATTCAGCGCCGGATTGGCCAGATAATTATAGACCGGCTTTTCCATCAGCTTTTTGCCCGAAAACCAGTAGTAATAGAACGCAAACCCGCCGATGCCGTAGTTCTGCGCCAGCTCAACCTGCCGCTTCATCGCATCGTCATGCGTTAAATCGTAAAACCCGACGTCAATCGGCAGCTTCGGCTGATAATGCCCGGCAAACATCGGCCTTGCGGCGGTAACGTTTGTCCATTCCGTAAATCCCCGCCCGTGCCAGCGGTTATTTTCCTCAAACTGATGATATTGCGGCAGATACAGCGCAATCACGCGCACGGCGTTTTCTTTGCCGGCCCTGGCGCCTGACGTGCCTGCCCCGTCTTCAGATTTTCCGGCCCCGTTGCCCGGCATGCCGGCCCTGTCTTCAGATTTGCCGGCCGCGGCTTCCGGTTTAACGCCCCTGCTGTCCGCCGCCTCTTGCCGATACTCGCGATAGGCAACAAAATCCCCCTGCCTTTTTCCGCCGTCATCAAACATCGCCCGCACATACGCCTGTGCCTCGCCGCAGTCCGCCCTGCGGTTTTGCACCGCATCGCCCGCCGCTGCATATTCCGCTCCGCCGCTCTCCGCCGCATTGCCCGGAGCTGCCTGCATCTGCACATAGCCGAAGACCGTCCGGTTGAAAATCAAAAATCCCCCAAACCAGACCAAAAACAGCATCAGCCCGACAAAAGCCGCTATGATGATAACTCTATGCCGCATTTACGCTCCTTTTTCCTCTTCCCTATGCCGCATCTTTCTCCGAAACAGACGCTCTGTTGCCGGCAGGCTTTTTCTGCCGTCCGGCAGCGGTATTGTCCGTCCCTTCCTTCAGTTTGTTTTGTTTTTCTTCCAGAGCTTTATCAAAATCAAAACCGTCATCAGGATAAAATTTCTTATATTGTTCCCGCATCAGGGCTTTATCTTCGTCCAAAATATTCTCGTAATAATTAAGCATATACCTCTCCCTCATCTCCTTCGCAAAATCCGTCCAATCCTTTTCCTTGTCTTTTCCCGCCTGAATAATCAGTTTGTCAACATCCTTAAAAAGGGGAAAGAGATCATTGCTAAACCTTCTTTTTCTGCCGTGGCTTTCCGAAACATGGTACCTGCGGAAATAATATTCGGCGTTTTCCGCTGCAACAATCTTGGGATTATGTGTCATAACGCTCATAAAGAAATAATAATCCTCATACAAAATCCGATAAAGGGAACTTGAAACTTTATATTTTTCCAAAAAGGAACGCCTGTAAATTCTATCCCATACAAATATTCTGAGGCGGCTTACATTCATTGCTCTCGGTTCAATAACTTTATTTTGTTTCACAAACAAGTCATCTTCGTTGCTGATTCTGCGCTTGTATCCCCTGGTTGTGTTTTGGAACACGTTTCCCGCAATCGCAACATCGGCGTCGTACGCTTTCGCCGTTTGGTACAAATCCTCAAAATAATCCGCCGATACCGTGTCGTCCTGGTCTACAAAACCGATGTACTCGCCTTGCGCCGCGGAGATGCCTGCATTGCGCGCCGCGCCGATATACTTGTTTTCCTGCGTAATTATTTTAAATCTGGCATCATGCGCCGCGTATTCCGCCAATATTTCTGCCGAGCCGTCCGTCGACCCGTCGTTAACGCAGATAATTTCAATATCTTTCAGCGTCTGTCTGCGAATACTGTCCAAACACTGCTTCAAAAAACGCTCGCCGTTATATACGGGAACAACCACGCTGACCTTAACGTCCTCTGCGGGCTCTTTGACTTTGGCCTCATAAAAATGTATTCCCGGAAGATTATACCAATGCCACAAAAACATTCCCCCTGATATAATCGCCAACAATAACAACAAAACCTTCCACCGTTTAAGCAAAAACTGCATCGTCAACCCGAGAAACAGTATTCCCAAAGCGATGGCAAACATCTGCGCATTCGGCATAAAAAACTGCAACACAATGCTTCCGCCTTGCCACGCCAGAAACCATGCCGGCAAAGTTACCAGAGCGAGCATTCCGTTCCTGAGACAAAGCGAAAGAAGCAAAAGCGCCGCTTCTCCCCAGATTATCCCTTTAACCCACGGCCGCATTTCCGGCGAATAAGCAAATATCAGCAGCCGCCAGCAGTCGAGAACAAAACAGACGACAGCCAGCTGCGCGGCAAAAGTAATCAGAAAGCTGTTTCCTTTTCGCCATTGCCAAACGCCGGCAGCCCAGACCGCAAACATTCCGCCCCAGCCGTACAAGGAGAAGTCTGCCGGGTTTCCGTCAATAAAATAAATATTGTTTGTCGTCAGATAAAACCCGAGCGCCAAAACAGACATTGCGCCCAGTATACTCAAAAACACGCCAATTTTTTTCAGTAACTTCATTTTCATCAAATTTTTCACAGTTCTTTTAACCAATCCGTTTTCGTCACGCCGCGCCCGCCGAACCATCTGCACAATTCCTTTAGCCTTAAAGCCTTTACGAGATGTTACACCATACTCCGGAGCGTCCTGACCACCGTTATGTACGCCGTCGCCGCCACCAGCGCCGCCGAAACCAGCGGCAAAAGCAGAATAACGACCCATTCGTTCAGCCCGAAAGACACCGAATTGAAAATGCCTGCCTCAATTCCCTGCGCCATATGCCCGATAACCAGAATTGCCGGCACCGCCAGAACCGCGCCGATAACTCCGGCCGCCGCCGACATCTGGGTAATCTGCCTGACATAGTTGGCGGCAATATATGCGTCGGTCGCCCCCATCGTATGCAAAATCGTAATAATCTCGCGGTGGACGTTCAGCCCCGTCTTCGCCGCGTAAACAATTGAAGCCACACAGCCGCCCGCTACCAGTATCAGCACCGTAACCGCCAGCATTTTCAGCGAGTTGATAAACCGCAGCAGCCGTGACAGCCACAGGTTATGGTCGTTGATGGAAGCCTGCGGCGAAACCTCAGACAGCCGCACCGTCAGTTCCTTGTAGTCAAAATTCTTGGCATTGCGGATTTTAACGTCCAACAGCTTCGGTATCGGCAGCATTTCCACGTCAACGTTGTTGCCGAGCCATGGCTCCAGCAGCGCCCGCAGTTCCGCGTCGCTTAATACCGTAACCTGCTCCACGTCAGGATATTTTTCCAGAAAGCCGACCACGGCCAGCAGGTCTTTCCGGCTGGCATCTGTTCCCGGCAGCGGCAAAACCTGTACCGTAAAATTGGAAACCACCTGCTGCCGCGAGTTTTCAAACATGGAATTAATTCCCAGTACGCCCGCCAGCGTAATCGCGAACAGAAATACCGCCACCGCCACCGTTACCCGGAGAAACGTCTTCGAATACCCCTCGTCAATCGGCAGTTCCTGTGTCTTGTCCGCAGGCGCTTTCTGCCGCCGCAATTCACGGATTCTTGCTGCCCGCTGTTTAGCCGTCGCTCTCGGTACGCCGGTTCCCGTTCCCGCCGTTGTCCTGCCCGACGCGGCAAACTCTCTCGCGCTGTTGTTCTCCCTGCCCGACACGCCAAACCCTCTCGCGCCGTCATCCGTACTGCCTGTCATCATCACAGCCTTCCTCCTGTCATCGCTTCGTCCGTTTTTTCCGTCATCATCACAGCCTTCCACCCGTTTCCCTCTCCTCATTTTTGGCATAAAACAGATTTCCGTCTGCCAGCTGCAGCCGCGGATAATGATAACGCTCCATCAGTTCGTTCGAGTGTGTCGCAATCACCACCGTAGTTCCCAGCCGGTTCAGTTCCGCAAACAACTTCATCAGCTTGGCCGCGATATCACTGTCGACGTTTCCCGTCGGCTCGTCGGCCAAAAGCAGCTCCGGACGGTTAATGACCGCCCGTGCAATCGCCACCCTCTGCTTTTCTCCGCCTGAAATTTCCGAACTTTTGACATACATATTGTGCGAAAGTTCAACCCACGCCAGCAATTCAATCACCCTCTGGCGGATTTCCTTTTCCCGCATGCCGCGGATTCTGAGCGGCAGAGCCACGTTGTCAAACACGCTCAAATGCTCCAGCAGGCGGAAATCCTGAAATACGACCCCGATTCTCCGCCGCAGAAAAGCCAGCGTATCGCGCCCGGTCAAAGCCACGTTGTTGCCAAAGACCTTGAGCGTTCCCGCTGTCGGCCTCTGCGCCAGATACAGCATCGAAAGCAGCGACGTCTTCCCCGCGCCGCTTTTTCCGGTCAGAAAATGCATCGACCCGCGCCGAAACGAAAAATTGATGTTCTTCAGCACCTCGGGATTGTCTCCGTACCGGAGTCCGACATCTCTCATCTCCACAATCGGTTCAAACTGCCTTGTTTCCATTTTTCCCTCTTTCCTAACCTCGTTTATCCCTCTGGTCCTGAACTGTCCGCCGCTTTAACACTTTTTTAACCTATAACCCCAAAAAAGATTTGATTAAATAATTTTTCTTTATATACTAACAGGAAATAAAAAAAGGAAGAGCCAATGTTAATAAGTTGTCCCAAATGCCACAGCATTTATGAAATACCGGATGACCTCATCGGGAAGACCGGGCGGAATTTCCGTTGTCAGGCGTGCGCCAACGTCTGGCATGCGATGCGGAGCGACGCTCTGGGCTATGAGGAGGAAAAGGAGAGCGAGCCTTTTATTGAGCCTATCCCCGTTTCCGAACCGCCCGCCCGCCCCTGGCCGTCCGAAAAAGAGGAATTCACTGTGCCTGCCGACACCAAGTCGGGGAAGAAAACGCCCTCGTCATTTGAAATCCTCGCTGCGGAAGGCGACCCTGCTTTTGTTGCCCCGGTAATGAAAACTTCCGGACAGGCAACGTCTGCTCAGAGTATAGCTGCGCAAAATACGATGGCTGCGGTTGCACAGGAAGCGCCCCGAGCGGCATCGAATGCTGACGACGAGTTCCCGCAGCCTCCCAAAACAATGTCTTCGGCCGAAGTACTGGCTGCCGCGCGGCAAAAGCGCGAAATTACCCTGACCTCCGATTACGGAACGTCTTTTACTATCAGTATGGATCCGCCGGAGGAACGCGAAGCCGAAAATACTGCCGCCACGCCGTTCGCAGCCAAAACAGCCGGCGGAATATACGGCTCCGGCCGTGCCGAACCGCGCCTGACTGCCGTATCGGAACCGGAACCTCTCACCGCCACGCCGGACGACCATCTTGCGCCGCCAAAGCCGTTTAAGGGATATCGCAAAACCTGCGCCTTCCTCAGCCTGCTGTTTCTGGCCGCGTGCGCGCTGTTTTTGCGTCGGGAAGCCGTCGCATTATACCCGGCTGCCGAATTATGGTACAATAAAATCGGCCTGACCGGGCTGGACAATCCGCAGTATCTGAAGTTTGAACAGATTTTCGTTGCCGAAACCACGGAAAACGGCAAACCCGCCGTCAGCGTCCGCGCCGTTATCAAAAACGGTTCCGTTTATACGACCGTTGTTCCGCGCATAACCGTTGCCGGTACGGCAGAAACGTTTGCGGCAAACCGCACCCGGCTCAAAGGCGGCGAAACCGCCGAAGCCTCATTTGTGCTGCCTGCGCCACCGCCCGGCACGCCGCTGAGCCTGAATATCGGTTTCGCCGAACCTTAACGCCGCACAGGCTGCCGGAACCACAGCAAAGGATTAGCCGCCCAACGGTTTCCGCTTTATGCGACGCCACTTGTAATTAACCCTCGGCTCCCGTTTTCGCAACACGGGCAATGCCGTCCATTTTTAACCAAAGGAGCTTATCATGTTAAGAGAAAACCTGCAAAACGCTTTAAAAGAAGCGATGAAAAACCATGACACGGCCACAGTTTCCGCCGTCCGCCTGATTATCGCCGGACAAAAGGAAAAAGACGTCGCCGCCCGCGGTGCCGGAAAAGAATGCGCCTCCGACGCCGATTTGCTGTCCATGATGCAGGGAATGATTAAACAACGCAATGAATCGATAAAGATTTACACCGAAGGCGGCCGACCCGAACTCGCCGCCAAGGAACAGGCCGAAATCAGCGTAATTGAACGCTTCCTCCCCAAACAGCTGAGCGAAGCCGAAACCAAAGCCGCCATTGAAGCAGCCATCGCCAAAACCGGCGCCGCCGGCATGAAAGACATGGGCAAAGTCATGGCGGAGCTGAAAGCCGCATACGCCGGTCAGCTGGATATGGGCAAAGCCTCGGGAATGATTAAGAGCCTGCTCGGCTAAAAAGCCCCCGCCCGGCAAACGTGCGCCGCGGTATCCGCCTCCGCCGTCTCCGGCAAGGGCGGCCTGCCGTCGGGGCTTTCTCTTCTCCGCCGTCTCCGGCAAGAGCGGCCGACCCGGAGTTTTTCTCCTCCGCCGCTTCCGGAAAGCAGCGGCTGCCCCCAACGGTTAACGGTTTCTGCCTGCGCTGCCTTCGGCAACAGTAACAAGGACAAACTATGGCTAACGACGATTTACAGCGTTTTATAGACGAACTTCGCGCCCGCGTTTCCATCGCCGACGTTGTCGGCGCCAAGGTCAAGCTGACCAAAAAAGGGCGCGAATATCAGGGGCTCTGTCCGTTTCATAACGAAAAGACCCCGTCGTTTACCGTCAACGAAAGCAAAGGTTTTTACCACTGTTTCGGCTGCGGTGCCCACGGCGACATCATCAAGTTTGAGATGGAAGCCAACGGCCTCCCGTTCATCGACGCACTGCAAAAGCTCGCGCATCAGGCCGGTCTGCAGCTGCCGCAG
>OKXI01000642.1_pt1 | contig 11902 bp, 9 predicted proteins | sample 1607161 | NCBI WGS metagenome assembly OKXI01 (sample SAMN04414078, study PRJEB24778) | human gut metagenome | material: faecal | host: Homo sapiens
ACATATCCCATTTTTAATATCGATCTTAATACGGAGAAGTATGATACGCGGGAGAGCCTGGACAGCATATTGAATTTCACATTGGAGAAATGGGAACAGCAATATGGCACCGCCCCGTCGGAAACAACTTTTGCATTGCGTTTTCGCGGCCTTATTGAACGGGCTTATGAGCAAACCGGGCAGCGTGTGGTCATTCTGATAGATGAATATGATAAGCCCATGTTACAAGCAATAGGTAATGAGGAGCTTCAGAAGGAATTCCGTAATACCATGAAAGCTTTTTATAGTGTGCTGAAGACCATGGATGGTTGTATTCAATTTGCATTTTTGACGGGAGTGACGAAATTCGGTAAGGTAAGCGTATTTAGCGATTTAAATAATCTCGATGACATCTCCATGCGGAATCAATACATAGATATTTGCGGAGTTTCTGAAAAAGAACTGCATGACGATCTGGAAATTGAACTGCACGAACTGGCAGATATAAAAGGGGTGAGTTATCATGAAATCTGCGACAAACTGCGGGAGTATTATGATGGTTACCACTTTACACACAATTCTATCGGAATATATAATCCGTTCAGTCTGCTGAATACTTTTAAATATAAAGAGTTTGGAAGTTATTGGTTCGAGACGGGGACTCCTACTTATTTGGTGGAATTGCTGAAAAAACATCATTATGATTTGAGACGTATGGCGCATGAGGAAACAAGTATCTCTGTACTGAATAGCATTGATTCTGCATCGGACAATCCTATCCCGGTGATTTATCAGAGCGGTTATCTCACTATCAAAGGGTATGACGAAGAATTTGGAATTTATAGTTTAGGCTTCCCTAATCGCGAAGTAGAGGAAGGATTTATTAAATTTTTGCTTCCCTTTTATGCGAATACCAATGCGGTAGAGTCGGAGTTTGAAATATAGAACTTTAACGCGAAAATGCGTAATATTAAGAAATGGATAGTGGAGAAATACGCGAAATAATTGATAGAAAATCCCGTCAGAATAAATAAGAAGGCCGGGATTTTTTTTGTTTAGGATGTCTATTTGTCATTCTTGGGAAATATCAAATGGTAGCCATACCTTTTCCGTGTGCGATAACGAAAACACAAAAAATAACATTTTATTAGGTAGAAAAAGTTTGAGGAATGCTTCGTAGTTCACAAATAATGATTAAATTTGCCGCGATTTGTAATGCGGAGTTTGCAAAATGACGAATAATACTATAAAGCATCTAGGTATTGTGGAAAACATACAGGGTTCTCATCTGTCGGTGAGGATTGTCCAGACATCGGCTTGTGCGGCATGTAGCGCAAAGGGGCATTGTTCCTCGGCGGATAGTAAGGACAAAATCATAGATATCATAGATACCGCAGCTTCTTCCTATCAGGTGGGAGAGAAGGTGATGGTGGTCGGCGAAACGTCGATGGGCATGATGGCGGTAGTGTTGGCTTTCGTACTTCCTTTCGTACTTCTTATATTTTCGTTGTTTCTTTTGATGGCATTGATAGAGAATGAACTGTATGTAGCTCTTCTTTCTCTGGCTGTCCTTATACCTTATTATTTCGTTTTATGGCTTAACAAAACGCGACTCAAACAACAATTTTCATTTACTATAAAACCAATAAATAACTAAAAACATTATGAATTTGATTCTGATTGCAGTGATTTCATTGGGAGCTATAGCGCTCGTGCTGGCCGCTATTCTTTATGTGGCTTCCAAGAAATTTGCCGTGTATGAAGACCCGCGGATTGCCCAGGTGGGAGAAGTGCTTCCCCAGGCTAATTGTGGTGGATGTGGCTATCCCGGTTGTAGCGGCTTTGCCGACGCTTGCGTCAAAGCCGGATCGCTGGATGGTAAATTCTGCCCCGTAGGCGGACAGCCTGTCATGGCACAAATTGCTGATATCCTAGGGCTTGCAGCCGGAGAAGCTGAACCGATGGTAGCAGTGGTAAGATGTAACGGAACGTGTATGAATCGTCCGCGTATTAATCAGTACGACGGTGCGAAGAGTTGCGCTATTGCCGCTTCGCTCTATGGTGGGGAAACGGGTTGTAGTTACGGATGTCTGGGGTGTGGTGACTGTGTGGCTGCCTGCCAGTTCGATGCCATCCACATGAATCCTGAAACAGGACTTCCGGAAGTGGATGAAGCGAAATGTACCGCTTGCGGTGCCTGTGTGAAGGCTTGTCCGAAGGCGATCATCGAAATCCGTCCGCAAGGAAAGAAATCACGCCGTGTGTATATCTCTTGTGTGAATAAAGACAAGGGAGCTGTGGCACGCAAGGCTTGTACGGTGAGTTGTATCGGCTGTGGCAAATGCGTGAAGACTTGTCCGTTCGAAGCTATCACGTTGGAGAACAACTTGGCTTACATCGATCCGCACAAGTGTAAATCTTGCCGGAAATGTGTGGAAGTCTGTCCGCAGAATACCATTATCGAATTGAATTTCCCGCCGAGGAAACCGAAAGAAGAAGCTCCGGCTGCTCCAAAACCGGCTGCTGTTTCTAAAGAAGCGGTGGAAACTCCTGCACCGGCGGCAAAAGTGGAAACTCCTGCTGAAAAGGCTACAGAAGCTCCGAAAGTAACAGAATAATAACAGAATAAAATACAGAACTGTATGTTAAAGACATTTTCAATTGGTGGAGTTCATCCACACGAAAATAAATTGTCGGCACATCAACCTATTATCACAGCGGAAGTTCCTGCAAAGGCTGTTATTTTGCTGGGGCAGCACATTGGTGCGCCTGCAAAACCGGTTGTAGCGAAAGGGGATGTGGTAAAGGTAGGCACTAAGATTGCTGAACCTGCCGGCTTTGTTTCGGCAGGAATTCACTCTTCGGTCAGTGGTAAAGTGGCGAAGATTGATACTATTGTCGATGCCAGCGGTTATGCGAAACCTGCTATCTTTATCGATGTGGAAGGCGACGAATGGGAAGAAACAATCGACCGTAGCGCCACACTGGTGAAGGAATGTGAACTTCCGGCAGAAGAGATCGTGAAGAAAATTGCCGATGCCGGAATCGTTGGTCTGGGTGGTGCTTGTTTCCCTACACAGGTGAAACTTTGTCCTCCTCCTTCTTTTAAAGCTGAATGTGTGATTATCAATGCCGTAGAATGTGAACCTTATTTGACTGCCGACCATCAGCTGATGCTGGAACACGCGGAAGAAATCATGGTAGGTGTTTCCATCCTGATGAAAGCGGTGAAAGTGAATAAGGCATTTATCGGAATCGAAAATAATAAGCCCGATGCTATCGAACTGATGACTAAAGTAGCTTCCAGCTATGCAGGCATCGAAGTCGTTCCCTTGAAGGTGAAATATCCGCAAGGAGGTGAAAAGCAGCTGATCGATGCGATCACCAAACGTCAGGTGGCGAGCGGTGCGTTGCCTATCTCTACGGGAGCAGTCGTGCAGAACGTGGGAACGGCGTTTGCCGTTTATGAAGCTGTGCAGAAGAATAAACCGTTGTTTGAACGGGTGATTACCGTGACGGGAAAGTCGGTTGCGAAGCCGTCTAATTTCCTGGCCCGTATCGGTACACCGATGAAACAGTTGATTGACGCTTGCGGTGGTCTGCCCGAAGATACGGGTAAGGTGATCGGTGGCGGTCCGATGATGGGTAAGGCGTTGGTAAATATCGAGGTTCCTACTGCGAAGGGCAGTTCCGGCATCCTGATTATGAACCGGAAGGAAGCCAAACGTGGTGAAGCTCAAACCTGCATCCGTTGCGCGAAGTGCGTGAGTGCCTGTCCGATGGGACTGGAACCGTACTTGCTCGGAGCCTTGTCTGAAAACGGAGATTTTGAAACAATGGAAAAAGAAAGAATCATGGATTGTATCGAGTGCGGCTCTTGCCAGTTCACTTGTCCTGCCAACCGTCCGCTGCTCGACTATTGTCGTCTGGGTAAAGGCAAAGTGGGAGCTATGATTCGTGCACGTCAAGCTAAAAAATAACGAATATGGAAAATAAATTAATCGTATCACTATCGCCCCACGTTCATGGCGGAGACAGCGTACAGAAAAATATGTATGGCGTGCTGATTGCACTGATTCCGGCTTTTCTGGTGTCTCTCTATTTCTTCGGACTGGGTGCCCTGATTGTCACGGCTACTTCCGTTGCGGCTTGTTTGTTCTTCGAATGGGCGATCGGAAAATATTTAATGAAGAAACCGACCACCACCATCTGCGACGGCTCTGCCATCATCACAGGTGTGTTGTTGGCATTTAATTTACCGTCTAACTTGCCTATCTGGATTATCATCCTCGGTGCACTGTTTGCTATCGGTGTAGGCAAAATGTCTTTTGGCGGATTAGGCTGCAATCCTTTCAATCCGGCACTGGCAGGACGTGTGTTCCTGTTGCTTTCTTTCCCGGTGCAGATGACCAGCTGGCCGGTAGTCGGACAGTTGACCGCTTATACGGATGCTACCACTGGTGCCACTCCGCTGGCATTGATGAAACAAGCGATTCATGCTGCAGATAAGAGTGCGGCTATGGATGCTTTAAACCAGATTCCGGATGCATTGAGTTTGCTGATCGGACAGAATGGCGGATGCTTGGGTGAAGTGAGTGCATTGGCTCTATTGATCGGACTGGTTTATATGCTCTGGAAGAAGATCATCACGTGGCATATTCCTGTGTCTATCCTGGCTACCGTGTTTATCTTTGCAGGTATCATGCACCTGGCAGATCCGGAAAGATATGTTTCTCCGATATTGCAGTTGCTCTCCGGTGGTCTGATGCTGGGTGCTGTCTTTATGGCAACCGACTATGTGACTTCTCCGATGAGTAAGAAAGGAATGTTGATTTATGGTGTATGTATCGGTCTGCTGACGGTTGTCATTCGTCTGTTCGGTGCTTATCCCGAAGGTATGTCGTTCGCCATCCTGATTATGAATGCGTTCACTCCGCTGATTAACACCTATTGTAAACCAAAACGCTTTGGGGAGGTAGCGAAGAAGAAATGAAAAAGTTAGAATCATCTTTAAAGAATATGTTGCTGGTACTTACGGGAGTGACTGCTATTTCCGTTGCGTTGCTGGCTTATGTAAATGAACTGACAAAAGGCCCCATTGCCGAAGCGAACGCGAAGACACTGAACGAGGCCTTGAAAAAGGTTCTTCCCGAATTTACCAATAATCCGGTAGCGGAAAGCGATACGATCTTCAGTGAGAAAGACGGAAAGAAGAATGTTGACTTTATCGTTTATCCGGCTAAGAACGGTGAAGAACTTGTAGGAACCGCTGTCGAAGCTAAATCAATGGGATTTGGCGGTGAACTGAAAGTGCTGGTAGGCTTTAATGCCGAAGGGAAAATCTATAACTACTCTCTGTTGGCTCACACGGAAACTCCGGGATTGGGCTCTAAAGCCGACAAATGGTTCGGAGCGTATGATCCTGCGAAAGGAGAAAAGGCAGTATCTCACGAAGAGAGTACGAAATCTATTTTGGGTATGAATCCGGGTGAAGCTCCGTTGACCGTCAGTAAAGATGGGGGAGCAGTGGATGCCATCACAGCTTCTACCATTACTTCACGCGCTTTCTTGAATGCCGTGAATGCTGCTTATCAGGCCTATAAGGCCGAAGGCGGGGAAGTGAATGGTGTAACCGGTGCTTCTCAAAAAGCGAAAGGCGCGGACGCAGATGCTGCTGACGCTGCTACGGGAGCTACGATCAAAGTTGAACTAACTGATTCAGTCAGTGCTAAATAAGAAAGGAGACAGATATGAATAACTTTAAAGTAATGATGAACGGGATTATCAAAGAGAATCCTACGTTTGTACTCCTGCTGGGTATGTGTCCTACACTGGGTACCACTTCCTCTGCCATTAACGGTATGGGTATGGGACTGGCTACAATGTTCGTGCTGATATGTTCCAATGTGGTGATTTCTGCCATCAAGAATCTGATTCCCGATATGGTGCGTATCCCTTCATTCATTGTAGTCATAGCATCATTTGTGACACTGTTGCAGATGATAATGCAAGCCTACGTTCCTGCATTGTACGCCACGCTGGGCTTGTTCATTCCGCTGATTGTTGTAAACTGTATCGTATTGGGACGTGCCGAGGCATTTGCTGCCAAAAACAATCCGGTGGCTTCCTTGTTCGACGGTCTGGGCATGGGCTTGGGCTTTACCATTGCACTGACATTGCTGGGTGCCGTGCGTGAGTTCCTGGGAACCGGCAAGATATTCAACTTGAGTATCCTTCCTGAAGAATACGGCATGTTGGTATTTGTCCTTGCTCCGGGTGCATTCATCGCATTGGGCTATCTCATTGCTTTAATCAACAGTATGAAGAAGGCTTGATAATGGATGATTGATAATGGTTCATTATCGATTGTCATTTTTCAATTAATAAATTAAAGAAATGGAATATATATTGATATTTATCTCGGCAATCTTTGTAAACAACATCGTATTGTCGCAATTCTTGGGAATTTGCCCGTTCTTGGGAGTTTCCAAGAAAGTGGAGACTGCATTGGGCATGTCGGCAGCGGTGGCATTCGTGCTCACCATCGCCACCATCGTGACATTCCTTATTCAGAAGTATGTGCTCGACGCTTTTGATTTGGGCTATTTGCAGACTATTACCTTTATCCTGGTGATTGCCGCATTGGTGCAGATGGTAGAGATTATCCTGAAGAAAGTTTCTCCTTCTCTGTATCAGGCCTTGGGCGTGTTCCTGCCGTTGATTACTACCAACTGCTGTATTCTCGGTGTGGCCATCCTTGTTATCCAAAAAGATTATGATTTGCTGACGGGAGTGGTTTATGCATTCTCCACGGCACTTGGTTTCGGCTTGGCACTGACACTGTTTGCAGGCCTGCGCGAGCAAATGAGCCTGGTTAGTGTACCGAAAGGTATGCAGGGTACTCCGATAGCTTTGATTACTGCCGGACTGCTGGCAATGGCATTCATGGGCTTTTCGGGGGTTGTGAAGATTTAAAGAAGAAAAACCGGAAATAAAGTGAAGGGGGGATAAGCTAAAATTTATCCCCCCTTTTTCTGTTTTTATTAATTTATTTCCTTACATTTGTGGCGTATTGATAACCTAAAAGCTAAATTGTCTATATTTAATATGAAAGAGAAAATTTTAGTTACGGGTGGAACCGGTTACATTGGTTCTCACACGGTGGTGGAACTTCAAAACGCAGGTTATGAAGTTGTTATTATTGATAATTTGTCAAACTCCAGCGCAGATGTTGTAGATAACATAGAGAAGGTATCGGGTATCCGTCCTGCATTCGAGAAATTGGATTGCTTGGATTATGCCGGTCTTGACGCTGTGTTTACCAAATATAAAGGCATTAAAGCCATCATTCACTTTGCAGCCAGCAAGGCCGTAGGTGAGTCTGTCCAGAAACCGTTGCTTTACTATCGTAATAACCTGGTTTCACTGATTAACCTGCTGGAACTGATGCCGAAGCATGGAGTGGAGGGTATCGTATTCTCTTCTTCCTGTACAGTTTACGGCCAGCCGGACGAGCTTCCGGTAACGGAAAAGGCACCTATCAAGAAAGCTGAGTCTCCGTATGGAAACACGAAGCAAATCAATGAAGAGATTGTACGTGATACGGTTGCTTCCGGTGCTCCGATAAACGCCATCTTGTTGCGTTACTTCAACCCGATAGGTGCACACCCCACAGCATTGCTGGGAGAATTGCCTAACGGTGTACCGCAGAACTTGATTCCTTATCTTACCCAGACCGCTATCGGCATCCGTGAGAAACTGAGCGTGTTTGGTGACGATTATGATACTCCCGACGGTTCTTGTATCCGCGACTTCATCAATGTAGTCGATTTGGCCAAAGCACACGTAGTGGCTATCCGCCGTATCTTGGAGAACAAGCAGAAGGAGAAAGTGGAAGTATTCAATATCGGTACAGGTCGTGGACTTTCCGTATTGGAACTGATTAATGCTTTCGAAAAGGCTACCGGTGTAAAACTGAACTATCAGATAGTAGGTCGGCGTGCCGGTGATATTGAGAAGGTATGGGCAAACCCGGAATTGGCAAACAATGAACTGGGTTGGAAGGCAGAAACAAGTATTGAAGATACTTTACTTTCTGCATGGAAATGGCAGTTGAAGCTTCGTGAACGAGGTATTCAATGACAAACTTTGAATTTGTGTTTTTTAACAAATAAGCAATAAACAAATGCCTCCCCGCATTTGTTTATAATGTGCAAATCAGCCTGAAGCTGTTTATGTATATGTGAATATCCGTAACTAGTACGTATGCCTCCCCGGCATAGACAGGTAAGATTGCATAGTAGTTTTGTCGTGTTTTATTTTGTGTTTGTGTTGTGAATAAGCCTTGTCGAGAGACAAGGCTTATTTTTTTGTATATTATATACGGAATCTTTATTGCCAATTCTGTGGTTTTTCATAAGATGGGTGGGCAATTCCTTTTCTTGCCAATTGTTAACTGACGTTATCATGTCTGTAGCAATTTGTTCCAATTGTAGTATTAATCGTTCAAAATAGTATTTTTTGTTCAAAAAATACTATACACGGTAACAACTACATGCAAATTGTTTATACATTTGCGTTGTTGTTTATGTAACTATTGGGATGAACAAACCGTTGCTGACAAACGTTAATAGGTACGAGTACTTATATAGCTGACGAAAGACGCGACTTGGCTGATTTGTTTTAGAGGATACACGCGACTTACAACTTAGTATTGGGAAAAATAATTAAGGAAATATAGAATAAAAAAGATTGCTTATGTCACAGATTGTTGGACATATCTCACAGGTAATCGGACCTGTAGTAGACGTCTATTTCGAAGGAACGGAGGCAGAGATGATGTTGCCGAGTATTCACGACGCACTGGAAATAAAAAGGTCGAACGGAAAAAGACTGATTGTAGAGGTACAGCAACACATTGGTGAAAACACGGTGCGTACTGTTGCTATGGACAGTACGGACGGCCTGCAGAGAGGTATGAAAGTGCATCCGCTGGGAGGCCCCATCACCATGCCGATAGGTACACAAATCAAAGGCCGTCTGATGAACGTAGTGGGCGACTCTATCGACGGCATGAAGGAACTGGACCGTACCGGTGCTTATCCCATCCATCGCGAACCCCCTAAGTTTGAAGATTTGACTACCGTACAAGAGGTACTTTATACAGGCATCAAGGTTATCGACTTGCTGGAACCCTATAGCAAGGGCGGTAAAATCGGTCTGTTTGGTGGCGCCGGTGTAGGCAAGACAGTGCTTATCCAGGAGCTCATCAATAATATTGCGAAGAAGCAGCACGGCTTCTCTGTGTTTGCCGGTGTAGGAGAACGTACACGTGAAGGCAACGACCTGCTGAGAGAAATGATTGAATCCGGTGTTATCCGTTACGGAGAAGAATTCAAGAAAGGTATGGAGGAAGGCCATTGGGATTTGTCCAAAGTAGATTATGACGAAGTGGCCAAATCACAAGTGTCTTTGATATTCGGTCAGATGAACGAACCTCCCGGTGCGCGTCAGTCCGTGGCATTGTCAGGGTTGACGGTAGCCGAGTCCTTCCGTGACATGGGAGCGGAGACGGACGGTCCGCGTGACATTCTGTTCTTCATTGATAATATCTTCCGTTTCACTCAAGCCGGTTCCGAGGTTTCGGCCTTGCTGGGCCGTATGCCTTCTGCCGTGGGTTATCAGCCGACACTGGCAACGGAAATGGGTGCCATGCAGGAGCGTATTACCTCTACGAGAAATGGTTCCATCACTTCCGTGCAGGCTGTATATGTGCCTGCCGATGACTTGACTGATCCGGCGCCTGCTACAACATTTACCCACCTCGATGCCACCACGGTGTTGAGCCGTAAGATTACCGAACTTGGTATTTATCCTGCTGTAGACCCGTTGGAATCCACTTCACGCATTCTTGACCCACACATCGTGGGGGTGGAACACTACGAAGTGGCACAACGTGTGAAACAAATATTGCAGCGCAACAAGGAATTGCAAGACATTATCTCCATCCTCGGTATGGAGGAGCTCTCTGATGCCGACCGTACGTTGGTGAACCGTGCGCGTCGTGTGCAGCGCTTCCTTTCACAGCCATTTGCCGTTGCCGAGCAGTTTACGGGTGTCCCCGGTACAATGGTTTCCATTGAGGATACTATCAAAGGCTTCAAGATGATTCTTGACGGAGAGGTGGACTACCTGCCCGAACCAGCTTTCTTGAATGTGGGAACCATTGAAGAAGCTATTGAGAAGGGTAAGAAACTACTGGAACAGGCAGGGGAAAAAACGATTAAAAATTAAAACTCTGGGAGCTTTGATAATGAAGAAGTTGCATTTGAATATTGTTTCACCGGAGAAGGAACTCTTCAACGGGGAAGTGGAAAGTGTTACATTGCCGGGCACTATGGGCTCTTTTTCTATCCTGCCGCAGCATGCACCGATTGTGTCATCGTTGGGAACGGGGACATTGGTTTACGCAACGGACGGTGAGGAACATGAGTTGGATATTCAAAGCGGATTCGTGGAGATGAGTAACGGAAGGGTTGCCGTCTGTATAGAACAGCAATAGGCTATTAAAAAATTAAAAATTAAAAAATAGAGGTTGTTGGCGTGACTATTACTAAGAGAAACTACTTATTGCATACAGCGCTCTTGACGGTATTGATAGGAATTGTAGGCGGTTGGGCGTATTTTTCGATAAATCCGCATCACTATTTCGGCGGTTATCCGCTGATTCCGCTTTTCTTCTTTGTTTTCGGAATATTCATGATTAATATGACCGAAAGCTGCCGTCACCGGATGCCGGGACGAATGTTGCAGATTTATCTGCTGATGCGTGTGATGAGAATGCTGGTTTCCATGATTGTGATGCTGGTTTATTGCGTTGCAGTACGTGAGGAAGCCAGGGCGTTTCTGTTGACGTTTATAGCCAACTATCTGATATATTTGATTTATGATTCCTGGTTCTTCTTCACTTTCGAGGCGAACAAGAAACAGAAAAAGAAAAGTAACAATGAAAAGATTGCGTAACATACTGACTGTAGTTCTGTTGGCATTGGGCATGTTGCTACCCGCCACGGTGCGGGCTGAGAATACGGTGGACGTGAAGGAGATTGTCTTCGGGCATATCGGCGATTCTTACGAATGGCACATCACGACGTGGGGCGAAACTCACGTTACGATTCCCTTGCCGGTAATAGTGCATAGCTCTACCACCGGATGGCATGCCTTTCTATCCTCACGTCTGGAGGAGAACGGTGGAAGTTATGAAGGCTTTTCCATCGCTCCCGCAGGAAGCAAGTACGAAGGCAAGCTGGTGGAGTATGATGCCACCGGAAACGAAATACGCCCGTTGGACATCTCCATCACGAAGGTGACACTGGCTTTGCTCATCAACAGCGCATTGCTGCTTCTCATCATTTTGAGTGTGGCGCACTGGTATCGCAAGCACCCGCAGGGAAGTGCCGCTCCCGGTGGTTTCATCGGGTTTATGGAGATGTTTATCATGATGGTGAACGATGATATTATAAAGAGCTGTGTCGGTCCGAAGTACCGTAAATTTGCACCTTACTTGCTGACGGCCTTCTTCTTTATTTTCATCAATAACATTATGGGGCTGATTCCTTTCTTTCCCGGAGGGGCCAACGTGACGGGAAATATAGCCATTACGATGGTATTGGCCATCTGTACTTTCTTGGCCGTGAATATCTTTGGAACCAAGACTTATTGGAAAGATATCTTTTGGCCGGATGTGCCCTGGTGGCTGAAGGTACCGGTCCCCATGATGCCGTTTATCGAGTTCTTCGGTATTTTCACCAAACCGTTTGCTTTGATGATACGTCTTTTTGCCAATATGCTGGCAGGGCACATGGCAATGCTGGTGCTTACCTGCCTGATATTCATCTCGGCCAGTATGGGACCTGCTTTGAAC
>OKXI01000650.1_pt1 | contig 11766 bp, 9 predicted proteins | sample 1607161 | NCBI WGS metagenome assembly OKXI01 (sample SAMN04414078, study PRJEB24778) | human gut metagenome | material: faecal | host: Homo sapiens
ATTTATGGGTCAATGGCATACGGTACTCATGCCCGAACGAGGAGGACGAGAGTCGAAGCACCGGCGGATACTGAAAACGCTTCTTTTCGTTGCGCATGACCATCGCATAGATTTTCTGTACCTCGTCGCTGTCGAATCCGGCATTGATGATCTCTTCACGCGACTGCCCATCTTCGATCAGACGGTACAGGATGGCATCCACCACCTCGTAAGAGGGCAGCATGTCGCTGTCCTTCTGGTTGGGCCGAAGCTCCGAAGAAGGCTCTTTGGTCAGGATGTTTTCAGGAATGGGAGCACCGAATTTCCGGTTGATATAGCGGGCCAGGTCATACATCTCGGTCTTATACAGATCGCCCGTCACGCTGAAAGCGCCGCCGGTATCGCCGTAGAGCGTACAGATACCGAGCGCATTCTCGCTCTTGTTGGAACAGTTGAGCAGGACATAGCCGTTCTTGTTCTGCAGGGCCATGAGCATCAGCGTGCGGATGCGGGACTGGATATTCTCCTCCGTCGCATCGAAATCCGTACCGCCGATCACCGGGATCAACGTATCGACGATACTGCGGTAAGCCTCCGTGATCGGCACGACATGGAACTCGATACCGAGGTTTTCGGCCAGTTGCTTGGCATCCTCGACCGATCCTTCCGACGAAAACTGCGAGGGCATCATCAATCCCCGCACGTTCTCCGCCCCCAGCGCTGCAACCGCCAGACAAGCGACCACGGCGGAGTCGATACCGCCCGAAACGCCGACACAGGCCTTTTTATACCCATTTTTAACGAAGAAATCCCGCAGACCGCAACAAGCCGCCTCGTAAATGAAGCGGGTACGGTCGTTCACCGACACAGGGACGGACTCGACGCTGCAAGCGGGATTTTCGGTATCGAACACCTGAAAGTCCTCTTCGAAACTTTTCAGCAACCGCACCAGCTTGCCCCGGTTGTCCATCACGCCCGACATCCCGTCGTAAACCAGCTCCGTAGCACCGCCGACCTGATTGACCATCACCACATTCTTTCCCTTGACGTAGGCGATATTCCGGATTACGTCGTACCGACGACTCAAGTCGCCCTTGCGGTAGCGGCGGGCATGGATGTTGATGACGGTTTCGACCGACTTGTCGAAATCCGGGGTATGAAAAAGATCGTCGCCTACGACCAGCGCACAGCGGCAACCCCGTATCGTAACGTATTCGCAACCTTTCGAAGGGGTCAGAAATCCCAATTCGCGGCGCACGGTGATATTCTGTTTTCCCACGTAGCGGACGACTCTTCCTTGTTGAATCAACGCTGCGGCACTGATCGTCCCCTCCTTGGTGAGAATCGGAAGCCCCACGATCGCATCCACCGTATCGCATTCGGCGGCAATCCGCATCAACGCATCTTCGCACTGTTCCAAAAAAGGATTTTTCCGCAGCAAATCGAACGAAGGAGCACCGCTGATCGCCTGCTCGGCAAAAACGACGAGGTCTGCGCCTTCGGCTTTCGCACGACGTACGGATTCGATGATCTTGTTTGTATTTCCTGCGACGTCGCCGACCGTATAATTCAATTGAGCCAGAGCTATCTTCATCTATCGGGTATTTCAAAAAGTTACATCATCGCAAAATTAATTATTATTTGGAAAAAACAACGATTTCGCGGCAAAAGTTTCATCCGAACGCAACGATCGTATCGAAAAAAAGCAATCGGGGTTTCGAAATCCTCATTCGGAAAAGAGGCCGTCCCCGTTTCGACTCAACGAATACAGCCCGACCTTCCGTGGGAAGGTCGGGCTACAAATCGTTCAACCCCAAACGCTTGCTATTGCTGCTCTTCGGGATCGGCCACCAGAATACGACCGCAGTATTCGCAAATGATGATCTTCTTGCCCTGACGGATCTCCATCTGGCGCTGGGGCGGAATGCGGTTGAAACAGCCGCCGCACGCATCGCGCCGCACCGTCACCACGGCAAGTCCGTTGCGCACGTTATGACGGATCCGCTGGTAAGCCTCCAGCAACCGCTTGTCGATCTTGGCCTGCGCTTTAGCCGCCTGAGCCGTAAATTCCGCCACCTGCGAGGCCGTTTCCGCTTCGATGCTCTGCAATTCGGTCTGCTTGGCTTCGAGGTCCTTTCGGCGCTCCGCCATCAGGGCCTCGGTCTCCTCGACCTGCGCCTTTTTGACCTTGATTCCGGCAGCATACTCTTTCAGACGCTTTTCGGCCAGCTCGATTTCCAACTCCTGATACTCGATCTCCTTACTAATCGCATCGAACTCGCGGTTGTTCCGGACGTTGTTCTGCTGCTCCTTGTAATTGCCGATGAGTATCTTGGCCTGATCCACCTCGCGCTTACGCTGCTTGGAGAGAGCATTGAGCTCCTCGATTTCGGCATTGATATTCTCGACACGCGCCTTCAAACCGGCCAATTCGTCGTCGAGATCCTGCACCTCGAGCGGCAGCTCACCCTTCACCTTGTTGATCGAATCGATCTGGCTGTCGATCTTCTGGAGATCGTAGAGGGCCAGGATTTTCTCCTGCATCGAATAATCAACTTCAGCTGTCTTTTTCTGTGTTGCCATATCGTGTTTTTATTGTTTAGACGGAACTATGTAACCGATCGGATTACGTGAATTTACACTCTTGCGAACCGCAAAGGTAAATAAATTTTTCGATAAAATATCAAACAAAATGTCGATTGCGCAATATTCGCTCTCGAAATGGCCGATATCGGCCACCACGAACGCCCCGTCGGGAGTCATAAAATCGTTGTATTTGAGGTCCGAAGTGACATACACATCGGCCTGCGCACGACGCGCTTCGCCGAGCAGCGAGGCTCCCGCTCCGGTACATACGGCCACCCGCCGTACCTGCTCCTTGACCAGCTCGGAATGGCGGATTACCTGCACCGGCAGGCGCTCCTGAATACGCCGCATAAAATCCCGCACCGACATAGACTGCGGCAGTTCGCCCACCACCCCGAAGCCGACCCGCCCGTCCGCAGGATCGGTCGGTTGCAGCACCCGTAACTCTTCCACGCCGAGCATCTCCGCCAACCGCCAACTCATGCCGCCCGGCGCACTGTCCAGGTTGGTATGACAGGCGTAGAGCGCTATTCCCCGACGGATCGCCCGCTCGACGCACCGCTCCACATAAGTAGCCGAATTGAACCGCTTGAGGGCATGGAAAACGATCGGATGGTGCGTGACTATCAGATCGCACCCCGTCTGCTCCGCCTCGTCCAACACCTCTTCGGTCACATCGACAGCCAGCAGCGCCTGATGCACTTCGTCCTCGGGCCGTCCCACGATAAGACCGGCATTGTCGTACGATTCCTGCAAACGGAGCGGAGCATATCGTTCGATCACTTCAGCAATATCTCTGATTTTCATAATCCTACTACATTATTTGAAAAGGCGATTATATTTTCAACGTACCATATCCGACGGTCGCTTGTTCGCGGCCTGTGCTCCCGTCCATAATGCTGCCCACCCCGAAATCCTCACCTCGAAGGGACTTGCGGCGCTACGCGCCCCAAAAGATATACCGAAGTATCGGGTTCGTTCGCATACCCGGTCGGGCCTATCGCCGTAGCGGTCCGCAACGTCACCGCCCCCTCCGAATCGGAGGCGAAGGCAAAATGTACCCGCCTGCCGTATTTCAAAACGTCCGTCTAAAACAACGACTGTTCATAGAAGGCGAACAACTCCTTGCTCTCCGCCTCCTCTTTCTCCTTCTTGCGCCGGGGCTGACGCGCCGCCGAACGTTTCGGCGCCGGCTTTTCGCTCCGGGGACCTGGTTCGATCACCTGCACAGGTCCTTTACTCTCCGCTCCATCCCCTCCGGCATCGTCCGCCAACTCCTGCGCGGCAGGCTTCTTCCGGGTACGAACCGGGAGCGCCGATACTTCGGCCGCCTCTCCAGCCCCATTTTCCGCGACAACCGCCCGGTCCTCCGCACTCTCCTTGAGTTCGGCCCGCACCTCTTCGAGCAGGGCCCGGACACGCTGAAGACGTTCGAGCAGCTCCGCATCGCGCGAAATGGTTCCTTTATTCTGTTTCAGACAACGGGCGGCTCCGTCGAGGGTCATGCCCCGCTCCTTGACCAGATGATAGATCAATTTCAGGTTTTCGACATCGGCCGGAGAAAAAAGACGGTTGCCCTTCTTGTTCTTCTGCGGGCGCAGGATATCGAATTTCGTCTCCCAAAAACGGATCAGCGAAGCATTGACGTCGAACATCTCCGACACCTCGCCCATCGAATAGAATAGTTTCTTGGCCATAACATGTACAATTACAGGTTGAATATCCGCAACGAGTTGGGATACATATTGTTTACCCGGTTCTGAATCCGCTTGGCGAAACCCAGGGCCGCTCCCCCGTGCGTCACCAGATTCATCCCCTCGGCGAAAGCCGCAGCCTCCGCCTCCTGCTTGCGCAGAAACCGCAGCGCCTCCTCTTCGGACAACTCGGCAACAGGCACCGCTCCGCGATCCAATCCGCAAAACATCGCCAGCGCATGATCGGGCTTGAGCCGCTCCTTGAAGATCTGCCCCATCGCAACGCCCGAGGCGATCACGCGCAGCGATTCGGCCAGCATTTTCACCGCCTCGTACTGCGATTCGTAATACGCATAATAGACATCCGCCACCGCCGCAAAACGCATCCGCCCGGGTTCGGCGACCCAACGGGCCAGTTCCGCACACTCCCTGCGTCCGGCGGGCGCGAAAATCGTTCGGCGGGACTTGGGCACACGGACACGGCTTCCGCCATCGGACACCTTACGGGCCACCGCCGCAAAAAATCCCTCGCCCCGGGTCCGGTGCGGATAGAAACGGAACGTCCGGAAAGGACCGACCCGACCGCAAACCACACCCCACGCCGGCGGGCAATCGAAAGCGGTCGATTCGACGATCTCTTCACCCGCTTCGGCCAGCAGTCCCTCCAGCGACCCTTCGTTTTCCAGTCGGTTGAACGTGCAGGTACTGTATATCAGCAATCCGCCGGGACGCAGCGTCTTCCACGCTTCGCGCAGAATCTCCGCCTGCCGGACGGCACATATCTTCACATTGTTCTCGCTCCACTCGTCCCGTGCCTCGGGTGTCTTGCGGAACATCCCCTCGCCGGAACAGGGGGCATCCACCGCCACGATGTCGAACCATCCTTCGAGCACCGCGATCTGTGCCGGCTCGTTCACCGTCACCGCCACGTTTCCCAGTCCCCACTTGCGGACGTTATCCGCCAGAACAGCCGCCCGCTGGCGATTGACTTCATTCGCCACTACCAGCCCGTCGCTACCTGCGAGCGACGCATAGAGCGTCGTCTTTCCCCCCGGCGCGGCGCAAAGGTCCAGAATCCGTTTTCCGGCGACCTCCTCCCCGGCCAGCACGTGAGCCAGGAACTGCGACGAAGCCTCCTGCACGTAATAAGCCCCGGCATGGAAAGCCGGATCGAGCGTAAACGAAGGCCGCTCCGTCAGGTAACGTCCTGCCGGCGACCAGGGAATCGCCTCGGCTCCGCTCCAGCGGCAGGGACGCTGCGGATGCAGGCGGACGGATGTCGGCGCCGGGCCTTCGAGCGCCTCACACAGCGCACGCCCCTCCTCCGGTCCCAGTTCGGCCATAACCCGCCGCGTGAAAGATTCCGGCAACATAGGGACTATTTTTTAGCGTTTTCGAGCTCCTCCCGCTTCCGGTCGAGACGAGCGCAGATCTTCTCCATCACCGCAGCATCCGCAACGAAATCCTCACGATCCTTATCGATCACGAGCACTTCGCCCCGGTAGATATGTTCGATCCAGTCGTCGTAACGGTAGTTGAGCCGCCGCAGGTACTGTTCGTCGATGTTCATTTCGTAGGCGCGACCCCGGCGGCGGATCTGCGAAATGAGCGTCGGCACGCTGGCCTTGAGGTAAATCAACAGGTCCGGCCGGGGCACCAGGTTGGTAATCAACCCGAAGATACTCATATAAGTATCGAAGTCCCGACCCGACATCAGCCCCATGCAATGCAGGTTGTCGGCGAAAATATAGGCATCCTCGTACACCGTCCGATCCTGAAAAATATCGACCGGACCGCTGCGCAGAATATCCATCGTCTGCTGAATGCGGCTGCCCAGAAAATACATTTGCAGATTGAACGACCAACGATTCATATCGTTGTAGAAATCCCCGATGTAGGGATTGTCGCTCTGCTCGTAATAGGCCTTGGCGCCGTAGCGCTCGGTCAGCATCTCGGTCAGCGTGGTTTTGCCGCTGCCGATATTTCCGGCTATCGCAATGTACATAAATCGGATGTTTTGACGACGTCACGCACTTCACGCCGCACGGCGGGGCCCCTTCCCGGTCCCGCCGCCCGGCAAGTCCACCGTCTGCGGCGGCACGGCAGAAAACCGCCTCCCGCCGCAATCCCCGGCCCCCGGCAAAGCGACGCGTGTCGTCGCGTTATTTATTGTTCAATCTTCAGTAACTGTTCCACAACCGTACGGTCGTTGCGCATACGGGGCAGCTTGTTCTTGCCCGTCTTCTGCAACCAGCGCAGCGTCGTTCCCGGCGGCACGGCATGGATGCGGGGCGGATCGAGCGCCGTCTGCCGCTTGGCGTCGTAATCCGAATTGACGCTGCGAAGCTCCCGGTCCAGCACTTCGGCAAAATGCTCCGGCGTATCGGGCCGCTCCGAAAACTCCAGCACCCATTCGTGCGCTCCCCGGGTATTCAGCCCCATGAAACAGGGCGCCACGGAGTACTCTTCGACCACCGCACCGGTTTGCTCGCAGGCCGCCGCGAGCGCCCGCTCGGCGTTATCCACGATCAGCTCCTCGCCGAAGACGTTGATGAACTGACGCGTGCGACCCGCGAAACGGATGCGGTAGGGATTCGTCGAGGTGAATTCCACCGTATCGCCTATCTCATAGCGCCACAATCCGTTGATCGAGGTCACGATCATCGCATAAACCTCTCCGACCCGAACGCCTTCGAGCGGCACGATCTGCTCGCCGCTGCGAAATTCGTAATAAGTCCCGTAATCGAGCATCAGCAGCATATCGTCCCGCGTCAGATCGTCAGCCAGCGCGAAAAACCCCTCCGAAGCGTTGTAAGTTTCCAGATAGGTCATCCCCTCCGACGGGATCAGCTTGGCGAACGACTTGCGGTAGGGCGTAAACGCCACGCCCCCGTGCGCAAAAAATTCCAGATCGGGCCACACTTCGAGCAGGTTGCTCTTGCCCGTATATTCCAACACCCGGCGCATCAGCACCAGGTTCCACGAAGGCACGCCGGCAAAGGCCGTGATCTTCTCCCGGGTACACTCCCGGCAGATCCCCTCTATCTTCCGGTCGAAATCCGGAATCAGAGCCGTCTCCATCTTCGGCGCCCGGAACCAACCGCTCCAGAACGGAGTCTGACTGATCAGCACAGCCGACAGATCCCCGATGAGAGCTCCGTTCTCCCGGACATACGAACCGCCGAGCGTCAGCGTCTTGCCGTCGAAGATCTTCGTCTGCGGCTTGGCCGAAGCATACACCGCCGCCACGTCCCGCATACCGAGCGTATGATTCCACCACACGGACTCCCGCGTGACGGGAATGAACTTGCTGCGGTCGGACGTAGTTCCCGACGAACGGGCGAAAAGCGTCACCCGCCCCGGGGCTGCGACATTCTTCTCTCCGGCCAGCATCCGCTCGATATAAGGCTTGAAACTCTCGTAGTCCTGCACTCCGACCCGTGCGGCGAACGCCTCGGGCGTAAGATGCTTGGCAACACCGTGCCGACGACCGAACTCCGTATCGGCCCCCCGCGCAATGAGCTGTCGGAACATCTCGGCCTGCACTTGGTCCGGATGTCGCCGAAAACGATCTATCGCCTTCATCCGGCGGGCGAAATAGGTACGTAACAAACTGTTCCGAATCGACATCCTGCGCTGCTCCTCCTTATCGTTAATTAAAGAAATATCCTATTTTGGAGATCGACGCCGGCATAGCGAAAACCACCACGCGATCGTAGGCGCTCAATTCCATGTTTCCCACGGCGATGAAAACCTTGTCGCCGCGCACCACACCGCCGATAATCGTATCCTGCGGCAGCTTCAACTCCTTGATCGGAGCCTTCGTCGCCGGGGCGTTGGGCTTGACGATGAACTCCAGCACCTCGGCCTCGCTGCCCGTCAGACACTTGATCGCCTGCACGTCGGTTGACATCGTGAAGCGGAAGATGTTCGACGCCGTAACCAGTTTCTTGTTGATGATCGTATCGATACCGATACTCTCGGCCAGATTGATATAATCGAGGTTCTCGATCTCGGCGATCACCTTCTTGACGCCCATGCGTTTGGCGAGCATCGCCGCCAGAATATTGGTTTCGCTGCGCCCCGTCACCGCGATAAAAGCGTCCATATTGGCCAGCCCCTCCTCGAGCATCGCTTCGATATGGCGGCCATCCTCATTGATAATCAAAGTTTTGTCCAACAATTCGGCCAACCGATAGGCCTTCTCGGCATTGTAGTCGATCAACTTGATATTGACCTCGTCCTGCAATTCGGTCGCAATGCGTATACCGATGCGCGAACCGCCGAGGATCATCATGTTGTTGATCTCCACGTTGGAATGCCCCGAGAACTCCATCACCTCCTTCACGGCATCCTGCCGGGCGATGACATACACCATGTCGCCCTCCATAAATATTTCATCCTGCCGGGCGATGATGGTCTGACCGCCGCGAGCGATCGCCACCGTCCGATAGCTGAGCTGCGCCGCATCGTCCTTGAAACCCGAAAGTTCGCGTCCGATGAGCGACGAGGTCGGATCAAGACGGAAAACCACGAGCGAAAGCCGTCCGCTCGAAAAATCGACGTACTCCGTCGTCGAAGTGTGCCCCAACAGATTGATCACCTCCTGAGCCGCCACCTTTTCCGGATAGAACAGGTAGTCGATACCCATGTTGATAAAAATCTCCTTGTTATTGGGCTCCAGGTATTCGTTGTTGTCGATCCGGGCGATGGATTTCTTGGCCCCGAGCTGCTTGGCCAGCACCGCTGCCACCACGTTGTCGTTCTCGACATGATTTACAGCGATGAACAGGCCGCGCTTTCGCACCGAAGCCTTCCGCAACACGGCAAAGGTCGTGGAGTCGCCCTCGACCGTCAGCACGTCGGCCAGGCTGGCCACATCGGCCAGCAGCTTCGGATCGCTGTCTATGACCGTGATGTCGTGCCCGTTGCCACTGAGCATTTTCGCCAGATGGCTTCCCATTTCGCCCGCACCCGCAATAACGATTTTCATACCGGATTTACTCTGTCAGCATACGCCCGGATCATTCCGGGCAGCATTTTTGCAATTAATAACACAAATGTATAAATTTGCATCGGAACACCCAAATTTCCACTATTAAATTTCAGTTACCATGCCAACCTGGTTAATCATAATTCTTTTGGCGATTCTGGCCGTCGGACTCTTCGTCCTGGCCATGTCGCTCACGCTGATCTTCAAGGGACACCACATCGACTCCGAAATTTCCACCAACGAAAACATGCGCAAACTGGGTATCAAATGCGCCGTTCAGGAGACCCGGGAACAGATGGCGGGACTCGAAGACTGCGCATCGGAGCCCGGATGCTCGGGCAACTGCACCGCCTGCACCCCCGAAGCGGCAGCCGCAGTACACGGCTCCGCAAAAAAATAATCGGCGGCAAATTCTCCGCAAACCGAAAACACGGGTAATCTGAATCTGATTACCCGTGTTTCTATTTTCTCGGTTTCAACCCCACGATGCCGAGAGGCGGTCAGTCCGCCGCAGAACACTCCCCGACCATCATCTCCGCCTCCGGTCTGCAACCCGGCATTTTACGGGCACGACAGAAAAACCAGGGATTGACCAGATCCGTCTTGTTGTAACGCAACGGACGATAATCCGGCAGCGAAAGCGTTTCGCCCCCCGCTTCGGAGAGAATCAACTCCCCCGCCGCAGTATCCCATTCATACGTGGAAGTAGTCCGAAAATAGTAATCCACCGCGCCTTCCGCCAGCAAACAAAACTTATAGGAGCTGCCCTGCTCCACGACCTCCAGATCGGGATGGCTCTTTCGCAATTCCTCGATATACTCCGCGAGTTCGGGCGACTTGTGCGACCGGGACACGGCGACCCGGGGAGGTTCATGCCGCGCCGACTCTACAGGCAGGCGCCGCATACTTTCGACGATCTGCCCGTACGAGTACTCCGCGTCGGAATCGGCCGCCACCCCCTCTTTCAGAAAAGCACCGCCCCCGCGCCACGCGAGATACATCTTGCCCAAATAGGGAACATACACCACCGACGCCACGCTCCGGTTATTCTCCATCAGGGCGATATTGACCGTAAACTCGTTGTTTCCCTTGATAAACTCCACCGTTCCGTCCAGCGGGTCCACCAACCAGAACAGCTCCCAGTTGCAGCGCTCCTCGTACCGCATCTCACGCCCCTCCTCGCTCAGAATCGGGATACGGGTAGGTCCCAAATAGGTCTTGATCGTTTCGTGCGCCCGGCGGTCCGCGACGGTAATCGGAGTCTTGTCGCTCTTAATGCTGATGTCGTAATCCTCCTTGTTTTTGTAAACCTGCATAATGGCTGCACCGGCCCGCACCGCCGCATTGAAAAGGTTGGGCAAAAGATATGATTTCAGCTCGTTGTCAAGCATAATAGTGTTTTTGATCGGTAAGACAGGATAAAGATAGTATTAATCCCCGGATCCGTAAAATTTCCGGCAATAAAAAACTCGGCTGCCGTCGCATGGCCCCGAGCGCAGTATCCCGTTTCCCGGAGGAGACGGGCGCAGCAATGGAGTTCAGCCACAGGGACAGCCCCCAAAGCAACAATATATCCAATAGCACCAACGTGACGGGCAACCACCCGAACACCCATGCAACGACCGCACATCCGGCCAGGAGCGACATCCCTCCCAGAGTTAAAATCCATGCGTAGCGGGAAGGATGCAAGTCATAAAACAACGGTTCGTACAACGTGATCCTCTCCTTGCGGGACAATTCATACCCGTCGGCCCGGTCGAAACGACCCAACCGGCCGACATACTCCCGGGCATAAAGTCGCAGCGAAGGTCCTACGGCAGTCCGCACGAACGATATAGAGTGGATCGGATGAACCGCCAACTCCATCGCCAGAAGGTCGATCGCACCCTGTTTGAGGCGCAGGTTGCGGCCGATCGGCAAAATATAATCGTACGACGCGGCTCGCACGGCCGCATCCGACGAAACGGCGGAAAACGCCTCCATCTGATCGAGCAGCGTCAGACGATTGACACCCCGCGTCTGAGAGCGGTAGAATCCCCGTACACCCAACTGAGAACAGGCTTCGAACGGATGATAATCCACCCGCATCATCCGGTAATGCCGGAGCATCTCATGAAACAACTCCGGTTTCAGACGGGCGTCCATCACCACCAGCAATTCGTAACTGGCATACTCCACATCGAGCAGGTCGGCCACCTGGGAAACGGAATCTATGTCGTGGCAAATCGCCGAAATTCCGATAAAATCGGGCGAATCGGAAACCACGCCGAACATACGGGACAGCAAACGACGCTTGTTACGCGCCCTCAACACTTGAACTACCAGCCACCAGACACGCACCACGACGGCAACCGTCACGCAAATCGTACCTAACTCAATGAACCACATACTATCCGACATTCAATTTATACGAATCGACCAACGACACATAATATCGCTTCTCCTCTTCAGGAATGAATACCTGCAAAGCGTTCGCGGAGTATCCCTGCCGGGCAATATAACGCAGCAGTACCC
>OKXI01000651.1_pt1 | contig 11745 bp, 6 predicted proteins | sample 1607161 | NCBI WGS metagenome assembly OKXI01 (sample SAMN04414078, study PRJEB24778) | human gut metagenome | material: faecal | host: Homo sapiens
AACAGATGATATTCTCCTCCCTGTTGCAGGTGTGCTTTTATAGATAAGAACAGTATAGCACATTTCACAACCAAAATCGACATCTTTTGTGGATTTGACCGGATTTATTTTTTTCGAATTGGGTGCCGCAGGACTGTCTTGCACTTTTCCGGAACCGTGCGGCGAGGGTCGGAGAGATAGATCTCATGGTGGCGTCGGGCTGCAAAGTCAACTGCGTATCCCTGTGCCTCCGCAAAAGCGTCCATCTGGCGCAGTGTTTCCGGCTCACTGTCATATGGACCAAGGTGCAGACACTGAACACAAAGCCCCTCGTCATAATGGAAGAATTCCGCCTTTGAGAAATCCTTCCGTTTTTTGGCGGTCGCTTCCTGCACAGCCCAGTCAAACTCAGCTTTCGTCACGAACTCCGGCAGGCGGATCATCGACGTCCACTCGAATGTCTCCTTGTGGGCGTAGTCCACCCCATCAACGCCTGCCTGATGCCACAGGCCCTCCAGCGGCGGAACGACATATTCGAAGTAACCGTCGATCTTGTGACTCCCCTTATAGCTCATCTTGATGGTGAATGCAATGCCGTACAGCAGCTCCATCGCTGCCTGGTATTCGCCATCCGGCTCATTGGGGTCGCCTTTTCCCTGCACCGCCACAAAATTCATGGGCGGGATGGTCACAAGCGTTGGTTGCTTCGGCGGCAGGTAAAATTCCTTGTATTCTTTCTTATAATCAAAGGCCTTCGTTTACACCCTCCGGAGATTTATTCTGTTTCAAGTGTATCACAACAACCAAAATTTGTAAAGCCGCTTTTTATCAAAACGAAAAAGCCCTTCTGCGACAGGCGCAGAAGGGCTGGTATAAGCAAAAAGAGCATTCCCACTCTCCGGAATGGGAACGCTCTTTGTAAGTTTAACCTTATGCCTTAGAACAGGCGCGAAGGGTCAAAATCACTCAATGATCTTGCCGACGACGCCGGAACCAACGGTACGGCCACCCTCACGGATAGCGAAACGCAGGCCCTCTTCCATAGCGACGGGGGTCAGCAGCTCAACGTGCATCATGACGTTATCGCCAGGCATGCACATCTCGGTGCCTTCCGGCAGGGTGATGATGCCGGTCACGTCGGTGGTACGGAAGTAGAACTGAGGACGATAGTTGGAGAAGAACGGGGTGTGACGGCCGCCTTCGTCCTTGGTCAGAACGTACACCTGAGACTCGAAGGTCTTGTGGGGGTGCACGGAACCGGGCTTAGCCAGAACCTGACCACGCTCGATCTGGGTACGATCAACACCACGCAGCAGAGCGCCGATGTTATCGCCAGCCTCAGCGAAGTCCAGAGACTTACGGAACATCTCCAGACCGGTGATGGTGGTGTTCAGACGATCGGGCTTGATGCCGACGATCTCCATAGCGTCGCCAACCTTGGCAACACCACGCTCAACACGACCGGTAGCAACGGTACCACGGCCAGAAATGGTCATGACATCCTCGATGGGCATCAGGAAGGGCTTGTCCTCCTCACGATCCGGGTTGGGGATGTAGGAGTCAACAGCGTCCATCAGCTCCTTGATGCAAGCATACTCGGGTGCATCAGGATCCTTGGAGGTGGACTCCAGAGCCTTCAGAGCGGAGCCACGGATGATGGGGGTGTCGTCGCCGGGGAAGTCGTACTCGTTCAGCAGCTCGCGGATCTCCATCTCGACCAGATCCAACAGCTCCTCGTCGTCGACCATATCGCACTTGTTCATGAAGACAACGATATAGGGCACGCCGACCTGACGAGCCAGCAGGATGTGCTCACGGGTCTGGGGCATGGGACCATCGGTAGCAGCAACGACCAGGATAGCGCCGTCCATCTGAGCAGCACCAGTGATCATGTTCTTGACGTAGTCAGCATGGCCCGGGCAGTCAACGTGAGCATAGTGACGAGCGTCGGTCTGATACTCAACGTGAGCGGAGTTGATCGTGATACCACGAGCACGCTCCTCAGGAGCCTTATCGATGTTGGCATAGTCCATGAAGTCTGCGTCACCCTTCAGAGCCAGGTACTTGGTGATAGCAGCGGTCAGAGTGGTCTTGCCGTGGTCAACGTGACCGATGGTGCCGATGTTAACATGCGGCTTAGAACGGTCGAACTTTGCCTTTTCAGCCATTGGAATATCCTCCCTTAATTTAGGTTTTGATATTTGGTTACAACAACCCTGCAAGATGCAGACATTGCATTGCAAGGCTATTCTACTAAATTTGCCCTGTAAAATCAAGTGCTTTTACAGGAAATTTTGCCGAGGTTACACTACCCCGGCAAAATCTTTATCCATTTTTCAGGAATCAGCCCTTGGTGCGGCCAGCGATGATCTGGTCAGCAATGTTCTTAGGCACCGGCTCGTAGTGAGACGGCTCCATGACATACTGGCCACGGCCCTGAGTCTTGGAACGCAGGTCGGTAGCGTAGCCGAACATCTGAGCCAGAGGCACAAATGCATTGACGCGCTGAGTACCAGCCATAGCTTCCATGCCCTGGATCTGACCACGGCGAGCATTCAGGTCGCCGATGACATCGCCCAGATACTCATCGGGAACGATAACTGCAACCTTCATGATAGGCTCAGTGATGATGGGATCAGCCTTGCGCATAGCATCCTTGAACGCCATAGAACCAGCAATGGAGAAGGCCATTTCAGAGGAGTCGACCTCATGATAAGAACCATCCCACAGGGTAACCTTGACATCAACAACAGGATAGCCAGCCAGAACACCGGACTTCATAGCACCCTGGATACCGTTGTCGATAGCCGGGATGTATTCCTTCGGGATGGCACCGCCAACGATGGCGTTGACGAACTCGTAACCCTTGCCGGGCTCGTTGGGCTCGATCTTGATCTTAACGTGACCGTACTGACCCTTACCACCGGACTGACGTGCGTACTTGGTCTCCTGGTTGGCCTCCTTGCGGATGGTCTCACGGTAAGCAACCTGAGGTGCACCCACGTTTGCTTCAACCTTGAACTCACGCAGCAGACGGTCAACGATGATCTCCAGGTGCAGCTCGCCCATACCGGCGATGATGGTCTGACCGGTCTCTTCGTCGGTGTAGGTCTTGAAGGTCGGATCCTCTTCGGCCAGCTTTGCCAGCGCGATGCCCATCTTCTCGTTGCCGGCCTTGGTCTTGGGCTCGATGGCAACGCGGATAACAGGCTCGGGGAACTTCATGGACTCCAGAATGATGGGATGATTCTCATCACACAGAGTGTCACCGGTAGTGGTGTTCTTCAGACCGACAACAGCAGCGATATCACCTGCGTAGCAGCAGTCGATATCCTTGCGGTGGTTGGAGTGCATCTGCAGGATGCGGCCCATACGCTCCTTGCTGTCCTTCACGGAGTTGTAGACAGTAGTACCTGCCTCGACCTTACCGGAGTAGACACGGAAGTATGCCAGCTTACCAACGAACGGGTCGGTAGCGATCTTGAAGGCCAGAGCTGCGAAGGGAGCGTCGTCGGAAGACGGACGGGTCTCCTGCTCTTCGGTCTCAGGATTCACACCCTTGATGTCCTCGACATCGGTAGGTGCGGGCATATAGTCAACGATAGCGTCCAGCAGCTTCTGCACGCCGCGGTTCTTGTAGGAAGAACCACAGACAACGGGGACCAGAGTGTTCGCAATGGTCTCTTTGCGGATAGCAGCCTTCAGTTCCTCACGGGTGATCTCCTCACCCTCGAGGTACTTCTCCATGAGCTCTTCGTCGTTCTCGGCAACAGCCTCAACGAGGATATTGCGATACTCCTCAGCCTGCTCACGCATATCCTCGGGGATAGGCTCGGTGCGCATATCGTTGCCCATATCGTCGTAGTAGACCTCAGCGTTCATATCGACCAGGTCAACGATACCACGGAAGGTATCCTCCTGACCGATAGGCAGCTGGATGGCCACGCCGTTGGCGTGCAGACGATCGTGCAGCATCTTGATGCAGCGGAAGAAGTCAGCACCCATGGTGTCCATCTTGTTGACGTACACCATACGGGGGACTTTGTACTCATCAGCCTGACGCCAGACGGTCTCAGACTGAGGCTCGACACCGCCCTTAGCAGCCAGAACGGTCACAGAACCGTCCAGCACGCGCAGGGAACGCTGGACCTCAACGGTGAAGTCCACGTGGCCCGGGGTGTCGATGATGTTGATGCGGTGACGGTTCTTCTTGAACGCGACCGGATCCTTCTGGGTCTCGGAGTGAGACCAGTAGCAGGTGGTAGCAGCAGAAGTAATGGTGATACCACGCTCCTGCTCCTGAACCATCCAGTCCATGGTGGCGCCGCCATCGTGGACCTCACCGATCTTGTGGTTGATACCGGTGTAGTACAGGATACGCTCGGTAGTGGTCGTCTTGCCGGCATCGATATGGGCCATAATGCCGATATTTCTCGTCATCTGAAGAGAAACTTCTCTGGGTGTAGCCATGAAATTAACCTCCTACAGAACAGATCAATAACGGAAATGAGCGAAAGCCTTGTTAGCCTCTGCCATCTTGTGAGTATCCTCACGCTTCTTCACGGCGTTACCAGTGTTGTTGGCAGCATCCATGATTTCAGCAGCCAGACGCTGAGCCATGGTCTTCTCACCACGGCTGCGGCTGTAGGCAGTCAGCCAGCGCAGACCCAGGGTCTCGCGGCGAGCGGGGCTGACTTCCAGAGGAACCTGGTAGTTAGCACCGCCAACGCGGCGGGTCTTGCACTCGAGGCTGGGCATGATGTTCTCCATCGCCTTCTCGAAAGTTTCCAGAGGATCGTTGCCGGTCTTCTCCTGAATCATGGAGAAAGCCTCGTAAACGATCTTCTGAGCGACGCCCTTCTTGCCGTCCAGCATGACGCTGTTGACCAGACGGGTGACCATCTTGGAATTGTAAATAGGATCAGCTAAGACATCGCGCTTAGCAATGTTACCTCTTCTAGGCATCTTTCTTCCCTCCTTCACAGAATGATATCATCGGTACTCGAAAGTAATAAAACTCCCGTTGTGTCACAAAGAGCTGACCTTACATAAACTGTTGCCCTCCGCACGTTTCTGCGGACTTGTTATTTATATAATGGAAAGCCGTTTATGGCGGTTCGTTCCTCAATTACTTCTTTGCAGCACCGGCCTTAGGACGCTTTGCGCCGTACTTGGAGCGGGCCTGATTACGGCCTGCCACACCCTGAGTATCCAGGGTACCACGGATGATGTGGTAACGCACACCGGGCAGGTCCTTAACACGACCGCCACGGATCAGCACGACGGAGTGCTCCTGCAGGTTATGGCCGATACCGGGAATGTAAGAGGTGACCTCGATACCATTCGTGAGGCGGACACGAGCAACCTTACGCAGAGCAGAGTTGGGCTTCTTGGGGGTCATGGTACGAACAGCAGTGCAGACACCACGCTTCTGGGGGCTGTTCAGATCAGAATACTGTTTCTTCTGAGAATTGTAGCTCTTCAGCAGTGCGGGAGCGGTGCTCTTGGTAGCCAGAACCTGACGGCCCTTGCGTACAAGCTGGTTAAAAGTAGGCATTTTGTTTCTCCTTTCTTAATGATGAACATCGGACTTTTTCCGACTTTTTTGCCGCACTATCCCCATGAGGGACGCGCAACAGTTATATAATACTCGCTTTACAGGCGGATGTCAACAGTTTTTGCAAAGTTTTTTTCGTTTATTCCAGTTTTTTTCTTTTCGTGTTTTTTCGAGGCAAAACGCTGTTATTTTCTCCCCTGCTTCTGTGTTTTGGACATACAAAAGACCGTTCTGCAGGCGGCTGCCCACAGAACGGTCTGTGCTTTATACTTTCAGGAAGGAGCTTTGCTTACTGTACAGCAGCTGCCTGTTCAGCAGCGATCTCAGCGTCGCGCTCAGCCTCACGGTTCTTCAGATCCTCACGGACTTCCGGCAGACCGGTACCTGCGGGGATGAGCTTACCGATGATGACGTTCTCCTTCAGACCGGCCAGCGGATCGACCTTGCCCTTGATGGCGGCCTCGGTCAGCACGCGGGTGGTCTCCTGGAAGGAGGCGGCAGACAGGAAGGACTCGTTTGCCAGAGCAGCCTTGGTGATGCCCAGCAGCACCTGCTGATACTCGACCAGCTTCAGACCCTCTTCACCAGCGTCGATGCGCTTCTGCAGATCGGCGTTGATGTTCTCCACTTCCAGACGGCTTGCCAGAGCACCGCCGATCAGGTTGGAAGAACCGGAATCAGTCACGCGCACCTTGCGGCACATCTGACGGACGATGACTTCGATATGCTTATCGTTGATCTCAACGCCCTGCAGACGGTAGACCTTCTGGACCTCGCTGATGAGGTAGTTCTGGACGTCCTCCAGACCCTTGATGGCCAGAATATCCTGCGGATACAGAACACCTTCGCGGGTGATGATGTCGCCCTTCTCCACACGGTCGCCGGGCATGACACGTGCATGCTGGGTGAACGGGATGGAGTAGCTCTTGACGACCTCTGCGCCCGTCTCATCGTGGCCGGTGACCTTGATGACGACGTTCTTCTTGGTGTCGTCCTGCGAGACGACGCCGGAGATCTCGCTCATGATGGCCATGCTCTTGGGGCGGCGGCTCTCGAACAGCTCCTCAACACGGGGAAGACCTTGGGTAATATCTTCTGCCGATGCGATACCGCCGGTATGGAAGGTACGCATGGTCAGCTGGGTGCCGGGCTCGCCGATGGACTCTGCTGCGATGACGCCGATGGACTCGCCCAGCTGGACGGGCTCACCGTTGGCCATATCGCTGCCGTAGCAGTGTGCGCAGACGCCCACCTTGGCGCGGCAGGTCAGCAGGCTGCGGATCTTCAGCTTGGTGATGCCGGCTGCCTCGATGTCATTGGCATCGTACAGGTCGATCATCTTGCCTTCGGGCACGATGACGTCGCCGGTGACAGGGTTGACCACGTCGCCCACGGCGTAACGACCGATGATACGCTCACGGAAGCTCTCGATCTTCTCCTTGCCCTCGTGGATCTCAGAGACCCACAGGCCATCGCTGGTGCCGCAGTCGATCTCGCGGACGATGACCTCCTGAGAGACATCGACCATTCGACGGGTCAGGTAGCCGGAGTCCGCCGTACGCAGAGCGGTATCGGCCAGACCCTTACGGGCACCACGGGCAGAAACGAAATATTCCAGAATGTTCAGACCTTCACGGTAGTTGGCACGAATGGGCATCTCGATGGTCTTACCGGCGGTGTTTGCCAGCAGGCCGCGCATACCGGCCAGCTGCTTGATCTGGTTCATAGAACCACGAGCACCGGAGTCAGCCATCATATAGATCTCGTTGTCCTTGGGCAGGTTGTCTGCCAGAGCCTTGGAGACCTTATCGGTGGTAGCCTGCCAGATGGCGATGGTCTGGTTGTAACGCTCGTTGTCGGAGATCAGGCCGCGGTTGAACAGCTTGCCGACCTTTGCGATCTGCTGGTCAGCCTCAGCGATCAGTTCCTGCTTCTGCGGCGGGATCACAGCGTCGCACACAGCGACGGAGATTGCGGACAGAGTAGAGTACTTGTAGCCCTGTGCCTTGATGGCGTCCAGCATCTTTGCACACTTGCGGCTGCCGTTGCGGGTCATGCAGCGGGAGATGATGTCGGGCAGGGTCTTCTTGGTCACGCGGAAGCTGACCTCGTACTCCAGCCAGTGCTCAGGGTCGGTGCGGTCAATATAGCCCAGATTCTGAGGCACGGGGTTGTTCCAGATGATGCGGCCGACGGTGGCGTCCACCAGACCGGTGCGCTCCACGCCGTCGATGACCATGGTGCGGCGCACCTTGATGGGTGCGTGCAGGGCGACGATGTGCTCAGCGTAAGCGATCAGAGCCTCGTTCTCATCGCGGAACACCTTGCCTGCGCCCTCTTCGTTCTCACGAACGGTGGTCAGGTAGTAGCTGCCCAGGATCATATCCTGCGTAGGAACGGTGACAGGTGCGCCGTCAGAGGGCTTCAGCAGGTTGCCGGAAGCCAGCATCAGCATCTTGGCCTCGCGGCAGGCATCCTCGCCCAGGGGCAGATGGACTGCCATCTGGTCGCCGTCGAAGTCGGCGTTGAACGCGGTACATGCCAGCGGGTGCAGCTGGATGGCCTTACCCTCGATCATGCGCGGCTGGAACGCCTGGATACCCAGACGGTGAAGTGTCGGGGCACGGTTCAGAAGCACCGGATGGCCCTTCATGACATGCTCCAGGATATCCCATACCACAGGCTCTTTACGGTCGACGATCTTCTTGGCCGACTTTACGGTCTTGACGATGCCGCGCTCTATCAGCTTGCGGATGATGAACGGTTTGTACAGCTCGGCGGCCATCAGCTTTGGGATACCGCATTCGTGCATCTTCAGCTCGGGGCCGACCACGATCACGGAACGTGCCGAATAGTCCACACGCTTACCCAGCAGGTTCTGACGGAAACGTCCCTGCTTACCCTTAAGCGAGTCGGACAGCGACTTTAGCGGACGGTTCACGTCGCTCTTGACGGCCGACGACTTGCGGCTGTTGTCCAGCAGCGAGTCTACGGCCTCCTGCAGCAGACGCTTCTCGTTGCGCAGGATCACCTCGGGAGCCTGTATCTCGATGAGTCGCTTCAGACGGTTGTTACGTATGATGACGCGACGGTACAGGTCGTTGAGGTCGGAAGTGGCGAAGCGGCCGCCATCCAGCGGCACTAAGGGACGCAGTTCCGGCGGAATCACCGGCACGGCCTTCAGTATCATCCACTCCGGGCGGTTCTTGCCCATGGAGTTCAGGAAGGAGTTCACCACCTGCAGACGCTTCAGGGCCTCGGTCTTGCGCTGCTGCGAGCCGTCCTTATTGGCCTTGTCGCGAAGCTCGGCGGCCAGGGCACGCAGGTCCAGACGCTGCAGCAGGTCGTAAATGGCCTCTGCACCCATCTTGGCCACGAACTTGTTCTCGTCGTCGTCAGGCAGACTGCTGTTACCCTCGGGCAGCGACTCCATGATGCGGTTGTATTCCTCCTCGGTCAGCAGGTCGTTGCGCTCCAGAGCCACCTTCTTGCCCGGTTCGGTCTCCACCTCCACGCCTGCGGGATTGATCACGATGTAACGCTCGTAATAGATCACGTCCTCCAGCTTCTTCGAGGGCAGACCCAGCAGATATCCTATCTTGTTGGGCAGCGAACGGAAATACCAGATGTGAGCCACAGGCACTACCAGCTCGATGTGGCCCATGCGCTCGCGGCGCACCTTCTTCTCGGTCACCTCCACGCCGCAACGGTCGCAGACGATGCCCTTGTAACGGATACGCTTGTACTTGCCGCAGTGGCACTCGTAGTCCTTGACCGGACCGAAGATCTTCTCGCAGAACAGACCGTCGCGCTCCGGCTTGTAGGTACGGTAGTTTATGGTCTCGGGCTTCAGTACCTCGCCGCTCGACTTCTCCTTGATCTCCTCCGGCGATGCGAGGCCGATGGTGATCTTCGAGAAATTGCTCTTTATCTTATTATCTCTTTTATATGCCATAGTTGTAGTGTCCTTTGATGATTAGTCGAGAGTGATGCTCAGTCCCAGACCCGACAGCTCGTGCAACAGCACGTTGAGCGATTCGGGAATGCCGGGTTCCGGCATCGCGTCACCCTTGACGATAGCCTCGTAAGCCTTGCTGCGGCCTACCACGTCGTCCGACTTAATGGTAAGGATCTCCTGCAGGATGTGGGCGGCGCCGAATGCCTCGAGCGCCCAGACCTCCATCTCTCCGAAACGCTGGCCTCCGAACTGGGCCTTACCGCCCAGAGGCTGCTGCGTGATCAGCGAGTACGGACCGATGGAACGTGCGTGCATCTTGTCCTCGACCATGTGACCCAGCTTCAGCATGTAGATCACGCCCACAGTGGCCGGCTGGTCGAAACGGTCGCCCGTGCCGCCGTCGTACAGGTATGTCTTGCCGTAGCGTGGCAGCCCTGCCTTGTCGGTCCATTCGTTCAGGTCGTCCAGACTTGCTCCGTCGAAGATAGGAGTAGCAAATTTCTCGCCAAGTTCGCGGCCGGCCCATCCGAGCACTGTCTCGAATATCTGACCTAAGTTCATACGCGAAGGCACACCCAGCGGGTTCAGCACGATGTCCACGGGAGTTCCGTCGGCCAGGAACGGCATATCCTCCTGACGCACCACGCGGCTGACGATACCCTTGTTACCGTGACGTCCTGCCATCTTGTCACCAACGCCGATCTTACGCTTCTTGGCGATGTACACCTTGGCCATCTGCATGATGCCGGCGGGAAGCTCGTCACCGATGGTAATGTCGAACTTGCGGCGGTGCAGCTCGGCGTCTATCTTCTTCGACTTGCGCAGATAGTTGGTGATAAGTTTGCTTATCATTCCATTTATGCGCTCGTCCTCGGTCCAGTCGCTCAGGTGGATTGTCTCGTAATCCAGCGAGTTGAAGTCTATGTTGTCGAATGTCGAGCCCTTGGGCACGATGTCCACGCCGATGTAGTCCTGGATACCCATGGATTTCTTACCCTTCAGCAGAGCCTTCAGCTTGGAGATCATAAGGTCCTTCAGTTCGGTCTGCTTCTCCTCGTATTCCTCCACCAGCATGGGCAACTGCGCGTTGACGCTGTTCTTGTTGCCTTTCTTCTTGGTGGCTTTGCTGAACAGGGAAGTGCCTATCACCACGCCTTTCAGCGACGGGGTAGCCTTCAGCGAGGCATCCTTCACGTCGCCTGCCTTGTCGCCGAATATGGCGCGCAGCAGCTTCTCCTCGGGCGTCGGGTCGCTCTCGCCCTTAGGCGTGATTTTACCGATCATGATGTCGCCGGGCACTACATACGCTCCGACACGGATTATACCGCGCTCGTCCAGATCCTTGGTGGCATCCTCGCTCACGTTCGGGATATCCGAGGTCAGCTCCTCCATGCCGCGCTTGGTCTCGCGCACGTCTATGCTATATTCGTCCACATGCACCGAAGTCAGTATGTCCTCGCGGACCATACGCTCGTTCAGCACGATGGCATCCTCGTAGTTGTAACCCTTCCAGGGCATGAACGCCACCTTCAGGTTGCGGCCCAGTGCCAGCTCGCCCTTCTCCGTGGAGTAACCCTCGGTCAGGATGTCGCCCTCCTCTACTCGCTGGCCCTTGTTGCAGATGGGACGCAGGTCGATGGTGGTACCCTGGTTGGTACGGCGGAATTTAGGCAGCTTATATTCTTTGGTCGCGGGTTCGAATTCCACGAACTCCTCGTCCTCGGTGCGGTCGTACTTGATGCGGATACGCTCTGCGTCCACATACTCTATGACGCCCTTGCCTTCGGCCGTGATCTGCGTACGCGAGTCGCGTATCAGCTGACCCTCGATACCGGTTCCGACAATAGGAGCCTCGCTGCGCAACAGAGGCACGGCCTGACGCATCATGTTCGATCCCATCAGCGCGCGGTTTGCGTCGTCGTGCTCCAGGAACGGAATCAGCGATGCGGCGATCGATGCGATCTGCAGAGGCGACACATCCATCAGATCCAGCTCGTTGGGAGCCACAATCGGGAAGTCGGCCTCCAGACGGGCCTTGACACGGTTGTTGATGAACGTACCGTCGTCGTTCACGGGGGCGTTGCCCTGTGCGATGGTCTTGCCCTCCTCTATCTCGGCGGTCATATATACGACGTCGTCGTTGTTCAGGTCTACCACGCCGTTCTCCACCTTGCGGTAGGGAGTCTCGATGAAGCCGAGGTTGTTGATCTTGGCGTATACGCAGAGACTGGAGATCAGACCGATGTTAGGA
>OKXI01000653.1_pt1 | contig 11731 bp, 9 predicted proteins | sample 1607161 | NCBI WGS metagenome assembly OKXI01 (sample SAMN04414078, study PRJEB24778) | human gut metagenome | material: faecal | host: Homo sapiens
TCGTGATCAAGGCTGCAGCAGAGGCCGATGGATGTCGGGGTTCGATGTATAATCGCATTAAGCGACGACTACCCACTCAAAGGGTTGTCAGGCCTCGGCGCGCAAAAAAACTCAGCGCCTACGCCACCTGAAAACGCGCTTGTGGCCGGCACCACGAAAAGGTCGGCGTCGATAACGTCCTTGTCAGTGAGAGTTGAATACACGTCTGTCGCATCCCCGAGAAGCGGCAGCATATCTTTTTGCACCGACAGAGCAAGTTTCGTGTTCGCGTCGGGATTATGATGAATGGCAAGGCTTGGAATAACGACAGTATATTTACTTTCGACGACTTCGGTTTTCACTTCGCCGCCGTCCGAATATGCAATCCGCCCCGCGACTTTCAACGGTGCGTCCAGAAAACTATACAGCAAAAGTCCGCCGTACTTTTCGACGTTAAGCCTTTTCCCTTCCGCGCTGTCGATAAGTTTATTTCCTTTGACTTTGAGCGACGGGGAATCGGTGTGGCTTTCCACCACGTTGAAAACGTGATTTCCGCCCGCCTTGAACGCAAACAGGCTCGTCCCGTTTTCGATGACGTAGTAGCCGACGTTTTTTTCAAGACGCCATACGTCTTTCATATCAAGTTTTTTGAAGCCCGCTTTTTCAAGCATTTCCGCGCCGTACTGCACGGCGTGATAAGCGGTGTACGATTTATTCAGAAATTCTTTTACGTCCATAAATACGTCCTTAATGTTTTATAAACACAATATACTATTTTGCGCCCGAAAAATCAACAAAATCGCGGGTTGACTTTTTGCCCGCCGACGATTTATAATGGACGTATATCGTTTATAATAAGACCTGCAAATAAAAGTCAAGAGAAATGAAGAAGGAAATTGAAAAAATTTTCCAAGCAAAAAACGGTAACACAAAAAAGCCTCCGTAAAAACGCAGACTTGAAATATGAATAAAAACGGCTAAGCGGTGGTTGTTGTAAAAAGGTTCAAATGCTCCGTCACGCGAGCATAATAAATTCTTAAAAACTTGTTGGCGGCAGCGGTCATATAAACATAGAAATGTTTGCCTTCGGAACGCTTCTTGTCCATAAATTGGAATATTACGTTATTCGTCGGTGCTCGTTGCAAAACGACGGACATTACTTGGAACAGCGTTTTTCGCAAGGCTGCTGAACCGCGTTTTGAAATAGACCGAGATTGCGGATTGAAGTTTCCGGATTGAAACGGAGAAGCATCTAATCCGGCAAAACCGACGAGAGCTTTTTTGTTTGGGAAACGGGAAACGTCGCCGATTTCGGCAATAAGTTGAGAGCCGAGAACGGATCCCACGCCGAACATAGACATAACAGAGTCGTATTCGGGAAGCGTGGCTGCAATCTTGTTCATCTCGGATGCTAACGACGCAAGTGTTTCGTTAATACTGTTGAGTTGAATTATAGCATTTGAGACAAGTAAAGCTGAACTGTCTGAAAAAGATAAAGACGGCGAACAGTTACACGCGAAATCGTAAACTGCTTGAGCTTTGCTTTTGGAAAATTTGTAGCCGAACTTTTTACACCAAGAGAGATAACTTTTTAGGAAAAATGAGAAAGATTTTTTCGAAATACACTCCGAATGAGAAAATTTGAGAACAAAATCCACCCATTTTTCATGACCGTCGGACTTTCTTGTCGGCGTAGAGAACAAAGTATTTGCGCCGGGGAAAGTTTGGTCGAGAAGAGCGATAAGATTATTCTTCAATATAATTTTGAGCTTGTTGTATTGATTGTATTGGCGATTGTAGGATTTAAGTAAAAGTCGAGCTTCGGATTGAGCGGAGAACGGCGAAAGCTCATTCCAACGATCGAGAGCAAAAGAAGCAATTTTAAGAGCATCTTTTTTATCGGTCTTAACTTTACGGACAGTTAAAGATTTTGTACTGTAATCTTTCACTAAAATTGGATTGACTACAGAAACGAAAAAACCGTTGTTACGGAGAAACAGGGCTATTGGGAGATAGTAATTACCTGTATATTCCATAACAACCTTCGTATCGCCGTTCAAAGTTTTAAGGAGTGTGACGAGCTTCGAAAGTTCCTTTGGACTGTGCGATACGTCGAACGGAGAAACAACGATTTCTCCGAACGGGCGCAGGACGGCTACGGTAGATTTGCCTTTCGAGACGTCGATACCGACAGCATTCATAAGTGTAACCTCCAAGAAAAGAATTAGTAATTAAGGCGACCGACCTTATCCATTACCGATTCAATCTGATTCGTTACACGGACGCGAAGCCCAACCTGCAAAAACCGAACGCTATAATGGAAGGACGGCTGACAGTCTTATTGACGGGCGTAAAAGCCCAAGGAGAGTATGGTCAGACCTGTATTACCCTTCCATTATAGCTTAGGTAACGGAACTTGAAAAGTGCTAATTCAAATACCGCACTTTTTTCGGTCAATTATATTGTATCAGGAGGGTAGTTAAGTGGTAAAAACCAAAAGAAAAAGTATTTTACGAACGCTGTTGTGTGCCGTGTTCGCGTTGTGTTTTGCGGTAGGCTTGTCAAGTCTGTTTGCAAACGGCACGACTGCGTATGCGGCAACCACGCCGAAATATACCGTCAAGTTTAATTGGTCTACGAAAACCACAACGGGAACGGGTGGCGGAACGGGAAGCAATACGACAAGCGGTTCAGGCGTAAGTTACAGTATGCAAACAGGACAATATAGTTTTGTGGACTATTCGGTAACGCTTTACGGCAGTTCGTCGTCGGGAACGGGAACGTTTGAAAGCGGCAGTTATATCGGCTCGAACTCGGTCAACGTTATTATCAATTCAAAGGTAAAAATCCCGACAACCATTTCGGGCAACGGTACAACGGTGGCAAAAGGAAACAATAATTCGTTTTCGCTTTCTAACCTTGCAGACGGTACATATACGGTAACTTCGAGTTTTAGCGCAGGATGGGCAACAAGCCCGCGTTCGGGTATCGGCAAATCATATTCGTTCACGTTTCAGTTCAAGGTAGATAGCACCGCGCCTACAATGAATAACGTTTCGACTTCGTCTACGGGTAAATACACGAACTCGTCTACATACGTTTCGGCTTCCGATTCGATGAGCGGTGTGGAGTGTATTTATATGAAAACGCCTGGCAACAGCAGTTACGGTAATATGGGTACGTCTACTACGGTATCTTCGTCAGGGATGAACGGTTTGTATTCTTTCTATGCAAAAGATAAGGCAGGCAATACTTCAAGAACATATTTTCTGTATCTCGACACTGTAAAACCCACAGGGACGATTAAGAACAGTAACGGTACGGAAATTACGGGAAGTTACACGAATCAGACGTTTTCCTATTCGGCAACGGACAGCGGGAGCGGAATCAGTTACTTACAGTATAGAAAGCCGGGCAGTTCGTCTTGGTTGACCTATACTTCGGGAACAAGTATTTCTGCAAGCGCGACAAGCGGAACGTATCAGTTCAGAGCCGTAGATAACGCGTGGAACATTTCCGCGACGAAAAGCATTACGATTGATTCTTCAAAGCCGACAATGACTTTATATTCGGGAGATGTTTCGGTATCGAACGGATTCAAAAGCATAGCAAACTATATCAAGGCGACGGCAACGGACAGCGAAAGCGGTGTAAAAACAATCTATGTTAAAAAGCCCGGCGCGTCGAGTTATACCGAATACGCAAGCGGAACGCAACTGACGGCAGACGGCGCGTATTCGTTCTATTGCGTGGATAACGCGGGGAACGCTTCGCAAACCTATACGATTTCGATGGATCACACAAGACCTACGATTACAAGTTCGGTCGGCGGGTTCGGGAAAACGTTGAAAGACGGGTTTACCGTTACCGCTTCGGATAATTACAGCGGCGTAACGCTGTATTACAAAACGCCGAACAGCACTTCGTTTGTGGCAAGCACAACTTCAAGCGTCGTCTTTTCCAAAACAGCGGTAAACGGCACGTATGGTTTTTACGCGGTGGACGGTTTCGGCAACAGGAGCGATACTAATTATATGTATATGAGTATCGACGCGCCCGAAGCAACGATAGTAAGGTCGGACAACAGTCATAAAGTTTGCGTGATTTGGACGGCGAGTAACTGCTATGCAACGCTGAACGGGAAAAGCTATACAAGCGGAACTTGGATTGAACAAGAGGGCGAATACACGTTCATAGTCACCAACGACGCCAACCGTTCGACAACGTATAAATTCACGGTAGATCACTACTATGCAAGGTATTCTATGGTTGCGCCGACCTGCACGCAAAAAGGCTATACAATATATAAATGTACGGGTTGCGGCGATAGCTACGACGGAGATTTTATCGAAGCCAAAGGACACGACTACGAGAGTAAAATCGTAAAACCGACCTGTACGGCGCAGGGCTATACGAGATACACTTGTAAAACCTGTGGCAACACCTATACGGATAACTTTGTCGAAGCCGAAGGACATCGATATGGCGAATGGACAACCGTAAAAGAGCCTACCTGCGTAGACTTGGGAAAAGACGAGAGAACGTGTTTGGTATGTTCTTACGTTGACGAACGGGATACGGACGCGCTCGGTCATAGCTATAAAGACATCGTTGTAGATCCGTCCTGTACAGATAGAGGAAAAACTATTCACGAGTGTGAAAGGTGCGGTCATACCTATACGGACTCTTACACAGACGCAACGGGACACGATTTCGGAGAATGGACAAGTCTGACGAAACCGACTTGTACGGCGAGCGGCGTAGAGCAAAGAAAATGCACGAGCTGTCCGCAGACCGAAACAAAAATCGTAAGCCCGCTCGGTCATAATTATAAGGCGGAGATTGTAGAACCGACTTGTTTGGAACAAGGTTATACAACGCATATTTGTTCGCGTTGCGGGACGGGATATAACGATACGTTCGTGCCGCCGCTCGGACACGACTATGAAGAAATCGAAGTTGCGCCGACTTGTACGGAAGAAGGCTATCGCGGAAAGAAATGCCGCCGTTGCGAAGATTGCGTAAAGACGGAAATACTGAAAGCGGTGGGACATAAATTCACCGATTCGTATTTTATCGCAACTTGCGAGGACGAAGGTTATACGTTACATACCTGCCTGTCTTGCGGAAACGAATATAAAGACAATATCGTTCCGGCAACCGGACACGATTATGAAACGGAAGTCGTGCGCGAACCGCATTGCGAAATTGAGGGCGAGAGAAAATTCCATTGCACGAAGTGCGAGAAAGAGTATTATTCGGATATACCCGCGACGGGGCATAACTATGAACTCATGGGAACGGAGGAAGTAAACGGCGAAAATATTCGTACTTACGTTTGCACGAACTGCGGAGCGATTACCACGCAGAATATGGGCGAGCAGTATGAGCAGGTATCTTCGTATATCGGATATTTGTTCGGTCAATATCAGCCTTATATGTGGTGGGTACTATTAGCGACCGCAGGCGTATGGAGTATCGTGATGGGCGTATTCTTTGCGATTGCGCAGAAGAACGAAGATAAAGAAAAGGCGAGAAAAATGATTAAAAATTACGTCATCGGACTTGTCGTTATCTTTGCTATTCTCGTTGCTTGTCCGTATCTTGTAAAAGGAATCGCGGCATTGATTGCGGGGTAAAAAGACAAGGTTTTACAAAAAATTCAATTTCAGGGCGAGAAATCGGCTTGACAACACACTCAACTTGTGATATTATTATAGTGCAAATAAAAAGAATATTGCACGCATAAAATATCATAAGGAGGTGCACAACAATGACTGTTATGCAATATATAGACGAATTTGTTCGGAAAGCGGAATTAAGAGTTCCATTGTATACGAACGAGATTTACGAGTATGTAAAAACAAAGTTACCCGACACGGATAAAGCAACGTTTAATATGACTTTGCAACGTTATGAAAAGCGTAATCCCGATTTTGTGCGTTACCAAAAAGGTGTTTACTACAAAACGGTGCATACGCCTTTCGGCGTTGCGGGAATCGACACGACCGAGCTTATTAAAAGAACGTATCTTGTAAACGGTGACGAGGTAATCGGATACGAGTCTGGACCGTCCTATATGAATAAGATAGGGCTTACGACGCAAATGCCGAATATGACTTATATCGTAACCACGCGAACGAGATATACGACGGAAGATAAGAAAGACGGCATATATCTTATTAAACCCGTTATTCAGATCAATCGGGATAATTACAGATACTTGCAACTACTTGATATGCTTGACAATAAGATGAAAGTAAAAATCGAAGCGGATAACTACCGAGAGATTTTAAGAAAACAAATCGGCACGTTCGGTTTGAGTTTTGAACGACTTATAGGGTATGCAAAGTATTACAATAACAATAATGTGTATGCGGGGCTTTCGGAACTTGCGAGAGGAGTAAACTGATATGAAGTCACATTTAGATAAAGCGGCATTTCAACTTGTAGTGGACGATATATCGAAGAAATGTTCCGTTCGCCGCGACGTTTTGGAAAAAGATTATTACGTTACGCTTTTACTGAAAGAGTTGTCGGAAAAGGAACATCAGGCGTATGCTTATTTTAAGGGCGGCACAGCACTTTATAAAGCATTGAAATCTATTCGCAGGTTTTCGGAAGATATAGACCTTACGGTGTATATCGAAGATTGTCCTACGGCAAGTCAGGCGAAAAAACGGCTTGAAAACGCCACGCTGAAATTCAGTTGTCTTAAAAAAGGGGAAACACTTGAAAATCATCGCGGAAGCATTACTTGCGAGTATCTTTACGAGTCGATGTATGCGCTTGATAAAGAGGACGCGTTACAACGCTTCGGCAGAGTGAAAATAGAAGCCACGAGCTTTACAGTAAGCGAGCCGACTGACAGAATAACGATTGCGCCGCACCTTTATGAGCTTGCAAGCGAAGAACAGCAAAAGATAATGCGTGAAGTGTATAGCGTAGAACCGTTTGAAATCGAAACGATTTCGCTTGAAAGAATGTTTATCGACAAGGTGTTTGCCGCGCAGTTTTACTTTGAACGGAAAGATTACAGCGACGTTGCAAAGCACGTTTACGATTTAACCGTGCTTCTCGATAACGAGCAGATCAGAGCGTTCTTGAATGACGAAAAACGCGTTCTTAAAGTAATAGGGTATAAACGCAAAGAGGAATTGAACCGCAAAGGCGGCGTTGCCGCAGATATGCAAATAGCAAACTTCGATTACTTCCGAGGGCTTGACGGTAACAAAGAGTTTGAAAGCGCGTTCGATGAAATGCAACGTATTTATGTATTCAACGAACAAGATAAATTAAGCAGAGAAACTGTTTCTGCCGCTATTTCCAAGTTGCGAGAGATTATGGATATAGAGTGGGACAGAGAATGACAAACAAATAATTAAGGAATAAGGAACGTTCTTCGGAGCGTTCCTTTTCTATACCGAAAATGCGCTAAAACTATGCAAATATCAATAGTTTTAGAGTAAAATCGGTTTTGCGGACAGATTCTGAAAACAATTTATGAAAAGTAGTCAAAACAGCTTGACAATATCGTGCTATCACGATATAATAAAGACGAAGAAACAAAAGGAGGTGCTTTTATGAACGTAGAAGCGGTAATCAAAAAGGCTGAGTCAGACGAAGGTTTGACGGTAAAGGAGATTAAGGTTTATCAGAAGGCGGTAAAGCCTGTAAAACACGTTTACGGGAAATACGGCACTCTCGCTAAACGGTATTTGGAGGATAAAGGACTCGATTGGACGATTGCGAATCTTCCCGAATACCTGCACGGCGTAGATAAAGCTGCCGATGAACTGTACGAAACGATGTACGAAAAGTTCTCGAAAGAAGAGCGTTTCAAAAAGTCGGGGGACTTTATGGAAAACCTGAAACGGGAAATGGAAATGCAAAGGCTAATCGAAGAAGAAATCTTAAACGAAATCGTTTACGTCAAATAAGGAGGCAGAATATGAAAGCGTTAAAAGTTACGGGAAAGGTTATAGGCACTATCGGAAGATATACGCTTGCGGGCGCGCTCATTTTAGGACACTTTATAATGAGTATTATAGGCGCGTTGATTTGCGCAATCACTTCGCAGTGGTGAGATAATGGAAAAGAAAAAAACGCCATTACAACAGGCAAGGCAAAGGTACGAGGTTGTTCACAAGGAAAAACGCGAGCAGGCGACGAAACAGTTTAATACAAGACTTCCGAGTGACGAGTATGAGGAAATCGTCACATTTCTTAAAAAGCACGGGATTCCGAAAGTTGACTTAATCCGCATAGGATACGGAACGCTTTTGGAAAACTACAAAGAGATCAAACAAAAATAACTGATTAGCTGTAAAGGCATAATCACGGATAACGAATCAATGAATAATTGATGGAGCGTAATCGTGGTTATGCCGATACGACAACTTAATATTTTTTACGCTTCATCGCAAGGAGGAAACAACGATAAGCGTAGAAAATAATAAGAAAAGAAGTTACACGGTAAAAATCGACAATACGATTTTTATTGTGGAAACGGAAGAATCGGAAGCGGCGCACGAAACCGCAGAGCAGAAAATCAAGAAATTGATAGAAGCGGGAATAGACGGTTTGGTAAACGAAGAACGCCGCCGATTAAATAATCAAAAGGCTACATTTGAAGGCTGATTTTTCAGAAGGAGTATTAAATGAGGAATCAGTCAGCAATCAACAAAATACCATTTACAGAAGGTGATGAAACCGCACTATACACTCGTTTGAGTAGAGATGACGAGTTGACAGGCGAATCGAACAGTATAAAAAATCAAAGAGAATTACTCTTGCAATATGCGAAAAGTAAAGGCTATGCAAACGTTCAGGTTTATGTGGACGACGGGTATTCGGGAACAAACTTTAATCGACCTGATTTTAAGCGAATGATGGAAAGAGTCGAAGCAGGACTTATTAAACGAGTTATCGTTAAGGATATGTCCCGTTTCGGCAGAAACTATCTCGAAGTCGGTTACTATACGGAAGTTATTTTCCCCGAATACGACGTGCAGTTTATCGCAGTCAACGACAACGTGGACAGCGAAGTTCAAACGGATAACGACTTCACGCCGTTCAGAAACATAATGAACGAATGGTATGCGAAAGACATCAGCAAGAAGATGAAGTCGGCAATCAAGGCAAAAGGCAATTCCGGTAAACACACAAATCCGTTACCGCCTTACGGATATATAAAAGATCCGAACGATAAGAACAAGTGGCTTATTGACGAAGAAGCGGCAACGGTTGTAAGAAGAATATTCGGACTTTGTATGCAGGGCTTCGGTCCGACGCAAATCTCACGGATATTGACGGACGAAGGTGTCGATACGCCGAAAATACACGCTAAGAAAATGGGTAGGAAGGTTACGATAAGAGCGAACGAAATGCCCGAAGCGTGGGCAGACCAAACGGTTGGAGCAATACTCGGTTATTGGGAATATCTTGGGTGGACGGTAAATTTCAAAACGAAGAAAAAATCGTTTAAGTCGAAAAAGGTTATCTTGCTACCTTCCGATGAATGGCAAGTATTCAAAGATACACAAGAGCCGATCATCGACGAAGAAACGTTTTGGGCGGTACAGAAAATCCGAGAAGGAAAACGCCGCCTTGACAGTCTTGGCGAACCGAACGCATTGTCGGGAATGTTGTTTTGCGGAGATTGCGGACATAGGCTGTATTTACGCAGACAACGTGATCCGCACCAAAAAGATTATTTTGTGTGTTCGGTTTATCGAAAGAAGCGCAAGTATTTCTGCACGTCACACTTCATAAGACTTGCGGACATTGAGAAAATTCTTTTACGGGATTTACGTCAAGTAACGGCATTTGCAAGAGAACACGAAAGCGAGTTTTTAGACTTGGCAAAGAAACGATCTTTAAGAGAAACCGAAAAACTGCGAGCCGAAAACAAAGCGTCGCTCGACAAAGCCGTCAGACGCATTGCCGAAATTGACGGAATTATTCAGAAACTGTACGAAGATAACGTTTCGGGTAAAATAAGCGACGAGCGATTTGCAAAGATGACGGCAACGTATGAAACGGAACAGAACGGATTACAGCAAACCGCTCAAAGGCTGAAAGATGAAATATCTGCCGTTCGAGAAGAGGGCGAAAGCGCGGATCGGTTTATGAAGTTGGTAAACAAGTATTCCGATATCACGGAACTGAACGCCGAAATCATAAGAACGTTTGTGGAGAAGATAATCGTTTATGAAGCCGAAAAAAATGACGGTGTAAAAACGCAGAAAGTGAAGATAGTCTATAACTGTGTTGGAACAGTAAGCGTACCGAACACCGACAACGAGCCTGTAAAAACAGACAAAACAAAAATTATAGAAGTGGCGTGACAATGAAAGCCGCGCCACTATCTAAAAAGAAAGAAAAATCCCTGTGCCTATTGATTGTGCGTTCTATAATTGCACTAGCTTAACGAGCGTAACGATACCTTCTAGCGTAACTAGTATCGGAGAAGGTACGTTCTCTAATTGCAGCAGTCTTAAAACCATTTACTGCAAGTGTGAAGAAAGCAATAAGCCAGACGGGTGGTCGGAGGCTTGGAAAGGCAATTGCACCGCTACTGTCGTTTGGGGATATAAGAGTAAGTAGAGGAAAACTTTGTGAAAGTGTGAGCCGTTAAATGTTTAGTTAAATTAAACGTGTAGATTTCGTTTTAGACGGAGAGTGTACGTTTATTTTTAACAATCCTTCCGTCACGCTAACGCGTGCCACCTCCCTTTACACAAAGGAGGCTTTAAAATGTCAATTACTTGTTCCATGTCTTGGATTCCACGTCGCGAACATCGCCCATGTGAGAGGGCTCTGTTCGCTCCTCTGAATGACGTTGAAAACGGAGAGTGCGCGTTTGTTTTTAATTCAATTTTCCACCATATCTGCGGTTGTCACGCGGTGTGGTTGCTATACCTTGTTACAACCTTAATTAAATTAGCATTTGTCACGCGGTACACAAGATATACCTTGTTCCCGACCTTAAAAGCGTTGCGAGGGGTTTAGGGGGGACACAGCCGCAAGTGTCCCCCAATGACTTTTTTGCTACTTTTTTCGTCACCTGAAAAAAGTAGTATCACTACTTACGACTATAACTACCGTTTCACTATTAAGACTAACTTTTCTACCACAATTATAGTTAAAAAGAAAAAAATAGCATTACCTGCTTACGCAAAAATAACGCTACTTTTTAATTCGGGTTAGTGGGGAAGGAATATTCTTCCGCTTAAAATTTAGGGTGGGATAGGGGCAATTACGCCACTGCTACTTAAAAATTCGGGGTTTATGGGACGAATTACCGTCCCACACCGGTTACTCTTTGTATTGCCACTTCACCACGTCGAACACGCCGCGCGTGGTGATTTTGACTTTGGGAATGACGGGCAGGCTGAGGAACGACAGCGTCATAAACGGGTCGATGTCGCGGCTGACGCCCAGCGAGTAGGCAAAGTCCTTGACGGCTTCGAGCTCGGCGTTGGTTTCCTCGGTGGACTTGTCGGAAATAAGCCCGGCAACGGGCAGAGCCAAGCCGCGCGTGCGCTTGCCGTCGGTAACGAAGATACCGCCCTTTGCGGCGATGACCGCGTTGATTGCGGCGGCGATGTCATCGTCGGTCGCGCCCACGGCGATAATATTATGCGAGTCGTGCGCCAAGGTAGAAGAACCCGCGGCAGTCTTCACACCGTACACCTTCAGGTCCACCACCACACCAGTGCAGGTGTTATCGGGTGCGTCTTGTTGTAAA
>OKXI01000661.1_pt1 | contig 11623 bp, 9 predicted proteins | sample 1607161 | NCBI WGS metagenome assembly OKXI01 (sample SAMN04414078, study PRJEB24778) | human gut metagenome | material: faecal | host: Homo sapiens
GTGTGGGAAGATACGGCGGCCAATCTGCGGACGGCCGGGAGAATGGTTGCCGAAGCGGATGCCGATCTGGTGATTTTGCCCGAGATGTTCGCTACGGGATTCGTGACCGATCCCGGTCGGGTCGCGCAACCGATGTCGGGTGAAATCGTGCAGGAGATGACCCGCTGGGTCCGGACGACGGGCCAGGCCGTCGCTGGCAGTCTGATCGTCGAAGAGGAGGGGCGCTATTACAACCGCCTGCTTTTCATAAAACCTTCGGGCGAGCGGGTGCAGAGCGACAAGCGGCATCTCTTCTCCATCGGCGGCGAAGGAGCTAATTTTTGTCCGGGACGGGAGCGGGGCGTCGTCGAATACGGCGGCATTCGTTTCCTGCTTCAGGTTTGCTACGACCTGCGCTTTCCCGTATGGAGCCGCTGCCGGAACGATTACGACGCTATTATTTACGTTGCTTCGTGGCCTGCGGGCCGCCGTGACGTGTGGCGGACGTTGCTCCGGGCCCGGGCGATCGAGAACCAGGCTTACGTATTGGGGGTGAACCGTACGGGGGACGACCCCCGGCTGCATTATTCGGGCGATTCGGCCGTGATCGGCTGTAAGGGAGAAACCCTTGCCGAAGCGGGGGAAGGGGAGACGCTTTTGACCGCACGGCTCGATATGGACGAGCTGCGTCGTTTCCGCGAGAAATTTCCCGCTTGGCGCGATGCCGACGATTTCGATCTGAAGTGATCGGATGTTCCTCGATGATCGGCAGAACAATCGGTTGTTTCAGCGCTTTTGTTAAATTCGTTTCAGGGGGCGTTCGATCTCAATATTTTTTGCAGGACGAATTTTATCCCTTAATAATTAACCTAGAAAGTACGTGTCTATTTATCGTTAGGAGCCTTGCTCCTGTTCTTGGCTTCGCTGGGCTGTTCCGACAAAGCGGAAAACACCTCACCGGAAGCTCCGTCGGAAGAACAGCCCACACCGAAGCCCGAAAAACCGGAGTTCGTGGATAAGAACACAACGATGGAAGAGAATATCGGCGAAGAATATCCAGACTGTTATTACACTTATTTTCGAATGCAGAACGCCAGTCAGGAGAATGCGATTTTCTTCATTTCAACTAAAATGAGTGCGAGCGGTGATATGATTAGAATCGCCCCGGGAGAACAGGGGACATGGGGACAGATGATGGAGAAAATGTTGTGGATAGACGATAACGATGTGTTGGTGAAAAATCTGGATGCGTTGGGTTTTGTTCAGTTATATTTCAATGTGCCCCCAATAACGGAAGATAATTACCATGCCATTACCCCAGATGTAGATACGTGCGCTCAATACTCTTTCTTCGACCCTATGACCGAATCGCAACGCGGCACACCGCGCGATCAGTCGGCATGGGTGCTCGAAGAGTTCCCCGACCGCCCGAACGCCGTGCGCTGGACTTACCGGATTACCGACAAGGACTATAAGGAGGCCGTGCGTCAGACGCTTGAACGCTGGGCAGACCGGGATGAGGAATGATAAAGATGTCTTGCGGCGGTCCGCAGGACCTGAAAGACTGGCGCCCGGAATATTGATATTCCGGGCGCCGAAGTGTATGATTTCCGTTTTTCCGCCGTTACAAAAGGGAGCTAAAGATCCGTTTCGTCCCAGCCGAGGATCTTGCAGAAGTCGTACTCCTCGGGGTTGGACAGGTATTGGCGTGCCGCTTCGTAGTCGGGCGGGGTAATAGCCATCAGGATATTATCTACTACGGCTTTGAAGCGGTCGGACGAGATGTCCACCATGCGGGGCAGGATCTTGCCCGTCGCGGGGTCTTGCAGGTCTTTCAGGTAGAGGGGTTCGACGTTGCCGCAGCCGTCCACATAGACCATGCAGCCCGTCTTGCCTTCGCTGAAGAGCTTGTAAACGCCGATACCCAGCTCCGAGCAGTACGTCAGGTCGTATGCCACCGGCGTCTGCCCCCGGATTTCGTAACCCAACTCCACGGGGCGGGTCTGTACGTTGAGTTTCAGCTCCGCGAGCCGTTGGTCGAGCAGCATGCTGAAGAAACAGGCTTTCGACACTTTGCCCAGTTCGGGATGACCGTGCGCGTCGTAGGTGAAGTGAATACCGCACGAGGAGAGTTCCGCCTCGCTCAATTCGTGGAACACGCCTTCGGATATGACCGCCGCGCCGTAGTCCATGCTGACGATCCGGCGCTTGACGATGGACGAAACCATCAGACGGATGATCTTGTCGATGGTGATCGGCGTTTTGTTGAACATTTCGGGAATGACGATCATCGGGTAGTGGCACGCCTCGCCGATACCGAAGGCCAAGTGTCCGGCACTGCGGCCCATCGCCGACATGACGAACCAGTTGCCGCTGGTGCGGGCATCGACATAGACGGCCCGGGCGATCACCGCACCCTTGTCTTTAGCCGATTCGTAGCCGAAGGTCGGCGCGCAGTCGGGCAGCGGAAGGTCGTTGTCGATGGTTTTCGGGACATGTATGTTGGCGATCGGATGACGCTTTTCTTCCAGAAATTTGGCCACGCGGTTGGCCGTCGATGCCGTGTCGTCGCCGCCGATGGTCACCAGCAGCTTGATGTTGTTCTCGGTGAAGAACTGCCAGTTGAAACGCTTCTCGAAATCTTCGTCCGAAGGTTTGAAGCGGCTCATGCGCAGGAACGAACCCGCGAGGTTGAAAATTTCGTCCGCTTTGAGGAAGGTGATGTTCTCCGTGGCGGGCGCTTCGCGGAAGAGCCCTGTGAAACCTTTGTGGAGTCCGATGACGCTGTATCCCTTCTGCAGGAAGGTTTTTGCCACGCTGCCCACTACCGTATTCATGCCCGGTGCCGGGCCGCCGCCCGTGAGAATGGCGATCGCTTCGTTTCGTTTGGTCATATCGTATCTGATTTTATAGCTCTTTGACAGCACGAAATTAACGTGCCGAAAATACAATTATTTCGTCCGTGCCGGAAAAAATATGGAGGCTTCCCGAGGGAGCCTCCATACGTTCTCGGGAGTAATGAAATGGATTACTCGATTACGGTGACGTTTATAGCTTGTTCGCCTTTAGCTCCGTTTCCAAGTTCGAAAGCGACTTTCTGTCCTTCGTTCAGCGTTTTGAAAGAATCGGATACGATGCCTGAAAAATGTACGAAGACCTCTTTGCCGTCTTCGCGGGTAATGAATCCGTAGCCTTTCTTGCTATCGAACCATTTAACTTGACCTGTCATAAATGAATATTGATTAAAAATGTATCAGCAAAGAAAGGTAAAAAGTGTTGATTCTCAAAATTTTTTCGCAATTATTTTTGCACGTTTTTTGTTCCTCGAAAAAATAGTTATATTTGTTCATCCGTATTATCTGTAAAAAGTTTGAAAGCTATGGGCAAGAAAGTAAAATGGGCACTATTGACGATGCTGGGTTTTGCAACGGCTTGTTCGACAGTGAAGAACGCTCCTCAGGGAAAGCCGCAGGACCAGGCTCCGGATTCGGCCCGGGTCGAAAGACAGATCCGCCTGATGTACGGCGTGCGTCCTCCGGTACCTGTCGAGGAGGTCGAACGTCAGCAGGCCATCCGTGAGAAGACAGCCCGCAAGGAGGTTAAAAAGGCACAACGGGCCCGTGAGAAAGAGGCTCCGGCTTCCAAAAACGAATAATCGCCGATGACGGGACGAAAGCTCGGGTTGCGCAAGCGTATCGGGCTGCGCCTTTTTTCCGATCTTTATGCGGAGAAGATCGCCGAACACAAGTTGCGTACGCTCTTTTGGGAGTGTACGTTACGTTGTAATTTGGCTTGCCGTCACTGCGGCAGCGACTGTCGGGTCGATCCCGGCGTGCCGGATATGCCGTTGGCGGATTTCCTGAAGGTGCTCGATGAGGAGGTTACGCCCCACAACCGCCCGGAAGATGTTCTGTTGATCTTTTCCGGCGGAGAGGTGCTCGTGCGCAGCGATCTGGAGGAAGCCGGCCGGGAGGTTACCCGCCGGGGCTATGCCTGGGGGATGGTGACCAACGGTCTGGCGCTCGACGCCGACCGCTTGCGAAGTCTGATGGATGCGGGGTTGAGATCCATTTCGATCAGTTTCGACGGCTTTGAGGATGCTCATAACTACATCCGGCGCAATCCCCGCAGTTTCGAAAAGGCGCTCGACGCGATCCGGTTGATCGTGAGGGAGCCCCGGCTCACCTACGACGTGATTACATGCGTCACTTCGCCGATGGTCGCTCGACTCGAAGAGTTCAAGGAGCTGTTGATCGCCGAAGGAGTGAAATATTGGCGCATCTTCTCGATCTTCCCTGTCGGCCGGGCCAAGGACGATCCGACGCTCGCGGTTACCGACGCACAGTTCCGCGAGGTGCTGGAGTTCATAAAGCGTACCCGTAAGGAGGGACGCATCGACTTGAGTTACGCCTGCGAAGGCTTTCTGGGCGGTTACGAAGGCGAGGTGCGGGACGATTTCTACCAGTGCGCCGCCGGGGTTTCGGCTGCCTCGATCCGGGTGGACGGGGCGATTTCGGGCTGTACCTCCATCCGGGCCAATTTCCATCAGGGGAATATTTACCGGGACAGTTTCTGGGACGTGTGGCAGAATCGCTTCGACAAGTTCCGCGACCGCGAATGGGCCCGCAAAGGGGAGTGCGCCGATTGCAAGATGTGGCGTTTCTGTCTGGGCGGCGGTATGCACCTGCACGACGACCAGGAGCATCTGATGTACTGTCACTACAAGCGATTGCAATAGTCGGAAACACAATAGGAGAGAGACTGTCTAACAGGTCCCTGAAAGTGAAAAGCGTCCCTGTCCTGATCATTCCGACGTAGCATTAAAATCGGACTTGTTAAACGTCCTCTCTTTGCGTTATGTCCGGTGAGGCTGACGGTTTTTTCCGGTTCGGATGTTCCGGTCTTATTCGAGCTTATGTACGAAGCTCTTCACTTCCTTGCGTTCCCGGGGCAGCGTTTCCCGGGTGCGGAACGGCTCCGCCAGCCGGTCGGCCGGGCCGGGGTAGCCGAGCGTCATCATCGTTACAGGTTCGATCTTTTCCGTGTCGAGGCCCAGCAGCCGGGCGCAGGCTTCCACGTCGAAGCCGGCCATCTGATGCAGTTGCATTCCCATCGAGGCGGCTTGCAGGGCGATCGAGATGTTCGCGGCGCCCACATCGTGCATCCAGTGCCGGTTATAGACATCCGTCCCCGGGAAATTCTTGTATCCGCAGGAAACCAGCAACACCGGAGCATCGGGCGCCCAGGCTCGATTGCCTCCGGTGAGGCACTCCGCGAGCCGGGCATGAGCTTCCGGATATTCGCGAGTCGTATAGTAATATGCCCACTCCTGGGCATTGTTGCAGGAAGGAGCCCAGCGTGCCGCTTCGAACAGCAATGCCAGTTGTTCTTCATTGACGGGACGGGAGTCGTATGAGCGGGGGCTCCATCGTTCTTCGATGGTTTTTATCAGTTTCATATCGGTAAATCATAGAATGTGTTTGGGTAATCCGCAAATTTTGTGCCCCGTGCATTACTGGATTTCGGGAAGATGCTCCGCCGGTTCCGATAGACGGTCGATGCGCAGTCGGGCAGCCGCTGCGTTGCGTGGGTGGCTGTGAAAAACCTTGTCTGTAAGCTACAGTCCCGGTTTTGCCGAAATGCCGGATGATATCGCGGTTTTCGGAAGAAGAGGGGCAGACCTGAAATTGAGAACTCCCTGATGAAACTCTTTGTGTCCGTGTGGTCTTTCGCCGACTACAACGGCAGTTTACGACGATAAAAATTCCCGTAAAGGAAAGATTACTCTGATTTTTCGAAGCCTCGGATTGCGTCGCTTTTCTCCACTTTCCCGATAGCAGCAACCCTTGGACGAAACGAAGAAAAGTCGTTCGCGAATGACTTTTTATCTTCATCCGCCTTTGTATAAACGAATTGCCGTTGGAAAATAAAAATAAGAATCTGGATTGCGTTGCTTCGCGACTTGTCAAATAGCTCCTTGATGGGAAATACACAAACAAAAGCTGTTCCGCAGGCAGTTTTTTATCGCTGTTCGTTTGCCGTGTGACATGTCGCTGTCCGGAAATGAAAAAAGGAATGTTTTCGTATCCCTTCTCTCGGTCGGGAAAACTGGATTGCGTCGCTCTGCTTCGCTTCCGGACGAGTCTCTTATTGGGTGTACAAAAATCAAGGACCCCGCTTGATAAAGCGGAATCCTTTTTTCTTGTACCCTTACTTTCGGCGATGAATAGCCGTCGTATGCCCATAGTAAAAAACCTTTGCCTTTTAAGGCAAAGGTTTTGATTTTTGTCGGGGAGACTGGATTCGAACCAGCGACCTCCAACTCCCGAAGCTGGCGCGCTAACCGGACTGCGCTACACCCCGAACAATATTTTTCACCGTAACTGATTTCCCTCTTTTTCGAGCCTCTACGCAAGAAGTCTTTTTCCGGAGGCTTCTTCGTCGGGGTAGCGGGATTCGAACCCACGACCCCCTGCTCCCAAAGCAGGTGCGCTAACCGGACTGCGCTACACCCCGTTCCCAATCCGGGGACCTCTTGCGAGGTGTGTCCCGCCGATTGCGGAAATCAGTGCGATTTCGGAGTGCAAATATAAGGTCTTTTTTGTTTATAACAAACTTTTCCGGCTAAAATTATCTTTTCGAAGAGAGATTCCTTTTTCCCGACTTCCGTTTCGGGACCTTTTCAGGCCGGATTTCGAATATCCGGTCGCGTGTGCCACGACGTACCGTCCGTTATCCCGGAACGTTTTGTTATTGCAAGCGAACCGCTTGCAGTCGGTTTCGAATTATTCCGAATGTCCTCCCCGTATCGCAGCGATGTGCCGTTCGTTTCGGATGACGGTTTTCCGTTTTTGGTATCATCTGCCCGGGCCGTCGTCGAACAGAAACCTGAAATCTTCGCGGGGCCGGGGCATATATACGTGGAATCCCAGTTCCTGCGCCGTGTGAAGATTTTCCGCATTGTCGTCGATGAAGAGCGTCGCTTCGGGGCGCATACCGCTCTTTTCGATCATTTTGCGGTAAATTTCGGGGGAGGGTTTCAATTCGTGCATTTCGTATGAAAGATAGGCTTTCTCGAAATAGTCGTCCAGTTGCAAACCTTCCTGGGTGAAGAGAACGTCTCGCACGAAAGGAAAAACCACGTCGTTGATGTTGGAGAGGGCATAGGTCCGGAATCCCCGTTCCCGCTGCGTGCGCACCATTTGCAGCTTGTAGCGGGGGATGCCGGCCAGGAAGGAGGTGAAGGCCCGGCGGATTTCATCGTCCGCGATGTCGCGTCCTGCGCTCCGACGCACGTAGTCGTAGAAGTCGTCGTTCGTCACGTCGCCCCGTTCCAACCGTCCGAGAAATCCTTTCGGATGGTACGAGTCGATCAAATCGTCGATTTCGGTGAATCCGATCTTGTGGAATTCCTCCACGCAGCGTGCTCTGTCGAGGTCGATCATCACGCCCCCGAGATCGAATACGATATTTTCGATTCCTTGCAGCATGTCGGTCTGTTTCGTAGTGTCGTTATGGCCTGTCGGCAATTATCCGGCCGAATGCACCGGGCAGGACCCGGCTTCGGGTTTCAGCGATGTTCTTCGTTGAAATTTCCGACGGATTTTTCCCGGTTGCAGGAGCTTTTCGGTGGCGGCCTTGTTCTTAGCACCGTTGTCCCGCTGTCGTGGTTTGTCCGTCCGACGTGCCCGTTACGTCGTTTGTTTGTTCGGTCTGTTTCCGGTTATTCGTTCGTTTGCAGCTCTTCCGGATGTGCTGTCGGGGTTTTTATCGTCGTAATTCCGGCCTCGGATTCGGTGATCGTAGTCTCGGCCTGGGTGGACTGCGTCGCTGTTGCCGTCGGAGCGGAAGGTTCGGGAGTCGCCGTTTCCTTCGCAGTTCCGGTTTGCGTGAGTTGTACCGCCGCCTGTTCCGGTACAGTCGCGAGGACTTCCGCCGTCGCGGAAGCCGATGTATCCGTTGTTTCCGTATCGCCTGCCGTATTGCCGTCCGTTACGTCGATGCTCTCTTCCTCCATACCGAGCTGGATGGCATAAATATCTTTTCCCGTGTAATCGCCGAGTTCCTGTGCCGGAATCGTCCGTACCGAGATCGCGGTGACGGGTATTCCCTGCGATCGGGTCAGGTATTCGACGATCGCGCTGTCGCGGCGGACGAGAATTTTTTCGAGCTGTCCGACGGCCTGGTCTCCGTAAAGCGTGAGGGCTTTCCGGCTGCCGGAGAGTTTGCTGCCGTCGATGCCGCGCAGGGCGAGCAGCGAGTCGGCGAAGCGCATCACTTCGTCCGATTTGAGCTTGGTCTCCTGGATTCGCTCGAAGTCGATCATCGACAGCCGCTCGCCCGCCGGAAGGGTCGAGTTGTAGCAGGCCATTTTGAGATTCAGTTCTGCCAGCCGTCCGACGGCCTTGCTGCGGTTGATCCGCTGCGCGAGGCCTATCTGCATTTCGGGCTTGTCGCGCAGTATGTCGGCCACCTTATCCAGCGTGGCGTATTGATCCGTATTGAGGGAGAATTGCAGCGGATCGACCTCGATGCGGTCGAGATTGTCGCCTCCGCCCGTCAGGAACGAGAAGGGTGCCGTCACGACTTTCAGCAGAACGTTGCCCAGCGCCTTCATCACGATCTTGCGGTAGGAGAATTCCGGGGAGTCGAGGTTGCCTTTCACCGGCAGGTCGATCTTGACGTGTCCTTTGCGGTCTTTGAGAATGTAAAGTCCCAGCTTGAGCGGAATCTTGAATTCAGGCTCCAGGTCCTTGCGTTTCTTGTCGACCTCGCATTGAAATATGTCGAGGTGGTTCGTGCCGTTGAGAAAACGGTCAGCGATGATGTTTTGGCTGCGGAACGTGAGGTTGCCGCCCGTGAGCGGGTAGGCCGTGAAATGTTCGCAGTAGGGGGTGAAATCCTTGAGGTTGATGTTCGACAGAGCGACCATGAGGTTGTGGTTGTCGAGGTTCTGAAGCGAGCCTTTCCAACGGATATGGCCCGATCCCGTGCGTTGCAATTTGGCGTCGAGCGTCAGTTCGTTCTGTTTGCTGAAATCGATGTCGCGGCTCGACAGCCGGATGTCCGAAATGAGGTATCGGAACGGTTTTTCGAACGTGTTGTCCGTGAAGGCGATCTCTCCCTTGTCCAGAAGCAGTTCGCCGACGGTGAAATTGAGCTGCGTCGTGGCCGGTTCTTCGCGTTCGATGGTTACGGTCGTTTCACCGTCGATGGTCGCTTCCGTTTCCGTCGGACGCTCTTCGGGAGCTTTGATCAGAGCGAGCAGGTTGTTGCCGCCGCCCCGGTAGATTTCGAACTGGGTGCGGATGCCGGCGGCATAGATTCGGCGAATATCGTACTGCATCGTGCCCAGATTGCCGTCCCGCAGGTCGAAATTGAGCGTATCGACGTCGATGATCCGGTTGTCGCGGCTGTCGCGCAGTTTCAGCCCCGATGCGGCCGCTATGCCGTACGTGCGCAGGTCGAGCAGGTGGTTGGCGTTGCCTTTCACATGCAGGTCGAGCGTGACGAGGCCCTCTACCGAGCCGATGTCGATCACCTGATTGAAATAGGCCGCCGTGCCTGCCAGCGAGAGGTTCGAAAGCAGCAGGCTGAGGTCGTAGTCGGCCGTCGCCTGGTCGTATTCCAGCGAGGTGCGGAGCGAACCGCCCCGTGAGAAGTTGAACACGATGCCCATGTCCGTCCGTTCGTGTCCGGAGAGGTGCAGTCCCGGTACGTCGATGTCGAGCTCGTTGAAGCCCCACGTGACGTTACGCTGCATGTCCTTGTAAGTCAGCTCGCCGTTGTGTATCTTGATGTCGTCGATATCGACTGTCCAGGGGTTCGACGGGGCCTGTTCGACCGTGTGCGCAGGGGTCAGGAATCGGGTCAGCAGGTCGTCGAAATTGAAGCTGGTGCCATCCTGAGAGACGTTCAGGTAGGGTTTGTCGATCAGTACGGCGTCGATGTGTATCCGCTGACGCAGCAGGGGCAGCAGGTGTATTCGAGTATAGAAATTTCCCAGCGATGCGAATGTCGTCGAGTCGTCCGGTTCGAGCATGGCGATCTGGTCGATTCGGAGTTTGCCGTTGAGTACGTTGAACCGCAGTTTCTCGATGGTTATTTGCCGGCCGACGAGTTCCTTGCTGTGTTTTTCAAGGTAGTTTTTCGCGATAGGAGGCAACAGCAGAATCGTCGTCACGACGAGTACTGCGATGATGCCGAGGGTGACGAGCAGAATCTTGATCCATTTTTTCATGGCCGTCTATCTTCTTTTTTATCGGGTTCTGTGTGTTAGCGTTGAAGCTTCATCGTGTACTTGCGGGCAACCCGGAGTACGCACATCGGCATCAGACGGCAGAAGGGTATGAAAAGCCGGTTCCACCAGCCGGGTACGCAGCAACGGCGTCCTCGCCAGAGGGCTTTCAAGGCTCGCCGGGCACAACTGTCCGGTGTGATGAGCACACCCAGCCGCAGCCCGATGCGCTGCCAGCGGGGCGGCAGTCCGTAGAGGTCGGTGGCCACACCTGCCGGGCAGACGGCCGTGACACGGATGTTCTGTTCGCGCACCTCCTTGGCGAAAGCCACGGAGAACGAGCGCATGTAGGCTTTCGAGGCGCTGTATAGCGCCAGCCCCGGGAACGGCATCCACAGCGAGTAGGACGACATGTTGAGGATGTGCCCCCGCACGCCGCGGCGTACCATGTCCGCGGCGAAGAGGCGGCATAGCTGCGTGACGGTCAGGTCGTGCAGCAGGATGATGCGCTCGATGCGCTCCGCCGGCGTGGCGAGGATGTCGCAGAACGAGAATATCCCGGCGTTGTTCACCAGTACGTCGATGGCGGCTCCTTCGCGTCGCACGGCCTCCCACAGCTCCGCAGCGGCTTCGATGCGCGCCAGGTCGATCTCCACGATCCGCACCTCGGGCCGGAACCCGGCGGCGGGGGATGCCGCTTTCCGGACGCCGCCGTCCGGACCCGCTCCGGCGGCGAGTATTTCGCAGCATACCGTCTCCAGCGGTTCGCGGCGGTTGCCCGCCAGCACCAGGTTGTAGCCCAACGCCGCCAGCCGCAGGGCGTAACAGCGTCCGATGCCCGACCCGGCTCCCGTGACCAGCGCCCAGGCGCTTCCCGGGGCGACGGCTCCCCGCCGGCCGACGCTGCGGCCGCTTCCGGAAACGGCTGCGGTGTGCTCCCCGCACGGTGTGATTGCTTCGCGTTTCATCACGGCAGGCGTTTGAGTTCTTCGACGATCCGTCGCGGGAGGTTGTCGCAATGCTTGCAGCACTTCATGTCTACGGAGTACATCCGCGCGATGCAGTAGTTGCGGTGGTCGCAGCCGCTGCGTGTCGAGGCGTCGCCCTCGCGGAGCTTGTTTACGAACGCCGGGTCGTTGACCAGCGCCCGGGCCATCTGCACCAGTTCGAACCCTGCGTCCAGCGCCTTGTCGATCCCTTCGCGGCTCACCAGCCCGCCGACATATACCAGCGGGCATTTCAGCTCGGCGCGGAATTTCTTGGCGTCTTCCAGGAAATAGCACTCCTCGAAGGGAAACTGCCGGATCATGAAGGGCCCGCACCAGCGGATGAAATAGCGCAGCCACAGGGGCGAGTAGTAGCTCATCGTGTAGATCGGGATCAGCCCCCGCATCACGGCCATCGGGG
>OKXI01000663.1_pt1 | contig 11617 bp, 9 predicted proteins | sample 1607161 | NCBI WGS metagenome assembly OKXI01 (sample SAMN04414078, study PRJEB24778) | human gut metagenome | material: faecal | host: Homo sapiens
TTGTTAAAGAGTGAAACCAGGCCGCGGGGTTATAGCTTCCTTTCCAAATCAGATATGCTATAATTTTATTTTTTTTAATTTAAGAAATAATTAAGTTATAGCTTCCTTTCCAAATCAGATATGCTATAATACACGCGAAATTTATTAATGATAACACGGTGTTATAGCTTCCTTTCCAAATCAGATATGCTATAATCTTCTGTCGGCGGGGCGTTGGCGCGCCCCGGTTATAGCTTCCTTTCCAAATCAGATATGCTATAATCAAGTAAAGCGCCTGCTATCGTGTAACGTTGTTATAGCTTCCTTTCCAAATCAGATATGCTATAATCAGAATAACTGTCGTTTCATCAATTCTTGTGTTATAGCTTCCTTTCCAAATCAGATATGCTATAATATGCAAGGTGCAAATCCTTGCCCCTCCGCCGTTATAGCTTCCTTTCCAAATCAGATATGCTATAATGTTAATGCCCCGTTGCAGAATTTCATTTGCGTTATAGCTTCCTTTCCAAATCAGATATGCTATAATATACCTGTCGGTCGCAAGCAACAGTTCGTCGTTATAGCTTCCTTTCCAAATCAGATATGCTATAATAAGATAAGCTATGGTTAGACGGTGCCGGAAGTTATAGCTTCCTTTCCAAATCAGATATGCTATAATTCGGATGGCTGCCGGGTTAAGGTTGGCTGCGTTATAGCTTCCTTTCCAAATCAGATATGCTATAATCGTCAATTTGACGCAATATGTAAAGCTGCGGTTATAGCTTCCTTTCCAAATCAGATATGCTATAATTTCTATCTGGTTAACATAAGGTATTCTACTGTTATAGCTTCCTTTCCAAATCAGATATGCTATAATGCATTGTGAAAAAGAGTCGCCGAATGCTGTGTTATAGCTTCCTTTCCAAATCAGATATGCTATAATAGATTCCAATTAAGCCGTTGAATATCAACGACTTTTTTGTTTTTAAAAACAGGAAATTCAGAGCAAAAGGAGCTGTTTGTCACCTATTTCTTCCTCTTTTTTTAAGCTTCCGACCAAGATTTCCATAGACGCATATTGCTTTTCGGTTACGGTTAACAGTCTAACACTTCCAGTCTTGGGAATCAAGGATTTCAAGCGTTTAGCATGTTTTTCGACGTCATCCTGCCCTTTGCAGATGCGGGAATAGACGGACAACTGCAACATGGTATAACCGTCCTTCAGCAGGAAATTCCTCAAGCGACTCGCGTTGCGCCGGTCGGTTTTGGTTAAGGTCGGCAGGTCGAAAAAGACGATCATCCGCATATATCTTTCTCCTTCCCTGGCCACTTATCCACAACCTTACAACAAAAACGTTTCTTTTTCCATGGCCGGCAATTTTAACTCTGAAACTTTTTTTACGGTCATTGCCCTGACCAGGCTTTCCGCCGTCATTTCGCAGCTTTTCAAAAGGTTGATGTCTTCTCCCCTCAATCGGCAATTCATTCCTAAAACCTGCAAGATACGATTTTTCAATTCAACATTCAATTGCTTGTTTTCGGACAACGACAGTTTGGCGACAACATAATCAACAAACGGACGAAACGGCTCAATCAGGTCGTCTACCAGATTAAACTGATTGAGCTTGTTGGCATGGTGAATACCGAAACAAGGCAACAATCCCGCGCCGACGACGCTTCTGGCCATGCAGCCGCGCAATACCGCATAACCGTAATTGAGTGAGGCATTGCGGATATCGTCATCATCGCTGCGGTTAAAATCCGTAAAAAAGCTTTTCCAGTAAATTCCGGCGGCAAAAGCTTCCGAATTTTTGGTGTCGCCGGATTGAACCAGTTTGGCAATTTCCCTTAATTTGCCGGCATTGGATTTATTTAAAATTTCCAACGCCGCGGCCTGGTTGTTTATTTTGGCTTTTATCACCTCCTGCCACAGGCGTTTTTTTAACGGCTCGGAAATATCCCGCTGCAGCCAGGCTATCTGCGAATAGCGGGAATGGGTATGGAACGGAAACAGCACACCGGACGGCAGATGTGAAAAATCACAGGTAAAAAGAACAATGTCATATTCCGGCAATTCAGAAAGCAATGAGTTGGACAACAAAATCTGCCTGTTCTCCAAGATAACGACGGATATGTCTTCCAACGGAATCGTCAGGGAAGCTTCTTCAAAAGGTTCATACACAAGCCGGCGGTTTTTGACCGATAATTTACAGGGTTTGCTTATTTGCAAAATCCGCCAGCCCATTTTTTCACTCCCCCTTTTTATGCCGATTCTTTTTTATCATCGTCAACGGCAACCGGGTTTCTTTTTTGACTTTGGCAATACGTCCCAGCGGATCCACCTGATATTTTTCGATACTATCAACAACGTTTAAACAAATTTTCTTTTCATTTGACATTTTAGTATAACTTTTTTCAGTTTGGATATTTTTTGTTTCATCTCCTTTTTTATTTAACTTAACAAGTGCATTTATCATAAAATTATTTTTTAATCCATTAATAACGACTTGTTTTTTCTCATTATCAAACTTACCTATTTTTCCAATATATTCCTGATCACCTATTTTCAACAAAATGTTGTCGTCCCGCAAAAAAGTAGAGGTCTTAATTCTAAAAATCGGTGAATTATCAACACTACCTATATAAAGTTGGCCACTTTGTGCATTATATTGATTAACATATCCTTTAATACACTCATCTTTACTGGTTATTTCAACATAATCATCTTTATACAAGCTAAACATAAAATTAAAGCTTTCATCTATTTTTATAAACGAACCATTTACATACTCATATGGCTGCGGAGCATCGGTAAATTCTTTACAGTTAACCAAATCAACAACATATATGGGAACAATATAAAAATGATTTTCCTTTCGAAAAACATCAAGCCGAAACATATTTTCTTTTTCTGCCATTCCATAACGAATCGGCAAACTTCCCTTCTTCTCGCTCTTAGAAAAAATTGTATCTTTATGTGCAGAACCGGTTGCGTTTTTGCGCGGCGGACGGGAAACGAAAACCTTCTCCAGACCGGCCAGCACTTCAGTCCGAAAACCGCTCCAGGGTTCCCGAATTTGCTGTTTGACGTATTTGTACCAGGCTTCGGCCTTCTCGTGCCCGAGTTCTTCCGCTTTCTTTCTGCGGAAATCGTCCTTGTTTTCAAAAATCGCGGAAAGTTTTGACAGTTTCTGCACCATTCCCTGCGTGGCGCAGGCAACGACAACCGCGTCCTGAGCATGATGCCTGTCGCTTGCGTCACGGTCTTTTATCAGCCCCCACTGATGGCGGAGGTAATCGGTTAACGAACCGGTGCGCACCTGAACCCGGTTTCTGATTGCACAGGAACTGGCGGAAAAATCAACGGCAACTTCCAAATACCGTTTGACATAACGGGCAATATAGGAGTTGTCGTTGGCGTTTCTTTCGCGAAATTCCAAATCGTTTTCTTTTTCTTGATAATCTTTGTTCAACAGATTGTTTCTTTTGTAGCGGTTGATTGACGGCGTGGTGTTAACGACGGTTTCAAACTCTTCCCATCGTCCGAGCGGCTCCAGATATTCATAAGGAGTTTGGCTTCCTTTCTTGCGGTTTTCTTCGGCCAGACAAAGCACTTTGTTGTTCTGACCATCGTCAAGCGAACGGGAATAAGGAATGATGTGGTCAACGTCGCAATAACCGTTTTCGTCCAGGCGGCGGAGGTCAATCGCTTTTCCGGAATAGATGCATTTGCCGTTTTGCTGCCGGTACAAACGGTATTTCAACATGTTTTTACCGTTTGCGGCAAGTCCTTCCTTTTCCAACCAGTCCGCGGCTTCTTTCCGTTCGGTCTCGTTTTCCTTTTGTCGCCGCATGATCTGATTGCGCTCGTCACGGCTTTTCTTCAAATCCCGGCCGATTTCCAGATTTATCTGATCCGGCGCACCATATGTCCGAACCATGGCGTTATATACTTTGCGGAACTGGGCAACCGCACGGTTAACGACCGGCACTGTCGTCAGTTTGTCATTTGCAATCGGCGGCAGCAGCAGACCTTTTTTCTCCGCCAGTTTGATACCGTCCTCGCGGAAGTCGTATCCGACCTTTTCGCAGGCTTGGTTATACTTCAAACCTTCCGCCAGATAAGGATTGAGCTTATAAAGGGCTTTCAACGACAGATTAATAAACTCGCTGCCGGTCAGCTTTTTAAAAACTTCCCGATAATCCTCCGATATTCCTTTTTCGCTTAAAAAGCGCTCTATGCCGACGTCGTTTTTCTCGCAGACGATCGCGGTCATGCCGAGATCCAGCAACGGCAAATTCGAGCCGACCTCTTTCCACTGCTCCGGCGAAAAAGCGGCTTTCAGCTTATGCCAGCCTTTCATGGCGTAAAACTTCGCGTCTTCGGGATTTACAGCTTTTTCTTCCCCGCTTTTTCCCTTTTTTGTTTTTTGCGCATAGTTGACGTCGTCAAAAAAGACTTCCCGGCCTTTAAACAATTTGTTTTTGATAGTCGAATATTTGACTTCCTTGGTGTTTTTCAGCAATTCAAGCAAAGCCTTCCGCTCTTCTCCGTTTAAGAAACGGCGTTCGCCGTCAACGGTCACTTTCAGGTTATTAATTTTGCTTAAAGCAACAAAGAGCTCTGCCGAAGGGGCTTCTTTCGGCGCCCGCGGCTGTTCCGGTTCAAACCGGCATCTGCCGACCATGTGCCCGACGCTCCCCGCTTCCCGGTAACGGAAGGCAATCTTGCAAAAATCGCGGTATAGGTCCTCGGTAAACAAACCGAATTGCTTCTGATACTCAAAAATCAGTTTTGTTTCCTTTTCAATTTCTTCCCGCGGAATGGAATTGACATAAACGGCTACGCCCTTGTTTGGGCCTTTTTGCGTCGTATAGTTGCGCATTTTGTGATCATCGGAATGTTTGGCCCGTTCAACGATCATCTGCGCCAGCGTTTGAAAACCGACCGTTTCCTTCCGGTTTTCCGCAATCGCCGTCAAGATGCGGCCGCTTTCCTTGTCCGCCTCTTCAGCAGCCTTACGGTAAGACTTGAAACCGCGATGTTTTGCCAGATGGGTCAAAACCCGCAGCAGTTCCTCTTTTGACAGCGGACGCCGCAAGGCCTCTGCACGCAGATTCCAAACGTCGCCGCCTGTTTGCTCGGCATAAAGCGCTTCCAGTTCCGTCGTTGAAGCGACCAGTCCCTTGGCGACAAACAGACGTTTAATACCAAGCATTCTCCTGGCCTTGCGGCGGGTGATCCGGCGCAACAAGCGTTTTTCCCGCCGGGGCGCCGCCAGCGAGGAACCGTCCTTCGGGTTTTCCGCTACCGGAAAACAGCGCACTCCGCAGCCAACGACTTTTCCTTCAATAATCTCTCCTGTTTCCGGATCAAAATTTTCATCACTATGATCAATAACCGCCCAGCCGATCGAAGCAATCCCCAAATCAAAACCAAAAATTTTCTTTTTCATCCCGCCAGCCTTAAAAATTGTAATATATTAAAACATTAGCATATTAAAAGGTTTATGCAAGAAATTTTTGTTTTTCGCCAACCGGCTGAAAAGCGAACGGACTATTGCCGCACTCACGCAACACCGGACCGCGCGGATTGTCACTGCCCCCTCTTCTCCCAAGGTTGCCAAACAGCCTTTGGCTGCGAACTGCGCTTCTCCCCGGCCGGTCTCCGGATACATGCTTTCTTTGGCGGCACCGCCCCTGCGGATTTTGGACAAAACTTGTGTTATTATTTTTAAGTGAAGAAAATAAACGCTCTTTTAAATGATATGGTCTTTCCGAGTTAAAAACTTTTTACGAGGAACTGATCATGATATATGGATATGTGCGCGTTTCAACCGACCATCAAAACATCGAAAACCAACACCACGAAATTAAAGAATTTTCAAAGCGGCAGCACCTTAAAATCGACGCCTGGATCACGGAAACCATTTCGTCGCGCAAAGAGCTGAAACAGCGCAAACTGGGAAAACTCCTGCAAAAGATAAAAGCGGGAGACGTCATCGTTGCCACCGAAATATCAAGACTTGGACGCAACATGTTGGAAGTGATGGGCATTTTGCAAAAATGTCTGGAAAAAGAATGCCAAATTTGGACATTGAAGGAAAATTACCGACTGGGAGCCGACATCCAATCAAAAGTCCTCGCTTTTGCCTTTTCCCTGTCCGGGGAAATTGAACGCCAGTTGATTTCGCAAAGGACCAGAGAATCTCTCAAACGACTGAAATCCGAAGGACGACACTTGGGCCGCCCTTATGGTTTCAATTACCAAAAACTGGCAAAACATCACCGGCAGATCGAACGGATGCTGGCCCGCAACATTTCACAAGCGGAAATCGCCCGGGAATTCGAATGCAGCTGGAGTACGCTGCACCGATACATAAAAAAACATTTTCAACCTTAAAACGGACTTTCTTAAAAACGGCAGTTTTGCGCTTTTTCTTTCACTGTCCGGGAAAACCGCAATCCTAGGCGTCTTATTCCGAAAGTAAAAATTACACTTGACGGAAACTGCATTCCGTAATATTCTTTTGGTAAAGAAACTTTTTTGATTTTATATCTGATTTGGAAAGGAAGCTATAATAATCGAATGTTTCTTTACGAGTAGGGCTCTGACGTTTCATATTTTATATGGGACGTCATCCTTTTTTTTATGTAAATTTCCTATTTCCGCATTTTATTTTTCCATTTATCGCCCATACACAGGGTAGTCCTTGCCATATCCATTGCATATTTCTTTTTTTTGTGTGGATATTTTTTATAAACGCACGGCTGGAAGTAATATTTTCTGCTAAAATTGTTAAGCTTATTTTTTTATCATCGCACATTCACGTTCCGAAGCTCAACTTCACGATACACAACCTGTTTTTTCCGGACATCGGACGAAGTCCCGCTTTGAGCAATATTTTTTAACCTGCCGCCGCCATGTCTCCTCTCGGACAATTTCCTAACTTTTTGACTGACGGCAGCCGCATCCGCCGTCCGCCGGTCGACGACACCAAAAACCCAACCTTTCGGCTTGCCCCGTCGTACATCAAAGGACTTCCGTTTCACGATACACAACCTGTTTTTTCCGGACATCGGACGAAGTCCCGCTTCGAGCAATTATTTTTTAACCTGCCGCCGCCATGTCTCCTCTCGGACAATCTCCTAACTTTTTGACTGACGGCAGCCGCATCCGCCGTCCGCCGGTCGACGACACCAAAAATCCAACCTTCCGGCGCCACCCATTGACATCAAAGAACTTCCAATATCCGGCATCTGGCCGCAGTCCCGGATCCGTCTTCCCCGCCTTGTTTTCATTTATCCGGGCCTGTGCTGCATTTTTGTCACGCTTCCGTCATTTCTGTCCCGATATTTATCTGATCGCAAATTATTATTACCTTTTCCCTTTCCAACATCCGCTTTCCCGGCAATCGTCCGCCATTTTTTGCCGTCAATTTTCCGTGCAGGTTTTCAAAGAAAGCTCCCCGTTCTTTTCTATGTTCAGCACTTCTCCCCCTTGTCAGTTTCCCTGTTCTCTCATTTGCCGCCTTTTCCCGGTTCAACGATTTTCTCCGCCCGGCGCCTTTGCTGTCTTTCACCCGTTATCACCTACTTTTACTCCTCCCCGGCTCCCCGCTCCGGCCTGCCTTCCCGTTTTTCGCCGGCATCGGACGAAACGGCCCCCCTCTCAGCCCTCCTTCCCATCCGCTTTCCCGCAGCACCTGCCCACGATCCTAAAGTTCTGTTATCTTCACACCCGGCACGGCAAATGGTTCTACCCGGCTTGAAGATAAAAATATCGTATCCATATCAATGTTATCACAAAGACGGCAAAGGATATCAAATATTGTTTGTTGTCAAAGTGGTTACTTTTTAACAGCAGACAATATTTTTTGATATTCATATGTTGTTTAAAAAGGGAGAACGGACGGTTTTTTACCGTCCGTTCTTTTATATTACCTAAAAAATACCGCCCCCGTCCGCATTTTCCGCTCACGGAAACAATTGTAAGCCTCCCGCCCGAAACAACCGTCAACCTCTCCTCCCAACCATCATCATCTTCTTTTTCCTTTTACCATTCCTTGTCCCGTCAGTTTGAAGCACTGTCCCCCGGTAAAGCGGGGCTTCTGAAACTGCGGCAAAGCTACGGTTCAAGCGTAATCAAAGGCATAGAACTGAGTTGTCCAAAGGGCTTGTTAACGAAGTATCAAACAGTTTGCCCATGATCAAAGATGAGGGACGGCGCTGCCCCGACGGCAAAGCATTCGGCCGCGGGCAAACTCGGAATATTTTTCAGATACATAATAAAAAAGCCTCTTTCTAAAAGAAAGAGGCTTAACTATAACAACATTAGGAGGAGATCGGAATGTTTAGAAGATCCGGCAGCGACCTACTCTCCCGTGCCTTAAGACAAAGTACCATTGGCGCAAAAGGGTTTAACAGCCGAGTTCGGAATGGGATCGTGTGGGACACCTTCGCTATGACCACCGGATCATCTAAACACTCCAAAGAATTAAATGTCAACCTAAAGGCTTAACGCTTTTAAGCTTATTTATACGTTAAAAAATCAAGCCAATCGAACTATTAGTACAGGTTAGCTAAACACATTGCTGCGCTTACACACCCTGCCTATCAACGTGATCGTCTATCACGGTTCTAATGGGGATACCTTGTTTCAAGGTGGGTTTCCCGCTTAGATGCATTCAGCGGTTATCCCTTCCATACTTAGCCACCCAGCGTTGCTCTTGGCAGAACAACTGGTACACCAGAGGTATGTTCATCTCGGTCCTCTCGTACTAAAGACAAATCCTTTCAAGTATCCTACACCCACGGCAGATAGGGACCGAACTGTCTCACGACGTTCTGAACCCAGCTCGCGTACCACTTTAATCGGCGAACAGCCGAACCCTTGGGACCTTCTCCAGCCCCAGGATGTGATGAGCCGACATCGAGGTGCCAAACAGCGTCGTCGCTATGGACGCTTGGACGCTATCAGCCTGTTATCCCCGGAGTACCTTTTGTCCGTTGAGCAACGACGATTCCACGTTCTATCGCTGGATCACTAGGACCTACTTTCGTATCTGCTCGACGTGTCTGTCTCGCAGTTAAGCACACTTATACCCTTACGCTCTTCGAACGATTGCCAACCGCTCTGAGTGTACCTTCGTGCTCCTCCGTTACAATTTTGGAGGAAACCGCCCCAGTCAAACTGACCCTCTGACACTGTCTCCCGCCCGGATTCACGGGCTGAGGTTAGACATTCAAGTTATAAAGGGTGGTATTTCACCGTTGACTCCACAGAGGCTAGCGCGTCTGCTTCACAGTCTCCCACCTATCCTACACATTAACACCCGAATGCCAATATCAGATTACAGTAAAGGTTCATGGGGTCTTTCCGTCCTTCCGCAGGTATCCGGCATTTTCACCGGAATTACAACTTCGCCGAGATCCACGTTGAGACAGTGCTGGCATCGTTACACGATTCGTGCAGGTCGGAACTTACCCGACAAGGAATTTCGCTACCTTAGGACCGTTATAGTTACGGCCGACATTCACCAGGGCTTCAGATCGAAGCTTCGCTTGCGCTAACCTCTCCCATTGACCTTTTGGCATTGGTCACGTGTCACTCCATATACATCCTCTTGCGAGTTAGCAGAGAGCTATGTTTTTGTTAAACAGTCGCCGCGGCCTCTTTGTTGAAACCGTCCGGGCTATGCACCCGTTCGGCACCCCTTTTCCCAAAGTTACGGGGCTAATTTGCCGAGTTCCTTGAAGTGGTTTCACTCGCGCACCTTAGGCTACTCGCCTCGACCACCTGTGTCGGTTTACGGTACGGACGCCAAAACATCAACGTTTAGGAGCTTTTCTCGTCAGCAAAGCATCAGCGAATCCCCGTTACCCGAAGGCTTCGAGTCCCATCCGTTTTCAGACTTGATGTCAGGTCATTTAACCCCTGACGTCCTACGACATTAGACTGGCATATAGCCAGCTCGCTTAGCATACTGCGTCACTCCGTCACTCCGTTAAGGCGGCACGGGAATATTAACCCGTTGTCCATCGACTACGCCTTTCGGCCTGGCCTTAGGATCCGGCTAACCCCGGGCGGACGAACCTTCCCCGGGAAACCTTGGTCTTACGGTGACCGGAATTTCCATCCGGTTTTTCGCTACTCATGCTTGCATGGTCACTTGTATGAAGTCCACGCTCATTCTCATTCACGCTTCGCTCCTCATACAACGCTCTTCTACCACGTACATTGCTGTACATCCGCGTCTTCGGTTTTAAGCTTAGTCCCGATCATCTTCGGCGCGATATCACTCGACCAGTGAGCTATTACGCACTCTTTAAATGATGGCTGCTTCTAAGCCAACATCCTGGCTGTTTATGCAACATCACATCCTTCAAACCACTAAGTCCAGATTGGGGACCTTAGCCGGCGGTCTGGGCTGTCTCCCTCTCGACCATGAAGCTTATCCCCCATAGTCTGACTCCTGCGGTACGGTTTATGGTATTCGGAGTTTAATAGTTCTTGGTACCCCGGTAAGGGCCCGCGAACAATCAGTAGCTCTACCCCCACAAACTATTTACGCAAGGCTAGCCCTAAAGCTATTTCGAAGAGAACCAGCTATCACTGAGTTTGATTGGTCTTTCGCTCCTATCCACAGTTCATCCGAAAGCTTTTCAACGCTCACCGGTTCGGTCCTCCACTCCGTGTTACCGGAGGTTCAACCTGACCATGGATAGATCACTCAGCTTCGGGTCTACTTCAAGCAACTTGACGCGCTATTAACACTCGCTTTCGCTTCGGCTCCGCCTATGGCTTAACCTGGCTGCTTAAAGTAAGTCGCAAGCTCATTATGCAAAAGGCATGCGGTCACCCCAGAAAGGCTCCCACACTTTGCAGGCACATGATTTCAGATACTTTTCACTCCCCTAAAAGGGGTACTTTTTCACCTTTCCCTCGCGGTACTGTTTCACTATCGGTCATCAGCTAGTATTTAGCCTTGGAGAGTGGTCTCCCCGGATTCAGTCGGAGTTTCACGTGTGCCGACCTACTTGGGATACTTATAGACTGCTTTCAGTTTTCGCACAGGGGGCTGTCACCCTCTATGGCCCGACTTCCCAGACGGTTGTGCTAACCGGCCGCATGTCATATCTAAGTCCCGCAACCCCGACAGGTAAACCTGCCGGTTTAGGCTATTCCGCGTTCGTTCGCCACTACTTGCGGAATCTCGGTTGATTTCTATTCCTTCAGTTACTGAGATGTTTCACTTCACTGAGTATCGCCTCTGCAACCTATGTATTCAGTTGCAGATAACAGAACATTACTTCTGCTGGATTGCTCCATTCGGAAATCCCCGGATTAAAGCTTGTATGCAGCTCCCCGAGGCTTATCGCAGCTTGCCACGTCCTTCTTCGCCTGCTGATGCCAAGGCATCCTTCATGTGCCCTATGTAGCTTGACCACCAAAATTATCGAATTCTGATGCTCTCTTTCGGGAATTCTTTCAATTCCCGGTTTCAACATTTTCGGCTCTGACAAAGTTGTATTTGCCTGCCTGTATGGCTTTCATTTCTTTTCCCTACAATTCTTACTTCTTACTTGTCAATGATCACCGCGTCTGCAAATCAACGCGTTTCTATCTCGCAAATGG
>OKXI01000672.1_pt1 | contig 11544 bp, 10 predicted proteins | sample 1607161 | NCBI WGS metagenome assembly OKXI01 (sample SAMN04414078, study PRJEB24778) | human gut metagenome | material: faecal | host: Homo sapiens
GCTCTACATACCGGAAGTTATCGGGATGCTGAAGCGGGAAGGAAAGTTCCCGGCAATGCATGTTTATGCTTGCACGCTGCGTTCCTATGAGAAGTTTTGTGCAGAGGAAAGGCATCCGAAAAACACCACTGCTTCCCTGTCCATGCAGGAGATTTTCACCCCTGAGAGGCTGAAAGAGTATGAGGACTGGTTGGCTGGACAACAGTCCAGTCCGAACACGATCTCCACTTATATGCGTACATTGCAGGCGGTATACAATCGCTGGATGTCACCGGGTATAGAGGGGTACAATCCGGTGCTGTTCAAGGATGTTTATACGAAAGTGGAGTCGCGTACCAAGCGGGCGCTGACGGCAGAGCAGATGGAGCAACTCAGGAATACGGACTTTAGTGTGCTGACACTGCGTCAACAGCAAGTGCTCACCTACTTCCTGCTGATGTTCATGTTGCGCGGTATGCCGTTCATTGATCTGGCACACTTGCGGAAGTCGGATTTAAGAAATAGGCGCATCACTTACCGTCGGCACAAGACGGGGAAATTGATGGTGGTGGATGTGCCGCCCGATGCGATGAGGCTGTTGCAGAAGTACAGGGATAAGACGGATTCGGAATATCTGTTCCCGTTGCTGCATGGTGGCTTGTTCATGGAGGAACATCACCACCGCTATCAAGAAACATTACGGCATTTCAACCGGGAGTTGGCGCGGCTGATGAAACAGTTATTGCCCGGTGTTTCCGTAAGTTCGTACACCGCACGCCATACATGGGCTACACTTGCTTATCATAGTGGTGTACCTGTGGGACTGATAAGCCAGTCGTTGGGGCACTCGTCCATTCGGGTGACGATGACTTATCTGAAACCGTTTGATGCGGAGGTGATAGACAGAATAAACAGGCAAGTGATTTCCTTAGTGAAGAAAAGTAAAAAGAAGAAAGATGGCAGATTTAATATGCTGTATGGCACTTCGTTGAGGTGAAATTACTTGCATAGTAACGGCAAATAGCAGCTACAAAGTTGCGTCTTTTTTGACAGAAAAGCAAACAAACCCTAACAAAATATGAATAAATCTTATATCGGACAGCAAAAACAATATTAAAATTAGTCCCTAATACATACAGCTTTCGATTTTTTATCCCAGCAGGCAAAAGGAATCGTGTTTCCGCTTTATCCTTTGAAAGTGGAATGCTTCTTTACGTACCTTATTATCAGGAAAACTTCTTTTTACCATAAAATGATACCGTCTGAAAACGCCTTTCCGGTCTGCATCAAATGGTAGTTTGCCGTTACTATGCAAGTAATTCCAACAAACGCATTAATTATACTGTTTATGAAGACTATAGAACTTCCCATCAAAAGAGGAGACCGTGTGTGGGTGAAGGTTTATAATGAACGAAATGGCTCATTCACTTCGCGTATGGCGGAGGTTATATCTATATTGCAAATGTATGTTTCCGGGGCAGATGTACCGTATGTAGCATTGCGTTATCTGGACGACCGCAGCTATGGATGTATTCCCTATGAACAAGTCACCGAAGTATGCGACGAGTCTTTTTCTGAATAATGACACTGTAGTTTTGTTGATACTATAGCCCTGCTTTCTTCATCCGCCAGTATCGTCTGACAAAGAAGAAAGCAGGGCTTTCTTTTATAACCAACCCGAAAACTTTCTGATATACCAGTTCTTTACCAATTGGGTCAGCACGCAATAGGAGAGCAGAATACCCACCAGCCACGGGAAGTAACTCAATGGAAGTGCCTGCAAACCGATGGATGCTCCGAAAGATGTGAACGGTATCACAATTCCTATAACCATCACCAAAGTAGTCATACCGATTACGGGCCAAGTGGCGCGGCTCTGTATGAACGGAATTTTCCGTGTACGTATCATGTGTACAATCAGAGTTTGCGAAAGCAGCCCCTCAATAAACCATCCCGATTGAAACAAGGACTGATGTTCCGGACTATTACAGCCAAACACATGCCACATCACCAGATACGTGACGATGTCAAATATGGAACTGATGGGCCCGATATAAATCATAAAACGTTTCAGGTCTGACGCATCCCATTTGCGTGGCTTTCTCAGAAACTCCGGGTCCATGCGGTCGAACGGAATCGTAGTTTGCGAGATATCATATAGTAGATTCTGGATGAGCAGATGAATCGGCATCATCGGCAGGAACGGCAGAAATGCACTGGCAAACATGACACTGAACATATTACCAAAGTTTGAACTTGCCGTCATCTTGATGTACTTATTGATATTCCCGAAAGTCTTCCGGCCTTCCAGTACTCCGTCTTCCAGTACCATCAGGTCTTTTTCCAGCAGGATGATGTCGGCACTTTCCTTGGCGATGTCCACAGCGGAATCTACCGAAATGCCAATATCCGATTGCCGTAAGGCGGCAGCATCATTGATGCCGTCTCCCAGAAACCCTACGGTATTCTCCTGTTCCTGTAAGATGGAAATAATCTGTGTTTTTTGTTGAGGCGTCAATTTGGAAAAGCAGGTAGTGGTCTTTACACGCTCTTTCAAAATAGTCTCATCCATATTCTCAATATCTGGTCCGGTCAGTGAATAACTTGTGTCGATACCTACTTGCCGCCCTATGGCTTTCACTACAATATCATTATCCCCCGATAAAATTTTAACTTCCACACCATACTCATACAGTTGCTTAATAGCTTCTGCCGCAGATGGTTTCGGGGGATCAAGAAAAGCCAGGAAGCCAATCAGAACCATTTCTTTTTCATCACTCACGGAGAAATTACCCACCTTCTCTATATAGCTTTTCTGAGCAACGGCCAGCACTCTCATTCCTTTCCGGTTCATTTCTTCGCTGATCTTTTGGGCTTTAACCTTCAGTTTATCCGTCAGAGATTGCACTTCTCCATTGAATTCTGTGTGCGAACAGATACTGAGCATCTCTTCCACGGCGCCTTTGGTGATGATCTGGCGTTTCCCTTGTTTGTCTTCTATCACTACGGACATTCTCCGGCGGATGAAATCGAACGGTATTTCGTCCACTTTGGTGTAGGCATCCTTCAGATGTTCCAGTTTCAGTTCCTTTACGTGCGAGAGGATGGCTTTATCCATCAGATTCTTTAGCCCGGTCTGAAAATAGCTGTTGAAGTAGGCGTGACGCAATATCCGTTTGCTTTCGTCATTGCTGCCATCGGCATTGATGTACTTTTCCAGAACAATCTTGTCGCACGTTAGCGTACCCGTTTTATCGGTGCAAAGAATATTCATCGCACCGAAGTTCTGGATGGCATTCAGATTCTTGACAATCGTTTTCTTCTTCGACATGGACAGAGCACCTTTAGAAAGGTTGGCGGTTACAATCATCGGAAGCATCTCGGGCGTGAGTCCTACGGCTACCGAAATGGCGAAGATGAAAGCCTCGAACCAATCCCCCTTCGTAAACCCGTTGATGAAGAAGACGAAAGGAACCATGACCAGCATAAAACGGATGAGCAGCAGGCTTACTTTGCTGATTCCTTTGTCGAAAGCAGTAGTGGCACGGTGTCCCGTGAGGTTGCGGGCGATAGTACCGAGGAAAGTCCTGTTGCCGGTTTCAAATACGATACCTTTGGCTGCGCCACTGATAACGGTGGAACCCATGTAGCAGATGTTATCCAGTTCCACGATGCTGCCTTTCCGGTATTGCTTTTCCTTTACTTCCGGAAACTTCTCTATCGGTTCCGACTCTCCGGTCAGGGAAGCCTGGCTGATGAACAAGTCCTTGGATTCGATGATGCGCAGGTCTGCCGGAATCATGTCTCCGGCTGCCAGGAAGACGATGTCTCCCGGAATCAGTTCCGTGATATCCAGTTCTTCCCCACCACTTCCGGCACGCTTCACGAGTCAGGTATTCTTTACCATTTTCATTAGTGAATCTGTGGCTTCATTGGCTTTCCATTCCTGCCAGAAGCGCAGGATGGCACTACACACCACCATGACGGCGATGATGACGACTCCCGTCCATTCCTGTTCTCCCGGTTCTGCCATGAGTACGTCGATGACGAGTGATATGACTGCCAATCCGGTCAGCACTCCTATGAACGGATTGATGAAAGTTTTGATGAATACGATGAACGGATTCTTCTTTTGTTCGTGAACCACTTCGTTCTTTCCATACGTAAGCTGGCGGTCTTCAACTTCTGCTCTTGTCAACCCGAGCCTTGTCGTTTGCAGGTATGAGTAAACGGATTTTGCCGGTTGTGTGGCAGTCAGGAATACTTTCTCGGAGTTGAGCGCATACTGAGGCTGCTGTAACTTTTTCTTCCACTTCATAATCTCTTTCCTTTTTTTGAAGTTACTAATTGCGTTTCTATTTCACGGCGCAAAAGTAAGAACGGCTTCGTGGAGAAGCCGTTAGAGATTTATTAGAATGGTATTAGAAAACCATTAGAGAAATCAGATATGCGGGAGTTTAACGACGTAAGTGGTCCCTTCACCCGGATGCGAGAAGATGGATATTTCCCCTTTGTGCAGGCTCAGTATCTTTTGTGCCAAAGTCATGCCGATGCCGTAGCCGGATGCCACATCTTTGTTTTCGCCGCGGTAGAAGAGTTGGAACAAGTGCTCTTTGTCCTTGTCCGACATGCCCACACCGTCGTCCGAAAGGCGGATGATGGACCATTCTTCCCAGAAAGAAATCTGGATAAAAGAAGTTTGGTTCCGGGAGTACTTGCAATTGTTTTCGATGAGGTTTACGAACGCTGTTGTAAGCAGGTAACTATTACCGATCACTGTGAGCACCTTGTCGTCTTCGGCTTCCTGCTCGAATACGAGTTCCACATGGAAATCGGGGTACGCCCTCAAGACAAGTTCCCTTGCATCGAGCAACAGTTCGTCCAGACGGATTTCTTCTCTTTTGATCTGTTCCGGTTCATAATCCGCTTTGGCAAGGTTCAGTAATCCGTCGATGAGTTTAATCACTCTTTGCGAATCCTGCAACGCGTTGTGGATGGCGTTTTGGTATTGTTCGGGACTTCGTTCTTTCTGCACGGCAAGATCAAGTTCGGCAGAAAGTGCAGCCATAGGGGTACGCAGTTCGTGCGACACGTTGCTGACAAACATCTTCTGCGAATTGAATGACTTTTCCAGTCTGTCGAGCAAGGCATTGAAGGTAAGGCTCAGTTCGCCTAATTCGTCTTTCTCATTCTTGACGGGCAGGCGTTTGTTGATTCGTGAGGCGGTTATGTTCTCCGCTTCTTTTACAATGCTTCTGATGGGGGCCAATGCGCTCCGGGCAAGGAGGTAGCCTACAATAATCAGCGCGGTCAGTCCGCTGAATAGTAATAGGGCGAGTGTTTCTTTCAGGATTTCCCGTTTGGCATATCCGTAGCCGTCATAAGCGGCGGCGGTAACGATGTAATCCTTACCTTCGAAAGTATAGATGATGCCTACTCCCTGGTAATCTTCGATGTAGAAGTCTATTTCTTTCTTCTGGAGGATGCGCTCTATCATTTCCGGAGTTTCTTTTATGATGTCGTTTTGCAAGGCATCGTGGTATAACATCCGGAAATCGGTGTCGTAGACGGCTACTTCTACTTCGTCGATAAACTTTTTATTGTTCAGGTAAATGGATTGCATGGTTTCGGCATCCACCTGGTTGTTCAGAAACAGATGTGCCTTGGTGATGGCTTCGCTTTTCAGATTCCGGAAAAAGGCATTGCTGCGCGAGTGCTCACTGACGTAATAGATGGCGGTGATAAATACCAGGAACACGGCGGCTGTGATACAAGTGTACCGCAGGGTTAAGGCTGTTCTGATCTTCATAGTTTATCCGTCAGTATAAAGCCCATACCGGCTTTGGTATGGATCAGTTTGGTGTCGAAATCCTTGTCTATCTTTTTGCGGAGATAGTTGATGTATACGTCGATAAAGTTGGTTCCGGTATCAAAGTGGGTATTCCAAACCTTTTCGGCTATCTCTATACGACTGAGAACCCGCTCTGCATTCTCGGTCATGTAGAGTAACAGATTATATTCTTTGGGTGAAAGTTTGATGGGAGTGCCGTTTCGGGTTACATTTTTTCCTTGTAGGTCAATGTACAGGTCGGAATATCTGATCTCCCGGGGTTGCGGTGCGGTTGCTTCATTATTACGTTTCAGCAGTACCCTGATTCTTGCATAGAGTTCGCGGAAATCGAAAGGTTTCACCATGTAGTCATCGGCTCCTGCATCGAATCCGTCCAGTTTATCATCTGTAGAGCCTAAGGCTGTCAGCATCAGGATAGGGATGCCTGGGTTTGTCTTACGGATTTCTTTACATAGCTCAAAACCATCCATCTTGGGCAGGATAATATCAGAAATCACCAGGTCGAACGTATGGACACGGAAGAGACGCAGTCCCATGACACCATCGTAAGCTATCATGGTTTGATAACCATTCTCTTCCAGTCCATTCTTGAGCAGGCTGGCTACTCTTGGTTCGTCTTCAATAATCAATATCGTATGCATGGTCTGTATTTTTTGTAGATTCCAGTTGTTTTTGTTTGAGACCATACAAATATAGAGATTATTTGTGAGTTTCTCTTTTCTTACTCTTTTAATAAAGGCAACTGGTTCAGCATATTCCTGATTTTAATAGCGATACGTGGCATTGGTTCGGCTACGGTCAGCCCTACCAGGTCATATTCGGAGACAATATCGTTAATCACACGGACTACTTCCTCAGTCTTCATACCGTCCGGTTCAACGCCGACGCCTGCTATCATGTCGGCAGGATCTATCACGTCCAAGTCAAAGTGGATGACAACCTTGGAAGCTCCGGTACTTTTCAGCCATTCCATAATGGCGGAACTGTTGTCCGCTGTTTCTTTCGGTGCCAGACCTTTTATGCCCAATTCCTTTTGCCGTTCCTGCATGCCTTTATCCCATGAACGCAGTCCTACTATTAATGCTTTGGAAGCGTCAAACTTACCGGGCAGTAAGTTCATAATCTCTTCGTCACCCATTCCCAAGCAAGCGGTGAGGGCCATGGCATGATACCCTTTGTAATCATCATAAGGCAGGTTGATGTCCGGATGGGCATCTATCCAGATTATGGCTACATCGTTCGGGTATCGGGCAGCCAGATAAGTGAACGGAACAACGCTGACCGAACATTCTCCGCCCAGGATGATGATCCGGTCCGGTTTGTTTTCGTTAAGTATATCGAGCGCAGCCTTGCTTTGTTTGACAATCACGTTACGGGAGTTGATACCTTTTTCCGTTGCTCTGTCGTTTATATCGAGAGATACCGGAACTTCCACGGTTTTCTGATTGCTGTCCGGAGCCAGCAGGTTCAGTAACTGGGCACCTAAATAATAACCTCTGGAAGAGTCTTCTACCGGAATATCCGGCATCCAGTGATCTACAATTCCGCCTTGCCATTGCGGATAAATCAGGCGGAGAGGGGTGGTTTCTTTCTTCATATCTTTACTTTTTACGAGTGGTTTTTTTAGTCGAATGGTACCTTCCAGTTTTCATCCAGATAGGCGGCGAAACACATGGCTATCTGTTCCTTATTGTTCTTTTCTTCGGCCAATGCAGGTATTTCGTCCAAAGAGAAATAGCTGCTTTCGGTAGTTTCTATATTACTCTGAAAACTTCCGCCTGTTACTTCGCAAAGAACAAAGGCTTTGCAGACATTATATGCATAAGGAGGCACATTGTGCAGGTTTCTATCCTGCAAAGCAATCAGGCGTACGGCTTTTACGTCCAGTCCGGCTTCTTCTTTGACTTCTTTCTCCGTATTGGTTTTGATGCTTTGGTTGACGTCTACCCAGCCACCGGGCATAGACCATACACCGGCTTTTTCCTTTACCAGAAGTATTTTCCCGTCATTAAAGATGGCGGCACGGGTATCCAGTTTAGGTGTTTGGAAACCGGTTTCATTGCAGAATAATTCTTTTACTTTCTCTATCGGCAGATCGCTTTGATAGCTCATGATCTCTGCCGATATTTCCCGGATACGTTCAAAACGTTCGATGTCGAAGGGATCGCGGGAGTAGGTCAGCCCTGCCTGAGCTATGAATTGTAATTCCTTGGCCCATTCGAGCCAGCGGGGATCAGTGTTCTTGTTCATTGGATATCTGAGTTTAAAGTATCATATACAATTTTGGATATACTGGCGATGATAGCTGCATTATCTGCATCATTTTCCTGCGACTCCATGACGAAGACAGCTATATAATATTTCTGTCCGTTGGGCAGGATAACAAAGCCTGCATCGTTATCAGCAATCTTTATCCCTTCCGGAGTCCGGTCGGAAGAGCCTGTCTTATGGCCTACGATTACGTCGGCAGGTAACTGGCCTTTCAGCTTATCTTTGCCGGTAGAAGTTTCCTGCATGATTGCTTGAAGGAAGTCTTTGTATTGAGTTCCAAATAGGGGGTGCTTGTCGGCTATATTCAGTAATCTGACTACTTCTTCCGGAGTACTCCAGTTCAGATAGGCATCTCCGGAGGTATGCATGAGGTCTTCTGTTGCCGCAAGATTACAATCTTTTATTCCTAACGATTTCACATACTCGTTTACTTGATCTATACCACCGGCATATTCTATAAGGATATCACATGCGTTGTTATCACTCTGTGAGATACTGTACTTTAGTAATTCTCCGAGAGAAATTGTAATATCCTGATCGGGGAATTTATCTCTTAACGGACTGTATGTATTGGACTTCAGTTGTGAAGATTTCACTTCAATAAGACTATCTAAAGCAATATGTCCTTTATCCATCTTATCCAGAACAGCCAGTCCCACATGAAACTTGAAGACGCTTAACAGGGGGAAATGGATTTGATTATTATAAACAGCTACAGTCTCATCATTGGCGAGTACGGCAACGCCTACCGTAGCTTTTTTATCTTTCAGAAGGGAATCTATTTGTTGTTCTATCTTCTGCTTCGGGGTACGGTTGGTGGTATTGCATGCACTGAACAAGATTGCCAGCGCCATACAGCTTAAAAAGAATTTTGCTTTCATACGTGAATTATAAAGGATTAATAATATCAGATAGTAATCAATTTCTCATTATTTTTTATAGTTGTTTATTTACGGGTGATTCAGGAATTAATATTAATTCATAATCAAACACGTCCAGCCAGCGATCGAATTTCAATCCGACTTTCTCAAAGTGGGAAACTTGCTTAAAGCCAAGTTTCTTATGCAGGGAATTACTGGCTTCGTTGCCTTCCGTGATGCATGCTATCAATGCGTGATAACCTCTGTGGCGGCATTCGTTAATCAACGTCTGCATGAGTTGTTTTCCTATTCCTTTGCCTTGATATTCGGATGCCAAATAAACGGTTGTTTCCAACGTATACCTGTAAGCCGCCCTTTCTTTCCAGGCATGGGCATAACAGTACCCGGCAATTTTACCTTCCGTTTCATAAACGAAGTAAGGAAAGTGTGATACTATTCCGGTTATGCGTGAACGCATTTCCTCTTCGCGTACAGGCTCTGTTTCAAATGTAATTACACTGTGTGCGACATACTCGTTGTAAATGACTGTAATGCTTCCGGTATCTTCCGGCCTTACTTCTCTTATCATAACAAGTGCAATTCTTTAGCAATCCGGCAAGCTTCAATAGAATTGTTTACCTGAAGTTTCTCCAAGATATTTTGCCGGTGCCGGTTTACGGTGTTTATACTAATGGATAATGTCTGGGCAATGTCCTTACTCATTTTTCCCTTATTTATCAATTGCAGGATTTCTTTTTCCCGGTCTGACAACAGGTCGTTGCAATTCTGCTTTTCCAGTTCAAGGGTTTGCCCGTCTGCCGAGTTAAGAATGGTGCAACTTAACGACGTATCCATTGAAAAGTTGTAAAGGCATAAGGATAACCATACACTTCCGTTTGAGTGGCTCGCTATATAAAACATCCTGTGCAAGATGTGTACATACCTGCCCGAATGATCGCGCATGCGCATATTGTGTATAAGGTAGTAGTCCGGGCGTTTCTTTTCCGGGACACTTTTCAGGAAGTGGAAGAAGCGGAGCTCCTGCAAATGCTTCTCCTGTAAGTCGTCCGGATGAATGCGGCTGAATATTTCTTCTTCCCATATCGACTGAATGGTCTTGGCGGTATTTCGTTCTGCCAGTCCCAGTTTCTCGGCTACTCCGCCGTAATAAATATAACTAATATTGGCTTTCATATCACTTAACACTGCTATGGCATTTTCAGTCTGTGCATATATGGAAGCTATATGTTTGCACTCATTCAGGCGTTCCGTTTGTTTCTGTTCCTCGGTGAACGCTTGTTTCAGTAGCTCTTTCTTCAGTTTATTTACGATGTCCATACGGTATGGAGATGGAAAAATGGTTATTAATCAGTATTGCCGACTTATCTGTAAGCCTTTACCTTTGCAAAGGTAATGAAAACTAATGGTTATTTATTTTAAGTGCAATAAATTATGGAGAGTGAAAAAGCAAAAGCGAAAGCCGGGAAATTGTATGATGCCAATAATGATATAGAGCTTGTGTCGGAGAGGGAAGCTTGCAAAGAAGTATGTTATGAACTGAATAGCTTGCGCCCTTCACAAAAGAAGGAGCGGGAGAGCATTATCCGCCGACTGTTCGGTAAGACCGGAAAATCTTTCCTGATAGAACAACCGTTTTATTGTGATTACGGATATAATATTGAAATAGGGGAGAACTTCTATTCGAATGTGAATTGCGTCATTCTGGATGGAGCTAAAGTTACATTTGGCGATAATGTTTTTGTGGCTCCGAATTGTGGTTTCTATACTGCCGGACATGCCTTGGATGCAGAACAGAGAATCCAGGGGCTTGAATATGCCTATCCTATCACTATCGGAAATAATGTGTGGATTGGTGCCCAGGTCTGTGTGTTGCCGGGAGTGACGATTGGTGACAATACGATTATTGGTGCCGGAAGTGTGGTTACAAAAAGTATTCCTGCCAATGTGCTGGCTGTTGGTAATCCTTGCCGTGTGCTACGTACGATCACCGAAGCGGACAGGGCTAAATATATGTCAGAATAATAATTAATTAAAATAACACGAGAAATTAAAAAGTTACTTTTTAGTCTGTTGATGATGATTGGGGTACAAGCCTCTTTTGCTCAGACATTGGAAAAAATGCAATGGTTCAACGAACCTGAACAGTGGGAAATAAAGGATAAAAGCCTTTCGATGTTTGTCACTCCGCAGAGTGATTATTGGCGTATCTCTCATTATGGCTTTACTGTGGATGACGCCCCTTTCTATTATGCAACGTATGGCGGTGAATTTGAAGTTAAAGTGAAAGTGACTGGCGATTATAAGGCACGCTTTGACCAAGCGGGACTGATGTTGCGCATCAATCATGAAAACTACATCAAAGCAGGCATTGAGTTTGTAGACGGAAAATTCAATCTGAGTACAGTGGTGACTCACAAGACCAGTGACTGGAGTGTAATCACGTTGGATAAACCAGTTCCTTATATTTGGATTAAAGCTGTCCGCAGGCTGGATGCCGTTGAAATCTTCTATTCGTTCGATGACAAGACTTATACGATGATGCGGAATGCATGGTTGCAGGAT
>OKXI01000676.1_pt1 | contig 11455 bp, 12 predicted proteins | sample 1607161 | NCBI WGS metagenome assembly OKXI01 (sample SAMN04414078, study PRJEB24778) | human gut metagenome | material: faecal | host: Homo sapiens
GAGGAAGTCGGCCGGAGCGAGGCCAGAGTTCAAGGAATAGAAAAACAGGTTGTGGTGATCCGATATGTGGAAAAGAAGAAGGCGGAGATCCAGGCGCGTCCTAATGCCGGCCGCGATGATCTGCTTAAGCTCATGCGCGCCGGTAAATTATAGCGGTTGTCCGGTTTATCCGGCAGCCGGCGAAAAAGTGGCCGCGGAGCTGGAAAAAATCAGTTATGACCAGGCGCCGAACTTTTGGGAGTGGCTGGGGCGGATCGACAAATTGCGGCAGGAGTTGGAGGTGTGCAATATGCCTTAGACAAAAGGATTGAAATAGACTCGTGTCTGTTCTTGTCTTGTTCTGTAATTTTCATTCCGACTCATGTTGTTAAGTATTTGTTTTTACGTGTGTCAAATATGCATTAAAAAGTCGGAATAAAAATTAAATTTTCAATACTATAAAACCGCCGAAAGCGGCGGTTTATAAGGTGGTGCGCTAGGCCGGAATCGAACCGGCACGGCCTTGCGGCCAACAGATTTTAAGTCTGCAGCGTCTACCAGTTCCGCCACAAGCGCAAAATCTATTCCCCTTATACAGATAAAAAGACAAAAATGCAACCGTAAACTTGCGGACCGGAAAATTTTTGCCTTTTCGTCTGGACTAATCCGATTAAAAACTTGTAACCGTGGAAAAAATGTGTTTTGTTAATCGGTAAGGCATGCGGCGGAAACAGCGTTTCGGCATGCCGGAAGCTTTTGAACGAAAAGAAAGGATAACTGATGAAAACTGTTGATATTTCCTGGCGCCGTTACGTTCTGCCCAACATTAACAAAGAGGGGTGGAAGTTTTTCGGTATTTTTGCGGCAATAACAGCGTTATTGGCAATGATCTGGGAACCGCTCGGTGTTATCGGGCTTGTTTGCACCGTCTGGTGCTATTATTTTTTCCGCGATCCGGAACGGGTTACGCCGGAAATTAAGGACGTCGTGGTTTCTCCCGCCGACGGCATCGTACAAATGATTACCAAAGTGAAAGCTCCGGAAGAGCTGGATATGGGGGGCGAAGAATTTACCCGCGTCAGCGTGTTTATGAGCGTGTTTAACGTACATGTCAACCGGGCGCCGGCCGAAGGTACCATAACCAAGGCCGTTTACGTGCCGGGCAAGTTTTTGAACGCGACGCTTGACAAGGCCAGCAAGGACAACGAGCGCCAGCTGCTGGCGATGAAGACGGTCTCCGGCAAAGAAATCGTTTTTGTTCAGATTGCGGGGCTGATTGCCCGCCGTATTCTGTGTTTTGCCAAACCCGGAGACAAATACAAGGCCGGCGAGCGTTTCGGTCTGATCCGTTTCGGTTCGCGGCTGGACGTTTATCTGCCGGCAGGCGTTGAACCGCAGGTCTGCGTCGGTCAGATCATGACCGCCGGCGAAACCGTGATCGCCAATCTTTCGTCGTCTGCCGCCGCGGTTAAGGGAGTGATCAGATAATGGAAAAACTCAACAACAATCTGCTGCAGCAGAAACTGACTTCGCTGCCTTTTCGCAAAATCGCCCCCAATATCGTCACCACGCTGGCTTTGTGCGCCGGCGTCACTTCCATGCGTTATGCGATTATGGGACTGTGGGGAAAAGCCATCGTCTGCATTTTTCTGGCTGCCCTTTTTGACATGCTGGACGGTCGCGTGGCGCGCATGCTCAAAGGATCGCCCAAATTCGGCGCCGAACTGGATTCGCTTTCCGACTTCGTCAGTTTCGGGGTGGCGCCGGCCATTTTGATGTATCAGTGGACGTTGTCCAGCTTTCCGAAATTCGGCTGGTTTTTCTGTCTGCTGTTTGCCATCTGCATGGCGATGCGTCTGGCGCGTTTCAACACCATGCTGGAAGATGAGCCGCAACCGGTTTACTGGCAGAACTTTTTTGTCGGCGTGCCGGCTCCGGCTGCGGCGGCGCTCGGAATTTTGCCGATTATGCTGAGCTTTGAGTTTCCCGAAGCGACCTTTCTGCGCAGCGACTGGTTCTGCTGCGTGGTGATGTGCGTGGTGGCAATGCTGATGGTCAGCCGGATTCCGACGGTTTCGACCAAGCATATGAAAGTGCCCACTTATCTGGTGGTGCCGCTGATTATCGTGGTGGTTTTGTTTGCCACCATGATCATCAGTTCGCCGTGGCTGGTCTTGAGCGTTTCGACCGGGCTTTATGCCCTGAGCATTCCCGTCGGCGTGCTGTTTTTCCTTAAGGCCAAGAGGAAGGCCGAGCGGCGCATTTAGCCGAAAATCCGAAAGGAAAGCCCCGTGCCAGAGCGAGGCTTTCGCTTTTTCGTTTTTCGGGGTTGGAAAAAGTGGGGAAAAAAGAGTTTTTCCGAAACTTGACAAAAAACGGCAAAAGGGGTACAAAGAAAACATATAAACCTATTAACAAATTATCATATGGAAAAAAGAAAGTTTAAGCTTCGTTACCTTTACGAAGGCGGAGCAACGATGGAAGACTTTTATGATGTTCCGGTAACGGGCATTATGTTGGAAAACGGTTCCCGGATCAGCGTGCATTACGGCAGTATGGCAAACAATCGGGCAGCGGATGCGGAGGAAGCAAACCGGACGGCGGAGGAAAACGGCCTGATGCTGATTGAGCCGCGGGATTTTGCCCTGATCGTATGCCGGCAAAAGGAAATCCGCGGCATGCTTGAAAAATGTAAGGCGCCGTTGGTGTTGGCGCATGATTACGTATGGACGCGGGACGCGGAGAGCGGCGAAACGGCGGCATATTCCCTGATCGACGGCAGCAAGCGCGAAGAGGCCGGGCCGGCAGCGGTGGTGCTGAAATACAGATAACCCTTTTCCGTATTTTTATTTGAAGGCGAAGCGGATTTTTCCGCTTCGCCTTTTTTGGTCGGCGATCGGAAAGTTGGGTTTGTCGCCGAAAAACGAAAAATTCCCGAGACCGGACGACTGTCTTTAAAAACTGATAACTGTTCTTAAAATCAAACATTTTCAACGGGTTAGCTTGAAAAATGTGTTGATTGTGCCGAAAAAAACGTTTATAATCAAAACGTTATTAACCTTATTCATTAATTATTAATCATATAAAAACATGGAAAAGAATTTATCGGCTTATTTGTTTGTCCGTCAGGGAAAATTGCAAAAATCCCCGGCCGGCGAACGTGATTTGAACAGAGGAGAATTGGCTGCCGTCAAAGCGTTTTTTGAAGCCGGCCGCCAGTCCGAACTGTATACGCTGTTGCAGCGTCTGCTCTGCCGGATGCGCCGTTTTCGCGAGCTTCGACGGCATGACTATGCGATTGAACCGGCAGATTGTGTGGAAGACCTTTGCGCACAGGCGCCGGTTATGGCTTCCGCTCTGGCGGATCGTCCTGACGAAAGCGCGGCGGAAATTGAATTGCGGCACTTGTTTCTGCCGCCGGAACATCAACGGCAGATTATGTTTTCCGGCAGCCGCATATTGATCCGGACGCTGGTTTGGTGGGGGAGGAGAATCCTCGGAATCTGGCAGGATGTATTCGGTTGCAAGCCGGATGTTTTTGCTGCGGAACTGGAATGCAGGCTGTAAAAAAATGCCTGAAGGAAAAGACGTGCTTTCGGCACGTCTTTTTTTGATTGTAAAAAGCTTATCGGACAGAGAGAAAGAGCGTCGAAAAGGCCGCCGGAGTGAAGAAAGCAGCGGTTGAGAGGCGGCGGCAGGGCGCTGCGGGAGAAGGAAGACGCGGTTGAGGGGCAACGGACGGAAACTGCGGAAGCATGAGGACACGGCGGGAGAGAAACAGCCGGGGAACAGGCAGGGAGAGGCGGTCGCAAGGAGAAAGAGAGGGAAGAAGCGGGTTGGGGCAGGTTGGAGGACACGGCGGGGTGATATAGGCCGGCGGGGAGAAGAAGCGGGCTGGGGCAGCCGGCCGGCGGGCGCGGGAAACGCAAAATTGGGCGAGGCGGGTCGGAGGCCGCGGCGGATATATAGGCCGAAGCGGAGAAAGCGGCGGTTGATAGGCGGCGGCAGGACGCTGCGGGAGAAGGAAGACGCGGTTGAGGGGCAACGGGCGGAAACTGCGGAAGCATGAGGACGCGGCGGGAGAGAAACAGACGGGAGAGGCTGTCGCAAGGAGAAAGAGAGGGAAGAAGCGGGGCTGACCAAGGAACAGGCGGGAGGCAGGTTGTGGAATTGACTGCCGATTTCGGTTGATTTCTGAAAATTTTTGTCTATACTGAAAGCAACGAATCGATTATTAACTTCAAATATTATCAGGTATGAAAACAAAATTTCAGTTTTTGTTTGTTTACGACGACAATTCGGAAAGTGCCGAATTGATCGCGGGGAAAAAAGTGAAAGCAATTCGGATTTCCGAGGACTGTCTGTTGTCAACGGAGTATTTCGGAACCACCGGCTACACTTCGTATGATGCTTTCGAGTTTGCCTGTCTGCACGGTGTTTCCCTGCTGACGCCCAAGGAAGCCAAAATCGTCCAAAGCCGCCTGAGCGGAGTGCGGATGATGCTGAAAAAATGCGGCAGTCATGTTCAAATCGACCACAAATGTCTGATCTGGACGGCTGACGAAGGGGACGGCAACTACAAGAACATGGAAGCGGTATCGCTTTCCGACGGCAAATGCAAAATGCTCGGCTGCGAGGAATGGGACACTTCCGGCGGCTTGCTTTGCAAACTGCGCGCCTGATTGTTTTCAGGCTTAAATGGAAAAAAGATCCGGTTTTGCCGGATCTTTTTTTGTAACGAGAAAACCCTGCGCGTGATTATAAAGAGCTTGCGGCTTTATTCCGTTTCGCTCTTTGTCGTTTTCTGTTTTTCTTTTTCCCGTTTTTTCCCTCTTTTCCGTTTTGCCCTTCCCATTTTTCCGCTTCTCTTTTCCTTCTTTCTGTTCTTCTTATTTCCGTTATTTCCATCTTTTCCGTTTTGCCCTTCCCATTTTTCCGCTTCTCTTTTCTTTCTTTTTGTTCTTCTTATTTCCGTTATTTCCATCTTTTCCGTTTTGCCCTTCCCATTTTCCGCTTCCCTTTTCCTTCTTTTTGTTCTTCTTATTTCCGTTATTTCCATCTTTTCCGTTTTGCCCTTCCCATTTTCCGCTTCCCTTTTCCTTCTTTCTGTTCTTCTTATTTCCGTTATTTCCATCTTTTCCGTTTTTCCGCTTCCCTTTTCCGTTTTTTTCTTTGCTTTTTCCTCTTTTCCACTTTCTTCGTTGCTTCTCCCCCTTTTCTCCCTTTTTTCTTTTCTTCCTTTTTCTCTTTCTCTTGTATTTTTTTACGCCTTGTTCTTAGCGTATGAAAAAATCCTTTGTCGGAACAAAAGCGACGGTCCGGCAACTGTCTGATAAAAAGCAAAGGTGTTTTTTTATGAACATGCATATAATAACGCACACAATATGGAACCGGAAAATACCATGTTGTCTTTGCGCCGAAATATCGCCGGAAAGCGTTTTACGGAGGCAGACAAACAGGTTCAATACTGAAGGAATTGTACAGACAAAAAGAAATACCGGTAATGGAGGCAGAAGTCTGTTCGGACCGTATTCATATGTTGCCGGAAATACCGCCTGAACGCTCCGTAAGCTCAATCATAGATTATCTCAAAGGTAAAAGCGGTTTGCTGATATATGAATGATGGGGAAATGCGAAATTTCGATATGGCAACCGGGAATTCTGGCGCAAAGGATACTTGTTGATACGACCGGAAAGAATACCCAAAAGACAGCCGGGCATATACGGAAGCAATTAAAAGAAGACGGGAAGGCAGATTATGGACTTTGTGCCGTTTATGGCGAGTCAGACAATCTGCGTTTGGTTGAAATCTGATACGTCATTTGGGTGCGGCTGAGCCTTCTTAGGCCTGTGTGAAGAATCCCCGGCCGAGCCGGGGCCGATTGTCGGAATCGCGCCGTATTATGTCAGCGGGAATAGGCAAATGTCGGTTTTGTAACGGATCGGTTGACCGGGAGACATCTGTGAGGATCTTTCCGGATGGTTCGTATTTTTTTTGGGGAAAAAAGCCTTTTATCCGCGGCGGCGTTTGCCGCTTGGACTTCGGGAGAACGGGAAAAACATCGTTTGCCGGCTGCCCGCTAATGATAGAAATAAAGAAAACGTGCAATAAACGGTTGCATTTTGGCGGCGGACGTGTTATAAAAATACCGTCGCTGTTTTCAGCGGCGTTATTATTCAAGCCCAGGGGAATCGAATCCCTCACTAAGAAACATAGCCAAGTGTTTGTGGCGAAAGTTGGCGCTCTTCTGCAAGGAGGAGTGCCACGAATAAGGCATGCCAAATAAGTGGCTGCATCTTAGTGTGTATTCGAAGCTCCTCCACCTTAAAGCATTTTGCCAAGGTGGAGTTTTTTTGTAATACCGGTCGTCGGTGCGCCCGCAGACAGGCCAAATAAGCGGCTGCACCCCAACGTGTATTCGAAGCTCCTCCGCCTTGCCGGAAGCGGTATTTTTTTTAATCAAAAAACACCGCGTTTTTTAAGGGGAAATTAACCAAAACCGATTTATGCTTAACTTGGTTTTTTAAGCATAAACCGTTTATTATTATAAAACTGTCGGGAGTTCCATCCCACATAGTGTGATGACAATGGTCACACAACCCCGTTGTAATTCTTTTCCTCGGAAGCAGGGAAGGAGTACAACGAAATAAGCTTCATTGGACTCGCAAGAGCTTCTTTTGAGGACGAATAAGTGTTGCTGACTATGTAGTATGGAAAACTCCTTCCTTCTTTCGGGGACCCGAAAGGAGGAGATTTTTTTTTCATTCATTTTTATCAGGAAACAGAGTTATGCTTAAATCTCCCCAAAAATCTTCCGCCAAAACCGTCAAATCCATAAAAGCCTCGCGCGGCCGGCTGGCCGACGGACAGCCCAACCCGGTTGACGTTCATGTCGGTATGCGTCTTTTGCTCCGCCGAAAACGGTTGAATTACAGTCAGGGACGGGTGGCCGGCATGCTGGGGCTGACTTTTCAGCAGATACAGAAATATGAGCGCGGCGCCACCTGGATCGGCGCTTCCCGGTTGTGGGACTTTTCCCGCATTTTCAGGGTGCCGGTCGAATATTTCTTTCAGGGCATGGATGAAGACGCGATCAATCATTCGCCGCTGATGAATTTTCATACCGTTGAGGAAGTGCAGAAAATGGCGGGAAGTTTTTTCCCGGCGGTTGATCCGATGCTGAGCAACGAAAACATCCGTCTGATCAATGCCGTAGACAATCCGAAAATTGCCAGACTGGCCTGTGAGCTGATCAACGAAATAAAACAAAGCTGCCGTTACGGGCAGACGGAGGAAGAGGCTGCCGGCCGGAAAAGGGAACGCGGACAAGGTGCGGCCAAAGGCGCAGAGAAGGTTTGCCGCGGTTCATAACGGCGGCGGCAAAGACGGAACGCCGCGGCGCAAGACCCCGGCAGGGCGGAAACAACGATTTTTGCCCACGGTAAGCGTTCGGCGGCGGTTTAAAGCCTTGCTGGGTGCCGTCCGCTTTCTTGCGCCGGTTATTGTTTGCGGGGCAACGATCGGTTTTGTGTTTAAAACCGATAAAACAGGCTGATTTTGAGGCAGAGTTTGTGAAGTTGTGTTTTGTTACAAAAAGAAAGGAACTGTGCCTGATTAACAAAAAAACTTAACCGCTCGGCAAAAGGCCGGGGACGGCTGAACTTTTCCTGACTGTTGGCGGAGGAGCAAAACGATGACGGATGATAAGCAGACAAAAACCGAAAAAATCCGGGGCGTTTTGCTTGAAGATTTTATAATTTTTGCGTCTATGTTTTAATGGTGCATTGGTACCTGCGGAACATTGGGAGGATACCTTTTTTTTGTGTTTCGTCTTGGTATGTGAGAGGCGTGTGCCCGCATCGGCCGGCACGGTTTTAGAAAAAAATTGACTTTTGTCCAAAAAGGTGACAAAGTACATGGTATGTGAAACAATTATTAAGCTTAATTATATGGAAAAAATTTTATTATCCTGTCCGTTGCTTTATCTTAACGGCACGGTGACCAACGAATTGCTGAAAGGCGAAAAAGTTATTGCCATCGTGGTTGAAAATACGCTGATGAGTTTGAAAAATCAAATTCGCATGTCGTATCGCGGAGCAGAACGGGAATGTGAAAATCTGACTTTTGCCGACGGACACTACGGTTATCTTTCTTTGAAAAAAGAGTTTGAACTGTGGGTGTCGCATCGGGAGGAAATCAACCGGACCGTGGAAGTTTTGCGCGAAAACGGCGTCAATGCCGATTTTCTGCTGGCGGGCACGGTTTACTGGACGGCGGGCGGCGACAAGTTTTATGCGCCTGTCGTTAACGCTTCTTCCGGCTATACGCTGGTGCAGGACAAAGGAAGTTCTTATGTTTCGCGGGCAGCGGTCGGCAAATAAACGAAATCACTTTTAAATGTTTTGCTTATGGATATTATTGAATTTGAAAAAGCTTACGCGGAACTCATTGCCCGCGGCATTGATCCGTCGGAATTCGGCCGTTGGCTGATATCGTTTGACGAAAGGCATCCCTATGCGCCGGTGGTTTCCCCGCTGCGGCCGCTGCGGGAATTCGTTTATGTTTACGAAGGTTTTGAGGACAAACGGTTTTACCGCGACGTCGAGCTTTCCGGGATCAGAATTGCAGACGGGCTGACGCTCAGTACCAACATGCAGTTGTGCGGCTGCGATGCTCTTTGTGCCGCGGAATATGCGCGCGAATGCGGAGAGCTGCTGCCGGCGTACGACGAGTTGATGCTGACGGTTTCGCTGCTGCCGAAGCTTAATGCCGTGCTGCAAGCCGGCGGCCTGTCACCGGTTCCGGTAACGCGGCCGTTCTGGTGCCGGCAGGGCGACAGCTTTGAACTTATCGGTTTGTGCAACGGCAAACCCTGGCGCGAATCGCCGGGAAACGGCGGCGTATTGCTGAAGTTTCCTTAAAACGGACGCGGCAGACAGAAATTTTAAAGAAAAGCGTGTCGGAGCAATCCGGCCGCTTTTTTTGTTTTTCGGGCGTTGACAAGGGCCAAGAAAAAATCCCGCATCGTTTGATGCGGGATTTTTGCATTAACCCTTAAAAAAATTACTTTTTCAGGATGGATTTGCCGGCGAACAGGGCAACGTCGCCCAGTTCTTCTTCAATACGAATCAGCTGATTGTATTTGGCCATGCGGTCGGTTCTCGACATGGAGCCGGTTTTGATCTGGCCGCAGTTGGTGGCAACCGCAATGTCGGCAATGGTGGTGTCTTCGGTTTCGCCCGAGCGGTGGGACAAAACGGCGGTGTATTTGTTGCGCTGGGCAAGGTCAACCGCTTTCAGGGTTTCGCTCAGCGAGCCGATCTGGTTGACTTTGACCAGAATCGAGTTGGCAACGCCTTTTTCAATACCCATGGCCAGACGTTTCGGGTTGGTAACGAAGAGGTCGTCGCCAACCAGCTGAACTTTGTCGCCGATGGCGTCGGTCAGCATTTTCCAGCCTTCCCAGTCATCTTCGGCCATGCCGTCTTCAATTGAGAAAATCGGGAATTTTTCGCACAGGCCTTTGTAGAATTCAACCATTTCGGCGCTGGTGTAGGATTTGCCTTCGCCGGTCATTTCATATTTGCCGTCTTTGTAGAATTCGGAAGAAGCGGCGTCAATCGCCAGAACGACGTCTTCGCCCGGTTTGTAGCCGGCGTCTTTGATCGAATCGACGATGAAGGTAAGAGCTTCTTCGGCCGATTTCAGATTGGGAGCAAAACCGCCTTCGTCACCGACGTTGGTGTTGTGCCCGGCTGCTTTCAGGTTCTTTTTCAAAGTGTGGAAAATTTCCGCGCCCCAGCGGATCGCTTCCTTGACCGAATCCGCGCCGACCGGCATAATCATGAATTCCTGAATGTCGATCGGGTTGTCGGCATGCTGGCCGCCGTTGACGATGTTCATCATCGGAACCGGCAGAGTGCGGGCCATGGTGCCGCCGAGGTAACGGTAGAGCGGAAGCCCGGCTTCTTCGGCCTGAGCCTTGGCAACGGCGAGGGATACCGCCAAAATGGCGTTGGCGCCGAGTTTGCCTTTGTTTTCGGTGCCGTCGAGGTCGATCATGGTCTGGTCGATTTCGATCTGGTCTTCGGCATCCAGGCCGGCCAGGGCGTCGTAAATTTTGTCGTTGACGTTTTCAACCGCTTTCAGAACGCCTTTTCCGCCGTAGCGTTTTTTGTTGCCGTCACGGAGCTCTACGGCTTCATGCACGCCGGTCGACGCGCCGGAAGGAACCGCCGCGCGGCCGAAAGCGCCGCTTTGCAGGACAACTTCCGCTTCAACCGTCGGATTGCCGCGGGAGTCAAGAATCTCGCGGGCATGAATATCAACAATTGCACTCATTTTTTTCTCCTAAATTAAATTATCAAAACTGCCTTTAACTTTGACTATTTTCGTTTGTTTGTCAAGTGTGTGCATGAAGTCGTTGCAGAATTCTTAAAAAATAATTGCAAAAGCGGGGCGCTCGGGTAATACTTAAAAACAAGGTTATCAACAGGGAGGTTCTGATGTTTTCGGAAAAATGGCATTACCGCTTTATGGAAGTGGCGAGGCTGATCGCCACCTGGTCGAAGGACCCCAACACCAAAACCGGCGCGATTGTGGTCGGGCCGGACCGGGAAATCCGCGCCACCGGTTATAACGGACTGGTGCGCGGCGTCAACGACGACATTCCGGAACGGATGGAGCGCCCGACCAAATACGATTTTTTCGAACACGCGGAAAGAAACGCGGTTTACAACGCGTGTCTGACCGGCACTTCCCTTAAAGGCTGCGTTCTTTATGCCACCCATCCGCCCTGCACCGACTGTGCGCGGGCGATCATCCAGGCCGGGATCAAGATGGTGGTGACCAACCGGCTGCCGGAAGATCCGAACGCGCCGGCCGGCGGCTGGCGTGACAAGCTGGTCTATTCCGAGCAGATGTTTAAGGAAGCCGGGGTCGAATATAAGATTCTTGACTAAAAAACCGCGCGGCTCCTCTTTAAATGTAAATCCGACTGATTATATGATGCTAAATTGACGCTGTCTTAAAGTTTTACCTCCGCGGCAGTTGCCGTGCGGGCCGAAGATGGCGAATCTATACAGTTGGAGAAAGTTGTATGAAAGTTTTAATCGCAGACGAACATGCGTTGTTCCGGGACGGTCTGGGGCTGCTGATCGAGCAGCTGGACGGGTCGGCGACGATACTGCAGGCTTCAAATTTTGCCCAGGCGCTGAAAATTCTTGACACCGAGCACAAGTTCGACCTGATCATTATAGACCTTGACATGCAGGATATGGTTTGGGAAAAGGGGTTTGACGCCATCCGCGCCAAAGCCGGAGACGCCAGGCTGGTGGTCATTTCCGCTTCCGAAAACGTGCATAACATCAGGGAAAGTCTGGAAAAAGGCGCCAGCGGCTATATTACCAAGCGGGCGGAAACCAAAATATTAAGCAACGCGCTGAAACTGATTTTGGACGGCGGCACCTATATTCC
>OKXI01000677.1_pt1 | contig 11454 bp, 7 predicted proteins | sample 1607161 | NCBI WGS metagenome assembly OKXI01 (sample SAMN04414078, study PRJEB24778) | human gut metagenome | material: faecal | host: Homo sapiens
GGGCTGCAATATAGAACGCCCGAGAATCAAAGATATACCGGTGCCGATAACGATACTGACGATAATCAGCATCATAAACGGGAGAGGCGCAAACTGCTGTTGCGCAGGAATGACATCGAGCGCAAACAAAAGCGCCATTACAGCGCCTATGACAACAAACGTCACAAGCATGGCTGCCAAAACAATGACGACGAACAAGAACCAAAGATTTGATTTTGATTTTGGTTTATTGTTCATTTTTCTTCACCGCCTTATAGCCGAGTCCGCGTATGGTAACGATTTGAAAATCCTTATTGTCCGAAAACCGCTCGCGCAGACGATTGATATGCGTGTTGAGCGTTCTGTCGTAAGTATCCGAGTCCAAACCCCAGATTTCGTCCATAAGCTGTTGACGGGTAAAAATTTTGTCGGGATAGGACAGCAGCTTGAAAAGCAGCTGAAATTCCTTCAACGGCAATTCTGTTTTCTCCTCTTTGACGGCAACGCTCATAGTTTCAAAGTCCAAAACGGTAGAACCGACGGTTATTTTTTTATCCGTGTTGATTTTCGCCCTGCGCAGCAATGCTTTTACGCGGAGCAGCAATTCGTTGACGTTGACAGGCTTAACCATATAGTCGTCCGCACCCAGCGTAAAGCCGCTTTGCAGCGTTTCATAGTCGTCGCGGGCGGTAACGATGAGAATCGGCGTGTCTATGCCGGCTCGCCTCAATTCTTCGGTGAGCTGCAAGCCGTCCATATTCGGCATCATGATATCGGCAATAATCAAATCGAAAAAGGTTTCTTCGAGCCGTGTCAAAGCCTCGTTTCCGTCGGAAGAAGAATACGCACGGTATCCTTCGCCCGTCAGAGCGTCGCAAAGCAGCTCTCTTAAATCTCTGTTATCTTCAACGACAAGTATATTGAACATATCCGCTCCTTGTAATTTGAGATTTTTGTATTTTTATTATACCACAGCAATGTAAACGGCGGGTAAACTGAGCAGCGGAGTTTTTCAAGAATTTATTTTGGGTTTACATAAGCGTGACCTTGAATTGATTTTCGTATGCTAAAATCGCGGAAAATACAAGGAGCCTAATTATGCTGCAACTAAAAAACATTACAAAAACTTACGCGGAAAAAAGCGACGGCGAGGTAGCCGCGCTAAAAGGCATTTCCCTTGCTTTCCGCCCGAGCGAATTTGTTTCAATCCTCGGTCCGTCCGGCTGCGGCAAAACAACGCTGCTGAACATTATCGGCAGCTTGGACAGATATTCGGACGGCGACCTGCTTATCAACGGCGTTTCCACCAAAACGTACAGGGACAAAGATTGGGATACCTACCGAAATCATAGCATCGGATTCGTATTTCAAAGCTACAATCTCATTCCCCACCTGACGATTTTGGAAAACGTCGAGCTTTCCATGACGTTGGGCGGCGTACCTAAGGCTGACAGAAGAAAGCGCGCCAAAGAAGCGCTGATTCGCGTAGGCTTGAAGGAAAAACTCAATAAAAAACCCAATCAGCTGTCGGGCGGACAAATGCAGCGCGTTTCCATTGCCCGCGCAATCGTAAACAATCCCGCTATTATTCTTGCCGACGAACCGACGGGCGCCCTCGACAGCGAAACGAGTATTACCGTAATGGAGCTGCTCAAAGAAATTTCCGAAACAAAGCTCGTCATTATGGTTACGCACAACCCCGAGCTTGCGGAAAAATATTCCGACCGTATTATCCGCATGCTTGACGGCGAAGTTACCGAGGACACATCGCCTTTGAGCGACGCCGAGCTTGCGAGCGAAGAAGCGCTGTTGCAGGCAAAGGCAAAGAGCGAACGTGAGACTGATGCCGAAAACGGCGTTGTCAAATATAAAAAGAAGCATTCGTCCATGTCTTTTCGGACGGCGCTCACTTTGAGTGCAAAAAATCTGCTTTCCAAAAAAAGGCGTACCGCAATCACGAGTATTGCCGCAAGCATCGGCATTATCGGCATTGCCGTCATTTTATCCGTCAGCACGGGCTTGCAGAGCTATATCGACCAGACAATGCTTAACAGCGCGTCGTTTAACTATATATCAATCAGCGCCACCGTTTCTCAAATTCCCGATATTGGCAGTCAGGGCGGAGCGGGCGGCGACGCCGAAGGACTGGAAGAATAACCCGAAAACACCACGGGAATCTACCCCTACGAAGTCGAAAAGCTGGAACAAAAGAAACAAAAGCTCGACAAAGAATTTATAGACTACCTCGAAAATAAATGCGACGGACTTGTCATAGATATAGCCTATTCGTACAGCGTCGATTTGAATATCATTACGAAATCGGGCGATAAATACATCTCCGTGAACAGCTCGAATTGGAACGAGGCGTTGAGCAATGCGGAATATCTGCAAAACAGCTATACCGTGCTCGCCTCGGACGGGGTGACGGAAACGGGTATTCCAACGGCGACAAATGAGGTTGCTCTCGTCGTGGACAAATATAACCGTCTGTCCACTTCGACGCTTGACGCTCTCGGCATAGCTTACGACGAAACGCTTTCCCAAATCGACTATACGGAGTTGATCGGAAAGGAGTTCCGCATTGTGTTTAACGACGGTTGGTACACTCCCGTGCAATCGGGAGATATTACGCTCTATCAGCCTGCAAACTCTGCCAACTATCAGGCGGCTTATGAAAATGAAAACGGCATGACCGTTAAAATCGTCAGCGTCCTTCGCGAACGGGAGGATGCGGCGGCGTCCTGGCTTTCGGAAGGCATCGCATATTCTCCCGCGCTGACGGAGCAGGTTTTAGCCGCAAACAAAACTTCGGCTGTTGCGTCGGCGCAAGCGGAAAATACGGAAATCGACGTTACGACAGGCAAAGCGTTCGGCGACGGTGCGGGAACAGGCTTCCCCGGTATGAGTACGCAGACCTTAACTTATGAGGCCGCTTTGGAAACACTCGGTTATACGCAGACGCCGTCGTCCATTCTCATCTATCCCACCGACGTAGACAACAGGGAGTTGATTATCGGCTATCTCGACGCATGGAACGAAGTCAACGAGGGGAACGGGGACACTGCCATAGACTATATGGATATGTCCTCTACGATGACCTCGATGCTCGGTTCCGTTGTAAAAATAGTGACCTATGTGCTTGTGGCTTTTTCCGTAACTTCGCTGATTATATCTTCGATTATGATTGCGATTATCATATACGCATCCGTCATCGAGCGGACAAAGGAAATCGGCGTGTTGCGCTCGATCGGCGCACGAAAAAAGGATATAGGGCGCGTATTCAAAGCGGAAGCCGTCCTGCTCGGCGTGGTTTCCGGATTGATAGCAATTTTGACAACATTGGTAATCAATGTTGTGATAAACGCCATACTCGCAAATTTAGTCGGCGTATCCACAATCGCAAGCCTTTCCGCTCTTACGGCAATCGGACTGATTGCGTTGAGTGCGATACTGCTGCTTATCGCAAGCCTGATTCCCGCGCGCATGGCAGCGAAAAAGGAACCCGCCGTCGCCCTGCGCACGGAATAAAAAAATGCACAAATCGCAATGATTTGTGCATTTTTATGTGGAGCTGTTAGCGGGATTTGAACCCGCGACCTCGTCCTTACCAAGGAGCGGAGCTGAAACACGTCAAAGGAAAAACAGACCACATTATACAGAAAAAGTGTTTGCTATAAAACACAAGATATAGTATAAAATCTTCTATTTAGGGAAAAACGCGGAGCAATAGCAAACACCCCTAAAACGGCAATTTGTTTGCTACCGTTTGCTATTTTTCCGTTTTAGGGCGTTTCAGACAGTCAAAAACAGGCTTTTATAGGTACGAACGGGGCAATTTCGCCCCGTTTTTTGGCTTGTTTTGAAACAATAGCAAACAACTATTTCGACAGAATACCCGAAAAAATCTTTCTCAGCCGAACAAAAAATTTATTGATATTATTGAATTATACTTGCAATTATTATAATTTTGAGTATAATATTAGATAAGAACCTTTCGGAGGTACGAAATGCAAAAATTCGTCAACCGTGCAAAAGAGTTAGATGCGTTGGAAAAACAATATCATTCAAACGAATCCTCCCTCGTCATCGTCTATGGAAGGCGGCGCGTTGGAAAAACGGCGCTTATCGCGGAATTTTTGAAAAGACATTCGGATTCCTTATATTTTCTTGCGACCGAAGAATCCGAAATGCAGAATTTGAATTATTTCAAAACGCAGGTTGCGGAGTTCACGGGCAACGAACTTTTGAAGTCCGCCGCCGTTGACTGGTTTACCGTTTTTAAAACGCTGGTCGAATATAAAATGGAAACGAAAAAAATAATCGTGTTCGACGAGTTCCAATATATCGGGCAGTCCAATTCGGCATTTCCGTCCGTTATGCAAAAGGTCTGGGATACGCTGCTTAAAGACGCGAATGTCATGCTTATTTTGTGCGGCTCTCTTGTATCGCTCATGAAGTCGCAGACGCTCGATTACAGTTCTCCTCTCTATGGCAGACGCACGGCACAAATCAAACTCAAACAAATACCGTTCAGCCATTATCATGAATTTTTTGAAGGACGGGAAAATAACGAACTGCTCCCGTTTTATGCGGTGACGGGCGGCGTTCCGAAGTATATTGAAACTTTCTGTAATTATACTGATATTTTCGAAGCAATCGAAGAAAACGTGCTTAATTCGCAGAGTTTTCTCTATGAAGAGCCTTACTTCCTCTTACAAAAAGAGGTAAGCGAAATCGGCAGCTATTTTTCACTCATTAAGGCGATTGCCATGGGCAACCGCAAACTTTCTGATATAGCAACAAATCTCGGTTTGAAACAGACGGGGCTTACAAAGTATTTGAAAGTTTTGATGGACTTGGATCTTGTTGAACGCGAAGTTCCCATAACGGAGACGGCGCCCGAAAAGAGCAAAAGCGGGCTTTACCGCATAGCCGATAACTTTATTGCGTTCTGGTTTAAGTTTGTTTATCCCTATCGCGCCTATCTTGAAAAGGGTGAAACCGCGTTCGTTCTGTCACAGATCAAAAAAAGTTTTGCGCAGAACTATGCGTCTTTTGTCTATGAGGACGTCTGCCGTGAAAAAATGTGGGAGCTTTCCGCCGCGAATACATGGAACTTCCACTTTGATAAAGTCGGCAGGTATTGGGGAGCGAAGGCTGGTGAAATCGACATCGTCGGCATTGATACCGCGAACGGAAATCTCGTGCTTGGCGAATGCAAATACACCACCTCGCCCAAAGGGTTATCAGTTTTACACACTTTGCAGGAAAAGTCCGAAGCCATGCTCAAACGCACGCAGACGAAAAACGTACAGTATATTCTTTTCAGTACGGCAGGCTTTACGCAGGGTTTAATTGACGAGGCGGGAAAGAATGCGGATATTAAGCTTATAGAACGGATATAACTCTTTGTTTTATTCGCAATTATGCCATGGAAACGATTAAACGATAAATTAGCTGTTATCCATGCATAGTAGGCTTGATCCCCACCCATTAACTTCCGATAATAGAAAATTATGAGAAGTAATTAAGGAGCAACGAATATGTTACCTGAAGAAAAAGCAAGAATAAAAATTGATGAACAACTTACCTCAGCCGGTTGGGCTGTTGTCACGCGGTTTGAATATAATCGAAAGAATCCGTCAGCGGTCGTGGAGGCTTCTATGTCCGGACGGAAGGAAAGCGATTATCTGCTTTTCATCGATAACAAAGCCATTGCCGTTGTGGAAGCAAAACGCGCCGAAAAGAATTTGGACGAAATAGTTGCGCAGCAGGCGGAAAATTATACTCTTAATCCGCAAAGTTGGTACGGATTTTGGCTGAACGAAAATAAAGTTCCGCTTGTCTATCTCGCAAATGGTGAAATAATACTTTTCAAGAATATGCTTTCTCCGGACAGCGAATATATGCAGATTGATAAAATGCACACGCCGAAAGAAATGTTGCGCATGATTGGTCAATCTTCGGAATTAGGCGCTTTGCCGGTCATTGAGAAAAAAGGATTGAGAGATTGCCAGTATCGTGCCGGAGTGAAACTGGAAACCTCTTTCAAGGAAGGAAAAAAAAGAGCGCTTGCCGTACTTGCGACCGGCTCAGGCAAGACATATCTTGCCTGCCTTGCATCCTATCGTTTTTTAGAGTATACGCCTAACACAAGAAGGATTTTGTTTTTAGCTGATAGAAACAATCTTGCTAACCAAGCAAAAACCGAATTTAGTTTATTTGATAGAACGGAGACGGGGCATCAGCTAAAAGACTTATATACTATAACGCGATTGAAGAAAGAAGAGGATATCAATGGCGATATTGTAATTTCCACTATTCAAAAACTCTATGCTGTTTTGACGGGACAAACTCTCCCGGACTGCGACGAGGATTCCGAAGATGAATTGGATCAGGCGGACAAAGAAAGGCATAGCAAGGAAATTATAACGCTTGGCGACGATTTGAAACTGCCGCCCGATTACTTTCAGTTTATCATTGTTGACGAGTGCCATAGGTCAATCTACGGTCGTTGGAGAGCCGTGCTTGACTACTTTAATAATGCGCGCATCCTCGGTTTAACAGCAACGCCTACCGAAGACGCATACGCCTTTTTTGATGACAACGTAGTTGAGAATTATTCTTATGACGATTCCGTTGTTGACGGCGTTAATGTGCCTAAACGGATATATCGTATTGCTACAAAAAAGAGTATTCACGGCGGCGAAATCAACGTGGGCGACGAAATAACCGAGAAATCAAGGCGTACAGGTGAAACTACTACCTTTACGTCAAGCAAAAACATTGATTATTCACCGAATGCGTTGGATCGCTCGATTGTAAACGTAAGCCAGATTGAAACCGTATTGCGCGAATACCGTGATTCGATTTATACCAAAATGTATCCCGAAAGATTATCGGAAAATGAAAGCGATAATTGGCGGTATATTCCAAAAACCCTCGTATTTGCCAAAGACGATAATCATGCCGATCAAATTGTAAAAATTGCAAAAAAGGTATTTGGAGAAAAGTTTGCTAACGGACAGCTTCCCGAGAACTATGTGCGAAAAATTACTTATTCGGCGGGCGACTCCAATGCCCTTATAAGAGATTTTCGCAATGAAAAAGATTTTCGCATCGCCGTTACCGTGACACTTGTCGCTACCGGCACCGACATCAAACCTTTGGAAGTGGTATTTTTTATGCGCGATATCAATTCCGAAGTTCTTTATACGCAGATGAAAGGACGGGCATGCCGATATATCAGCGACGACAAGTTGAAGGAAGTCACGCCGAATGCACAAACAAAAGAATGTTATTACATAGTTGATGCCGTCGGCGTTACAGAACATGAAAAAGATATCCCTCAAAGAGCTATCGGACAGGAAAGAACTTTGAGTTTGGAGCATCTTCTGGAGCGCTTAACACACGGCGACGCGAGCGACGAAAATCTTAAGTTGCTCCGAGATTATTGCGCTTCGATACACCGCAGATATGAAAGCAACGTACTTCACGGGCATCACTTGAGTAAATTTATTGAAGAGTTTGGTTTTGCTCCTCGTACACTTGCCAATAGTATTGAAAAAGCGTTGCAAAAAGGCTTACCGGAATTTATAGACGCATCTCATGATAATACGGAAAGAATGCGGTTGATTGAGTGCCTGATAGATAATATTGCGGCAAAGAAATATTTGCTTGAAATGCAACGCGGTTATATTACGATAATCGACGATCAGGACGAGATACTTTATTCCGATTTTTCAAAAGAAACCGCTTTGGATTTCAAAGAGGCATTCGAAAAGTATTTGAACGAAAATAAGGACAGAATAGAGGCGCTGCGCATCCTTTACAATTCGGAAGATACCGTTATAACGCACTCCATGCTCGTTGATTTGCGGGATAAGCTGCTTTCCAAAAACCACTCCTATACCCCGTACAATATTTGGAGGAATTATAAACTCCTCGATGAAAACGGTCGCGTCGATGAATTTGACATGAAGCAAAATATCAGAGCATTGACGCACCTTATCCAAATTGTGAGGTTCGCCTATCGAAAAACGGCAAGGCTTGCGAGCCTGTTTTCAGGATATGTACAGCGGTTCAATCTTTATTGCGGACAGGCACAAAGGCAGTTGACCGACGAGCAGAAAGCCGTAATGCGTGCGATTGCCGACTTTGTTGTGAGCGAAGGCGCTATTACTGTCGGTGAACTCAATGAATATTATCCTGATTTATGGCGGAAAGGCATCACCTTATTCGGCGGTAAGGCACTCAACCAAGAAATACAAACTCTTTCTAACTTTATCTTAAAGGCGGCATAAAATGGAAAACGAAAAGCAAATGAAAAGCGAACAGGCTCTTGTAAAAAAAGTGAGCGACATTGCAAATGTTTTGGCGGCGGCAGGCGTCGGGTTTACCGATTATATCACGCAACTTACATATATCCTTTTCTTAAAGATGGATGACGAGCGCGAAGAATATGGTTTGACGAGTTCTATTCCGGAAGGATATAAATGGAAAGACCTTACGGCATTAAGCGGCACAGATCTTGTCAAGCAGTATGAAACGACGCTCGAAAAACTCTCTGGCGAAGCAGGACTTATCGGCACTATTTTTACGAAAGCAACTAATAAAATTCAAACCCCCGTTCACCTAAAAAAGGTAATCGATATGGTGTCCGGAGAGAATTGGTATATGCTCGAAGGTGATGTAAAAGGCGCTATTTACGAGTCTATTCTCGAAAAGAACGGTAAAGATAAGAAAAGCGGAGCCGGACAATACTTCACTCCTCGCGCTTTAATCAAAGCAATGGTCGATGTTATTGATCCCAAAATTATGGAAACCGTTGCCGACCCTGCTTGCGGTACAGGCGGATTCTTACTCGCGGCATACGAACACATGAAAAGGCAAAGCAATGAAATATCCAAGCTCGATTTCCTTCGCAACAAGGCGCTTTTCGGTGCGGATAATACGCCGCTTGTTGTTACGCTCGCGTCAATGAATTTATATTTACATGATATTGGCACGAAAGGCAGTCCTATCGTGTGTCAGGACTCTCTCCTTGATACATCGGACAGAATGTTTGACGTCATCCTCGCTAATCCGCCGTTCGGGACAAGACCGCAAGGCAGCGGTGAAGTGTCAACTGTCAGAACGGAATTTATAAAGACTTCCGACAATCAGCTGAACTTTTTGCAACACATCATGTCCATCGTAAAGACTGGCGGCAGAGTTGCCGTGGTTTTGCCCGACAGCGTTTTAAGTGACGGGAAGGATGCAACGGCGATTCGCACAAAATTGATGAAGGATTTCAATCTTCATACGATTTTGCGCCTCTGCCCCGGTTTGTTCTACGCCAACATCTCTACAAATGTTTTGTTCTTTGACAAAGGGAAACCGACCGAAGATATATGGGTGTACGATTATAAAACAGGTATCAAACATACCCTTGCAACCAAGCCGTTAAAGCGTGAAGATCTCGACGATTTTGTCACTTGCTATTGCTCCGGGCATATGCAGGACAGAAAAGAAACTTACGACAAAGAAACTAATCCGAACGGCAGATGGCGCAGGTATTCCGCCGCCGAAATTTCAAAGCGGAAAGATTTGGACTTCAAGTGGATTGATTTTACCGAAAAGGACGAAAGAAGCCTTTCGGAGATATTGGACGAGATAGATGCTAAATCTCAAAATATCGTGAACGCGGTGGCGCGTCTGCGTGAGCTGATTGGTGAGGACAAACAATGATCGATACAAAAGCATTGCGGCAAAAAATATTGGACATGGCAATCAGAGGCAAGCTCGTCCCGCAAGATCCGAACGACGAGTCTGCTTCCGTTTTGCTTGAACGTATCCGCGAGGAAAAGCAGCGGCTTATAAAAGACGGGAACATCAAGAACAATAAGAACGATTCCGTCATCTTCAAAGGTGACGATAATCGCTATTATGAGAAGGTCGGCTCGCAACTCAAAGATATTACTGATGAATTGCCCTTTGAGATACCTGATGGATGGAGCTGGACAAGATTTACACAAATTGTTTCGTTTTATCTCGGTAAAACGCCAGATAGACACAATAAAAAATATTGGGATGATGGTAAATATCCATGGTTTGCCATATCAGATCTTCAAGAGAGAGCAACAGTTAATTCCACAAAAGAAAAAATAAGTGCGGCAGCTTTAAGAGACAAATTTGCAGGCGAACTTATCCCACAAGGTACGCTTTTAATGAGTTTTAAATTAACAGTTGGAAAGACATCGATTTTAGGCATAGATGCTGTACATAATGAGGCAATTATTTCGATTTTCCCTATTATTTCGGAACACGAGATAACAAGAAATTTTTTACTTAATGCACTACCTGTGATTGTACTTTGCGTTAAAAAAAGAGAGGCAGTTAAAGGTGTAACGTTAAACTCATCAAAATTAGCTGCAATGTTTATTCCGCTTCCGCCACTCGCCGAACAACAAAGAATAGTCTCTCGTGTAGATGAATTGTTGGCACAGATAGATATCATAGAACAGAATCAAGCGGATATTGATACTCTGTACGAAGAGTTCAAAAAGCGTACTCTAACACTTGCCATTCAAGGAAAACTTGTTCCGCAAGATCCGAACGATGAACCTGCAAGCGTGCTTTTAGAGCGTATCCGTGCCGAAAAGAAAGCCAAACTCGGCAAGAAATACGTTGACAGTTACATCTACAAAGGTGACGATAACTGTTATTATGAGAAGGTGGGAGAAACTGTCACCAATATTAGCAATGAGATACCTTTTGATTTGCCTGAAAACTGGTCGTATTCTCGATTAGAAACAATGATTACGCTTTTATCAGGGCGAGATTTGGAACCAAATCAATATAATTCTCAAAGAGCAGGAATACCCTATATTACTGGTGCAAGCAACATTGAACATGGTTCTTTGATTATAAACAGATGGACAACAAATTCAGCCACTATTTCGCGCAAAGGTGATTTGCTAATCACTTGTAAAGGCACTGTGGGAACTATGGCACTTAATAATGTAGGAGATATACACATAGCAAGACAAATTATGGCTATCAACGCTGATGGCGTTTGTTTGAATTATATTAGGCTTTTCTTGGAATCGCATGTTCGAGTATTGCAAAACAAAGCTAAAAGTTTCATTCCGGGCATAAGCCGACAAGATCTGCTAAAAGCAATAATGCCTATACCGCCATTTAATGAACAGCTTCGAATTGTTGAACAGTATAAAACTATATACAAACAATTAAAAGACGAGGATTAGCCCTCGTCTTTTAAATTCTCCAATATTATTTCCACTTGTTTTACAATGCGCTCTTGTTCGCCCAACGGAGGAAGCGGAAAGATTAATTTACCGAGAGCGCCGCTCGACACCCCTTGAATCCCGATGCCTTTGCCGCCAATCAAGCCGATACTTTTGTAGACAAAGAAAGCAAAATAATAGAATTGAGTACATACGGGATAATATGCTCGCAATCTGTGTATATGGT
>OKXI01000681.1_pt1 | contig 11389 bp, 5 predicted proteins | sample 1607161 | NCBI WGS metagenome assembly OKXI01 (sample SAMN04414078, study PRJEB24778) | human gut metagenome | material: faecal | host: Homo sapiens
GTCAGCTACTCTATTCAGTTGAGCTACGCGGCCTCTTTGTTTAACGGGTGCAAAGATACGTACTTTTTCCGAATTAGCAAACGATATACAAACTTTTTTTGAAGAAATTTATTCGACAAAGCGATAATTAAACAACTGCCAGCCGATGGTCATCCCCACATTCCACTCCCTTCTCGGTGAGCTATAATGATTTACATAAGCAGAGATGGCTCCGAAGGGCAAATGACAAATAACAGAAACTTCTCCCATATACTCAAAGCGGGAGAATGCTTTTCCATAATATGCTTTATTCAATGCATTCTTTTTTATCGGAAAAATCGGTGTAAAGCCATAAAATTCTGTCCGAAACTGGAACATATCATTCAAAACATATATCGGTTTGATGCCGGCAGCCACATATTGGTTGGCACGAAAAGCTTCATTGTACATCAGTTTACTATGTGGAGTCGGTGCAAATTCTCCTGCCTGCATCATAGTTGCCGTATAATTCTCAGAAAAATTTTTCGACGAATACAGTGCTTCTGCCATCCATCCCAAGGTGAACTTCGGTCCCATTGTGTGATATGCCTCCTTCATATAAGAAATTTGCAACCATGATTGCCGTTCTTGCGGAGAAGGACTGTACCCTTCTTGCGGATTCCCAGGTTCAAATCTTTCCCTCCCGGTAAAGACCTGGGCTATCAACTTCTCCAAATAACCTTTTGTCGCGTATTGCCGCGTATTTAGGGTACTCCCATAGAAACCGATGGAACCTCCCAAAAGTTTGTATGTACTTCTGTCCGAACGGTCCTTATCGAAATCTATTACGCTGGATTGAAAATAGTTATCTTCCAGTTGGCCATACCCCAGACTGAACTCCGCACGCTTATTAGCCAGAAACGGCAAGGCAACCATCAACTTCACAAAGCGCTCATCTTTTGAATTGAATGAAGGCTTGTCATTCTTGGAAAACAACTTATCCTTCTTGTAGTAATCGAAGGTACTGATTGAAGCAATAAAACGAAAGGATGTAGGTATGCGGGTAGGCAAATCAATCTTACCCATCAACTGTGCATTATTATAAATCTTACCCAACTGACCGTCAAAAGTTATTTCCTTGGAATAATAATTCAAGTTCTGATATCCTACTCCCAAATAGATTTGGTTTGAGCTCGTGGTAGAGACACTGCCCCCCAGACGCACGGAAAAATTATCCTCCATCTTCACCTTCAAATGCAGCTGATATAAATCGGCTTCCGAATCATACACTGCGTGAGGAACTATTTCCGAAATCATATTATCTGCCAGCAAACGGAAATACCCGCGCTTCAAGTCTTCATAAGTAAAGACTTCATGCTCCTCATCATGGAATTCTTTTTTGATGTAGGCTTGCTGTTGGGCATTCGCCCCTTCAATAATAATATCCCGGAAACGGAATTGAGGTAGGTTACTCCGGAAGACAAGGCGCCTCAAACGCACATTATCAGCATTCACCCTACGGTGAACACGGCTTTTGATGGAATCCATCATATTAAGAGTACGGTTGTAGCCTATATCGTGCAATTCCTGCAGACGGTCAAAATCCAGCAGGTTGACATCATCGTACTTGAAGGTCATGACTATACCCAATGAGTCCGGAATGGAATAATCGGTCTTCTGCATAATCATATTCTCCAATTGGCTCATCAGGTCATTCTCCTTCGGCTTACCGGGATTTGCCGCCACCACACTGCCAATAATGACATCCGGATGAAAATCTTCCCGCATCACATCCGTAGGGAAATTATTATAAATACCGCCATCATAAGCAAGTGTACTGTCTATTTCTATCGGTTTAAAGACAAATGGAAAGCTCATGGAAGCACGTACCGCATCTCCCAAATCCCCTTTACCCAATACCAATGGCTTTTTATTGTACACATCGGATGCTATACAGCGAAAAGGGACAAACAGATTGTTGAAATTACCGCCACATGCAGCTGTAGCGCGTGCAAACAATTCCACAAATACCAAATTCATCTGTATAGGGTTGACCATGCTTGTAGGAAGTATCTGGGGCTTTATATGCAGCGAGTCCCTAAAAGCAAAACGGATATTAAAAAATTCCGGTGAAGGACGATTCTTCTTAAAATAATACTCGTATTTAGGCTCCACTTTGCCCGAATACCAACGCTTAAAGTCGGGAGAGCGCAACAGCGCCTCCATATCGTCCGGGGAATACCCCATAGCATACAGAGAACCGATGATAGCTCCCATAGAGGTTCCGGTTATATAATCAATGGGGATATTATTCTCTTCCAAAGCCCGGATAATGCCTATATGAGTCATGCCTTTTGCTCCACCGCCACTCAGTACAAGCCCCACTTTCTGAGCTTGTAAAATAAAGCCACATAGAAGAAACGAAAAAAACAATAAAACTCTTTTCATAACTATGCTATTCCGAGTAAGATAAATGTTCATTGCCCCAAATATAAACAATAGTTTCTAAAAATGCCGTATTCAACGAAGAAAATCACACCCTAATTGGTGAAAATGAATAAAAAAAGGGTATTGCGACTCCGAAGAATCACAATACCCTTGCATATATTAAATGCAAATTTAAAGGGGCTTATTTTATCAGGTCAATGCTTCTCTTGACAAAGTTGTTCAAAGCTTCACCTTTCAACATACCATTCTGCAGCAGTGCCAAATCTATCAGTTGACGGACAACCTTATTCTTGGCAGCATAATCGGCGAAGATGCCTTCTTTCTGTGTTTTCAGTTCGTCCCACTTCTTATCCAGCTCATTCACTTTATCCTTTTCGGCAGTCGGTATATCCTCATCTTTCTTGCCTTCCTGCTTCTTTTTCAGGTCAGTACGCTGCTTGTTCACTTCATCCATCTCTGCCTGAACCGGAGCAACGGCAGCAGCACATTCCTTATCTTCATCTGCCAGAACTTCTTTTACCAGCTTATGGTCTGAATTCAATACCAGGTTAAACATATCCGGCATTTCGCCATAGAAGCTCATTCCAGCCTGGATATTCGCCATTTCCTTCATACGGCGCATGTACTCGCTCTGAGTTATCATGATAGGAGTGGCATTTTCGCCCAAAGCCTGCGCCGTGATGTTGAACTCCGTCTTATCCATCTTGGGCAACTGGCTCTTGAAGATGGAAGAAAGAACTTCCTGCTTGCCGGCTTCCAACGCTTCGTTCTTCTTGTCTTCCTTGACAATCAGATTATCAATAATATCGCTGTCTACACGAGTGAAGCGAACCTTTTCGAACTTCTGTTCCAACATGCTCACCACCGCAATGTCCAGCTGTCCATCCATCAACAGCACATTGTATCCTTTATTCGTAGCGGCCTCTATATAGCTGTATTGTTCATCTTTATTGTTGGCATACAGATAAATCAGATTTCCATCCTTATCCGTCTGGTTATCTTTAATCAACGTCTTATACTCTTCGAAAGTATAATATTTGCTGTCTGTATCGGTGAAAAGGGCAAAATCCTTGGCTCTATCATAGAAATCTTCCTGCGTAAGCATTCCGTAGTTGATGAAGATTTTCAAGTCATTCCACTTTTCCTCAAACTGTTTACGGTCATTCTTGAAGATAGACTGCAAACGGTCTGACACCTTCTTCGTGATATATGTAGAAATCTTCTTCACGTTGGCATCGCTCTGCAGATAAGAACGGGAAACGTTCAATGGAATGTCCGGTGAATCGAGCACACCATGCAGCAGGGTCAAGAAATCAGGAACAATACCTTCCACCGAATCCGTTACATATACCTGGTTACAGTAGAGCTGAATCTTATTCTTGTTCAACTCAATGTTGCTTTTCACTTTAGGGAAGTACAGAATACCGGTAAGGTGGAACGGATAATCCACATTCAGATGAATCCAGAATAAAGGTTCGTCGGACATAGGATAAAGGTCACGGTAGAACTTCTTATAATCTTCATCTTTCAATTCGCTGGGTTTCAGCGTCCACAACGGGTTGGAATCATTGATGATATTATCCTCGGCAGTTTCAACCTGCTTGCCGTCTTTCCATTCTTTCTTCTTGCCGAATGCAACCGGAATAGGGAGGAAACTGCAATACTTCTTCAACAAAGAGGAGATGCGTGCTTCTTCAAGGAATTCCTTGCAGTCATCGTCTATGTAAAGAACGATATCCGTACCACGTTCTGCCTTATCAGTGTCTTCAATCGTAAACTCCGGACTGCCATCGCATGTCCACTTTACAGCCTGGGTGCCTTCCCGATAGGATTTAGTGATGATTTCGACTTTCTTGGCAACCATAAAAGCCGAATAGAAACCCAATCCGAAATGGCCGATGATGGCGTTGGCATCGTTTTTATATTTCTCAAGGAAGTCATTGGCGCCAGAGAAAGCTATCTGGTTAATATACTTGTCTATTTCTTCAGCCGTAAGACCTATACCATGGTCGGACACCGTAATGGTATCTTTTCCCAGCGAAACATGTACGGTTAAATCGCCAACTTCACCCTTGAACTCACCGATAGAGGAGAGCGTTCTCAGCTTCTGTGTAGCATCAACCGCATTAGAAACCAACTCACGGAGAAAAATTTCATGATCACTATACAAGAACTTTTTAATGACGGGGAAGATATTCTCAGTAGTTACCCCAATATTACCTTTTTGCATACTACATTTATATTTTTTAGATTTATATTTTTAATTATTCCGGCAGATATAGCACAAAAAAAATGCCAGCCCATAAGGACTGACATTTTGACGGTTTTTATAAAGAACAGCTTATGCCTTCTTGATGCTCAACTCGTCTTTTTCTTTGTCTACTGATACGTTTACCGTATCACCCGGCTGTAACTCCGCCGCCACTATCAGCTCGGAAAGTCCATCCTCCAAGTGGTTCTGAATAGCACGCTTCAATGGACGCGCACCAAACTGTACATCGTACCCTTTCGAAGCAAGGAATGTCTTTGCATCATCCTCCACAACCAGCTTGTAACCAATTGCTTCAACCCGTTCGTACAAGCCTTTCAGCTCAATGTCCACAATCTTTGTGATGGCCTCCAAGGAGAGCTGGTCGAAAGTAATGATTTCATCCAAACGATTCAAGAATTCGGGAGCAAAGGTCTTGTTCAGAGCCTTTTGTATCACGCTGCGCGAATGTTCATTGCCATCCGTGCGGTTTTGCGCCGTAAAACCTACGCCACGGCCAAATTCCTTCAACTGCCGCGTACCGATATTGGAGGTCATAATGATAACCGTATTCTTGAAATCGATGGTTCTGCCATAATTGTCAGTCAAACGGCCTTCATCCAGTACCTGGAGCAAGATGTTGAACACGTCCGGATGGGCTTTCTCAATCTCATCCAACAAGACAATGGAATACGGCTTGCGACGAACCTTTTCGGTCAACTGGCCGCCTTCCTCATAGCCCACATATCCCGGAGCGGCACCAATCATACGAGATACGGTGTATTTCTCCATATACTCGCTCATATCGATACGTATCAAGGCATCGGCAGAGCCAAACATATATTTTGCCAATTGCTTTGCCAAATGCGTCTTACCCACACCAGTAGGGCCAAGGAACATAAAGGTTCCGATGGGATGGTTCGGGTCTTTCAACCCTACACGGCTACGCAAGATTGCTTTGGTAAGTTTCTCTATCGCAGCATCTTGAGCTATCACCTTCGCCTGTAGTTCTTCCTTCATTCCGGCCAGTTTAAGTCCTTCTGCCTGCGCCATGCGCTGTACGGGTACACCGGACATCATCGAAATAACATTGGCTATTTCCTCTTCGCCTACCGTTTGGCGGTCATCCTTCAAACGGGCTTCCCACTCGACCTTCATCTCCTCCAAGCGGACAGAAAGTTCCTTCTCACGGTCACGGTAGCTAGCAGCCAGCTCAAAATTCTGTGATTTTACAGCTTCAGCCTTCAAGCCACGTGCCTCTTCAATCAGCTTTTCCTGCTCCTCAATTTCTTTCGGAACATTAATATTCGTCAAATGCACACGCGACCCCGCCTCGTCCAAAGCATCAATAGCTTTATCCGGGAAGTTGCGGTCGGTTATATAGCGTGCTGACAACTTGACACATGCTTCCAAGGCTTCATCCGTGTAGCTCACGTTATGATGGTCTTCATACTTCTCCTTGATATTCTTCAATATCTGAAGCGTTTCTTCAGCTGTGGTAGGCTCTACAATCACCTTTTGGAAACGACGTTCCAAAGCACCGTCTTTCTCAATATTCTTTCTGTATTCATCGAGAGTGGTAGCTCCAATACACTGGATTTCACCACGCGCTAAAGCCGGTTTCAGCATATTGGCAGCATCCATGGAACCGGCAGCAGCACCGGCACCTACAATCGTATGGATTTCATCGATGAAAAGGATGACATTCGGATTTTTCTGCAACTCGTTGATGATAGAGCGGATACGTTCCTCAAACTGACCACGGTATTTTGTTCCCGCCACCACAGAGGCCATATCAAGCATCACCACGCGCTTTTCAAACAAAATGCGCGAAACTTTCTTTTGCACAATACGCAATGCCAAACCCTCTACGATGGCAGATTTTCCGACTCCAGGTTCACCGATAAGCACTGGATTGTTCTTCTTACGGCGGCTCAAGATTTGCGCCAGACGTTCAATCTCGCGTTCGCGACCCACAACCGGGTCCAGCTTGCCTTCTTCGGCAGCCCGCGTCATGTCTACGCCGAAATTGTCCAGCACAGGAGTATCATTGGACGGTTTTCTGGATGCAGCCTGTGCAGCCGAAGCCGAACCAGCTCCCCCAGTACGGGAGGAGCGGGACATATTCATATCTTCTTCATCCTCTTCATCATCCTCGGTGAATCCCATTCCCGCATTCGGATTGGTCGATTTCATCGAAAGCTGTTCAAATACAGCCTGATAATCCACCCGGTGTTCTTCCAAAACAGTTGCAGCAAGATTGTCTCCGTCTTTCAAGATAGCCAGCAATACATGTTCCGTATCGGCAGTTGCACTTTTCAGCAAACGCGCTTCAAGCATACACATCTTCAATATCTTAGCCGTCATCGGGGACAAGGGCACTTCAGCGTCCGGCAAGAGAGTATCGTCCTCGGCATCTTTCAGGAAACCCTCCAGGCGACTTTTTACTCGTTTTAAATCTATATCAAGTTTCAACAATATTTCAATAGCTTTTCCTCCGCCATCACGCAGCATGCCGAGCAGAAGGTGTTCCGGACCAATATAGCGATTTCTCAATCGATTGGCTTCTTCCTTGCTATAAGTAATTATGTCTGAAACTCTTTGTGAAAATTGATTGTTCATATTTTATAATTCTCCTCAATTAAAAAGGTTATCCACGACAAAGATACGCATTTATTAATTCAACGTATCATATTTAACTGATTTAATAGTATACAAATCCCGTGCCACAAATTTCAAATCTGTTTTTCCATTTTATACCTTATATATTAATGGCAACTTGGGGAGGAAAGGAGGGAGTACTTCTATATTTATGCCGCAGGCAACAAAGTTTATGGAGGAAAACTTTTGTATATCGTAAAAAAGCAGTACTTTAGCGTGGTTTTTCACGAACCCGAAAATGTATAATTAATAATCTTTTTAAATGCTTGAACAAGACAGAATTATAAAGATTAACATCGAGGAGGAAATGAAGTCATCGTACATTGACTACTCTATGTCGGTCATTGTCTCACGTGCCCTTCCGGATGTTAGAGATGGTTTTAAACCCGTTCACCGAAGAATTCTTTTCGGAATGATGGGATTGGGAAATACCTCCGACAAACCTTATAAAAAATCAGCCAGAGTTGTAGGTGAAGTATTAGGTAAATATCACCCTCATGGCGACTCGTCCGTTTACGGAGCTCTTGTACGTATGGCTCAGCCTTGGGCAATGCGTTACATGTTGGTAGACGGACAAGGTAACTACGGTTCAGTAGACGGTGACAGCGCTGCTGCCATGCGTTATACCGAGTGTCGTTTGCGAAAAATTGGTGAAGACATGATGACAGACCTTGAAAAAGAGACTGTTGACATGCAGAACAATTTCGATGACTCTCTGCAAGAGCCTACCGTCATGCCGGCCCGTATTCCAAATCTTTTGGTAAATGGTGCATCTGGTATTGCTGTAGGTATGGCTACCAATATGCCGACTCATAATCTATCTGAGGTTATTGACGCTTGTATTGCATACATCGAAAATAATGACATCGATATAGAAGAGTTGATGACGTATGTTAAAGCTCCCGACTTCCCGACCGGAGGCTATATATACGGTATGAACGGTGTTCGCGAAGCCTATCTCACGGGACGCGGACGTGTCATAATGCGTGCTAGAGCCGAAATTGAGACTGGTTCGACGCACGATAAAATCGTTGTGACAGAAATTCCTTATGGCGTCAACAAAGCTGAATTGATTAAGAATATAGCCGATTTGGCCAACGAAAAGAAAATTGAAGGTATTGCCAATGCTAATGACGAATCCGACCGTGAAGGTATGCGTATCGTTATTGATGTAAAACGTGATGCAAATGCCAGCGTTGTACTCAACAAGCTCTACAAGATGACAATGCTGCAGACATCTTTTGGTGTGAACAATGTTGCATTGGTACATGGCCGTCCACGTCTGTTGAATCTAAAAGATTTGATAAAATACTTCGTTGAGCACAGACACGACGTAGTCATCCGCCGTACTCAGTATGATTTGCGCAAGGCCAAAGAACGTGCACATATTCTGGAAGGATTAATCATTGCATCTGATAATATCGACGAAGTAATCAAGATTATCCGTGCTGCTAAAACCCCGAATGATGCTATATCAGGTTTGATGGAGCGATTCCAACTCAGTGAAATTCAGTCACGTGCCATTGTTGAAATGCGTTTGCGTCAGCTCACAGGATTGATGCAAGACCAGCTGCACGCCGAATATGAGGAAATTCAGAAGCAGATTGCTTATTTGGAAGAAATCCTTGTCAATGACGAACTCTGCCGCAAAGTCATTAAAGATGAACTGATTGAAGTAAAAGAGAAGTATGGTGACGAACGTCGCTCAGAAATCGTCTACTCATCAGAAGAATTCAATCCGGAAGACTTCTATGCAGATGATGAAATGATTATCACCATCTCACACATGGGATACATCAAGCGTACACCGCTGAGCGAATTCCGTGCGCAAAACCGTGGTGGGGTAGGCTCCAAAGGTACCGAAACCCGCGATGCAGACTTTGTAGAGCATATTTATCCTGCAACCATGCATAATACCATGATGTTCTTTACACAGAAAGGTAAGTGTTACTGGCTGAAGGTATACGAAATCCCCGAAGGTACTAAGAATTCGAAAGGTCGTGCCATCCAGAATTTGTTGAATATCGACTCTGACGATGCTGTAAACGCCTATTTGCGCGTGAAGAACCTGAACGACCAAGAGTTTATCAACAGCCATTATGTATTGTTCTGTACCAAAAATGGTGTCATTAAGAAAACATTGCTTGAGCAGTATTCACGCCCTCGCCAAAATGGTGTAAATGCTATCACTATCCGTGAAGACGACCGTGTAATCGAAGTGCGTATGACAAACGGCGACAATGAAATCATCATTGCCAACCGTAACGGACGTGCCATTCGTTTCCATGAAAGTGCTGTGCGCGTTATGGGACGTACTGCCACCGGTGTACGTGGTATGACATTGGATGAAGACGGTCAAGACGAAGTAGTAGGTATGATATGCATCAAAGATCCTGAGGCGGAAACAATTATGGTTGTATCGGAACAAGGATATGGCAAACGTTCGGATATTGAAGATTATCGCAAAACCAATCGTGGAGGTAAAGGTGTGAAAACAATGAATATCACCGATAAAACGGGTAAATTAGTAACGATCAAGTCTGTTACAGATGAAAATGACTTGATGATTATTAATAAATCCGGTATTACCATCCGTCTGAAAGTTGCCGATGTTCGTATCATGGGACGTGCTACACAAGGTGTACGCCTAATCAACCTTGAGAAACGTAATGACGAAATTGGCTCTGTATGCAAAGTCACTTCAGAAAATGAAGAGGAACTTATAGAGGAGGGGGAAGAAAATACCCTTGAAAGCCCTCAGAACGAGGTAAACAGTGAAAATGAAGAATAGACATAATATTAATTTAAATTTTCTACAATCATGAAAAGAGTATTATTTTCAATGGTTTTACTACTTGCCGCAAGTTTTACTTTCGCCCAAGAAAAGAACGTAAAAGAGGCTAAAAGTATTGCTAACGGAGTAAATCCTGACTTTGCCAAAGCAGAGGAACTGATAAATCAAGCTTTAACTAATCCCGAAACAAAGGACAATGCCGAAACGTGGGATGTAGCAGGTCTTATCCAAAGAAAAAGAAGTGAGAAAGAAATGGAAAATGCCTATCTGAGAAAACCTTATGACACTCTTCAGGTATATAATAGTGCATTAAACATGTGTAAATTCTACTTCAAATGTGACGAATTAGCACAAATTCCCAATGAAAAGGGCAAAATCAAGAATAAATATAGAAAATCTAATTCTGCTACAATTTTAGCAGAACGCGGTAATCTGATCAATGGCGGTATCCAATTCTTTAATTTGGCCTCACAGAAAGAAGGCGATGCAGCCAATGAAGACAATAAAAAAGCATTAGATTTCTTTGCAACATACATTGATATTGCTATCAACCCGATGTTTGAAAAGGAAAATCTATTACAAACAGATACTGTATTACCCCAAATAGCATATTATGCAAGTTTAGCAGCTGCTAAGATGGAAGATTATCCTAGTATTTTGAAGTATGCTCCTTATGCGCAAGACGATAAAGAAGTTGGGAAATACGCTATGGAATTTATCTCTACTGCATTGAAAGCCGAAGGTGATACTGTTAAATGGATTGCTTCTTTGAAAGAAGGTATCCAGAAATATCCTGAACATTCATTCTTCTTCGGTCATTTGATTGATTATTATAGCAATAACAACAAATATGACGAGGCTATGCAGTTTGCTGATGATATGTTGGCTAAAGATCCTAACAATACATTCTATTTGTATGTAAAAGGCTACCTTTATCACAATATGAAGGACTATGATAAAGCTATTGAATTCTATAAAAAAACTATAGAAGTAGATCCTAATTATGCAGAAGCATACTCTAATTTAGGCTTAATTTACTGCTTACAAGCACAAGATTTCTCAGAAAAAGCAACTACAGATATTAATGATCCTAAGTATAAAGAAGACCAAGCTACTCTGAAGACTTTCTATGAAAAGGCAAAACCTTATTATGAAAAGGCAAGAGAACTGAAACCTGATCAAAAAGATTTATGGTTAAATGGTCTATATAGAGTGTATTATAATTTGCAGATGGGCCCTGAATTCGAAGAAATTGAAAAGTTGATGTAATACTTTCTTTC
>OKXI01000683.1_pt1 | contig 11360 bp, 10 predicted proteins | sample 1607161 | NCBI WGS metagenome assembly OKXI01 (sample SAMN04414078, study PRJEB24778) | human gut metagenome | material: faecal | host: Homo sapiens
GAATGAAGAGGATTACCACAATTATTACCGCGGGTATGCAGATGAGGATAATCAAAGCAATCTGCATGTCGAAGGACTGCGACGGCTGCTCGGTCTTTTCGGAATCGGTATTCGGTTCGACCGGTTCCGGCTCGGGCGTTTCCTCGCCCGGCAGCGGAGTGGGGTGCGGATTTATCAGCGGCGCGCTGGCGTAAGCGCTGTTGATGTAAGCGAAGGTTTCGCCCGTTTTCACAAAGTACCATTTGCTGTTGGCTACCGTCATGCTGCCGTAATAGTTGAGCTGCTGACCGTAGAAAACCGAGCACAGCGGCTGAGACGCCGTGCTGCAGGCGCTGTACAATATGGCGTTGCTGCCCGTGACGGAAATGTAAACTGCGGGATATAAAGGAAGCTCGGGCACCGTATCGCAGGGCGTGACGTCGGTCTTTTTTACGTAGCCGTAAATTTTTACGAAGCCGTTGCCGTTGTCCATCAGTTCAACCTGATAGAAATAACTCTGTTCGCTTACGACCTTGAGGTAATAGCTTTTTTCAAGCTCGAACATGATGTCCGCGTCCATATTTGTGGGATTGCGGTAAAAGCGGGTGTTGTCCTGCGTGATTCTTACCCAGCTTACCGTGTCGGCAAGCGCGGGCGAGACGGGCAGCAGGCTTGCGCAAAGCGCAAGGATTAGGATACAAAGATACTTTTTCATAATTTTTCTCCGTTTAAACGTCTGACGGACGGTTCTGTGGGCAGAGGCAAAAGGGTGGGTAGGGACCGTCCCCGACGGATTGGTTTTGAGTTTTTAAAGCAATGGCTTCGACGCTTTAAACGACCTTGTGCGGATGAAAGCCGTTTGCTTACAACGCATTATAACTCATTCTATCCTGAAAGTTTTGACGGAAAATGGATTTTTATGAAGGAGATTATCAAAGAAATTGCCCGCATAGACAAGGAGCTTGAAAAAAGAGATAAAAGCGCGCTTTCCCGATACAACAAGGGGGAAAAGGTTCACTTGAAGCAGCTTGCCTTTCACAGATGCCCAAAACGCAACAAATGGGTGTTCGGCGGCAATCGCAGCGGCAAAACGGAGTGCGGAGCGGTGGAGGCTGTGTGGCTTGCGCGAGGCATTCATCCTTACCTGAAAAACAAAGACGACGTTTGCGGGTGGGTGGTGTCTCTTTCGGCACAGGTGCAGCGGGACGTCGCGCAGCAGAAAATACTCAAATATCTCGACAAAAGCTGGATAAAGGAAGTGGTTATGTCAAGCGGACGCAGGTCTGACGCGGAGTACGGAGTCATCGATTACATAGTCGTCAAAAACGTATTCGGCGGACTTAGCCGCATAGGCTTCAGAAACTGCGAGGCGGGTCGGGACAAATTTCAGGGGACGAGTCTGGATTTCGTCTGGTTCGACGAGGAGCCGCCCTATGAGATTTACCGCGAGTGCAGAATGCGCGTTATGGACAGAAAAGGCAGAATTTTCGGCACCATGACGCCGCTCTCGGGACTGACTTGGGTGTACGACGAAATTTATCTCAACGCTGCGGGGGACGACGAGGTTTGGTGCCTGTTTATGGAGTGGGCGGACAACCCGTGGCTTGACGGTGAGGAAATAAAGCTGCTCACCGAATATATGCCTGAGGACGAGCTTGAAAGCAGACGTTACGGCAGGTTTGTGTCGGAGAGCGGTCCCGTTTACTCCGAGTTCGACCCGTCGGTGCACGTTATCGACCCCTTCGACGTGCCGCAAGAGTGGCAGGACGCGCTTTCCATAGACCCCGGACTCAACAATCCGTTAAGCTGTCATTGGTACGCGATAGACGGCGACGGAGTGGTTTATGTGGTTGCCGAGCACTATGCGGCGAAAAAGGACGTCGCCTGGCACGCCGAAAGGATAAAAGAAATTTCGGCGCGGCTCAATTGGCACACCGACGGAAAGGGAAGACTTGACGCTTTTATCGATTCGGCGGCAAATCAACGCACTCTCGCCGCCTCCAAATCGGTGTCGGAGCTGTTTTCGGAACAGGGAATAAACGTCAATTCGCGCGTGAACAAGGATTTGTATTCGGGTATAAACAGAGTCAAACAATATCTTAAAATCTCTCGCTTCGGTCCGCGACTTTATATCTTCCGCAGCTGCGTGAATTTAATCCGCGAGCTTAAAAGCTACCGATGGGGAAGCAACGATTTGCCCGCAAAAAAAGACGACCACGCGCTGGACGAGTTGAGGTACTATCTTTGCTCCCGTCCCGAACCGAGAAAGCCGCCGGAGGAAAAATCCGTAATCGCCCGCGACAAAGAAAAACTAATCAGGAGGCTTAGGGCAAACAGATGAAGGAGAAGGATTTTAAATCCTCCGTCGAAAAAATGCTGCTCAAAAAGGCTATGGGCTTTAAGGTCAAGGAGAACGTAGACGAATACGCAAGCGTGGGAGAGGAAATGAAGCTTGTCAAAAGGCGCATAACCACAAAATACGTTTCTCCCGACCTTGCCGCCGCCAAAACCCTGCTGGAACTCAACGGAAAGGAGGAGCAAAACGATTTGTCGTATTTGAGCGACGAACAGCTCTTGCGCGAAAGGACGAGGCTTCTGCTCGCGCTCGAAAGCGCATCGGGCGAAGAAAAGGACGGAGAAAAGGAGAGTTGAATGAAAAAGAAAGGTAACGAAAAAATCGGAATGGAAAGGGAGAAAAGCATTGCAGAGCGTTTTGCCGAGGAGCTGGTGGAGGAGATAAAGGAGGATTTTAAGGAACGACAGCAGGCGCGCAGACCGTATGAACTGAGCTGGCAGCTCAATATGAATTTTCTTGCAGGAAATCAATACTGCTCCGTTGCGGGCGACAGCCTTGTCGAGGACGAAAAGAGCTTTGAATGGCAGGAAAAACAGGTGTTCAATCATATTGCGCCCGTATACGAAACGCGGCTTGCCAAGCTGTCGCGGGTGCGTCCCAAAATGACGGTAAGACCCTTTACCGACGAGGACAAGGACGTAAATTCCGCAAAGCTGGCAAAAAAAATTCTTGAAAGCTGCTCCGAAAAGCTGTCCGTAAACGGAATTATCGACAAGGGCACTATGTGGAGCGAAGCGTGCGGAACGGTGTTTTACAAAATCGTGTGGGACAAGGAAAAGGGCGTCAAAATCAAAAGCGACGACAAGGTTTACACGTGCGGAGACGTATCGGTCAGCGTGGTGCCTCCTTTCGAGATTTATCCCGACAGCAGCGTGTGCGCCGATTTGGACGAGTGCAAGAGCATTATTCACGCAAAGGCTTATTCTTCGGCGGAGGTCAAGGAGATTTGGGGCGCGGACGTTAAGGGAGAGGAACTGAAAGTATTTTCCCTTGACGGAGGAGTGTCCATGGGCGGGCGCAGTTACAACAAGACGGCGCCGGGCGTGACCGAGCAGGTCAAAAAGGACGCCGTGCTGGTCATAGAACGATATACGCGCCCCACAAAGCAAAATCCTGACGGAGAGCTGACGGTGGTTGCGGGAGACGTTCTCGTGTATTCGGGTCCGCTGCCTTACAGAAACGGCACGGACGGCGAAAGGGATTTTCCTTTCGTACGGCAGGTTTCCATTCTTTGGGCGGGATGCTTCTGGGGCGTTTCCATGATAGAACGTCTGGTGCCGCTGCAAAGAGCTTACAACGCCGTCAAGTGCCGCAAGCACGAGTTTCTCAACAGAATATCCATGGGCGTGCTGGCGGTGGAGGACGGCTCGATAGACACCGATTTGGTGGACGGCGAGTGGCTCACGCCCGGCAAGGTGCTGGTTTACAGGCAGGGCGCAAATCTGCCCCGTCTGCTCAGCTCGGGCAGCGTGCCCGACGACTTCAACCTCGAAGAGCAGAGGCTGCTTGCGGAGTTTTTGCAGGTGTCGGGAGTGTCGGAGTTTATGCGAAACAGCAAAACTCAGACGGGGCTTACTAGCGGAGTGGCGCTGCAGCTGCTCATAGAGCAGGACGACACGAGGCTTGCCGTCAGCGCGGAACAGATACGGGGCGCAATCAAAACCGTAGGGCAGCATATTCTCAGGCTGTACAAGCAGTTTGCCACCGCCGCGCGGCTTGAAAAGGTTGTGGGCGACAACGGCAGCATAGAAGTCTTTTATTTCAGCGGCAGCGACATAAGCAGCGACGACGTCGTGTTTGAAACGGAAAACGACCTGAACGAAACTCCCGCTTCACGCAAGAGCATGGTTATGGATTTGCTCAACGCGGGACTTTTAAGCGACGAGACGGGTCGTGTTTCCCCAACAAACAAGGTAAAGATTTTGGAAATGATGGGCTTCGGCAATTGGGAAACCGCGCAGAATCTCAATCAGCTGCACGTGAAAAAAGCCGAGCGCGAAAACCTGCGCATGACGGAGGACGTCGTGCCCCTCGATATAGACAATCACGAGATTCACATCGACGAGCACGTGCGTTTTGTAATCAGCGGACAGGCCGCGCAGACAGGCAGGGAAACGGAGGAGGCGGTGTTAAAACACATTCGGCTGCACAAGGCTATGCTTTCCGACCTGCCGCTTAAAACGGAGGAGGGCGCCTGATGGAAAACGAAAGGGAAATAAAAAAATTCAAGGACAAGCAGGCTCTGGAAAGGGCGTACGGCGCTCTGGAAAGAGAGTTTACGCGGAAATGTCAGAGACTGAGGGAGCTTGAAAGGCTGCTCGGTACAATGGAAGAAAAATCCACACCGAGCTCGGGGCGCAATTGCGTCGGGAACGGCAGCGTTCTTCCGCAAACGGAGCAATCTGCACCCCCTCTCTCAAAGGGAACGGACGACCCCGACCTTAAGGTCGGTTCCCGCGGGGAAATTTTAAGCGGGAGGCAGGAGGAAAACGAGTCTCTTCTTCTCGGACGTATTTTAAACGACAGCGTTCTTACCGCTAAAATCGTTGCGGAGTACGTCAGGAGACAAAATTATTACCGTCTGCCTACCGTTATGGGCGGCGGAGGCGCGTTTTGCCGCGCGCCCGAGCGCCGTCCGAAATCTTTGGAGGAGGCTTCGGAAATGGCGAAAAGCATTCTTTTCCGCAATTGACGAGCCTCCCCGAAATAAAGAAAAGGAGAAATGAATTATGGTAACGATAGCAAGCGCCGAAAACGCGCTTAAAACACTGTATCTGGGAGTGGTTTCCGAACAACTCAACACTCAGGTCAATCCTCTTCTTGCGAAAATAAAGCAGAGCACGACGGACGTGTGGGGCAAGGAGGTTCGCAAGCTGGTGCCTTACGGCGCAAACGGCGGCATAGGCGCGGGAACGGAGGACGGTCTTTTGCCCGCTCCCGCTGGAAACAATTACGAGCAGTTTCAGCTGACTCTCAAAAACCTTTACGGCACAATAGAAATTTCCGACAAGGCGATGAGGGCGTCGGCAAACAACAGCGGCGCGTTCGTCAATCTTCTGAACGCGGAAATGGAGGGGCTTGTAAAGGCGAGCAAATTCAATTTCGGCAGAATGCTTTTCGGAGACGGCAGCGGCGTTCTGGCGACGGTGTCTTCGGCAACCGGCAACGTGCTTACGCTCGACAGCGTAAAAAACGTAATGGAGGGCATGGTTGTGGACGTTCTGGACAGCGACGGCGTTTCAAAGGTGACTTCGAGACGAATAACAATCGTCGACAGAACGGCAAAGAGCATCACTCTGTCGGGCGCGGCTATTGCCGCTTCGACGATAGCGGAGGACGACGTAATCACCGTTCAGGGCAGCTTCAACAAGGAAATAACGGGACTCGGCGCAATTTTTTCCGATTCCGACTACCTTTACGGGCTTAAACGCAGCGACAACAAATGGCTGTCGCCCAAGAGCTACGCCGCGACAAGCGGAGCAATAGACGATGCGACCATACAAAAGGTCATTGACGAAATGGAGGACGTTTCCGGCTCGTCCGCGGACTTTATCGTTTGCAGCAGCGGGGTTAGGAGGGCTTATCAGAAATATCTTGCCCAAAACCGCACCAATGTCGACGTGATGAATCTGGAAGGCGGGTTCAAAGCAATTTCCTACAACGGCATACCCGTCGTGACCGACCGTTTCGCTCCCGAAGGAAATATGTACATACTCAACACGTCCGAGTTCACGCTGCACCAACTGTGCGATTGGAGATGGCTCGAAGGGGACGACGGCAGAGTTTTGAAGCAGGTGGCAAACAAGCCGGTTTTCACCGCGACTCTTGTCAAATACGCCGACCTGCTGTGCGAAAAGCCCATGGGACAGGGGCTGATTACGGGCATAAAGGAAGCCTGATTCTGTTCCGTCCGTCCGCGTTTAAACGCGGACGGAGCTTCCCGCCCGCAAAGGAGGTCGAAACAGGGGCGGAAAAAATTTTAAGGAGGTCGGATATGCAAGGTTTTTATACCCGCATAGAAAACGACGCGCTGGATATTGCGGCGCGTCTCAAGGAAATCGACGACGGCTATTTCATAGTGTACAACGGTTATTTCAAGCGTCTTGAAGTGCACAACAAAAAGCAGGGCAAAAACACCTTTTGTCTGGTTGTGCCGAGCAACCGTCTCAACGCGCGCACCGTGGAGCTTGTCAGAAGGACGAGAGCGGAAAACGCCGACAGACTTCTGGCGGAGATAGACTTTCACAACGCACGCGTCGAGGAGGAAGCGCTGCGCCGTGCCGCATCGGTATGAAGTCCGGCTTTAAGGAGGCTCAATGAAAATAAAAGATATAGTGCGTCTTGCGGCTTTGTTTTTGCAGCTGGACGTAAACGAGGAGGTATTCAAAAAAGACGCGGACACGGCTTTCGTCGAGGCCGAGTTGAACTCGGACAAGCGGTTGAAGCTGCTCAAAGACTGCACGGATTTCGTTCTCAATCAGCTTGCAACGGATTATCTTCCGCTTAAAAAGACCGAAAGAGTGTTTTCGGAGGACGGCACGATACCTTACGGCGAGTTTTCGCGGGATATGCTCGAAGCCGTGGAGGTAAAGGACAAATTCGGCAACAGCGTGCGCTTTTCCCACCTGCCCGACGGACTGTTTGTCAAGGTCAAAGGAGAAACGGAGGTAACTTATTTTTACCGTCCCGAGGAAAAGTCCTTTTTCGACGAGGCGGAAACGGGAAACTGCCGCGTTTCGGCGAGAGTTACGGCGCTCGGAGTCGCCGCCGAATACTGCTTTGTGTGCGGGCTTTTCGAGGAAGCGCAGCTGTGGGACGGCAGGTACAAGGACAGTCTGAAAATCGCATTGCGCAAAAAGGGCGCAATGTCCGTCAAAGCGCGGAGGTGGTTCTGATGTTTTATCGCAACGCCTTGAAGGGCTTGAGAGGCAGCGACAGGGTTTATTCGGTTAAGAGCTTCGGCGGAGGCATGAACACGGTATCGGAGGATTTTCTTCTGGAACAGGGCGTTGCCAAAATCAGCTACAATCTTTCGGGAAAGACGGGCGCGCTGAGGGAGTGCGGCGGGTTTTCGGCGTTTACGCTGCCCTTTGACGGCAAGGAAACCGAGGTTACGATAGGAAACAAGGCAATAACAAAGGTTTGGTATTACAGACGTTTTGACCTTCCTACGCGGAAAAACGACGACAGAATTTTGTTGCTTTCGGAGGACAAACGACTTTACAACATATATATCAACGGTCTCGACCTGGGCGTGTCCCTTGTTGACGAAAGGCAGTTCGAGGAAACGCCCGAAGCGCTCAATTACCGCCTCAACGGAGAGGACGTTATGATTTTCTGCTCGGGCAAGGATAAAATGCGCGTGTACAACGGCGTAGACACGCCGACGGTTATCGACGACGCTCCCGCGCTTTCAAGCATTTGCGTGCACGGCGAGAGGTTGTTCGCCACCTCTCCCGACACTTTGAATACGCTGTGGTTTTCGGACGACCTAGACCCTACCAACTGGAACATATCCCTCGACGAGGCGGGCTTTGTGGAAATGGCGGACGAGAACGGCGCGCTGCTCAAGGTGCTCAGCTTTTTCAATTACGTTTACGTTTTCAGAAGCTACGGAATAACGCGCTTTTACGCGACGGGCGAACAGTCGCGTTTTTCGCTCATGCACCTGTTTGTTTCGAGCGACAGAATCATAGGCGACACCGTGTGCGTTTGCGGCGACAGAATCCTTTTTTTGACTCAGCGCGGGCTGTTCGACTTCGACGGCAGCGGGACGGTGAAAATTTTGGACAGGCTTTCGGGGCTGTTCGAGGCGGAGGACAACTCTCAGGCGCGGGCGGCATATTTCGGCGGAAAATATTTTCTCGCCTGCCGCCTCAATTTCAACGACGGACGCAGAGTGATGTGCGAAAAGGGAGATTACGTAAACAACGCGCTTGTAGCGGAGGATTTGGCAAGCGGCAGCGTTGCCGTAGTGCGCGGCGTGGACGTCGCTTCGCTTGCGGCAGTCAATGCGCCCGACAAAAATTTTTTGCTTGCCTGTTTCCGCAACGAAAAGAGAGTGGCGATTTTCGACGACGGCGGAAGCGTTTTCGGCGAGGCGATGCCCAAGCGCTGGGTTTGTCCCAAGACGGATTTGGACGGAGCGGACAGAAGAAAGCTTCTGCGTTACGCGCTTATAGAAACGGAGCACGATTTGACGCTGTGCGTGGAGGCCGACGGACAGGAGCACACAAGATTTGTCAGAGGCTCCGACAGGCAGCAAAAGGTGCCCTTCAACGTGACGGGCAGCGTTTTCAGGCTGTCCGTTGACGCGGACACGGACAAAATGCGCGTGTCCCGTCCGCAGCTGATTTTCAGGGAGTATTGATTTATGAGCAGTGAAAAAAGCCTTGCGCTGAAAATTTCGGAAATAGAGGAGCGATTGGAAAACAAGAGCGTGTACTCGGAAACAAAGCGGACGTTGAACAGGAATTTCGGAAGCGTAACCGTACCGTCGGGAGAGTCGAGGCTTGCTTTAAAGTTTTTCGCCGAGCAAAGCGGCCCGGTGGCGCTTGATTTGTTTCTTAACGCGGGAGCGGAAAGGTCGTGCGAGATGAGCCTTGTTGCCGACGACGCGGTGCTTGAGAGAATGTGTCCGTCGATAAAATACTCCGAACGCGCGCGAAAAAATTTTTACTGCGCGGCAGGGGAGCACACGCTTGAAATATGCTTTGTCAACAGGGAGGCGGCGTTCTCGCTTTTTTCCGCCTCCGCCGCGCTCACGGGAAGCCTTGCCGCGGACGCAAGTCCCGCTGCGGCCTTTTGCGTGTCGGGAGGGGGAGAGTATTACGCCGTTTCGGACGACGGCGCCGTCAGGATTTTCGACGCAACGCTTGGCGAGCTGAAAAGCTTTTCGGTCAAGGCGGACAGAATAGCGCTTTCAGACGCGGGCGCTCCCGTGCTGTTTTACGTTTACGACGGCAAAATTCTTTGTCGGAGCGTATTCGGTCAGACTCAGGCGGCAACGCTTGCCTTAAACGCAGCGGATTTTGCATATATGCGTATATCCGCAAGCGCGGGCGCAATTTATTTCATTCGCGACAAAAAGCTTTTCAGGACGATAATAAATTTTTCAAACGGCGAGGCGACTGCTTCGCAGGAAACCGCCGTTGACGCGTCCTTTTCAGACAAGGCGACAAGGGTACGCGTGCCGACTGACGAAAACGGCGATTCTGTTCTTGTTGTTCAGGGGCAGAGCGGTTTGTACGTCAACGGCGCGCGACTCAGACTGAGCGGACTTACCGACGCGGTTTTTGAGAGCGGCGTTATCAAGCTGCTGTTGGAAGAAAACGGCTTGGCAAGCGTGGCATACGTCGACGGAGCGTCCCTCCGTCTGACGGAAAAACAAAAGGTGTGCTTCTGCGACGCGGCGTGCTTTGCGGGCGGCAGCAGTCTGTTAGTCGTCAGGGATAAAGCAGTCGGGACAGAAAACTTTTGAGGAGAATATTATGACGGATAAGGATAACGTAAAAAAGCAGTACGAGAACTATAAAAAGCAGTTGGACAAAATAAACGACAGGTATTCGGAAACCTACGTAAAACCCGAGACGGACATGCCCGATTCGTTGGGCTTAAAGACCGTGGATTACAAAATGCCGTCCGAGGACGAGCTGAGAAAAAAGGCGGAAACGGCGCTTGAAGCGGACAGACAGTCCGCAATAAGCAAAATAGGAAAGGAAACGGAAGAAAAAATTAAAAAACAGTCGGCTTTGAAAGAGCAAGCCTTCGCCGAGGCGGCAAAGCGTTTGCTTGACATAGACAGCGAAAGGGAGCAAGCCGTCCGCGAGGTCAAAAACGACGCTCTCGCAAGGAATATTGCCCGCAGCTCCATCGCGTCGGAGGGCGTGAGGGAGACGGAGGAAAGGGCGGCTGCCCTGCGCCGCGACGCTCAAGAGGAACGGGACGGAACTGCGGAGGCGATAGAAAGAGAAATAGAAGCCTTGAAAAAGCAAGCCTCCGATTCCCTTTCCGAAACGGAAAAAAACTTTCTTTCAAGGCTCGAAGCGGAGACGGAAAAACTGAGAGAAAAGGCGTTGGAAGAAAAAACGGAAGCGGAAAAATACAACAATACCGTAGCGGAAAAGGAAGCGGAGTACGAAAAGGCGCTTGAAGAACGTCGGGAGGAGCTTGAACGGCGCGAGTGGGAAAGACTTGCGCGCCTTGCGGAAATAAAAAACCGGCAGGGCGAAAGCGCTTTAAAAAGCATGAAGCAAAAGGAAATTCTTTCCGCAACCAAAGAGTTTTTCGACGGTTTGAGTCCGGCAGACGCTCTAGCTCTGTTTTTGTCGGACACGGGTATGCAAAGCGTGCTCGTATAGGATTACGTATGGTTTCTCAACTATCTGCAAACAAGAAAAAACGGTTAAAGACGAATAATTCGGGTTTCTTTCGCAAAAAATAATAAACGGATAAACACCGCTCTAAAAAATTAAAAAAGTTGCTCAAAACATGGAAAAAATGCTTGACACTTTTTTAAAGCGGTGTTATCTTATTAGCAGTTGTTAGCACTCGCATTATATGAGTGCTAACACTCTCGAAAAAACGCTGCAAAAGGAGAGGATGAAGATGATTTTGTCCGAGCGAAAGCGAAAAATCCTGCTTGCCGTAGTGGAGGACTACATTCAGGACGCGGCGCCCGTGTCGAGCAAGGACATACAGGAAAAATATCTGCCCGACTGCTCGTCCGCGACAATCAGGAACGAGCTTTCCGCATTGGAAAGCATGGGCTATCTCGTTCAGCCGCACGTGAGCAGCGGTCGCATTCCGTCGGAAAAGTCGTTCAGGCTGTACGTTGACGAGCTGATGGAAAGCGAGCGTTTGACCGGCGCGGAAACGGCGCTTATAGACAGGTATTACTAGAGTTACGCGGACAGGATGGGCAGCGGCGAAGGCGTTGGCGCAAACGTCGCCAAGCTGATTGCCGACATAACAAACTACACGTCGGTTGCCGTCAAATCGTTTGCCAAAAGCGAATGTATAAAGA
>OKXI01000706.1_pt1 | contig 10995 bp, 7 predicted proteins | sample 1607161 | NCBI WGS metagenome assembly OKXI01 (sample SAMN04414078, study PRJEB24778) | human gut metagenome | material: faecal | host: Homo sapiens
TGTTTGCCCAGCGATTGGGGCATACGGACGAAAGGCGGTTTGAAGGAGGGGTTGCTGTCCAGTACGGCGGGCATTGCCTGGATCGAGCGGGTGCCGTTGGCGTACATCTGTCCGAAACAGAGGCTTTGCCGCATGAGCGAGTCGAGGAACGGCGTATAGCCCGGTTGCGTGCCGTTGCCGTACAATTCGGGTTTGAGGTAGGCCGAATGTTCGGCTGACATGCTTTCCAGAATGAAAACCATCACGTTGCGCCCTTCGAGGTTCACGGCCGAAGAGTCGGGGCGGTGGGTCGGGGTGAAATATTCGTCCAGTTTTTCGGGCGAAAAGTAGCGGGTGTATTTGACCGATCCGCCGCTGCCGATGGTCCGCAGAATGCAGAAGGGGTTGCTCAGGATCAGGTTGGCCTTTTCGCTGGTCGAGGCGTAGAGCGTGGCGTTCGAGAGGGTGATCGGGCGGGTCATGCGCGTTACGCCGCCCCGCATGCCGGCGATGCCGAGCAGAATGGCGATCACCAGCAGTCCCGTATTGACCGAGTAATAAACCCAGCCCTCGCGCAGGGGCGATCGGGGTGTGATCTTGCGTCCGTAACCCCAAACGAACAGCCAGATGAGGACTGCGCCGACGAGGAGCAGGTACCAGTTTTCGGCGGCGAATTTCAGCACGAGCTGTGCCGAATTGGAGTTGTCGGTGAAGAAGATTTCGTCGGAGGTGAAACGCTTCTGCGTGTAGCGGAAATAGACGCAATCGGCCAGGTTTACGGCCACGATCAGCAGCGAATTGATCACCGCATAGTACCAGAAGAGAATACGCCGATACCAGCTCCGCTCCCGGAAATGGAACGGCAGCAGCGAGAGGACGATGAAAAGCAGATTGGCGTAGAGAACCGATACGGTGTCGAACTTCAGACCCCCCCCCGCCAATGTCAGGACCTCCTGCCAACCCAGGGGGCCGATCAGGGCGTAGTTGTAGCAGTAAAAGACGATTCGGCAGAGCAGCAGGACGATGTAGAGCAGGACGATGCGCCGCAGGAGCATGCCCGGATTACTATGTAGCCAGCGTTCCACCTTAGCAGGCTTTTAACGACATGTCGAGCGATTTGATCTGGTGCGTCAGGGCGCCGACCGATATGAAGTCCACGCCTGTTTCGGCGTATTCGCGCAGCGTGTCGAGCGTGATGCCGCCGCTCGACTCCGTTTCGCAGCGTCCGGCGACCTTCGCGACGGCCTGCCGCGTCAGCTCCGGGGTGAAATTGTCGAACATGATGCGGTCCACGCCTCCTGCGGCGAACACTTCGTCGATGTCTTCGAGCGAACGCACTTCGCATTCGATCGGAATGTTCTTGCCTTTTGCCTTGAGATAGGTTTTGGCTCCTTCGATGGCCGGGCGGATGCCGCCTGCAAAGTCTATGTGGTTGTCCTTCAGCAGAATCATGTCGAACAGTCCCATGCGGTGATTCTCACCGCCGCCGATCTTGACGGCCATCTTGTCCAATACGCGCATGCCCGGGGTGGTTTTGCGCGTGTCGAGAACTTTGGTATGCAGGTCTTTGATCTTGTCGGCATAGACGGCTGTCTGGGTCGCCACGCCGCTCATGCGCTGCATGATGTTCAGCAGGATGCGTTCGGCTTGCAGCAGGGACTGGAGCCGTCCCGAAACGTAGAAGGCCACGTCGCCCGGCTTCACGCGGTCGCCGTCGCGGAGGATCTGTTCGAATTGCATGTCGGGGTCCAGGCGTCGAAGCACCAGTTGTGCGATTTCGATGCCCGCGAGAATACCCTCCTGTTTGCAGAGCAAGCGCATGCGGCCTTTTTCCGTCGCGGGGATGCAGCAGAGCGAAGTGTGGTCGCCGTCGCCGATGTCTTCGCGGATGGCCAGTTCGATGAGCGCATCGACGAAAGGTTTGTATTCGGGTTTCATATTTTTTCGGTTTTTATGGGTGAAACGAATCGTTTCGTTCGGCAGGGCCGGACGAATGTCTGAAGAGAGAACGGTAACCGTGCGTTTGGCCCGCAAAGATTACCGCTCCGCTCCGGCACCCACAAAAATACGAAAAATAATTGCCATTTTTCAGGAAAAATATTAATTATATGTCGGTTTTGTGATCCGGACAAATGGTAATTCTTGTATTTATAAGTGTTTTTTCAAAAAAATACACCATTATTCGACGTTCGTAATATCAAATCCACGGCTTCCAATGCTTTGTTGACGGTGCGCTTCAGATTTCGATCGGTATGCGGATTGGCATAAATTCGTCGAGAATCTGATTTCTTCCGATGGAGGGGGACTCCTTGCCGTATATGTCGGTGATGAAGAATTTTCAACGACATGTACTCCGGGTACGGAATACGTGATTTATGGATTTGCGTATGATGATCTGGAGGTTCGGTCGGATATATCGTTTTTCCGTGCTTCTTCGTTGTCCTTCTCGTCCGTGTCGTCGCCTTCCCAGTCGAACGGCGGGAAATCGCGTCGTTCACCCAGCGAGAAGCGGGTGTAGGTGATCGGCAGCTTCCGTTCGAGGAACATCTGTTCGTAGGCGGTCTTGACCGAGAGTATTTCGTCCGCGAACCCCGAGCCGTAGATGTCGTTGTTGGCCACGTCGCAGGGCAGACCGAACCGTTCGATCACGGCTTGCGTGTAGGCGTAGAGGTGTTGCGAGTCGGTCTTGAGGTTGATTCGTCCGCCGGGAACCTGCATCTGTGCGTACTGGCCCAGGAAGAGGGGTGAGGTGAGCCGTTTCTTGGCCCGGCGCGATTTGAGCTGCGGATCGGGGAAGGTGATCCAGATCTCATCGACCTCTCCTTCGGCGAAGAAGGAGGCGATCATTTCGATGCGGGTACGCAGAAAACCGACGTTGCGCATTTGCCGTTCCGTGGCGGTTTTGGCTCCGCGCCACATGCGGGCACCCTTGATGTCGATACCGATGAAGTTGCGGTTGGGGTCGCGCTCCGCGAGTGCGACGGTGTATTCGCCCTTGCCGCAGCCCAGTTCGAGTACGATCGGACGGTCGTTATGGAAAAAGTCGCTGTGCCAATGTCCTTTGAGCGGATGGTCGCGGCGGAAGGCCTCCTCGAAGGCGGGTTGTACGAAACATTCGAACGTGAGGTTCTCCGCAAAGCGTCTGAGTTTGTCTTTGCCCATCTGTTTTTATTCGCTTTTTTGCTGGTTGATGCCGATGGCTTCCACGCCCCGGACCGGCATCGCCGGGGTGAAAGCCATCCTGTAAATGCCGCTGTCGGGAAAAATTACGTGCCGACGATAGGGAACCGACGCTTCCTCCGCGAGGGCTGCCGGGTGCCTGCGGGGAGGAAGGCCCAGCGTGTAGGATTCCTCGAAAACCAGGGAGTCGGGCGAAATGGTCCGTATCGTCAGCCGCAGCGTGTCGTCCCGAAAGGAGTCGTTGTAACGCACGACGATGTATAGGTCGCGCGGGGTCACGGTATCCGCGTTCGGAATTTCGATTTCGGCACTTTCGCTCCACGTGCCGCCCCCGGTATCGGTTACGACCGTCTGATGCGGCGAAAGGCAGCTCGTAACGAGCATTCCGGCGATCGCTATGATACTCCGCAGGTACATTACGAGTCGTTATTGCTCTTTTTTCGGCGGTTCGGGTTGTGCTGTCTCTCCGTTTCCGCCTTCCCGACGGTTGCCTTCACGACGGTTGCGTCCTCCGCGTCCCCGAGGACGGCGGCGGGCACCGTTCTGTCCCTCTTCGCCCGGAGATTGGGAGTGTGTCGGAGTCGGATCGGTTTCGGAGCCGTTTTGTCCCGGACGGTTTTCGGAACGAGAACGCTCCGAACGACGTACCCCGCGCTGTTCGCTGCGAGAGCCCTGACCGTTGCCGCGTTCACCGTTCTGTTCGCCGGAGGTGTTCCCGCGTTCGGTGCGCTGTTCGTTTTTCTGGGTGCTCTGTCCGTTGCGCGACCCGTTCCGGTCGCTGTTGCGTGGGTTGCGCGGTTCGCCCTGACCGTTATTCCTTTCTCCGCGCGATTCGCGGCTTTCGCCTTGTCCGTTTCGATTATTCCGTTCACGGCGGTCGCGTTTTTCGCGGCGTTCACTCCGGTTGGCAGCGGGTTCCTGTTTTTCGTCCTTGCGGGATTCCGAAACGGCGGCCGCTTCTGCGGCGCTTCCGCTGCGGGCACCGTTGTTCCGGTTCTCGCGTTCCTCTGCCCGGTCGCTGCGGCGTCGGTTGCGGCCCTTGCGTTTGGAGCCGTTGCCGTCGAAGCGTGTGATGCTGTCCTCCTCCGAGCGATAGGTCGGTTCTTCGAACTTCTCCCGTTGTGGTTGCTCCGCCGACAGCTGATCGACCTTCTTGCCGGCGCGGTTCAGCGCTATGATCTCCTTGACGCGGGCGACGGGAAGCGTCACCACGTTGGTCATCGTATCCTTGCTGCTGCTGAAGGACATGGTACCGGCCAGGATGTCGGTTTTGACCAGGTAATATTCGCCGTCGAGAGCCTGGAGCGGTTCCCGCAGACGGGGGAACTCCTTGCGGGCGTCCACGTAGGTGTCGTATTCGTAGGCGAGGCAGCACTTGAGTTTCGAGCACTGTCCGGCCAGTTTTTGGGGGTTGAGGGAGATCTCCTGCATACGGGCCGAGTTGGTCGTCACACTCGAGAAATTCGAGATCCACGATGCGCAACACAGTTCGCGGCCGCAGGCTCCGATGCCGCCGATGCGTCCCGCTTCCTGGCGGGCGCCGATCTGTTTCATTTCGATGCGGATGTGAAACCGTTCGGCGAAGACCTTGATTAGCTCGCGGAAATCCACGCGCTCGTCGGCGATGTAGTAGAAGATCGCCTTGATCTTGTCGCCTTGGTACTCCACGTCGCCGATTTTCATATTGAGTCCCATTTCGGCGGCGATCTGGCGTGCGGTGATCATCGTTTCGTGCTCCAGAGCGATGGCCTCCTGCCAGCGTTCGATGTCGTAGGGTTTGGCCTTGCGGTAAATCTTCTTGAATTCGCCGTTGTAGGGGTTGAACCCCACGCGGCGCATTTGGCGGGCTACCATGTCGCCCGGCAGGGGGACGATGCCGATGTCGTGTCCCGGCGAAGCTTCCACAGCGACGATGTCGCCCCGTTCCAGCGGCAGATTATTGACGTTTTGGTAGTAGAAGCGCCGGGTCTTCTTGAAGCGCACTTCGAAAATATCGGTCGGCGTGTGTTGCGGGTATTGCTCCAGCCAGGCTGTTTCGTGCAGTTTGTAGCAACCCTCGCAAGGCTTGGCTGCGACCCCTTCGGGGGCGTAGTAGAACGTGCAGCCGCGACCGATTTCGGGCTTGGGCGCTTTCGTATATGGTTTGGTGTTATCCATTGGAGTCATAAATTTCGGTAAAGATAGTGAAATCCGGGAGCAATGCCAAATTTATTCGGCTGAGACTCCGGCATATTCCCGCCGGGCGGATGTGCGTCGCTGCCGGGAAGCGGAGATCCCGGATTATCGGATGCCGGCCTTCCAGCGCCGGATATCGCGGCGGTAGCGGACGATCAGCAGTACGGCGGCCGTCGTAAGACCGACGGTGAAGCCCAGAATCAGCCCCTGTGCGCCCATTCCCAATGTAAAGCCCAACAGGTAACCCACCGGCAGGTTGAAGACGATGTACGAGAGGAAAGCGATCGGCATGATGATCTTCACGTCCTGAATACCCCGCAGAATGCCTACCGAAACGTTCTGGATGCCGTCCGCCAACTGGTAAACGGCGATCAGCAGGATCAGCTTCGAGGCCAGGTCGATCACTTCGGCGTTGGTGGTGAAGAAAGTCGGGATGACGTTGCAGAGCGAGATGAACGTGATGGCGGCGAAGAGGTTCCAGGCGATGACCAGGTGGTAGGAGGCCTTTGCCGCCAGAGTCAGCTCCTTCAAGCTGCGGGCGCCGTAGCAGTGGGAGATGCGGATGGTCGTGGCGGCACCGATCGAAGTCACGATCATGAAGGCGCAGTTGCCCAAGGTCATGGCGATCTGGTTGGCGCTGATGGCCGTTTTGCTCAGCCAGCCCATCATGATACTGGTGCCGACGAAGGCCGAGGCTTCGAGAAACATCTGCAGGGAGATCGGAAGGCCCATACGCAGCAATGTGCGGATCGTTTTGACCGAATAGTTGCGGGGCGAGAATCCCTGAAGATAGGCGCGGTATTTCTGTTTTTTGTAGAAATAGCCGATAATCATGATCGGCATGGCGATGCGCGATCCGAGGGTGCCGAGCCCCGCACCTGTGGCGCCCAGTTCTTCGAATCCGAGGTGGCCGTATATGAAAATCCATTTCAAGCTGACGTTCATCAGGTTGCAGAGAATCACCACGACCATTTCGACCCGGGTGTTTCCGACGCCTTCGAGGAATTGCTTGAAGGTGAAGAAGAGCATGATGAACGGCATGCTGTAAGCCAGCAACTTGTAATACGGTATGGCCATATCGACCACTTCGACGGGCTGTCCCATGTGGTACATCAAAGGGATGACGGCCAGTTGGAGCCCGCAGACCAGAAATCCCAACAGAGTATAGAACATCAGGCCGTTTTGCAGGTATTGCGACGATTTGCAACGGTCGCCCTGGGCGTAGAGTTCGCCGATCAGGGGCGTGAGGCCCAGTGCGATGCCGACGCCGGCGATGAAGAGGATGAAGAAGACCGAGCCGCCGAACGAAGTGGCGGCCAGCGGCGTGGGGTCGTCGCCTCCGTAACGGCCGACCATGACGTTGTCGGCGACCTGTACGAGGATCTGCCCCAACTGGGTCATCACGACGGGCAGGGCCAGTTTCAGATTGGCTTTGTATTGTCGTTTGTAGGTTGAAAAACGGTACATATATTTCTTGAATCAGACGACAAAGGTACGAAAATAATCGATTATCCCTCTTTCGCATCCGTTTCGAAGGGGGAACGGAGTCTGATGTCCGGACCTTTCGACCGGGTGTCGGGGCCGATTTTGCAGGCAGATGTCGAAAGCATGCGGGACGGACATATATGGAGCTGTTCCCGGTTTCGATGCAAATGCCTCGTTGCCGGGAGGACTGTTCGGGGTTATTCCGTATGTCGGGCCGGGGTTGTTGTCGGTTCTGGAAAACCGCTTAGTCGAAGGAGTGGGTGAGGCGTGAAAATCCCGGCCGATACTTGCTTCGGCCGGGATTCGAAAACCGTCCGCCACTGGTGCGGATTTATGTTAGGCGACCCGGAGAATCACCTCCTTTTCGCCGTCGGGTTCCACGATCACCCGCTCCCCGCTGTACAGTTTGCCGTCGACAATCAGTCCCGAGAGAGGTTCCTCGATGCGTTCGAGCAGCGTGCGGCGCAGGGCGCGGACGCCGTATTTGCGCTGGTAGCCGATGGCGGCAAGGGTCCGCTTCGCCTCGTCGGTGATTTCGACCTTGTAGCCGAGTCGGTCGGTACGGGAGAGCAGCCCCTTGAGTTCCAGGTCGATGATCCGCTCCACGTCCGAGAGGTCGAGCGTGCGGAAGATGACGATGTCGTCGATGCGGTTCAGGAACTCCGGTGCGAAGGTTTCTTCCAGCGCCCGGCGGTATTCCGACTGCGGGGCTTTCTGCTGGGTGTCCGATTTCGAACAGGTGCTGTACCCGACCTGCGTGGAGCGTATTGCCGCGGCCCGCGATCCGACGTTGGAGGTGAGAATGATTACCGTATTTCGGAAATCGACCTTGCGCCCCGAACCGTCGGTGAGGTGTCCCTCGTCGAAGATCTGCAACAGGGTGTTGAAGACTTCGGGGTGGGCTTTCTCGATTTCGTCGAACAGGACGACCGAATAGGGATGGCGGCGTACCGCTTCGGTGAGCTGTCCGCCTTCGCCGTAGCCGACATATCCCGGCGGGGAGCCGATCAACCGTGCGACGTTGTGTTTTTCGCTGTATTCGCTCATGTCGATACGGATGAGTCCCTTGTTCTCGTCGAAGAGCCATTTGGAGAGCTCTTTCGCCAGCAGGGTTTTGCCCACGCCCGTCGGTCCGACGAACATGAAGACGCCGATCGGACGCCCTTCGTCCTTGAGTCCCGCCCGGGAGCGTTGGATCGACCGCGAAATCTTTTCGACGGCTTCGCATTGGCCGATGACGCGGGCCGAAAGATAGTCCGCAAGGCCGCGCAGACGTTCGCTTTCGCTGCCCGAGAGCCGTTCGGCTGGGATTCCCGTCATGGAGGTAATAACCTGCTCGATATGCTCGGCCCGGATTTCGGGCGGGCCGGGATCGGACGGAAGAGTCCATACGGCGCCACCGACAGTCGTCGTGTCCGCTGCCGCCGTTTTGCGGGAGCGGTTTTTGGGCGTTTTGGCTCCTGCTGCGGCGCCGACCGGTTCGCGGGATGCGGTTTTTCGGGACGGTTTTTCGGTTTTGCCTTTGTCCTGCAGGTGAATACGTGCCCCGGCTTCGTCCAGCACGTCGATCGCCTTGTCCGGAAAGTTGCGGTCGGTAATGTAGCGCCCGGTCAGGGCGACGCAGGCCCGCAATGCTTCGTCCGAGTAGCGCACTCCGTGGTGCCGTTCGTAATGGGGTGCGATGTTGTGCAGGATTTGCAGGGTTTCCTCTTCCGAAGCGGGTTCGACGAGGATTTTCTGAAAGCGGCGTTCCAGCGCGGGATCGCTCTCGATATCTTCGCGATATTCGTCCAGCGTCGTGGCTCCGATGACCTGCAATTCGCCCCGCGCCAGGGCGGGTTTGAGAATGTTGGCCGTGTCGAGGCTTCCCTGGGTCGAACCTGCGCCCGCGATGGTGTGTATTTCGTCGATGAAGAGGATCGAGTCCTGCTTCCTGCGCAATTCTTCGAGAAGTCGCTGCATCCGTTCTTCGAACTCACCTCTGTATTTGGTCCCGGCCAGGAGCGACGATACGTCGAGCGAATAGAGCCGTTTGCCGCGGATGGTGGCGGGAACTTCGTCCGCTGCCATCCGCAGGGCCAGCCCTTCGACGATGGCGCTCTTGCCCACGCCGGCTTCGCCGATCAGGATCGGGTTGTTCTTCTTGCGGCGCGAGAGGATCTGCACGATGCGTTCCATCTCCCGCTCGCGTCCTACGACGGGATCGATGCGGCCTCTGCGAGCTTCGTACGTAAGGTCGGTGCCGAATTTGTCCAACAAGGCAGGCTCCGCAGGAGGAGTGTCCCGGACAGATTCATGCAGGCCGATGAACCGTAGTTCGGAAGCCGGCCGAAAATCGGTATCCGGAGGCGTCGTTTGATCGGCCTCCAGGGTCATCTTTTGCAGTTCGGTCGCTATCGCCTGTGCATCGAAATGGTACATGGCCAGCACCTGCGAAGTGATCGTGTGCGGGTCGCTCACGATGTGCAGCAGTGCGTGTGCCGTCGAAACATGGTGCATCGGGGCGAACAATCGTTGTAATTCTCTGGTGTATGAAGGGAAAAATTCTTCGGGATTCTGCCTCGATGAATCGGGTGCCGATACCGACCGAATCTCGCTTTCGATGCGAAGGCATATTTGGTGAATCTCCCAATCCTTGAGGCGGGAGGTGAGTATCTGATGCGCTAAGGACCCTTCTTCCCGCAGAATCTCAAGGGTGAGAAAATCCTTGAGTGAGTGGGTAATAGCGCGTTTCGAGGTTTCGAATGCCGTACGGGCGATGATGGCCTCGAGCGTTTTTGAGATTTTAGCTTGCATCTTGGATTCCTTTTTTAGTTTTCCGTGTTCGGAAAAGCGAACGCGGTCGCTCTCTCCTCGCTTGTCGAAAATGTACGTTTTGTCCTGTTGAAATTACAGACTTATAACGACGGAATCCCAGGTAATATTATGTTAAATAAAAATATTGCAGATTGAACGATTTCGCCCCTTTATCAAGCGCCGGGACGAGGCCATTCGCCGATTTCCATGTCGCGGATGTCGGTGCCGTCGATGGTGAAGCGCAGGGCGCTGCGCACCTTGTGGAAACCGTAGCAGCCGGCAGCGCCGGGGTTGAGGTGAAGCAGGTCGTAAACGGGGTCGTAGATGACCTTGAGAATGTGGGAGTGCCCCGCGATGAAGATTTTCGGGCGCAGCGATTGGATCCGCGCTACGGCCTGCGGGGTGTAGTGGCGGGGATAGCCGCCGATGTGGGTCATCAGGACGCTCACCCCTTCGCACTCGAAGGAGAGAAATTCGCGGTAGGTGCGTCGCATGATACCTCCGTCGATATTGCCATAGACGGCCCGCAGGGGTTTGAACGCCGCGATCTGGTCGGCGACCTCCGGAGAGCCGATGTCCCCGGCGTGCCAGATTTCGTCCACGTCCTTGAGGAATGTTTTGAGCGTTTGGTCGAACGTGCCGTGGGTGTCGGATATGAGTCCTATGCGTTTCATGCTATTTTGTTGTTCTCTGTATTCTTCGGTAAACTGCCGGCGAAGTTTGTGTTTCATTCGGATTCCTGCCTGCCGAATTTACGCCGCCCGCCCAGCAGGTAGAGCGTGCCGACGACGGCGGCAGCAAAGGCTGCCGTACTGTCCGCAAGAAGAGCGCAGCCCGTCACGGCCATTTCCGCAACGCCCGCGACGGCCCGCAGCAGGAAGAGGGTGGCAATGGTGTAAATACCTGTTTCGAGCAGCGGCAGCCGGCGGATGATCCCGGCGCCCGAAAGTCCGTAGAGGCCGAATACGGCGAAGATGAACGCAATGGCGACGGTCAGCAGATAAGGAATGGCGGCCCCGTAGCGGAGGGCCAGCGTTTCCATGATTCCGTCGATGCGATAGATCGACAGTACGGGATAGAGCCAAGGTAGGCAGGCGAGGTGTCCCGCCGCGACCAGGAAATTCAATATAGCGCCTGTTTTCAACATGTCGGCAGTCTTTATGTTTCCGGGGATAGATTCCGTCCCGGTTTCGGGATTTATGATTCAGGGATTGCCCGCTGTGCTCTTTTGCCGTTTGTCGGTATATTTTGGTCGCTTGTGTCGCTGCCGTTCGCCGGGGTGAAATACGGGATGTCGTCCGATCGTATTTTCGGGGCTGTCCGGCAGTCGGCTTCAGGTATGCCGGAGGGCGTTGTGTCTCGGGTCGTTGTTTATATTTT
>OKXI01000717.1_pt1 | contig 10838 bp, 7 predicted proteins | sample 1607161 | NCBI WGS metagenome assembly OKXI01 (sample SAMN04414078, study PRJEB24778) | human gut metagenome | material: faecal | host: Homo sapiens
ATACAGAGGATTTTATATCGAATTGCCCCGCCCTACTCAGGAAGAATGGGGAGATTGCGAAGCGTCGATTGCAGACGGAGAATATGAGAGCACGGAAGAATACCTCCGGGATTGGGAATTGTCAAATCCCAGAGAAACGGTATGGTATCATGTCAGCTCCGCCAGGTACAGAGAAAATCGCACCATACAATTCACGGATAGGAAACACTCGTATTTTACTATTGCGAATTATTCTCGATATATAAACCGAGTAGGTAACAATTTTCCCAATGAATGGCAAAGGGATTTCTTGGCAAAGTTGACCTTATATTTTCATAAGCTAATCGATACTATCATACAAGATCCGGAGGAGTTCAATGATTATGTAGCGAATCATCTTCCTTACCAGCAGCGAGACGGGAAAATTGCGAGAAAGGAGTTCAACAGAATAGAACCGAGATTTAAAATTGAGGTCGAAGACGAGACGACGGCAATAAAAGCACTGGAGGATTCCGTCTGCAAGAATTTCGGGCGGCCGTTAGATACAATGACGATACGTTCGTATTGCAAATATTATCGGATCGCTCATGAAGCCTATGGCCGGTATTTTGAAAGGTTTGATACTACACGAAAGATACGTACCCTCCCGAATGGAGTGCCATTGGAATTACAGGATGTCGCATATTACAACATGGTTAAATTCTGTGATTTGCAGGATAAATACGCTCTCGACAGTGAGACGGATTTCAACAAATTCGCCTCGGACCATTATGGGGAACTGGGATTGTTGCGGTTGAATATACTCGCATCGGATTTTGACAGCCCCGGATGGAGAATCATTGTTTCCAACAGCTACTCGGCGTATGTGGATGTTGCGGTAGAAGTCGCCACTGCACTATACAAGTCTGGCGCTCCTTTGGAAATACACGACGCTGCCAAACTTTTACGAATACTCAAGGAGAAGGATCATGTGAAATTGATTCCGTACACATTTCACGACTACATGGGCCATCATGAAGAAGGAACCGTTTATCAACTTCCATGGGAATACGAATGTATGGATAGCGAGGAGAATGTTTTATCATTGAAACAATACCATGACATTATCTCTCTGGCAGAATGGGATGAAATAGAAAAAGTAAACATTGACAAAAACGGGATATAATCCCATAATTATTAGCAACATATTTGGCAGACAATGATACTCTGCCCAATATGTTATAATTAACTATATAATTAAAAACAAAAGGAATTAATTAAAAAGAAGCGTGTAAAAGAATGAAACTTGACTCAAATTTTATAGCATTCTGCAAGCAGAGCATCGCATTGGAACAACGAATGGCGAAACAGGCGGGAAAACGGTTGAATGAAGCGATGCGCAACAATATCCAAGATATTAATGTATTGGATCGGATTGCAGACCAGCTACTTGACACTATGTCAGGGCTATCAGGTGTGGGAGAACGAACTTATATGAAATATATCAAATACTTGGGAACGTTTAACCCTCAAGCTGCAAAAGAAACAAAAGATGCCTATGAAGATATCATGGGATATAAGATACATGTAGCATACGCAGCGGCACGATTGGCCAAAGAATTGCACAAAGGACAGGTAGATCAAGCAGGTAAAGATTACTTTGAAGAACATTTATCGACTGTCGGACGAAACGGTTTCGACTGGAAAGAAAAAACCGTGGGATTTCTGTTTAATGTAGCTGAAGATACAGGTCATACCGTAAAAGAGATCATTAGAAAACTGAAAGCGATACTGGATGACTGGGAGAAGAACAAGGAAAAACATGACTGGATTTATGAATTTGAAGATATCGTAGGATCCTTTCCGAACGAAAAATACCACAAATTAACAAAGCAAGAATGGGACGAGATTGAAGAAGCTCTCGATCTAATGGACTTCCGCACAACTACCAATCGTGAAACATATATCGAGCGTTTCCGCGGACATCGTTTGGCCATCAAAGTCAAATTGAATGACCTTCAGTACAATATGGATATTACCCGCATTCTACACCATACAGACAAAGACTTAGCGAGGATGGAAAGACATAAGAAAGAATATTATCTGTTATTAAAGATGCTGGCAGATTGAAGTTTTAAGACAATCAAAATTTAACTCAACTTAGTGGCATGAACCTACAAGAACAAAAGATGTAAGGTTTAACCGAGATGATGGAAATCATATATCTATCATGCCACATATGGTAAATCAAAGAAAAATGAGAAAAGATTACTTCTAAACGACTCAGAAGACTTGTAAAAACGCAAGTTTGACATATTATGTACATCTATTTTGGAAGTAACTAAGCTTTTGAATGGTAAGCTGTAATAGTTAAAATTGGTTAATAAAGATGGCCTTTACATTCATTGTTTTGCTTACTGCAATCAATCTCGAAAAGGGCACTTGCAAAAGAATGAAAATCAAATATTCGGTTTCTTCATGCAAGTCGGTAACACACAATGCCAATATGCTTGAACGGCGTGTTCGCCATTCAAGCAGACACGACATTAATTGACAAAATTTTCAAAGAACTACTTTTATTTACCGCAGAACCACTTAGACTTGGCTAATTTTTAACGAACTATTGAATATATTTTCAATACATTTTTGCGGAATTTTCTCTTGCTCTAAACGTAGGTTGTGAGACTTGATATGATTATACAGTGTGGCTTCCGCAGGGGTAAGATGGAGAGGCTTTGATACATTGCTTGGTGTGCCTTTGTCGCCTTCAAAATATGTGTCAAAGGTAGTGCGATCCATCAGAAGGCTTTGTGTCTGGGGAAAATAACTGCGGAACTGCGAAAGAATTTCGAAGCCCTGTGCATCAATGTCGCCCCAATAATATAGTGAAGCGTGCCGCATGAACGGAACAGACTTGAGGATGCCAATGGTGAATCCATGCCCCCAAATCAGCAGACTTCCTGCCAACTTGGGAAAAGTCAGGAAGTTGATTTTATTCTCCACCACAAACACCTTTTGCACAGGCAACGACAACGCACAGAACTGACTCTGAGGCATCGTAAGATCGTCTACACCAGAAAAGTATTCATTCGCAATCGATGCTTCCAGCACACGAATCCGCACCCATGACTCATCGTATCGCAATCCAAAGCGCTTCTCGAACACCTTCTCATCCGAACAAACATGCTCTACAATGACAATATCCAGCAACTCACGAAGCACTCCCTTGTTACGTTCAATAAACTTGGTATGCACCTCAATGGGCAATTCACGAATGTACAACCTAGGACAAGGGTTTGCCACAAAATAGCGCAAAACTTTCAGCAAATCAGACCAAAAGGAAGCATTTTCCACCACCTTCAGCGGATAGCGTTCCACCCATGAACGAAGCTGCGGAAACTCATCAAGCAACATTGCCACATCCTTACGAAACTGTGATACTTCACCACACTTCTGCAAGAAGCGCTCAATGTCCGATGCACTCTCGAATAACACGCGCTCAGGCAGATCCTGTTCGCCCAATGCTTTCGTTTTCACTGTTTTCCACTCAATCGTGTAACCAAAGCCCTTCACCTCTTTCGATTGCGAACGGATGTCCGTCAGTTCACGTTGATACTCGTCCATCGATGCGCTAGCCTTCTTGTCGCAAGGGATCACAATTGGCTCAAACTCAGAGCCAGCTACCACCGAACGCAAATAATCTACATACTTGCGTTCAGTCTTCTTACGTATTTCTACTGCCGTTATCATACTTCCATACTCCTTTCACGTTCTGCCTTAAACTCACTGATAGGCATATTATAGAGCACAGAACAGTTGCCCTTGCGCTCCACATAATGCACATACGAAATATCGTTCTCCACGATGTGAATATTGTCGCTCGGAGTCACCACGAGCAACTGCAGATGGAGTTGTTTGCAGAGCGAAATCAGATAGCGTGCCTTGTCCTCGTCCTGTGCGCGAAAAGCTTCATCTATTGCAATGAAGCGGAACGAAGAATCTAATCCACTCTTGGTTAATCCGAACTGGTAAGCGATAGCCGATCCCAGAATCGTGTATGTTAATTGTGCTTTCTCGCCACCAGACAGCTGCCCCATCGCCTCATAGGTGTTACGCTTCTGCCCATCGTCTTGGTAAAACTCCTCCGACTTATATGTGTACCATCCACGCACATCCATCACCGACTTTCGCCATGATTCGACCTGTAAGCGAGACATCAGCGGTTCAATATGCTGTTCGAAATGAATCTTGCTTCCATCGATTGTTGAATTCATCTCATGAATATTAGGTATTGCACTGCTCAGCAGGTTTTGAAACTCCTTCACATCCACATTCAATCGTTTGGTTGCTACCAACTGGATATAAGTCTTTGGAGCATCTTTGAAATCAATGCCTATAAGATACGAATTCAATTGGTCGATGGTCTTGGTGATAGACTGACACCAGTTTTGGAAGAATACATTGAATGCACTGACTTTGTTGATGATATTCTCCTGCAAATACTTGTTGAAGCGCGATTCAAACCCTGGTAAATCTTCGTCAAGCAATCGTTGGTAATAGGCCTGATATTCGCCCATAAACTCCACGGCTTCGGGCAAACGGCTCACATCCGAACGCCAATCGTGATACTTCATGGTAATTTCCTCTGCGGGATTCTTGAAGCGATAAATCAGGTTCTTCAAATCGCTATTCTTGCGACTCTTCGTTTCACGCTGTTTCTGCAAAGCTAAATCGATCTCATGTTGTAACGTGTCACGCTTTCCGTTCAAATCCTCCAATGCCACATTCAGTAAATCTGTGTGTTGCGACTCAAAAGTATCCGTATCAACTACGCCTATTTGAGCCAAAGCTGAATTACTTTCGTTTCTCCTTTCTTTGAGCTTATTCTCACGATTCTCCGATAATGTTTTCTTTTTGATAGCTTCATTGTTCTCATCATCAAGTAAACCGATTTCTTTTCTCACCCCCGCCAATTGCTCCTGTAAAATCTTCACCCGATTATTGGCTTCCTCCAGTTGTCGTTTCTGTTCTTGCTTTTGCTGAATGACTAGTACACACGACTGCCAGTCGATATCATCAAATTTATCGTATTTACTAAACAGCGTCAAATAGGTTTCCCGCTTCTTCTGAGCATTCTTTATGTCTTCCTCTAGCTTACGGACTTTAGCTGCTGTCATCTTTTCTTCCTGCTGCAACTGACGCACCTCTGCCTGTAACACGGCAATTTTCTCCTTGTTATCCCAGCCAAGCACATAGTGTTCCTTGCCTCGTATCTCTGGTCGGTCGTCTTTCTCATGCTTACCACCTCTCGCCTTTATCAGCCCCTCTTTTGTTACTGCTTTCTCTTGCAGATGGTTGAAGTCCGCAAGCGAATCAACACAACTATAGTTGAACTCAGCAAATAACCTGTCCTCAAGCCAATCCAAATACAAACACATTGGCTTGTATTCAAGCTTACGGAGCAACGAATCCGCTTTCAATGTCCTATCCTCAAACTCACGAATAGTCTCTGCGCCCTGGTATCGCTGATACACGATACGACCTCGCAGATTATGACCATTCACATACTCATTTACCTGCTTGTAATACTTCTCCGGCACTACCAACCGCAATGCAAAATTGTGAAGAATACGCTCAATGGAATATTCCCAATCACGCTCATCATCCTTCACACATATCAGTTCACCAATGAATGGAATCTCTTCGGTAGTTGCACCAACAGCTTCCAGTATCTCATCACGAATCTCAGCCACACGACCGGATATATTGTTCTTATGCTGCTGCAGATAGCGTATGGTGGCCATTCGTTCTTCTATGTTGCTACTGATTTCATCCTGACGGTTTTGTGCCTGACGCTTCTCTTCCATAAGTTGCCTGTCAATCGTCACTTGCAGAGCATCTTTCTCGCGTTTGGCGGTCGCACGATTAATTTCGAATACCTCTACATCAGGACTTTGTTCCATCTTCACCAGCTTTGCCAACTTATCGTATTCTTCGGCTTTGGCCTTGCGGTTATCACGTATCCTCACTCTCTGATTGATTTCCTTTTCAATTTCATGTATCTGCTGACCCACCTCGTCCTTCTCAATAGCCACCGTCAAGCGCATTTGCTCTTGTTCCAGCTCACCCTTCTGCACCTTCAACTCCTTCAACCTATCTTCCAGTTTCCTCAAGTCGCTCTTGCAGCACACCAACTCCTTGTCGCACAAATCCACCGTTCGCGCAGCAAACCAATAGGCTGCCACACTCTTCTCCTGCTCCATTTCAACTATGCGTATGTCTATCTCCTTCAGTTCCTCTGTCAATGCATTGATAGGTTCCAGTTGGGCAATCTGCTCCTTCACCTTATCGATATTAGTCTTAGCCTCCATCAGATTTTGGAAGTTGTCCTTCAGTTCCTGATACTTCTCCTCAGCCGGCAGTTCCTCGAGCATATTCGTACGAATAAAACTGTCCAGATCGTCCAACACTTTCACACCCACTATCTGATTGAAGAGTGTAAGCGCCTTGTCCGAACGCATACCGAAGAGGGTTATCATCTTTTCGCCATATGCCACCGGACCATCAAAAAACTCTATCGTGCGTTTTGTTTCATTCGTATTGTATTTTTTCGTCAGTCGCTTGCGCCAATCGCCATGCAAGTCAAACTCTGAAAAGTCACGCTCTATAGTCAACGACTCTCGGGCTACACCAAACAGTACCTTTAGTTCCTCGCCAGTGTAGTAGCGCACCTGAAACAGCGTCACCACGCGCTTGTCCACATTGCAGAACGATGCAAGCAATACCGAACGAGCCCCTTTGTCGCGCAATCTCAGCGTGGTTGTGCTCGCTGCACCCTCCTGCTGCTGATTGCCATAGTTGCCAAAGAAGTACGATTCCTCTGTACGGTTGCCCTTCTTCTCCACACCCGATGATTGATTGTAAAATCGTTGGCGCTTCAGTGGCACCATCAGCGTGAGCAGAGCATCTATCAGCGTACTCTTGCCCGAGGCGTTTGCTCCGGTCAATAGCGAGTTGTTACCATGCAAATTCATATGGTACACTTTTTTGTCAAAGGTTCCCCAATTCCACACTTCCAAATAGTCAAGCTTAAAGCCTGCCACTTCCGAACTGGTATTAAATAGGTTCATCTGCTGCATTATAGTCATTAAGTTTGTTTTTAAATTCTAATATATCGTCCAGTGTCACCTTATCCTTGATGATGCGATGTATCTTATAGCGCTTCTCACCCTCAATATGCTTTGCTTCCACCAGGAAACCAAAGCCTGCTATGCTGTCTATATAGCGGTCAAGATCTTTCTCAAACTTGGCACGATTGAATGTGGCGGGAAGAAACAATTCTGCCTCTTCCTTTATTTCAGTAGCAGTTACATACTTGTCCGAAGCCTGCGACTCTGTTGGATTGCTGTCGAAGTCTTCGAGTATCTGCCTCAACACGATGAGTATCACCGAAACCTCAAAACCATACGACCTTCTCGACACCATGTTCAATGTTTTGTCTTCGTCCAATTTCATTTGCTTGACAAAGGCAAAACCTTCATCCTTTTTCACGATGAGTTCCAGTCCCATCACACTGATATAGTCCTGAATCTCGCTTTGGTAGTCGAGTAAATCATTCCAAACTACATCGTCTTTCTCTACGATGCCTTTCAACAGTTTCACTACAGCCCTGCTGTATGGTTGTATATTTGCTGCGTTCATCTTGTTATTATAATTTCGGGAATTGATATGGTTTTATTTTCTGTAAAAATAATATGTTGCTGGCGTTCTTCGCTTACCACCGTCTTATATTCCTTCAGCACGCCAATGTATCCAAACACTTCCGACAGACCTTTCTCCACGCCTTCGTTCCGCTCTATCACCTCTGCCAGGGTCGTCTGCTGTCTGTCGTTCAACACCTCGTTGATGCGGTCTCTCAGCACCTTTCGGTCGATGTGATACGGATTGTAGAGTTTACCAATACTCTCCAAATCAGCCAGACTCAGTCCGGCTATGTCAGGCTTATCCTTATACACAGTTTCTTTTACAGGTGTGAGGGTAAGAGGGCGCTCCAGCGGCAGATTGATGTCAATGGTTTCGTATTCAAGCGAAGCATCTGGCTTTTCTTTCCGTCTGCTGGCTTCGATGAGTAGTTTCTTTATATCGTTGATTACTTGCTTTGTCGCCTCAGCATTCATATGTCCGTTCTGGCGAATGATTCGACTCAGTTTCTCGCTCATGCGGTCGTTGGTTTTCGCAACCTTCTCACCAGCGTCAAACAGATGCTTTTTCATTTCCTTGAGAAACATGTCATGTGCATCAATGCCTCTATTTTCCAGCGTTTTGTAGAGTGCACCAGTCAACTCGTCCCATTCTTTCTGCAGATCGGCCGAGAGCAGAAACTCCCAAAATGCATAGAAACTTTTGCCTTGTTGCGATTGTTTTAGTTCGCCATATGCATCAAAGATGTAGTTCAACAAAGCTTTCTTCTCTGCATTTTCTGTCTGACGTTCGTATATCTCTTTGATAATCCCCTTAAAGTTGTCATCCACCTCTTTGAAATCGCTCAGCAGTTCCTTCGCCAGTTTGTTCAAACTGTTGTATCGTGGTTCTATCTGGTAGTCCTCGTAAACCTCGACCTCTTCGCCCATCTCCAGCCGCTGAATCTGATGCTCTATCTCCATTTTTTTGGTTCGAAGCAATTCTAGTCGCTTCTCACGGTCCTCGTTCGAGTATTCCACCAATTCCTTCAGTTGGGAAAACAGTGTCTTGAACTTTGATTCAGTACCGATGTAATCTTCTTTTTTCAAGCTCACCACCCAATCTATCAATTTGCTTGTGTGTGACGAAATCTCGTATATCACCTCTCCCTCTTCGTTCTGATAATTGGTCAAGAATCCCTTGTCTGTCCAGTCTTTGATGAGCCGTTTCGCTTTCTGTTCGTTAGACTCTACTAGTCTCGTCATTTCAGAATCATCCTCCACCAACGTATTTTCCTGCTCATCCAGTCGGTTCTCCAGTAGCATGTGCAAGCGTTCCTGCATTATAGCCGCCTGTCCTTCAAACGCTTCAATGACAAAAGACAAGAAGAAATCCACACTTCTTGATTTGATGAGTCGTACGCTTGGTGACTCTCGTAATATTTGTGTTATTTCTTCTACTTGCATAAATGTTATTCGAAATTATTTTGTTTAAAATCCATCAGTGTCTTAAATATTACATTCAAACACTTTTAAGGTGTTATTTATCTTTACACACAAAACACCACCATTGAATCATTGAAGTTCTATAATTCATTTTCCCCAATCCTTGCGATCAGTTCAGCATTCAGTTTCTCATCTCGTCCCAACAATTGCCGTACAAGCTGATAAATCGTAGTGCAAGGATTTTGATTTGCATAACGTGAATCTGCATATTCTAAATGCTTCGCTTCCGCATACCGCAAGGCGGACTCCATTGAGCCGTAAGTAGTCATTATCTTATAATTGTTAGGATCTTTCTTGGCGTATCTGTACTTTTTCTTCGATTTATATTTCGGAGAAGCATTTACAGCTGTTGAAATCTTCTCTTCATAATCCTTTCGAGACACTCCTGTTATTACATTCTGAAAATGATATAGATACCACAATTCGAATGCTTCATTACTCCAGGCTACCTCAATGCTATTTTTTTGTCCCATCGCAATGGCTTCGTTGAAATCCTTTGCAGGAAATTCATCCCTATCGAAAACAGCCCAAACACGGTCATAGTTATTCTTATTTTTAAGATCAATGGCCTTCTCCACAACATCTTTTGTTCCACGCCCAAGCCCTTTAACCTCGATGTCATATACAATTACCCCCTGTTGCTTTTCGGCAAAAGCTTCAAAGTAATTAGGTTCAGTCTTTGTCCCTTCGCACACAATTAACACAGAGCAACGTATGACTTTCTGTTCTCTCTTTTGCGATTGCCTCCTAAATTTTGAAGAAGCATTATCTATCTTTATTCTCTTTGCTGCCATAGCCTTACATTATTAATCATTCAATATATAAGGAATGGCACCATAACGACCGGCGATATAGTTTTTCTCATAATTTGCATCATTACGAGGTTTGGTCCCGTCTGGGAGTACGATATCAATCAGACTATACAAATCCGTCTGCTCTTTAGAATCTTTCTCCGTGAACCATATCTGGTCTCGTCTTAAAATTTTCTGAGAAAGTAAGTGCGTATCGTGGGTAGTGAATATCAATTGGGCATTCTTTGGATTTGTTTCCGGATTATTGAATAATTCAATAATATACTGAGAAATCAGAGGGTGCATTTTTGCATCCAGCTCATCGATGACAAGCACGCTCCCAGAATAAAGCGTTTCGAATATCGGTCCCGAAAGATCAAATAACTTATTTGTACCGGAAGATTCCCTATCTTCAAACGAGAAGTTAATTGTACCTACTATATTACCTTTATCTGAATATACGTTATGTATAGAATCCAACTCAATACTCTTCTTGCCTTGCGTTTCTCTTTGGAAGAGTGCTCGTAATTCCATAGGCAAGTCCTGAGGAATATTGGGTTCTTCCTCATGAGTAAGAATGTTGTTAAATCCAAGTCTCAATTTCTGGAAGAAGTTGAGAGCATCAACACTCAAAGATTCTTTTTTGTGAAAAAATAATTTTGAATATGCTCTATATTGTTGATTATTCAATCCAGAAATCACATTAAAGTCCGATTGAAACCAAGAAATAACCTGACGAGATATTTCACCGCCTAACTGTTGGCATAATGACAGGAACAAACGGTTGTCATTGGTCTTTTCTTCATATCCGACTCCTTCCGGGAAATTATTCTCATCTACACAAATCCCATCTTCGTTTCTTACGAACATCATCTGCTCTTTAGAACGAGGTGTTGTTTTCCGG
>OKXI01000721.1_pt1 | contig 10811 bp, 9 predicted proteins | sample 1607161 | NCBI WGS metagenome assembly OKXI01 (sample SAMN04414078, study PRJEB24778) | human gut metagenome | material: faecal | host: Homo sapiens
GCGCCGGCCAATACTGCAATCCCCAAAAGCGCTTTTCTCATATTCTCTCCCCGCCTGTCGCAACAGCTCTAATATTTTCCCTCCGCGGCAAACTTCTCCTGCCACGCCTTCATCACCGCGACCGCCTCTTCACGGCACTCCGGTATTGCCGTGCCGTAAACGCCGTCTTTAAGCATCTGGTAAAGCTCATCGTCTCTGAAGCCGATTGCTGCCGCGTCTTCTCTGGTCGCGGCAAAATAAATTCTGCCGATATTCGCCCATTTCGCCGTCATCAGACACATCGGGCACGGCTCGCAGCTCGTATAAAGCACGCAGCCCGATAAGTCCCAAGTTCCCAAAGCCTTGCACGCCGCCCGGATGGTATAAACCTCGCCGTGCGCCGACGGATCGTTATCCGCCAAAACATGGTTGCACCCGCCGGCAACCTTTTTGCCGTCTTTATAGATAACCGCGCCGAACGGCCCGCCCATCGGTTCTTCTCCGGCCGCAGCATTTTGCAGCGCCGTCGCCGATAACGCGATTGCCTCTTTCATCGCCGCCACGTCCGCCGCACCGTAATCACGCCTCTTTCCGTCAGCAGCCTCCGCGGCAGCGTCATGTTCCGTATAAGCTTCCATTATTGCTATTCCTTAAAAAACTTGTTGCTCTTCGGAAACCCGAACGGCACCAGCCGCCCGACCTGCGCCCGGTGTCCGAGCCACGTCAGCAGTTCCTTTTCATTTGCCACGCCGCCGGAACGGTTATAGCAAAAGCCTTCTTCTTCCTTAAATATCTGCATATCGCTCAGCTTCCCGCCAGCCTGGTATTTTTGCAGCCCGACCCCGCGGCCGCGCGCCATCGTCGGGATTTCCTCCAGCTTAAAAATGAGCAGCTTGCGGTTTTCACCGACCACAGCGACCATGTCGCCGGTAATTTTTTTGCAAAACGCCGCGACTTCGCCGTCTGCCAGATTCATAATCTTACGCCCGTTGCGCGTCTGCGCCAGAATATGGCTCTCATCAATCACAAAACCATGTCCGCAATCGGAAGAAACGACGTATTTTGCTCCTTTTTCAAACGCAAACATCGCACACACGTTATCATTGACGCCCAAGTCCGCCATCAGCCGCACCGGCTGCCCGAACCCGCGCCCCGACGGAATCTCGTTGGCATTGATGTTAAAGAACTTGCCCGACGTATCGAACAAAATAATCTTGTCGGTCGTATAGGCGTGAATGGCAAACTGCAGCGCATCGTCTTCCTTAAACTTGAACTCGTCGGTCAGCGGCACATAGCCTTTCATGCTCCGAATCCACCCCTTCTGCGACAAAATAACCGTAATCGGCTCCTTCTCGACCATCGCCTCAATCGGCACGTCCACGTCTTCCGGCATATCTGCAAACTGGCTGCGCCGGCGTCCGAGCGGCGTCTTTTTGCCGAACTTTTCTTTCATCTGGTCGATTTCCTCGGCCAGCCGCGCAAAACGCAGTTCCTCGCTGCCCAGCAGCTGTTCCAGCCCGTTCTTTTCTTCCGTCAGTTCGTCAAATTCACCGCGGATTTCCTCTTCCTCCAGCTTGCGCAGATTGCGCAGTTTCATATTGAGGATGGCCTCCGCCTGATTGTCCGTCAGACCGAACTTCGCCATCAGTGCTGCCTTGGCGTCTTCTTCTTCGCGGATAATGCGGATAACCTCGTCCAAATTCAGATACGCCACCAGATATCCGGACAGGATTTCCAGCCTTGCCATAATCTTGTCCAATCGGTACTGTGACTTGCGAATAAGCACCTTATGCCGGTGGTTCAGATATTCTTTCAAAACCTCTTTCAGGCTCATAACCCGCGGCACGCAGTCAGACGACAGCACGTTCATATTCATCGCAAACCGGATTTCCAGTTCCGTCTGCTTAAACAGGTGCTCCATCAAAAGGTTCGCGTCAACCGAACGGTTCTTCGGCTCCAGCACAATCCGCACGTCATGCGCCGATTCATCGCGCACGTCCGCCAGCAGCGGCAGTTTTTTGTCTTCCAGCAGCTGCGCGATTTTTTCAATCAGCTTGGATTTGATAACCTGATACGGAATTTCCGTTACCACAATCTGATACTGTCCCTTGCCGAGGTCTTCCTTTTCCCACTTGGCACGGATGCGGAAATACCCTTTACCAAACGTATAAGCGTCGATAATTGCTTTCTGGTCGGCGATAATCAGCCCGCCGGTCGGAAAATCCGGCCCTTTGACAAACTTAACCAAATCGGCAATTTCGCATTCGGGATTTTTAATCAGATACAGCAGCGCGTCCGCAACCTCGCCCAGATTGTGCGGCGGAATGTTCGTCGCCATGCCGACCGCAATCCCCGCCGAACCGTTGCACAAAAGGTTCGGTACCGCCGCCGGCATGACCACCGGCTCCTGTTCCTCGCCGTCGTAGGTGTCCATAAAGTCAACCGCGTTTTCGTTCAACCCTTCCATCAGGGCGATTGCAAACTCGGTCAGCCGCGCCTCGGTATATCGCATCGCCGCCGCGCCGTCCCCGTCGATGTTGCCGAAGTTGCCCTGCCCGTCCACCAGCGGATAACGCACCGAAAAGTCCTGTGCCAGACGCACCATCGCGCCGTACACCGCGCTGTCGCCGTGCGGATGGTATTTACCGATAACGTCGCCGACCACGCGCGCACACTTCTTAAAACCGGACTTTGGGTCCAGTTTCAGCTGCCGCATCGCATACAGCAGGCGGCGGTGCACCGGCTTCAGCCCGTCGCGCACGTCCGGCAGCGACCGCGCCACAATCGTTGACATCGCATAAGAAAGATAGCGTTTGCTTAATTCTTCTTTTAATTTGACGTCATGCACTCTTTCTTCAACAATCTCTTCTTCTTCCATCGTTACCTCAAATCATTCGCACGCAGTCCGTTCCGACAGCCTCGCTCTCCCGCATATTGCAGCAGACAGCCGCCCGTTCCGACACAGCCTCCCTCTGCAACACATCGCAACAAATTACCATTCGTTCCGACACAGTCTCACTCCGCCGCATATTGCAGCAGGCTTTCATCCGCCCCGGCGCGCTTTTCTCCCGTGTCGTCAAAATAACGCCGCAGAGTCTCGCGCCCCAAAGGCACGGGCAGGTTATGAAACTTAAAAAAGTGTTCTTTTAAGAAAAACCCGGTCATTTTTAGCACATTAAAAATCTCCGCATAAGTCGCATCATAGCGGTTATCCACAACAAAATGCGGATATAAGAACAGCCGGTCGTGATACGGCGCCCCGACCTCACGGCATACAGCCTTGCCTGTTTTCGGCGAAACGTATGTCAGCCCCTCGGTCTGCCCCGTTACCGCACAGCAGTCCAAAGACAAACCGAGCCCCAGATATTCCAGTGCATAAAACTCAAAATAAGCGTAATATGTCAGCATTTCCCTAATGTCCGCCGCCGCAAAAAAACGCCCCGCCACATCATACAGCAGCGGTACATCCTCATTTTCATTCAGCAACACGGTAAACATCGGCAACAGCGACGTCATCAGCTCCAGCCGCCGTATGTCGCTCATCATCAGCACCGCGTTCGGCTCCAGAAGTTCCAGCCGGAACAGCCGCCGCATATTCTCCTCCAGCCGCGCCGACGCCTCAAAAAACAGCTTGTTCCCCGGCTGAAACAGCCCGCGGTTTTTCTTCCCCGCCCCTTCGGACACAAACCCGGCAATTTTGCCCTTGCTTTTGGTCAAAAGCGTAACAATCAGCGCTTTCTCGCCGTATTTCTTTGCACTTAAAACGTATCCTTCATCTTTGATAATCATAATATGGTTACAATACCTCATAACAAAATTAAGTCAAGACAAAGAAACTCCGATATACAACATCCAAACGACGGCAGCAGCTCCTCAAATTTCACCAACACCCCGACCTCTTTATCCGGACAGGCTTAATCAGCACCGCCATCCCCCTATACGCCAAATGTCCGCAGCCATTGCAACCGCGGGCGTTCCGGCCTTATCCTCTAAAAAATATCCGGCCGTTTGCACTCTTTATCAAACTGTTGCAGAATTTTCGGCACATCGGCATCGCCGTCTTCGTCATAATCCTTTTTGTAAAACACCCTGTACACGGCATAACCGAGCGAAAGCACCAGCCCGCCTGTCCAAACATAGCTGCTGAGATTATAAATGTTAATCAACGCCAGTCTGCCCAATTCGCCCGTTATCACAGTACCTGCGACAGACAAAGCAAAAGAAAACAACGTAACCGCATACGGGAGCCATCCGATTGCCGTCAGAAAAAACGCCAGTCTGGGCAGGCGTTTCGCAAACTTCGCCAACAGCCCGAGTTTCTTTGTCCAGACAAGCTTGACCAGCGCCGCTGCGCATACTACCAGCCAAAGAAGACCGGACGCCTCCGCAACAAAAGAGGAAAAATAAGCCAACGTTATTGAACCAGCCGCATAAATGCCCCCTAACAGCAAAATATTTTTAAAATGTGATTTCATCAGCTCATCTCCTTGGCTTATTTTCCAGTCAGTTATTTCTGTTTCTTACAATCATCATATATAATTTTAGCCCTTGCTGCCACACCACCGGCCTGATACGCTTTATTATAACTATCCAACCCTCTGATAACAGAACCGACATATGGAATATTCTCTGTTACCGGATTAAAAATAACTTTATCAAGCTTTCGATTTCCCGTCGATATCGGATTATCAATCTTAGTCTCCTTATAAACGCCATAAACTTTTTTAGAAAGTCCTAAACCATAACAATCACTATTTTTCTTAGGCATATAAAACTCCTTATATTAAAGATTTGCCCCAACACATTAAAAAATATCTTAATGCATTCCCTATATAAGAAGCATATAGCCAAATATCAATAGCAATATATTAAAAGCCATACATTTTTCTTAAAAAATATCCAGCCGTTTGCGCACTTCGTCAAACTGTTTCAGGACTTCCAGTACGCCCTTCATATCCTTGAGCGCAATCGTGTTCGGTCCGTCGGAGAGCGCTTTGTCCGGATTTTCGTGCGTTTCCGTAAACACCGCCGCCACGCCGACCGCAACCGCCGCCCGTGCCAGCACCGGCGCAAACTCGCGCTGTCCGCCGGAACTGCCGCCCATGCCGCCCGGCTGCTGCACCGAATGCGTCGCATCAAAAATAATCGGGCAGCCCGTATCCGCCGCCATCCGCGGCAGCCCGCGCATATCCGTAACCAGCGTATTATAGCCGAAGCTCGTGCCGCGCTCGGTCAGGCAGACATTATGGTTTCCCGATTCGTCGCACTTGACCACCAGATTTTTCGCTTCCCACGGCGCCAGAAACTGCCCTTTCTTGATATTGACAACCTTGCCCGTTTTCGCCGCAGCTACGACCAAATCCGTCTGCCGGCACAAAAACGCCGGTATCTGCAGCATATCAACATGCTCCGCAACAATTGCGCACTGCTCTTTTTCGTGTACGTCGGTAACAATCGGCAGATTATTGTAAAGCTTTTTAATCTCGTCAAAAGTACGCATTCCCTCTTCCAGCCCGACGCCGCGCGCGCCGTGAATGGAAGTGCGGTTCGCCTTGTCAAACGACGCCTTGAAAATATACGGGATATTAAGTTCTTTCGTTATTTCGACCATTGCCCCCGCAATGTCAATCGCATGTTGCCTGCTCTCAATCTGGCACGGCCCGCACAAAAGCCCGAACGGCAGGTTGTTTGCCAGTTTCACGCCGTTGACGTCAATAATTCTCTGTTCCATTGCAATACCTTTCCCAAAAGTTCAATATGGCAAAATGGTATGCCCTTTTCCCGATTTCGTCAAACAAAAAATCCCGCACCTTGCATTTTTGCACACAAAAAAATCCCGCGCCTCACATCTTTTGCGCAAAAAAATCCCCCGCTGCTCTAAAGCAATGGGGGAATAAGGCTTGCTGCCTTTCATTTCATGGCATCGCTGCCGCGCTTTTGCATTTTCTCAAGCACATTGCCCGCATATCCGCCGGAATTTTTCCGCAATGCAGGCAAACGCTGTATGCCCATCAGGCACTCTGCTTGCGCATCCGGTCCAGACGATGCAGTTGATGGTCATAAATAGCCGCATAACCGACACACTTCTTAGCCATCTGTTCGTCAAGCGAAACGCCGTTTGCCGCAGCTTCCGCCTCTGCACGTTGTTTAACGACAGCCAAAACCTCCGGTTTAAGCGCAATGTTGTAATTAACCGCATACGCAAACAATATGCGGATATTCAACTTTTCGTCCAGCAAATGCTTCTGCAGCGCCAATACGTCGTCCGACGTTCCGCGCACCAGATACTTTTTGTCCTTGTACCGTCTGTGCCAGCCGCCGCGGCTCATTGAGAGCGCAAACGTAAACAGCGTCGGGTTGTTGTCAAGCAGATATTCCAGACACGACAGATAAAACTGCGACGTCTTTTCCATATACCAACGGAGGAATTTGCGTGCGTCAACCAGCGTTACATTGTTCAACACCTGCACAAACTGCATTTCTTTCTCTGCACTCAAAGTGCTTACTTCGGCCTCGCGGATAAGCGATAATGCCACAACTTCTGATTTACTCATAATAAAAAAAATTATAAAAAACCTAAAAATAAAGAATGTTCGGATAGTATAAAGCGATTCTCCGCTTTTGTAAAGCCCGAAAACCGCTTTTTCTATATATAATAGCACAACAGATTGTAATTATGGCGTTTTTATTGCAATTTTGCCTTTTACCGAACCGTAACACAACATCCGGGCTGAACCGCCCGCGCCCCTGTCACACCGAACACCCAGCCGCCCTCTATGCCGCGCCGGCCGCCTGACTACGCCGCCGCATCTCTCGCTGCGTCCCACACCGGACGTTTCTTTGCACCGCGCTGTCAGCCTTATACCGGTTCGCCTCTCTAAACCGCGCCGTGTGTTTCTTTCGCAAACTTGACGTAATCGCGGTAATATTCCTCAAGGCTCTGCTGCACCATATAATTGACGGTTCCTTTCGGAAAGCGCCCGCGTTTATCGGCCTTGCCCGCCGGAATCCCGGTCAGCAGCTCAATACCGTCATCGACGTCGTCAATCGCATAAATCGAAAACTGCCCGTTCTCAACCGCTTCCAGCACATCTTCGCGCAGCATCAGGTTGACGACATTGGTGCGCGGGATAATCACGCCCTGTTTGCCGGTCAGCCCGTTGTATTTGCAGACCTCGAAAAAGCCCTCAATTTTCTCGTTAACGCCGCCAATGGGCTGAATCTCGCCAAACTGGTTGATGGAGCCGGTAACCGCCAGCGACTGCTTAATCGGCAGGTTGGCAATCGCCGACAGCATACAGTAATATTCGGTGGAAGAAGCCGAGTCGCCGTCCACGCCGCCGTACGACTGCTCAAACACAATGGATGCCGACAGCGACAACGGCGACCGTTTCGCAAACCGGTTGGCAATCAGCGCCTGCAAAATCAGCACGCCCTTGGAGTGTATCGGTCCGCTCATCGCCACTTCGCGCTCAATGTTGATAAACTCGCCGCGCCCGAGCCGTACCTGCGTCGTAATCCGCGTCGGCTTGCCGAACGAATTGCGCGTAAAGTTATAGACGACCAAACCGTTAATCTGCCCGACCCGTTCGCCCTTGACGTCCAAAAGGATTGTCCCCTTGTCAATCTGCTCCAGCATCGCGCGGTTGACGCGGTCGGAACGGTAAATCTGCGACTTTATCGCCTGATCGACGTGGTTCTTGCCGATTTGGCTCGCCTTGGACTTGCGTGCCCAGTAATCCGCCTCTTTCAGCAAATCGCCGATGGACGAAACGTGCGCCGTCAGTTTTTCGGAATCGTCAGCCAGCCGCGACGAATATTCTATGACCCGTGCCACCGCCTGTTTGTTCAGCGACCTCAGGTTTTTCTTTTTCGTCAGCGAACCGATGAGCTTGGCGTATTCTACTTCATTCTCGTCCGTGCGGTCGATAATCATGCCGAAGTCGGCCTCAACCTTAAAGTAGTCGCTGAAATCGGGATCGCGCTCGCTCAACAGGTCATACAGCTCCGCATCGCCGGTCATAACCACCTTGACGTCCAGCGGTATCGGCTGCGGATCAAGCGAAATCGTCGAAAAGCTCGTATCTTCGCTCGGCGCCTCAATCTTAATTTCCTTGGAAGCCAGCGCCCGTTTCAGCGAATCCCACGAATACGGCTGCAACAGCAGTTTCCTCGCGTCAATAAGCAGAAAGCCGCCGTTGGCACGGTGCAAAGCTCCGCCCTTAATCAGGGTAAAGTCGGTAATCAGCGCGCCGAACTGCTGAATACGCTCAACCTTGCCGACCAAGTTCCCCTGCGTCGGATGATCCAGAAGCACAATCGGCGCCCCGCTGTCCGGCACGTTCTTAACCACGACATTGACCTTAAACTTGCTGTATTTGTCCTCTTCCTGCTGGTTTTTCAGCTGGCTCAGCAGCCCTGCCATCGGCTCTTCTTCGGTCTGCGGCTTGCTGTCCTGGTCATAGTTCGGCACAAAGCTCGGAATATTCTCCAGAATATAGTTTTGCACCGCTTTCAGATACTCGGCGACTTTCTTGTTGCCGCGGTATTTCTGCTTTATGTCGTTAATCGGCTTCTTAATCGCATCCTTAACCAGCTTTTCCTGTAACTTTTTGATTTCCTCGGTCTGCTTCTCTTCCCAGCCCGGCGCATCGTCCTGATGCTGGGCTATTTCCTCCTGCATGGCGTTCAGATCCGCCATAATCTCGTTTTTCTCGTCGTCGGAAAGGGTATCAAACACGTCCGGGCTGATAATTTCGCCGTTTTTCATCGGCGCCACGACCACCCCCATCGGCATATGCAGCAGCGAAACTTTCTTCCCTTTGGCTTTTTTCTGCAAAACCTTGACGTAATCGTTGCGCTTTTCCTGATATTTCTCGCGGATAACGCTCAGCTGCTCTTCATAAAGCTCGTTCTTCACCGCCTCCGGCAAATCATGCTCCATCGCATACGCAAACTCTTCCATATCTTTGGCAAAACCCGCCGCCGCTCCGGCCGGAAAATTGACCGCTATCGGCTTATGCGGCTCGTCAAAGTTATAGACGTAAGCCCAGTCGTCCGGCGTCGGGCGCTGTTTGCCCTCTTTTTCCAAAATGCGCTTGACCAGGCTGGTCTTCCCGGTACCCTCCGGCCCCAGGCAGAACAGGTTGTAGCCGCGGGATTTGATGTTTATCCCCAGTTCCACCGCACAGATGGCGCGGTCCTGCCCCAGCGCCGACAGCCGTTCTTCCAGATCCGCCGTCGTGGTAAAATCAAATTTCGCCGCGTCGCATTTGCGATAAAGTTGCTCGGAAGTTAATTTCGTAATAGCCATTTTAAAAAATATCCTCTAATACTACATATATGTTAAAAGCCCCGCATACCGGGCTGCCGTCCCGGGATGTCTGCCCGGTATTTCCGATTCTGCAGCCCCCGCCCCGGCGGTTAGCGGTTATCCGCTGCGGCGTTTCCCCGGTTTTGCGGGCTTTCGTTTCGGCATTTCCCGCTGTGCGGCAACCCTTCAGCCGCAGCCGGAAGCCCGTTCTTTCATGCCCGGCATTATAGGGTTAAAAAACTAATATAGAGTAAAGATTTTGCAAGATTTAACGCTGACTGACATATTTTTTATACCGCTGCTGCTTGGAGGGCTTGCCATCCTTTGTTTTGCCGCGCGCATCCGCCTGCTCCACCGCTGCCGGGTTGCCGCCGACGCGAGCCTGCACCCGCTGCGGCAAAAAGACCTGCCCCTGTTCTATTCGTCATATTACTTAAAGCAAAGCTGCGTCCGCCGTTTCTTCCGCCTGCCGCAAACCTTGGAAGCCGGTCTTGCCGCCCTTGCCGCCGAAACTCCCGCCGCCGCGCTGCCCGAAGTGCAAAAGGCCCTTCGCGCCGCGCCGCACAACTGGCGGCTGCAGATGCTATGCGCCGAATTATGCCGTATTTTAAACCGCCGCGCCGAATTTCAGCATATCGTCGAACAAATCCTCCTGCCATCCCCCGCCTCCGTACTCTTTCGCGTGCCCCTTTCCGCTCCCGCGTTCCTCCGTTTTCCGCTGCCCATCCCCTCTGCGCTCAAGGCGGACTTCCTGCTGCTCACCGCGCTCGGCGAACTCTACCAGACTGATATGTACAGTGCATCTGCCCACTGTTCGCAGGCGCTTCGGCTGTATCAGAAAAACGGTTTCGCCTGGGAAGAAGCCGAATGCTATATGGCGCTGGCACAGATATACCGCATCAGCGGCGTATTTGACGTTGCCTTTACCATGTTGCGCGAAGCAAAAAAAATCTGGCAGGAGCTCGGCATCCCCGCCAAACAGGCTGAAACCGAAGCCTACTTCGGCCTGGCGGAAATAGGCCGTGAAAACTACGCCGCCGCCAAAGAATACCTCGCCGCCGCCGCCCGGATATGCGCGGAGCACAGCCTCATCCAGACCGGAGCCGACGTCAAAAACTGGCAGGGGCTTACAGCTTATCTGCGGCATGAAGACGACCGCGCCGCCGAAGTTTTTTCCGCTGTCGCCTGCTCCAAAGCAACACTTTCCGCCACCGTTTCTACCCCCTCTCACCCAAAACCCAATACCGATACAACCACCACGCCCCCAACCTCCGACACAAACTTCCCACACCCAGCCTCCGACATAACCATTTCCGACATCGCCGCCGCGGCTGCCCCCGACACAGCTGCCCCGGCCTCAGCCACCGCTGCCTCCGACACAACCGCCCCTGCCACAGCCACTGCGCAGGCTCTCTCAAAGCCCCACGCCGTATCCGCGGAGGCCCGCGCTTTTGCCATCGAAATGCTGGCGCGCATCAGCCTCCGCCGCAAGCAATATTCCGAAGCCCTGTGCCGCGCC
>OKXI01000739.1_pt1 | contig 10673 bp, 10 predicted proteins | sample 1607161 | NCBI WGS metagenome assembly OKXI01 (sample SAMN04414078, study PRJEB24778) | human gut metagenome | material: faecal | host: Homo sapiens
TATGGTGGCGGTCGATGTCTTCGTGTTTCACTATTATGTACGGCATCTCGGCAAACCCCATCTTCTCCATATACTCGTGGGCGAGTTGCGTGTACTGCATCTCGCTCAGACGGTCGTCGGGATGGGGATTTAGGGAGATGTGCATCATAGTTTTCTCGGCTCTGGTATGCTGGGGCATCCACCGTTTGAAATCCTCAAAAGCCCGGTGTATGTCTATGTTGCCGGAACCGTCATTATAGATTTTGTTGGTGTCGAGGACACGACCCTTTTCCTTGTTTATCTTTTCGCCGTTGTACGAAAGTGCGCCGTAAAGAGAACTTCCTAAAGAGATTTTTGCAACCATCTGGCATCTAACTCTTTGGCGAGTGCGACAATCTCGCGGTTGACTTTTACTATCTCTATGGCGGTCTGCTCTAACTTGTAAAGCAATGACAATGCCTTTTTCTCGGTGAAATGCTGTTTGAGCATATCGACAAACTTGTCATAGTCAATCACGAATGTACGGTATAGAGCGTTGAGCGATGAAAGCCTGTCTATGAAGATGCGGGTGTTGTCGTCTATATAATGCACCTTGAATGGCTTGGAGAATATCCGCATTTTGACAAAAGCCGACAAGGATTCTATTCCGGACTGCTCGTGCATGGTCTGGAGGGAGGCGTGTTCCGATGCCGAGAAATTGACGGAGCATCGGAAAGCCGTGGCGTCTATCTTGGGATGACGCCCGGTTTTCTTAAAATTCTGTTTCATAAAAACGGGGATTAAGTGGTTGGGGGAAAATCACGGTGTATTACTGCACCGAAGGTTCTTTTGGCGATTACGACTTTGGAGTAATCGCAGGCTCCATGCACATGGCAAGGGTTTTCTGCTGCAAATCTTATTTCATGCAGCGGAAAACATACCTTAACTTCTTTTACGGCGTGTATTTGTCTAATATTCAGCAAGATGTAAATTTGAGTATGTACTAAGATTGTACTAATTAGTTGGATAAATCGAAAGACGTGACTTCGATTTTGGTATTTTTAAGGGGTGTTAGCTATTTTTAGTTTGATTTATTTTCGGTAAAATTTTCGGATTTCTTAGGTTGGTACACCCACTGATTCAAAGAATTTTAGTAATTTTGCAGTTGGAGTGAGGCAACTCAGTCCGCGACATTTTGAAATATAAGAAGCGTTATGCTTATCTTGCAACTTGAAAACCTGAGAAACTTTCTATTGAGCAAGGATAGCATAGTGGTTCTCACGCGTATAGCGTGGGCTACTATTGTTATATCTGCTCACAGGCTTTCTCAGGGCCTTCAAGTTGGGACGTGGCATAGTTGGCTCACGTTTTCTTTGAATACCAACTGCCAATGAGCCTATGGCATAAAAATTAAATTGAATGAGAAAAAAGGTAAAACTCAGCACTTGGAGCACAATTATGACCTTGATAGGTCTTATTGTTCTTTTAGCGGCATTTTGTTTCGCTAAAGATTCATTGGCAAAATACATAGTAGTTGGCGCACTTGTCGTCCTTTGTTTTACAGCTCTTTGTTATATGCCATTATCTATTTCCGTCAAGAATGGCGTATTAAACATCAATCGACCTCTGAAAATAAAGTCAATTCCATTGAGTCTGATTACATCTGTAGAATTGTATTCTCCGACAATGGCATCAATACGCATTTGCGGAAGCGGTGGTTGGTTTGGATATTACGGATGGTTCAAAGAACCCTCAATCGGAAAATATTTTGCATACTATGGCAAAGCCTCCGATTGTTTTCTTGTCACATTGAAAGATGGTAAAAAGTACGTTCTCGGATGTGAGGCTCCTAACGAAATTGTAGAATATATTAATAAACACATCAAATAATAATTCACGTTCCAATGAGAAAAATATTCTCCATAATTTCGATGCTATGCTGTTTCTGTATGTTTGCAGAAACCAAAGCTCCCGATATCTTTCAAGTAGATATTTCATCTGCTAAACAGTACCTGAATATGGCCAACCAAGCTGCTAATGGCACTATGCCAACAGAATCAGATTGGAATAATCTATTTGCTTCACCTGCCTATAAAGCATTATTCACTAAAGTAGATTGGAACAAGGATGAGTTTGAAAACAACGTGAAGAATGCTTTCAACATTGTTTATGACCCGTCTAAAACTACGTTCTGTGATAGTATTGCAAGACAGTTGGATAACGTTGACTTATCAACGTTAGAATCAGAATTGCCGTTTTTTGTTTCGACTGCACTCAGTGTGAAGAATAACCTTCAAATTTATTCCTCAATTCTTGAATCATTCGATACAGACAAGGTCGTTACTGAGGCTAACAAATTGGCATTAAGCTTAGTCCCAAACAATGGAGCTGGTCTTGAACCAGAATCTTGTCCGATATACTTTATTGTATGGGATTTAGAATGTCGAGCACTCGGAGACGCTTTATTCCTTGATGTCAATACATTCTTTCATGATGGACTTCAAGCAGCAACAGAGTCGTTGGCCCATGAAATGCACCATTTCTATCTTATGCCAGTGTTCAACACTGTGTATAAAGATGATGTGATGGATGGTGCGGTTTTGTTTCTCGTAAACAATATGAGAGAGGGAGTGGCGGATATTCTCAATAAGAAACAAATGCCTCTTACATCTCTTGCTCCTTACGGAAAGCGGATGCTTGAAATTTACAATGCGGATTATGAAAACTCGCCAGAAGTCTTAGCGGAAATTGATAAAATTACGTGTGATTATCTCGATGGCAAACTTGATATGGAGCAATATTTTCAAAAATCATTTGGTTGTGTTCATTTTGAAGGGCATACAACAGGAGATTATATGGTGTTCCTTATACGAGATCAACTTGGTGTAGAGGCAGTCGTAGAGAGTGTTGGTGACCTTGACAAATTCATTGACAACTACAATATAGCTGCCGAAAAAGCAGGAAAATATAAATTTTCAGACCGTTTCACTGAACACATTCATAAAGTATCTACTTCCGCGAAAAGATAATTATGGTAAGCAATCGAGTAAAACGTAATATTTCGGGCGCACTCCTTGTTGTGGGTATATTGTGTGTCATAGCTCGTGGTTGGAATTTAGCTACTAATTCGACCTCAGGATACGCTTGGTTTGAAACCGGAGGTATGGCTCTACTTACATATTTGTGCTTCGACAACTTCTGTATATATTATCGTAGAGTAAAAAAGGGCATCAAATTTGGCTCAAACTGAAAAACCTGTATTCAGCCCGACGAGAAAAAGTTTTTCGCCGGGCTGAATCGTGTTCATCAGATTGGACTAATGATGCAAGCCTTTTCCTTGTCTGGGTTGTGGTTGACGAAATCCCATCTTTTCAAGGAGTTTCCGAGCCATATCTTTGAACCACTGAAAAACACTTACTCCGTCAATCTTGAGTTCAAATACGTGCTTGTTATCGGCACTCCTCTCAAGTTTTGCCCAGGAGCCTTCCGTGCGGAAACTCTGCTGATGTTCGTGGGAGTATAGTTGACCTTTGAAGCCAACTTTCTCAAAGCTGAGGATTCTATGAACGTAACTGTCAGGGAAGCCGATGGAGGTGCAATATCTGCCCCAGAACAAAAGTTCTGAGACATCGGGGAAATATCGCTCGATGTCGGCCTTGTACTTTACTAAGTCTGCATCCTGCACTGTCTGCACTTTCCGCATTTCCAGACGTGCGATGTCGTCAGCAAGTTTCGCGTTGGACTGCTCCAGCTCATCATGCTGCTCAACAAGTTCAGTCACTTTTGGAACAAGGGAATTGTTGGCGGTGACAAGCATGTTGTTCTCTTCCACAAGCGTCTCATTCTCTTTACTGAGTCTGTCATTGGCTCTCTTGTAGATTTCATTCTTACCGATAAGGAGATTTGTCTCTTGCTGAATTTTATCCTTGCTGGCCTCCAACGATTTTTTCTCCCGACTGACTTTTTTCTTTTCAATGGTAAGTTCCGCAACCTCGCTTTCAAGTTCTTTCTTGTTCCGTTGGAGATTGCGGTAGTACTCCTGCTGATCTACATGACGAGCCATTGAGCCTCGTTCGCCACGTTCCAATCCGTACTTCTTCACCGCCAGCGCATACTCGTCCTGACAGAGCGTGAGATTTTCGGGAGTGGCAATTTCATTGGCACACAGTCTTGCCGTCCCTTTCGGTTTGGTGCGGTATCGCTTCTTGACCTTTGCCTCCCGGGCGGCACGTTCTCTCTCGGTGGTGACTATGGGTACAATGACGATGTGCAGATGGGGCGTTGTCTCATCCATGTGGAGAACCGCTCCCACAACATTCTCCCGGCCGAATTTGTCTTGTGCCCACCTGACACTGTCGTTCAGCCACCCCTCGAACTTACCCTCCTTGATAAGTTCTTCCATCTTGTCATGGTCGGAAGACATTACAGCCGTCAGACACCGGACTTGATTCTTGCCAACCTTACGAGCAAGGCCTGCATGGGCGATTCGGTATTCCACGGCTTCGGCTATCGTCTTGCAGCCGGGTGGCAGTTTGACGATGTCGTATCGGTTGAGGTGACTGAGTTCAGCCCGCGCATTGTCGGGATGATGCCTGCGCTCGATGTGAAGACCGAGCGAGTTGATTCCGCCTTTCGGCTTCCTCATGTTGAACACTGCGTAGTGTTTCATAGGAGGGAGATGTTAAGGCGTGAAACAATCGCAGTGTCTAAATACGGCTTCCGATTAAGCCGTATCGGGGTTCTCCAAGGGGTGTCACCCTTGGGCATACGGAGGACATTTTTAGCGTGGTCACAGACCATGCGGCTCGAAAAATTCCATAGTATGCTAATGAATTTACAGTAGGGGTAAATTCCGTGCCGCCGCAGCACGGATGGAACTGCATCTCCATAGAGGTGGTACAGTGGTGCACCGGTGGCAGTCTGAGCCACGGGCGCAGGGTCTTTTATCGAGTATCTCATACGGTTTTGTGTGGGTATAGTACCCCCTGTCATTTTTGACGTTTTGACGCAATGGGGTGGCTTTGCCATTCTCATTGAAAATGACAAAACGACCATAATGACAAGGGGTAAGGTTTATAATTTGGAATAGATTCCGTGGGAGACGTGACGGAAAAGGATACCGCAGTTGCGGCTCAGGAACCTCTGGAAAGTGCGGGACAACATTCCGTTTTTCTCGGCGATAGCGATGCCCTCGGCAGTCGTGAACCTTTCGGGCAAATCGGAAATGACCGCGACCTCCTGCTCTTTCATTGAGTCCTCTGCCACGACACGTTGTACAGCGGCGGCAGTGACACGGAAGTATTCCGTCAGACTTATCGCACGCTCGACAATGCCGATGTCGATTGCTTTCTTCTCATCGCCACACGCCCAATCTGAGAGTGCCAGCAAAAGACAAAAGCGGACGGCATAGATTTCCAACTTGCTCGCTATTGATGTCAGTGTGTCGTTGCCCTCGCGGTTGCACCGCTCGGCCACATTATTCTGCCATGAGAAAAGACGGTCAAGAGCCTCGGAAGAAAATGGCATCATCTCCGGCTGAATCTCGCTATGCTCCCCAATGGTTGGTGCAATCTCAATCAGTCTGCCGAGAATAGATTTCCATTCGGCTGCGATGTCGAATGCCGGGGTCTTGCGGTCGCGGTTCCATTTCACCTTTCTCTGGTCGGATGGCATCACATAGAGTATGCGCTCCATGAATCCGTTGGCGTTGCGGTTGTTTCCGGCAAGCTCCACCAATATCTTTGGCTGGATCGTGCCGATTACGCAAAGGAACGGATTCCTTATGAACACGCCGCTCTGACTGCTTTTGCGGTCGGACATGGCTACCTTGTGGTTGAACACCGACATCCAGAACTCCGATTCCGAGCCGTTGTTGTAGCGGTTGAAGTTCTTGAACCACCCGGCAAGCTCATCGGAAACGAGGCACAGGCCGCGGGGATTCTCCGAGAGAATGCGGTGGACGGCTTCGGGTGTCACGTCCTGCATAGTGAACCGCTTCCTTATCGGTTCTGCTGGATTCTGCTCATAGCCGTTGGCTGTTCTTTCTTTCGGTGGAAGTTCCATTGCCGCATTGTATCGTTTGAGTGCTTCGGCATGGAGTGCCTCCTGCTCCGCATCATGGTCAAGCAACGGCTGCATGGCGAAACTCAGAGGGTGGCTCTTGTTTGAGCCGGGCGAGCCTACAAGGGCAACGAAAAGAATAACGTATTCTTTCCACCCTGTCATGTGCTCCACCGCGTGGGTGTTTCCGACTGCCGAAGCCATTGCCGTGAGCATAGACCCTGCGAGATAATCAGCAGGAAAACCAAGAGTGGCATGAGCCTCATTTATGATGCCTTGTAATCTTGAATGCAAGACATCAAGGGGAAACTTGTTGGTTATCCGTTGATTAACCGAGGCTGCCGTATAGCCGTCTTGATTGCAGGTGGTTAGACCATTGGCTGATTGGTCAGCACCTTTGATTGCAACCGTATCAATGTGAGTAGTCATATCAGCGGTTTCAGTCGCTTCAGTGACCGTAGTCGCTTTGCTCTTCTTGGTGGCAGTGGATGTTTTCTTCCTGCTGATACCGGAAGTCTTGGCTGGGGTCTTGGATGCTGTCTTTTCCTCTTTCATCGGCGACCTCCTTTCTTCGTTGTATCAGCCGGAGATAGATAGCCCACGGCGTTGCCGCTGACAAGCTTGCTCTCCGCCCAGACAAGCAACTCATCTTTCTTGAAGTGGAGTTTATTGCCGAACTTGTAGAACGGGATGCCGCTTTCGGGGTCGCTCGTCATCTTGTAGAGCTGACCTTTTTTCATCGGATAGCCGTTCTCTTTGAGAAAAGCCAACGCACCCTCCGAGTCGAGGGAATTGGAGTCATTCTTTTTCTCGCCCTTTGCTGCCTCCGCTATTGCGGAGAGCAGACCGTTGCGGTCGAGATACTCGTCAACCGCACCCTTCACGATGAGGGCGAGAGCCTCCATGAAGGGCATTGTCATCAGTTCTTGAAGATTCATAACTGCACGTGGATAAGTGGTGTTTGGGGAATGAAAAATTTTACTATCGTTCATCGTTTAAGGTGGATGAAATGATATGAAGTATCTTCTTCATACGCGTCTTGGGGGTGTTGTCAGTCAATGGTTAACTGCGTCACTCAGCCCGACGACTACACCCGGAGGGAAAAGGGCTGAATGACGATTGCAAAGATAATAAGTGACTTTCGTCATGCTGACACGCAAAATGTGGCAGAATATAGAAATATTATTTATTTTCGCCCGAACTGCCCCAACCGGAAGGGCAATAAAAAAGCGGGGCCTTGCCACACTGCGCTTGATTGCGCTCCTTTGGCGAGGTCTCGTAAACGTATATTTCCAGATGTCCACCCTTTGCGTGGGTGATGTGGCAGGGGTGCAACGGATGCCACCGCTCCTTAGACGGTGATTCGGTCCTGCTGCGGTGTGATACTATTTTGGCTAAGCCACCGCGCACCAATCCCTATGCGTGTTCTTGCGGAACACACGGAAGGCGCATTTTGCCGAGGTCAGTGAATGATGTGGCTTCTGCCACCTAACCGAATTTTCTAACACCAACGAAAAGAAAAAGGTTCAGTGCGGTATGGTAAAATGGTTATTTTTTATTTCCCAAGCCCTTTTTTCTTGTCGGATTCTTTTTTTCAGCGGCAAAGATAATATGCTCATGTCGGGATTTCCAAATTTTTTCGGTGCTGTTCCGTGGTTTTCCGTTTTAGTTCCGAGGTTTTCCGTTCTTTTTCCGTACTTTTCAGAACATTCATTGATTCATGTATTAGCAAAAGCCACCGGGATCCCTCCCGATGGCCACCACTAAATCCACGTCAAGAATGAAACAAAAACATTATGACGTTGAATTATATCGCAAATATAGTCTTTTATTCTCAGTTACACAAGGATAAACATTCCTCCGAGAAAAAAGGTTGTCCGTTATTCTGCCCCGGTATCAAAGGTTATTTTCCCGAGGCTGTTGATTGCCTTCTGCTTGCGCGAGTCTATCACATGGAGATATTTCTCCGTCATTTTGATGTTTGCGTGTCCGAGCAACGACGATACTGTCTTGATGTCTGCTCCGGCATTGAGAAGATTGACCGCAAAACTATGTCGGGCGCAGTGCCACGTTATCTTCTTGTTGATTCCGGCCTCCTTGACCCAACGGAGCAGATGTTTTCTCGCTGTTCCCTTATGGGGTAAGTCAAATATCTTTTGGGAGTAATCATCATTCTCCGGCTCACCGATAAGTTTAAGGAGTTCATCATTGAGTGGCGTTACCACGGCGGCATGTGCGCTCCTGCCAGCTGCTTTTTTCTGATTGAACCTCATCACCATCGCCTCATAATCAATGTTTGTGAATGTCAGTTCAGCGACATCACAGAATCTCATACCGGTGTAACAGCAGAAGATAAATGCCCTCTGCACCTCACGATGTTCGCCCTTATATCTGAAAGTGGCGAGTTTCTTTATCTCTCTTGGTGAAAGAATCTCCTTCAGCATAACATTGGTGTCATAGATTATGCGTATCCCCCGGCATGGATTCTTCTTTATCAAATCCTCATCAACTGCGTCAGCTATAACTTTCTTGAACCAATGGTAATTCTTTCTCGGCCCCTCTCCGGTACATTTCTTTCGCAGATAGTTTGTGAACCCAAGAACCATATCGGGTGTAATTGCGTCCATAGGAAGAACCTCCTTGTACTTGGCGAATCGTGGAGTTTCTTCAAGGTATTCGATGAACCGGATATAAGCATACTTATAAGATTTCTGCACAGGTATCGTGAAAGCCTCGTTATCCCGATGATTGCGGAAATACCTGAGGAAGTTGCACTCCTTTTCCTTTTTCAGTCGGTATCCTTTTCTGTCTTCAAGCATCTCCTGCTCTTTCTCAAAACGAATCTTCTCTGCGAGTTGCAGAGTGTTCTTGTTTTGCTGGCGTTCCTGAGCATTTCTTGGAGCCGCCCAGATATAGAGGTTCAAAGCCTCTGTCTTACGGTTGTGCCTTATCTTGTATTTCGGTTTTCCTTTCATTGCGCCCTCGGTATAGAGGACATGGTTTCCGTCATCATCATATACTGGCGATTCCGTTCTCCCGAGATAATACTCCAAGAACAGGCTGTATCGTCCATCGGTCATCTTCTTTTGGAAGAGCCTTGGATTCTGTTTTAATTTATTTGGTTGTCTGCCCATAATCAATTAATTTTGTGTTGTGGCGCAAAGATAACTCCATGTTGGAAAACTCGAAAATCGCCCTCAACAGATATTAACAATCAGCCGAGGGAAAAGATGTACTAAAGTCGTACTAATTGAGAAAATTGATAGAAATAAAGGAAAACGAATAGAAAACCAAGTTAATCTAATGCGCTGATAATCACTCAAATCAATTCGATTGGGTTATATCCGTTTTACCTATGATAAAACATACCTTGCTATGTTCATGTGAACATCTCTATGTTATTGAGAAAATGACAGCGGGAACAATCCAGCTGTGACGGATGAAAAAATGTAATCAGGGAGGTAATTCACGGCAGACCGGACCGGTCCTGACGGTCGCGGCATATTATTTCGGCACTGTCTGACATCTTTGTCGTGCGCCGGGGCTGATTCCTGCGGTTCGCTGTCACCGCATTTATAACAAAGTATCAGTGCGCCCCGGTTTACCGCCGAATGAAAAGTAACGCAAAGTAGCGCAATCGTTACGCAAAGTAACGCAAAATCAGATGGTTGTAAATCTTTTTGTGATTTGTCCTCGTTTAACTTGCACAGAGGCTCGAATGACAGAGACGATGCAGGAACGATAATCGGAACACTGATTCTTTCCTCAATACAATCATTGATTTCTTCATTCTCTGTCATGAGTTTTCTGCTACAGGCATTGCAACCTTATCCGTCATGCCCTCACCTGCACGCAGGTGTGTATGAGTGATAAAGTGAGTTTGTTGTCCCATGTGTGAAAGTGTGAAATAATGATTGAATGACAACACACTCCTGCACGCAAGGCGTAACGGGAATGAAACGGTTGCAACCCACAATACAGACGCCATGCACCGCTGACCATATTATAACAAGACCGGTCCTGTGAGTCAGCGAATGTGCCTTCTGCCCGGACACGACTATCAAGCCGGGGGAAATTCCTTTCGGAAATGGCATGATAATCTACCCGAATCATTAACATTAAAACGCGAAAATTATGAGCGAACCAGTTTTCGTTGCCTTTGCCACGCAGAAAGGTGGCGCGGGCAAGTCAACCCTCACAGCTCTTACGGCGAGTTACCTCTATTATCTGGAGGGCGTCGATGTGATTGTCATTGATTGCGACGACAGGCAGCACTCCCAGAAAGACTACCGAGAGAACGACCTCAATGTCACCGGAGAGAATCCATACCTTAAAAGGGTAATGCAGAACTTCTACCGCAATTTGGGCAAGAAGGCATACGAGATAATTCTCTCCAATCCGGCAGAGGCCGCGAAAGTCGCCGTTGAGAGGCTCGACGAGGGTGCAAATCCCCAAGTGGTGTTTTTCGACATCACAGGTACGGTGAACGATATAGAAATCGTGAAACTCCTGTCAGTGATGGACTATCTTTTCGTGCCGATAACAACCGACACCGCCGACATGAAAAGCTCGATCCGCTTCGCCAGCCATGTGGTGAACAATATGATCACCACAGGCAAAACGAAAATCAAGGAGGTGAACCTTGTCTGGAACCG
>OKXI01000746.1_pt1 | contig 10640 bp, 3 predicted proteins | sample 1607161 | NCBI WGS metagenome assembly OKXI01 (sample SAMN04414078, study PRJEB24778) | human gut metagenome | material: faecal | host: Homo sapiens
CCTCTCCGGCATTTTCGCTGTGTTTTAATAAATTTTGTACTTCAATATTGTCCTGATATCATCCAGTATGCTGCCCTTTACGTTATAGATAACATATCTTTGCTCCATGCCCCCTTTCTTATAACCTATAACCTTTGTATCATTAAAACTGCTGTCAGTGCAGTAAAGTGGTACCGAAAATTCATGTCTATGCATAAGTGACAACCGGCTGTCTATTGTTGTTTTTATAAGTGTAGGAAGCCTGTCATACTGCGGATTGTAATAGTTCATGAGTGAACCGAAATCAATCTCAACCTCATCGACATATCCGAATGTATATATCCTCACCATCCCCCATTGCCCCGCTTTGAACTGCGTGCCCCCGGTTACGGCTTCTATGTATGCTTCCACACGGAAGTTATCTCTTTCATATACATATTCGTCTGCATTTCCTACATCCCTGTACCCTATATCCTCCGCGCGTATAGCAGCTCCTGTCTGCAGGGTTCCGAAATCATACCGGGTTATCGGGATGGTCGCTTCATTGCCAAGCTTGTCCGTGGCTGTTATCTGAAGCTGTACCTTTTCGATGTTCTCTGCACCGGGAAGGCTGTCATACAGGTTAAAGCGGCAGATATAGGTTCCTGAACCGTCATCAGGTGTGAAAGCATGGTCAACACTGTTTGACGGACCGGCTGCATCGCTTATACGGAGAGTATATTCGGCTATTCCGGCTATGTCATCGTGCGGATCATGTATGGTCATCACTGCATAAGGTGAATCCGTTATGGAATCGTTGTAAAGACCGAGGGTGAGGTTGTTTTCCGTATAGTCTGCCGTTCCCTGCGGGGCGGTGTTGTCAAATACATATATGCCGTACACATGGCAGCTGTTGACTGTTGCGAGTGCGGAAGGGCTTACGGAGAGGCTGCCGCTGTTATCCATCACCCGGCGCACCCACAGGTAATAATAGCCATCCATTCCTGAGCCAAGGTCAGGAAGTGAAGTGGTAAAGCCTGAAGGTGAGGAGGCGCTGCTGTAGCTTTCCCATTCCGAAGGCAGGGCTGAGGCAGAAGTGGAAAAGCCGTATTCATAGGAATTATCCGTCCTCAGTCCTGAGCCGTGCTCCGTCACGGTTATGGTTATGTCGATGCTCCTTACAGCATCATTGTCCGCATCAGGATTTACGGTATGTGCCGGGGTAACATCTATCACGGGCGCGGAGGTGTCACGCCATGATGGATACAGGTCAATTACAGCTCCGCCCGCTGTTGAGAGGTTCCATTTCCTGGTTTCACCGCCGCCTGTATAGTCGGAGAGAAGACTGTTTTTGTACCAGCCGCTTATGGCATATTCCGTGGTGTCCTGTCCGCCAGCGGTGTAGACAATGGAGTATGTGTCCGGTGCGGCAGGAAGAAGGCTTTCTGTATCGTAGGTAAACACTGCACTGTAGTACTCATTTTCCTTCCATGTCCATCCCGAAGCAGTTAATACACTGTCGGAAGGCTTTACAAGTGTTCCGAGTGCCTCATCCGGCACGCTGCTGTGGAGTCTCACCTCGTATTTGGCAGGTGTCCATTTTGCGGCAGCGGTTTTATCCGACGTATAATGCCAGATTTCATTGTCACCTATCTTTACGGATGTCCCATCTGCATTCTCTATATACCACCCTTCAAATGTCCAGCCGGTAAGCTTCGGCTCAGGCAGCCTGCCTATACCTGCATCAAACGTAACTGTCCGTGACGCTTCGTCTGAATCCCTGAGAGTTCCGGTTGCATTGCCGGGTCTGTTATAATTGAATGTAAGTGTATAACTGCACGGTTTCCACTGTGCATGCAGTGTAACCCGACCATTCGGTATGATGGTAAGGTTTTTGACAGCCGCACGGTCCGGATAGTTTCTTCCATTACCAGCTGTGCCGTCCGCACTCTCATTCCATCCGTCAAAATAATAGCCTGTTCTTGAAAAGCCGTTTGACGGAAGAGTTTCACTCTTATCGTATGTAAATGCAACATCGGACATGCTTCCTGTTGCCCTTGTGCTGCCGCTGTCATCGTCATTCTTTTCAAAATGAACTGTGTAGCTGTTCGCGCTCCAGTGTGCAAACAGGGCAAGATTTCCAAGCCCTTTCCATACTGCATTGTCCGGGATGACCTCTCCTTTTGAATCTATCTTCACAATAAAAAGCTTCTTTGCCGTGTTTCCCATGTTGTCGGTCACGGTGAGGCAGTAGAAGGCAGGACCCTCGGAGCCGAAATAGTACTGTCTTCCTGATGTTATGTCACCGTTATCAAGCTGAATGCCGTTAAAGTCCGTAAGCACTGCACTTTTTATGCCGGAGTGCGCATCTGATATGTCAAAAGGGACGGCTGTTCCTTCGGGATACCAGCCGTAGGAACTTAATACTCCGCCCAAATCAGGGGCAGTGTTGTCAAAATAGTATGGCCCGAACCGGTGATAGTCAGCGTTAGGTGATGACACGGACGTGTTGCCGGCTGCATCCTTCACATGCTTTACCCACAGATAGCAGGCTCCCGAAAGCGTGCTTCCTATGGTTACCGGAACACCACTCCGGTAGCTGCTCCATGAAGCACCTGAGGGCGGGGCGCTGCTGTCCGTGCCCAGGCAGTATTCATAGGCGTTATCAGTGGAAAGCAGTTCATTGTCTGTCACGGTTATGGTCACACCCAGTGACGTGGTGTACGATGAAGTGCTTTCCGGTGAGACATTTACTGCCGGAGGCGTGGCATCCTTCCATACCGCGTGGACCGTAATGCTGCCGGCATGGATCCATGCTGTGCTGTTTCCGCTTATGCTCCAGTAACTTCCGTCCACTGCATGTCCATCCGCGTTCCACACAGTGCCCCGGCTTCCTGCGGCATCAGATACCCAGCCTGCAAATATATAACCTGTTCTCACGGCTTTCACATTTCCTGAGATATCGTTATAGTCCGGTGAACCATAGGTCACCGTGACGGACTGCACTGCCTGTCCGGAACCGTCCACGCAGCTTCCGCCGTTCGCATCAAATGTCACGGTGTACTTATTCGGCACCGCATTTGCCGTGAATGATACATCTGAGGCAGGCATGCTGAAGCGGTAGCTGTTAGAGGAAGTCTCAGCATAGCCTGTCCACTTATCCCATGAGTAGCCCTTTTTCACGGCGGCACTTATGGCCACGTTTTCGTTATAGGCATGGCTGCCGCCGCCTGATACACTGTCTATTCCGGTTCCGGCAATGAGTGTCACGCCCCACCTGTCCGCCTTCCATTGTGCAAAAAGCTTCAGCGTATCGCCGTGGGCTGAGGGCTTCGAGACAAACGTGGAGCCTGCCGGGTAAGAAGTTCCTGTCCCATCAGCAGATGTGTTCCATCCGTTAAAGGAATGCCCTGTTTTCGTAAAGCCGTTTCCGGCAATGGTTATGGTACCGCCGTATTTTACCGTGGATCCGTCTGTTGAGCCGCCCGTGTTTCCGTTTCCTTCATACATCACATTCAGCTCATTGGTTTCATAATACACACTGGCATAAGTTCCTTCATCGGGCACCTTCCATGATGTCCGGTCAACAGACACATAATGGCAGTTGTCGAAGGTGGAATCCGCCGCATGGTCTGCAGCATTGAAGGTGCTGCCGTTCTTTACGGAGTAAGTCTTTGTCTTTGAATCATCCTTCACTCCGTCTTTATAAAAGTAGAGGGTCACATCCGTGTCTGCCGCTGTCCAGTATGCGTACACACTGATATTCGTTGTTCCTTTCCATACAGCCGTGCTTCCGTTTCCGCTCCAGTATGTTCCGTTTACGGCTTTTCCGTCTTTGTCATACACCTGCTCGCCTGTGCCGTCGGCGCCTGTATACCATCCGCCGAAGCTGTAACCGTCAAGCGTAGGGTTGTAAGAGCTTGCCACATTACAGTCACCGGTGCCATATACGGCAGTGCCGGTGAAAGTATTTCCTCCATTGTCTGGGTTGAAGGTGATGGTGTATTTGTTTGGAACCCACGCAGTAAAAGTAATGGTTTTTCCTTCATTCTTTAACTCATTCTCATGCCCATAGTAGCACACTGAATAGCCAAATGAACAGTTTCCACAATGAGAGCAATCATGTATATCATACACGTATATTGTGCCATCATCCGCTATAACCCCCCAGTAAGATTTATAGCTTATCATCCCGGCTCCGCAGCGACTGCATCTGCCATTAGTAGAAGTTCTGGTTAACCTGTAAATTTTCTGTGTTGCTGATACTTTTGTATACCCGGCTTCATTGGCGTGCGGCAGCATGTTATCGTCTGTCATATTGCTGATATTTACATAGTCTGTAAGAGGCTTGCTGCCGAAAATATAAATTCCTTCATATCCGCTTCCATCAAACCACGCATATACACTTATGCCGGAAAGAATGACAGCTGCTGAACCGACAACCATAACCGTTAGCACAAAAACCATCACATACGATATGAGTTTTTTAATTCCTTTCCTGATATTAAGCATGGAAAATCTCCTTTATATATTATGTACACAGACAGGATATCCGGAAATCTGTCCGCAGCTTTTAATGGCATATTTTATGGATATCCTGTATGATTGTGTTTTCTATTTCCTGTAATCCTCCGACCAGTAGCCGCCTTCATCCGTGTTGTATCCGTTGATGTCATACACCGCATAGCCGGTTCCATCCGGATTTGTCCCCCACCCGGTAAAGGTGTAGCCCGGTCTGTACAGGTCTGTCTGTCCATAAGCTTTGTTGTTCTTTGTGCTGTCATAGGTCACGCCAAGGCTCCTGCTGTCCTGAAGGCTGCCGGACGTCCAGTATCCGCCGTTTGTATTGAACGTGACCATGTAGCTGTCCGGGATAAACTGTGCGTACAGGATAAGGCTTGGTCCAATCCACCTGCTGTCATCATCCCAGTAAAGCCCGGACTCTTTCGCATAGTCGCTGCCGTAGACCCTGTTGCCTCCGGAGAGGGAATCGTAATAGCCGGAGAAAGTATAACCTGTCTTTGACACTGCCGGGACATCTGTCCCCCAGGTGGTGTCATACTCATACCTGCCAAAGAATGCGGTGCTGCCGAAGTTTATGAACCTCAGCGTCCAGTCATCTGTGACATCCTTCATGCTGCCGTCGGTCATCGTGCCGCCGTTGCCGAAGAATGCAAGCTGCCTTGAATCATGCACCCATGCAGCCTTAAATGTTACCGTGCCGGAGCTGTATCTCAGGTTGCCGTAGGCAAGTGCCATGCCGTCAGCCCTGCCTGTACCGACGCCCGATTTTGTCTCAGCATAGGTATCACCGCTCGGAAGATAATGAAGTCCCTTGTCCATTCCTGATATTGTCCAGCCCGCGAAGGTGCAGCCGTTTCTGACAGGGTTATTTATTTCAAACACAGTGTATGTTTCTGCAGAAGCCGGGTAGCTGCCGCCGCTGTAAAAACTGCCGCCGTTAAGCTCATAGCGTATGTCATATACTGCGTGGCTCCACTTTGCAGTAAAGAGCACCTTCTCAGCACTGTTGCACCTTAAGTTCATAAAGCTGGTTTCCTTGACTCCGGATACGCCTGTTCCTGTAATGATGCTGTTTCCCGCTTTGTGGTCACAGTCATCACACATCCTTGTTATCTCCCATCCGGCAAAGTCACAGCCTTCCATTACAGGGTGGCTTACCGTGAAGCTTCTGTTATATTTCGCACTGTCCGGATGGCTTGCATTGTTCCCCCATGAACCGCCGCTTAAGTCATAGAGTATCTCATATTCCATCGGATTAAAGTAAGCCGTGTACCTCCTGTTCCCGGAGCTGCCCTGCTGTATGGTGACGGACGGAAGCCTTTCCTGCAGCCCGGTGCCGCCCCATGAAGTGAAGTGGTAACCCTTTACATCAGGATTATTGAGCGTAAATGCCGGAGTGTTCCTGTCATATCCGGAAGGATTCCCCGGGTCGCTTGCAGGCGTGAGCACGGCATTGCTCTCACTGTCCCTGTAATCGTATGCAATGCTGTAGCGGGTATCCTGCCACAAAGCAGTGAATGTGACGGTTCCGCCATTATCCGCCCTGAGACCTGTGACATTTATGCTGGTTTTACCCCTGCCGACACCACTGCTGCTTACAAGTCCCGTATCAGTAGTCTTTCCGTCAATGATGTGCACGTTCCCGTCCATGCCGGTTATGTCCCATCCCAGGAACGTGCTGCCGTCCCTTGTAGGGCTGTTTATGGTTATCTCTTTATAATAATTGATGTATTCTTTCGGGTTCTCGTGTGAAACCGAACCGCCGTCAAGGTTGTAATTTATCGTGTACCATGTAGGCTCCCACTGCGCGTAGAGTGTATCGTATGAGCCGTCATAGAGTGTGCCCGAATACACAGGGACGTTCACCTGCTTTTCCTCACCATTATCATCTATTATATTCGGCTTGGTCGACCACCCATCGGAACGGATGCTTTCACTTGTGCTGGTGTTCAGCCTGTATCCTGTGAGTGTAGGTGCCGGCAGAGGACCGAGGGCTTCCATAAGCTGCACCGTTTTCGATGTAACATCGTTGCCTGTAATTACATATCCAAGCGTGCTTGTTGTTGCTGTCTTAGGCAGGTTGTAATCAAATGAAATCTTCATGTCTGCCTTAGACCACTTAGCATACAGTATCCTTGTCTCTGAATTTTCCGAGGCTAACAAAGTCAATGTATCCCCGGCACCTCCGACACGGCTGCCAAAGGTTCCACTATTACTGTCATAGGAATCATACCAACCCTCAAAGTTATAACCATCAGACCTGGTAGAAGGAAGTATCAGGCTGACATTATCATAGACTGCCGTGGCTGTGAGGGTATCTCCCTTTGCCGCATTGGGGTTAGAATACGTGTCGCCGCTGTCATACAGCGTGCCACCAATCCTCCACCCGGAGAACGGAAAGCGTCCGATCACCGGCTGGATAATGCCGGCAGCCTGGTTTCCGTTGTTGGTGTATACTTTAAAGTCAACAATGTAGTCACTGCCTGTGATGTATGAGCCGTCGGCAAGCACTGTGTGCCCGGTGTTCACAGTAATCGCATCGTCTTCCGGCATGCTTATATAATTGTTGGATTCACCCTTATCATAGTGCAGGGTGTAAAATCCAGCCTCCTCCCACTTTGCGCAGGCGGTGACATTGCCTTTGTAAATCCATCTGCCGTTACTGTCAAAGTAAGGCGAGGCTTTCGTCTGCCCGCTGCTGTCCGTGTAGGTAAGTACAGCCCTGCCGTCCGTGTCATAGACCGGGACATCGGAGAGCTTGATTGTGCCGTCGCTCTTGTAAATAAAGTTTCCGGAACTGTCAAGCTCAGGGGCGTACCAGCCTAGGAAGGAGTAGCCCGGTCGGATCGGAGCTTTGACTGAGGCAGTACCGTATGGTGTGGCTGCCTGCGGTGCAGCAACATCAATATCTGAGTACCATCTGCTTTTGTCGAGATTACTGTACCACGGAATAAGCTTGCCTTTACTACTGCCGTTATATACCTGCATATTATAGACAGAACCATCTGCAAGCGTTCCTCCGTTTGCATCAAATTCAAGTGAATGGTAAAACACAAGACCGATGAGCGCATAGACATGTCCGCCGTAACCATCCGGCACACCGGTGTCCTGCTGGTCCCTGTGGTTATTTGCTGCGGCTGACTTATCATTCTTTGTTATATCATAGAAGCCTCCGTCTGCACCCACCATCTTTGTTCCCTCTAGGAGATAGAGAAACTGCTGTCCGTTCTCGCCATATTTCTGGGTCATGACAAAAGACTTCTTATCCTGGAATGCTTCATGGTCACCGACTGTCTCCCACGTCTGCTGACTGAGCGCATGATTTATGGTAGGATAACACATACCCTTGAAGTCAAACCAGCCAATGTCACCATCCGTTCCGGGTATCACATGTCCACTATCATTCGGGTCTTCGATGTACGCATCCTTAAGCTTCGTAATTGATTCATCGTACTCACCTACCCAGTACATCCTGACATGGTCCTCTCTAAGCCCAGGGTATTTGGCACGCTCACTGTCGCTGTAGTGTGTAATCTCCGGCTGTGTGATGACAGCGTAATCAACCTGCTCGCTCTCGTCATAGGACATCTCGTATTCATAGATGTACTTGTTGGCGTCGATGAGTGCGGTACCGGCGGCGGTGTCATTGTTGACACGGGGACTTCTTGTAATTGTCTTTACTGCAGACGACCCATTTTTATTATTTTCACTATCATCCTTCCATTCTTCTCTATCCTGCTTAATCGCCTCACTGCTTAGAACATGATTACCATTACTATCATAATGCTTTGAATACTCAGGGTCTTTTTTGTCTTTGTGGTAGCATTTCATAAGTTCAATGGTTATCGTTGCAGCTGGTCGATATGTTCCATCTTCAGGGTTGTCAGCATTCCAGAATGCTGAAACATTCTCAATGCCAATACCTGTCACCATAAGTACTACTGTAAGAAACAATGCGAGTATTCTTATTGTTGTTTTTCTTTTCCTTTTCATTGAATTATTCCTCCTTACTTTGAAAATTTTTGTTTGTCGTATAAAGTTTGTCATATAAGATATGACAGAAGTGTTTGACGCATAATAAAAAGACGTGTGTAAACTATTTACATACGTCTTAAATACAAAAGAGCTATTTGATTTATTTAACTATTTATACAGATAGCCATGATATATGTGTCCTTCTGCATAAATTCCTACATACTCCATAGTAGCATTATAATCGAAATTCCAACAGCCATCTGCATATGAATCCCAATTAAATTGTCCCGGGTCAAAGTACGCCTCCAGCGACCCATCAATCTGATTTCCCGTAGCCACATTAAGTGGTATCCCCGGGTGCTCGTCATACCAGCTAGGCAGTGTCTTCTTGGTTCCCTCAGCGGTTACAGTGTCCGTCTTACCACATACGGAGCAGGTGGCTGTCCTGGTGCCGTCCTTCTCGGTAGTGGCATCGTCATTGTAGATGTAATCACCGAAGCTGTGTGCAATGACAGGAACCGCCTCGGTGTAGGAACTGCCGCATGAGCAGGTGTAGGTAGTAACACCTTCCTCTGCACAGGTGGCTGCTTTTGTGACTGCTGCTGTGTAATTATGTACGTGTGCTATCTTGGTTCCGGCTGCCGTCCTTGTGTCCTTTGCACCACATATAGTGCAGGCGGCTGTCTCTGTGCCGTCCGAAGCTTCCGTGGCATCGTTGTTATAAACGTATGCTCCGAAGACATGTCCTGCTGCAGAAATTGCTTCTGTATACGAATCACCACAGGAACACCTGAAGGTCTTAACTCCCTCTGCCGTACAGGTTGGCTGCTTGGTGACTGTGGCGGTGTAGCTGTGGGCGTGTGCCTGTGCGGCAGGTTCGGTCGGCTTCTGGGCTGGGTGCTCGGTTGGCTTCTCCGTCTGCTTCTCAGCAGCCTTCTCTGTCTGCTTCTCTGTTGCTTTTTCAGTTGGCGCCTGGGTTGCGGCTGTTGTGGACTCCGTTACCTTTGATGTTGTGGTCTCGGTTACGGTTGCAGCTGCCTTTGAGGTCTCGGCATTAGTTGTTGCGGCTGTTGTCACTGAGCTGTCGCTGCCCGCCTTTGTGGTCTTTTCGCTATCCTTAGAGGCTTCGCCTGATACGTCACCTTCGCCGGACTTTTCGGTGGCATCAGATTCCTTTGTGCCGGTATCCTTGCCTGTACCGGTGTCCTTTGAGGCATTGCCACTTTCCTTTGTAGGCCCAGTTTCCTTAGTATTGCCGCCCTTATTTGTGGTGCTGTCCTGCTTTGTGGATGCCGCCTCAGTGCTTGTCGATGTGCCGGCTGGCAGCTCCGTACCCACCGGAAGGGTATCTACAGGGGCGAATGTTTTGCTGCAGGCAGTGGCTGTGAGCAGTGTGGATGCTATCACAGCGGCTGTCATAAAGCTGTTAAATCTATGTTTTCTCATATATCTTTTCTCCGTTTCCGGGCTGTCCGGTGCAGAACATGCAGGCGGTTGACCTGATTAGTGCACTTACAGCTCATCATTTGTTTTTTAATATAGATATATTATAACCGATATTCTCATTTACAACAATATGAATTGATGTATGAATTTTATTTTTTTACTAATTTGGATTTGTGCATGCGGCATAAAATGAAATAATTTTAATAGCTTGACGTATTATTGTGATGTGGGTTAAAACACACCAGCTTAATATAATATGTTATACACGCTAAGCTTATAGAGTGTGTTTTGACTCCAACATCTTATTATTTAATTGTCAAAGAACCGTGAAAAGAAATATTAGCTAATATAGCGGTGTTACATGGTCGGAGTAGATTTTTGTACCTCAATGTGATATACTACCTGTGTTTTATTTTTTAGATAATATTATTGCCGGTTACGGCAGAATGAGAGGAAATTTATTGTGAGAGCATACGAACGTTTACTTAAATATGTTAGCTATGAAACAACATCTGATGAAAACAGTCAGACATGTCCCAGCTCGGCTAAGGAACTGGTACTTGCGGATGAGCTTGTTGAAGAGCTTAAGGCAATAGGTGTTGCGGATGCTCATGTTGACAAGGATGGTTATGTGTACGGAAGCATTCCGGCAACCAAGGGGGCAGAGAATGAGAAAACGATAGGTCTTATCGCACACATGGATACAGCACCGGCAATGTCGGGAGCAGGTATTAAGC
>OKXI01000749.1_pt1 | contig 10623 bp, 6 predicted proteins | sample 1607161 | NCBI WGS metagenome assembly OKXI01 (sample SAMN04414078, study PRJEB24778) | human gut metagenome | material: faecal | host: Homo sapiens
GTCTACCACCGTATAGGAAAAGTTTCTCACTGTCGGGTCTGCCGGAATAGAATTATCTTCCTCCTCCAGTTCTTCCTCAGTTTCATATTCCGTGATTTCTCCGTGAATGTTTGCTACTGCTTCATCAAGCTGTGCTGCAAGGTCTGCATTTTCATACGGCACACAAGTTGCTTCCATACCGAAACGCCCCGATACCATTTTCATTTCTCCAAGTATCATTTCGGGGTGCTGCACAAAATAAGAGTTCATCTTAATTCCGTTCTCATCAGTATCAAGATGAACCCAATCCGGCTCAATATCTATCAGTCTGTCACGCTTTTGTAGGATAAGAATATCCGAAACGACTTCCGTTCCTGCATTACCCTTAAAGGTGTTATTTGGCAATCGGATTGCTCCAAGAAGCTCTGCTCTCTGTGCAATATATTTTCGTACCGCCGAGTTTTCCTTATCCATTGTGCCTTTGCTCGTTACAAGAGCCATCACACCGCCGGGTCTTAACTTATCAAGGGATTTCGCAAAAAAGTAATCGTGTATCAGGAACTTATGCTTATCGTATCTTTTATCCGATACCTTAAAATCTCCAAAAGGCACATTTCCGACAACGCCATCAAAGAAGCTGTCCGGTAAATTGGTTTCTTCAAATCCCTGTGCCGCAATGGTTGTTTTCTGGTAAAGCTGCTGTGCAATGCCTGCGGAAATCGTATCAAGTTCCACACCGTAAATCTTACTGTTCTGCATTGCGTCCGGCAGCATACCGATGAAATTACCGATACCGCAGGACGGCTCTAACAAGTTGCCTTCCTTAAAGCCCATCTGCTCCATTGCCTTATAAATGGCTGTTATTACTTCGGGCGGCGTGTAGAACGCAGTCAATGTGCTTTCTCTTGCCGAAGCATATTCCTCCGGTGTTAATACCGAAGAAAGTTCCAGATATTCAGTTGCCCACGCTGAATTATTTTCATCAAAGGCTTCTGAAAGCCCACCCCAACCGACATACTTTGATAAGATAATCTGTTCTTCAGGAGTGGCAAATCTGTTTTCTTCCTGACATTTTTTAAGAAGCTGTATCGCTATAATATTTCTGCGGAAGCGTTCCTTTTTACCTACCGTTTCAACCTCATTTTCTCTGAGATTAAAGGTATGACGGTCTGCCATAGGCACATCAGGGTGCAGGTCAAAGCCTTTGACCTTTTTCTTCTGCTCCCAAGCCGGAACTACCGGCTCAGGCTCTTTATCATAACCGTTTCCTATGCGATACCCCTGACGATGCATCTCATCATAGCTGTCAAAGCCTGACTGTGAAGCTACTATCTCTCGATAATCCTCAATCGGCATACTGCCCATATTGGTCTGAACTTCTTCCGCTTCATTTCTTTCTTCAGCAGGTTCTTCCTTCACAATCAAATGCTCATTCATCGGGTTCTCTCGCACTTTTCTGTCAAACTCTGTGCGTGAAAATTCCTTATTGAACAGTGGCATATCATAGTCATAGAGCATTACTCTCTCATCATCAACAGATAAGATTTCATACTCAGAAGCACCGATATACACCTTATCGCCAAGATGATATTCATACTGCACATCTTGCGGCTGTTCTGCTTCTTCAGGTTCTTTTTCGGTTGGTTCAACCTCTTGTTCCGGCGGTGCATTAGAGAGTATCTCACGATTTCTTTTCGTTTCCGCAATTTTGGTTCTGCGTTCCTCTTGGCTTTCAAGCCATCGAGGATAGTGTTCTTTTTCCTTTGGATTTAAGTATCTGTCCATTCGGATAAGTTCCCCGATACTCTTCTCCACCTGCGACCACGAAAGTGTAATATGTGGATTTTCTTTACCGATACCTTTCGTAATCGTAATACCTTTTCCGTCGTGGCTCTCATCAATTCCCGCTCCGATTATGACGGGATAAGAGCCTCCCCAACCGTACTCATTTTTCAAAAAGTCTGCATTCTCTTTTGCAGAAAGGCTTTTTTCAAACTGTTCATAGATACGCATTTTACCCTCAGAAAATCCGCTTCCATTCGCAAGAATAGCGTCGATAATCTCCTGAGAAAAAGTAAAGGCAGAGGTTTTCTTTTCCTCTGCCCGACCGTCTAATATGAATGTCATCTGACCGTCCATTGACGGTAATGGTTTTATGCTGTCACTTAATTCTCCCAGTAATCGCATAGCTTCAAAATGTCGGGCAATAACAGCCCAATCATAATAGCTCTGTGCGGTTCTGCTGTCGTATTTGCCCTCCCACAAATGCAGAACATTTTCAAAGGTCTTATATCCTACTGTCATGCCGTCCTCTAGGGTAAGCTCTGTATAATCATTATTGAAAATGCTCTTTATATACTCTGTGCGGTCTTTGTTATCAAGATTGCGTTCATAATAATCTTTGATTTCTTCCAGACTTGCCGACAAATGCGGTGTTGTTCTGAGAATTTCATTGATTACCTCATCACGCCCAAAGAACGGAAGGCTTTTGTCCTCGTGAGTTCTATCGTAATACTCTAAACGAATATCACTTCCGCTTTCACGATTTCCTGTGCCGAGCTGCGAAGAGCGTTCATCAGACGAACCCATTTCATCATATCCTCTGCTTTCATCTGTTCGGTCACTCCCTCTTTCTGTGCCATCTGGCTCAGGATTGTTTCTTCCATCTTGCTGGCTCTCTGTTCCACTTCCGCCAAGTGCTGTGTCAGTTCGCCCCTCGTCAGGAGATTGTAGTAAAGGACTCTGTGATGTTCCTTCAGAAACTTTCTCCTCATCTGAGCGTATCTGCCCAAAGTCACTTCCGGCTGCTGTGGAAGTTTCAGGTTCGGAAGGCTGTAATCGCCCACCATTGTGTAGGTCAGTTCGTTCATTGTCCAAACTCCTTTCGTCGTTATTTTCAACCTTATTGTATTCATTTCTGTCCTGACCGACAATTATGCGATTTTGACGGTTGAGTGCAGTAATTGTTTTAGATATTTCCGTCAATCCCATTTCTGCAATATCACTGGTAGCAAATCCAAGTGCATTGAGTGTTTCCTGCGTATTGAAGTTGGTAACATCTCTGAAATCATCAAGTTCAAAGTAACCGTCTGTATCAACACCAAGCCTTGACATCATCATATATGCCACACTGTTTGTCACGACATTTTTATAAATGAAAGCCACAATATCCTCTTCCACTTCCTCAAAGGAACTGCCCTCGGTTGCATAGTAAAGGTCTTGCAGATAATCAGGGATATTATCCTCTGCCGCATTTCTTGCTGCTCCCATAATCGCTTCGGCAAGACTGCTCTTATTCTCAATCTCTCCGAAAGTGCTTTCCAATGTTTCAATCACATCAGCTTCGTATTCCTGACGCATATCCCAAATCGGGACTGTTCTTGAATATCTGCTTTCGTGAGTATCTGAAATATCAAAGTAATGTGTCAGTCTTTGCCGTGAACGGTTTTCATCAGCAAAAACAGCAATACCTCTTGCACCTCGGTTGACCCATCTGCCAAAAATTTTGTTCCACTGCTCTATCTCAAGAACCGCTGTTGCATCAGGTCGCTGTGCATATACAAGTAGCTGTTCGTCATAACGTAACTTATAATTTCGGCAAGCCGAAGCCAAGAATGCCTGCCAGTTCTGAGGATTTGATACAACCGTTTTGCAGGTGCGGTTGTAAAGCTCAGAAATAAGGTCATATTTTCGTGCCATTACCCTTGCACCTCCTTATCGTTTCTTATCTCTGCTCCTGCATAGCAGGCTCTTTCTTCTCATTGTTACCTTTATTTTTTACTGCTTCATCAGAACCTCCGCCCAAATACGAAAAGAGTTTACCGGACTTTGTATTCTTCTGAAGCTCCATAATCACACCCATATCAGGAATCGTGATATTCGGGATTTTCAGGATTGCTTCCATATCAAGCTGCTGCAACTTTTTCTCCGTATCACAACCGGAGTCAAAGAGTTTATTCAGCACCTTGACCTTATTCTGAAAAGTTGCTTTGTCTTTCACGAAAATACCTCCTTAGCTAATGTTGATTACAATAGAAATACTGCCGCTCTGTTCTTCTTTCTGCGGATTACGTGAATACTCAGGAAAAAGGGACTGTACTCTCTGCCTTGCCCTGCGTATGGTTTCAAAACAAGGAAGTCCGTATGCTCGGTAATTAAATACAATATCCTCAAGCGGAAGATTTCCGGCAGGTATATATCCGTATTGGTTGTAATAATGCAGAATGAGAAGCATATCATCATACCTCGACATCGGGCATTCCTTTAAGATTTCAAGCACTCGGCTCTCCACCGTTTTCTGTTGTTTCATAATGTTCCTCCAAAAAATTAAAGGGACAGAGTTTTTACGCTCTGCCCCGACTGGTTAATGTTCGCTTGTTACTTACTTCTTACGGTTTTTAACCTGAAGAAAGATAAAGCCGCCGACAATAACGGCGACTAATGCGATAGCGATAATTGTCTTTGCTTCCATTACTCGTTACTCTCCTTTTTCTTCTTTTTGTGTGCAACAACAGAAGTTACAGCGATACCGACAGCAGAAAGTCCGGCAAGGACATACCAAAGTTTCATATTGGTATCATCTCCTGTTTTCGGAGTATCTCTTAACTCATTGTGCATTTTTACAACGGCTGTTTCATCAAGTTTGATAGTAACATTCTGGTCGGCAGGTGTGATATATGCGGCAGACGCATTGTTTGCCACTTCTGATACGGTATATTCGCCAATACGAAGTCCCTCAATCACGATTTCGCCGTTCTTATCTGTTTCAAATGTCATATCATAACCGTTTGCTCCGGTTACTCTGAACGCAAAACCTTTAACCTTACCATCTGAAGATGTCTTGACGATTTTCAGTGTTCCACGCATAGCTTCATTGATAAATCCAACTCCAGCCTTATTCTCAACGGAATAAGTTGTTTCGTCTTTCTCAATGAAAACAGAGTATTCTCCCTTATCAAGCAGGAAGCCCTCCGGTGCTTTTGTTTCACGGACAATATATTTTCCGTAAAGCAGCTCTTTCATCTCATAAATTCCGGTTTCAGTTTCTTCAAGATTTCCGATAAGTTCATCGCCATCATCAATCTTTCCGTTCTCATTGGTGTCCTTATATACCTCAAAGGTTGCACCCGTAAGCTTGTTATCCGGATATTCAGCGTCCACCTTCGTGAGTCTGATATTGCCGTGAACATACTCATTGACAATCTCAATTTCAACTACCTGCTCGGCTTCGCTGATATTGACCTCATACGCTTTTTCATCAAGAACAAATCCCTTTGGCTGCTCGATTTCTCTTACAATCCATTTGCCATAAGGAACTTTTGCAAAAGAAAAACTACCGTCTTTTGCAGAGGTAGTCGTCATAAGTGCAGTATCCTTTGTAAATTCTGTTTCTTCGGCTTTGAAGATACCGATAACAGCACCCTCAAGTGCTTCTCCATTCACAACAGTTACGCCGCCTTCCTCTGTGGAATTTTCTTCGGTAATATCAAAATATACCGGAGTATCATCAAGTACATATCCGTATGGAGCTTGTACCTCTACGATAGAATATCCCTTGCCGTAATCCAGTTTCTCAGGTGTGACAAGAGAACCATTTGCATCGGTATAGAACACATCAATCGTGGTCGGTGTCGGATAAGTAAAGGTCATTTTGACCTGATTACCCTGCGGGTCGTAAATCTTAAATCCTGCTCCTGCATACGGAATACTCTTTCCGCTTTCTGCGTCCACCTTAACTACATTGACAAAGCTCTCGAAGTTACGGTTATTGATGAGATAACGATAAGTCTGTGCGTTCTGTGAAATGAACACATCAAAATCATCCATCATCTCTCTGCCTTCCCAACCGGAAGTCTGGTGTACGGTATAAATACCATACGGCATATCTTTTGTCTGACCGAAGCCATTTTCATCGCAAACAATGGTATCTCTCTCGTCTTTATTGGCTGCGTCATAGCTTCCGGCAGATTTCAAATAAATCTCAAAGGAAGCACCCTTTTCAGGTGTTTCAATCTTTGTTTCTCCGTCATCGGTATGTTTGATGATAGCCACATTGCCTTTGATTACCTGCTCGGTTACATCATTGGAAGTAAGGTTGTGTTCCACCTCATAAAGTTTCGGGTCTGCACCTACTTCATGGATAGTCTTATCAAGCAAATATCCCTCTGACGGTGTGATTTCTCGGATTGTCCAGTCGGTATCACAAACATATTCTTTAGTAGTGAACTGACCGTTTTCATCAGTAACATACTTATCTACAAGCGTTTCGCCCTTATAGATACCATAAACTGCTCCCGAAAGTTTGGCATTGCCCTGTGCTTCGCCTTTCTCAGCGTCGCTCTTTGTTACTGTTACAGTAAATTTCTTCAAAATGTTATTGAAGTTTCTTGTGGTTACTTCTTTCCACTTCACTGGTGCAGTCTGATTTTTTGGCACAACATAACGGATAGCTGTGTCCACTTCCTCAAGAGTATATGGTTCAGAACCACTGATAAGCACATCTTTGAAAGTTGCCACACCGTTTTTGTCTGTAACTGCATACTGGTCAACAGCATCACCGGAAAGAGAAGTACCGAAAAGATGGAACTTCACACCTTCAACAAGGTTATCTTCTGAGGACTTCACTACCTGAAGGTCGCCACGCTTCAATTTGTTATTGAAAGTGACCTTTGCAATCTGTCCTGCTACAACAGTAACTCTATGTGTTTCCTGCGGCTCGTACTTATCGTATGCCTGCTCGGTTACAGTATAGATACCCGGCATAAGATTATCAATCTGGAACTTACCGCCATTGGCTGTTGTAACCGTCTGATTGATACCGTTTCCGGTAATTGTGAAGTTAATACCGTCAACCTTGCCGTCCTCACTGGTCTTTACAATCTGACAAGAACCATAGCTGACTTTCATCTTCACAAAACCGTTGATACTGTCGCTTACTTCCTGAGCATAGCTGACAACATCCTGCACACTGGAGTTCTGACCGTGTTTGCCCTCTGACCATACAACCACACCTCTGCGGACTGCATTTTTCTTCGTTGCGGTAATGGTAAATTCCTTACTCGGTGCAGTATCCATAGAAACAGTAAGTTTGTTACCATTCACTGAAAAGCTCACTCCACTGATACTTGCCTTGAAATTATATTTGGACAGCACATTATTGGAGTCTGTCAGAGTAGTTGTGTACTTACTTCCGTTCCACTCAAGTTCTATTGTCTTTGCCGAACCGGACGATTTATTACAAAAGCTCGGTATGGTCGCATGGTTCTGTACACTCTGCACCATACTGTTGTAATAACTGAAAATCTTATTGCGAAGCGGATGCTTTGCATTGATGACATCTTTCACATTACTGCAACCACTGGCTGCTACATGATTGAAGTTCGCATCACGCTCTCCGATAACAGTTTCCCAGATAAGAAGCTGTGTGGCATAAGCCTGTGCAATGCTGTTTGCTGCCGCTTCATTCTGTGACCTCCAAGATGTCGAGATTGTCCCACGGTAGCCATACTGTAAAATACGACCAACAAAAAGACGGATTTCATCTCCGGAAATAACCCCATTGGCTGCAAGGTTATTAAAATAATTTTCGTCATACTTATTCATTGTCTGACCGACCTTGAGCGAAATTCCCGGCTCAATACAATAAGCAACATTGCCTGAGTATGAGCCAATAGCCTTAAGATTGGTAAAATTGGAACGTCCGGTATGCCAACCATTTTTCAAGGTCAAATTGCTGTGTCCCCATACCCCATCGTAATTAGCATCACCATCACGAGGGAAATCGACCATATAAACATCGGCTTTTTCTCCCGAAGCAGCATATGCTGTTGTCGAGCCAATGCCTGCAAAAGTGGTCACACACATAAGGGTCGCCAAGAAAAGCGACGTGACTCTTTTGAATTTTGACTTTATCATTGCGTTTCCTCCTGTAAAAATTGAAAAACACACCGTATCTCTACGATGTGCCTTTGTGGATTTTCTTTTACGACAAGATTTACCTGCCGAAAAACAAATGCGGATTTTTCGTTAATTTTTCATTTTACCATACACCTCCCGTCCGTTCATACTGTGCGATTGCCCCTTAAAGATAGACATATACTTTGAGATAGTTATATTCAAGTGAGATAGTATATATCATTTTCGGTAGGTAAAAATATAACTAAGGGGTTAGAGTGTGAGAAAGGGGAACTGTAAAACAGGCTATCTGCTGTCACGTTCTGCACGGTTACGCAAAAACTTGTTGTAATACTCCAATGCTTTGCAGACAAAATTCTCTGTCTGACTGACGGGAATGTTTTTCGGGATAAGCTGTCTTACTCTATCGCCCCTCAACACGATTTTTTCCTTTTGGTTCGGCTTTTCCTCAGACATAACAGCGTGGATTGCTTCTGTTGTAAGGTTGCCCTCGTTGAATAACTTTCGCATACGGATTGTCTGGTCGTGTGACGGGGTTGCGTCATTCAGGTCGATTTCGTCAACCACATCACGCTGGCAATCTTCATCAAGGTAAGAAAGTTCTACGGCAGGACGCATTTTAATACGCCCCTCGTCAACAAATTCAAGCAGTTCGGGAACAAGGTTTGTTAAACGAATATAACGACGAACTTGCGTTTGACTGTCGCCCGATTGTTCTCCGATTATTTGAGCAGTTTCTTTGCCATCCGACTTCCGACCCAGTGGGTTGGAAGTTAAATCTGTTCTTTTCCCTTGTCTGCTTAATGCTTCTAAACGCATTTTATAGGCAAAGGCTTTTTCACTCGGCAATATCTCTGACCTTTGGAAATTACTCTCAACCATTAAAATGGTCGCTTCATCTCTGTTCAGGTCTACAATCTCACTTCTCAGTGTTTCAAATCCTGCCAGTTCACAAGCTCGCTTTCGTCTGTGTCCTGAAACAAGTTCGTATCTGCCGTCCTCTTTCTGCCTTACCGTTGCCGGAGTAATAACCCCTCTTTCCTTGACACTCTCCACAAGCTGCATCATATCTTCATCGTCTCTGACCTTAAACGGATGGTCGGGAAAATCATCAATCAGCTCCAATGGAATATCTCGGATTTTTGAAAGCTGTTCTTCATCTCGCTGTGCCTGCGTGGTAAATAAATCATCGAGCTTCGTGAGAGTGAAGTCGCTCTTTCTTCCTGCCATCGGCTAACACCTCCTTTGTAAATTCAGCGTATGCCTTAGACACTGTGCTGTTTGGCTCATAAGCATAAATGCTCTTGCCTTTGGAAGAAGTTTCAGCGGCTTTTACGGCAATCGGGATTTGTGTTCGATACATCCTTATCTGATTACCGAAGTTTGCCCTGAGTGCTTCCACCGTACTCTTTGCAAGGTTTGTTCGGCTATCCACCAAAGTAAGCAGCATACCATCTATCTTAATATCCGGATTGATATACTTCTTTACTTTTGAAATTGTCTGCACAAGCTGTGTCATACCCTTTGCAGGCAAATACTGAGCCTGAACCGGAATGATAACACTGTCTGCCGCCGATAAAGCATTGAGAGTAACCATACCAAGTGAGGGCATACAGTCTAGAATTACATAATCATATCTGTTCTTCACTTGACTCAGATAATTCTTGAGTGTAGTTTCTCTGCTCATTGCGTTCATAAGGTTAAATTCCATTGCTGAAAGCTCAAGGTTTGCCGGAACAAGGTCAACACCTTCGTCGTGGTGCAGAATACCGACCGTAGGGTCATTCATCGTTTCGTTTATGACATCTGTGAGTTTCGTTGCAAGCGTGATACCCAAGCCGTCTGTATCCTGCCAACCAAGACAAGTCGTTAAATCTCCCTGCGGGTCTGCGTCTATGAGCAATACTTTCTTGCCCTGCATTGCAAGCCCGACTCCGAGATTAACTGTTGTGGTGGTTTTTCCGACTCCGCCTTTCTGGTTACATACGGAAATCGTTTTGCAGTTTGACACTTCTTTTTGCCCTCCTTTCTGAAAATTCATAGCCACCGCATTATGGCTATGTACCTGACCGACTCATTTCCTAATCGGTCATAGCAATATTTGTTCTCAACACCCCTTGCCAAGCAAAATGCTTATGGGAAGTCACTAAGGAACAGACTGCTTATCTGTATCATAGGATTCTAACCTCTGCCGGGTACTCCGCCAGCTCCGTAGAGAAGTATCATTATCATTCTGACTGTCATCGCCATATCAGGGGCAACCTGATACTCATAGCCGGAGTTCTCGCTATTCTGAAATACAGAAATCACGGCGTACCTGCTAAAGTGGCTATCATCAGAAATAAAGTCTTAGTGAATGACTTATTCAATTTTCAAGCGAAAAGGCTTCCGTTTTTGCTATCCGGAATGAACCCCTTCACTCATTTGGACAAAGGGGTATGAAATGCACACCCAAAATCTCCGCTTTTCCAAAAATATTTCAAAAAAATTTTTGGAAATTAAAAAAGCCGCCTGCTCCGGTTAGGAAACAGACGGCAAAACACGTTCTAAATGTATTCAATTTTCAATTTCTTTTTCTTTGCTTCAAGCACTTTGCAGAGGACATCATCTACTGCATCGGTGTATCGTCCCTGAGCTGCTAAATTGTTCTTCAGTTCAATGAGCGATTGTATCACTCGGCTTCGTTCTTCTTCATTTAAGTATAGATGATAGGTTTTCTCTCTCATTGGC
>OKXI01000757.1_pt1 | contig 10565 bp, 7 predicted proteins | sample 1607161 | NCBI WGS metagenome assembly OKXI01 (sample SAMN04414078, study PRJEB24778) | human gut metagenome | material: faecal | host: Homo sapiens
GCAGAGAAACGTGGTTATCGGGCGGCAGAACCGGTTTCCTGGCTTCAGAACTGTTTTCGGCGTTGTTGGTCATTGTCACTTGTTGATTCCCAGACGTTTAATTTCCCATTCCAGCGTGACGGTGGTTTCTTCACGGACTTTTTTGATGATGGTTTCGCCGAGCGTTTCAATATCTGCGGCAGTGGCTTTGCCGGTATTAATCAAAAAATTGCAGTGGATGTCGGAAACTTTGGCGCCGCCAACCTGTAAACCGGCGCAGCCGGATTTCTTAATGAGTTCCCAAGCACGGAGACCTTCGGGGTTTTTGAATGTCGAACCGGCCGTTTTCTGGTTGTAAGGCTGATTTTTCATCCGGTAGGCTTTTTGTTCGTCAAGTTTTTTTCTGATATTTTCAGCGCTGTCCGGAGAAGTTCGGAACGTGATGCTGAGAATTATCCAGTCATCGGGAAAAAAACTGCTGCGGTAGGAGAGGAGCAGATCGCCGACGGGTACGGTTTTAATTTCGCCGACGCCGTCGATAATCTGCGCTTCGACGATAACGTCCCCGACCGAACAGCCAAAACAGCCGGCATTGGTTTTGACCGAGCCGCCGATGACGCCGGGAATTGAGCAGAGAAATTCAAGTCCGCCGAGTTCGTGCTTCAGCAGATGTTTTTTCAAATCAATGTTGCGAAAGCCGGCGCCGCAGGTAATGGTGCCGTTGCCGACGGTGACTTTCTGAAAGCTTGCGTTGTCCAGTTTGATAACCACGCCGGGCACGCCGCCGTCGCGAACCAGCAGGTTGGATCCGCCGCCGATCAGGCAGACCGGAACGTTGTGCGGTTTGTTGCGCAGGAAATGGGCAAGGTCGCCGGCGTCTTCCGGAATGTACATGATTTCGGCGTTGCCGCCGACGCCGAACCAGGTGTGGCGGGCAAGGCTGATGTTTTGCAGATAGCGGCCGCGGACGACGGGCAGAATTTTGATCAACGGGTCTTTTTTCTGCGGCATTTTGAAGCGGATACGGAACATTTTATTTCTCCGCCGGCCGTTTTGCGGCCGGAATGATGATTTTGTTTTCGATCAGGTCGGCCAGCCGGACGGCGGCGTCGGTAATGGCGAATTTGGCAGTGTTTTCCGCCATTGTTTTCAAAACGGCCGGGTCTTCCAGCAGGTCGTTTAAGACCGCGGCGAGGGCCGTCGGCGAAAAGTCTTTTTGCGCGATGACGATGCCGCCCTTGTTGGTTTTGAACTCGGCCGCGTTTGAAGTCTGGTGGTCGTCGGCGGCCGTCGGCAGCGGAACCAGGATTGACGGAATGCCGGCGGCGGCAATTTCCGAAACCGAGGAGGCGCCGGCACGGGAGATTATCAGATGGGTTTGCGCATACAGTTCCGGCATGTTGTCGAAGAAATGCGAAAGCTCAAGCGTGCATTTGGCTCCGTCATAGGCGGCGCGGACGGCATCAAGGTCTTCCCGGCGGCACTGCTGGGTCATACGGATTCTTTTCTGCTGTTTGGAGGCAAGCATTTTTATTGCCTGCGGAATGACTTCGGCAAACACTTTGGCGCCTTGGGAACCGCCCAGAACCAGCATGTTAAAAGGCAGGGTTTTGCCGGTTTTGGGGTAGGGGCGGCCGTATAATTCGGCAATCGCCTTACGGATCGGCATGCCGGTTTGTACGGTTTTGCGTCCGGCCGGCGCATATTTCGTCTTTTTGAAACTGGCGGCGACGGCGGTGGCATAGCGGCCGAGAAAGCGGTTGGTGCGGCTCATGACCGAATTTTGTTCGTGGACGATCAGGTCGGTGCCGAGCAGGATTGCCGCCATTGAACAGGGGAAGGACGCATAGCCGCCGAAGCCGACGACGCAGGCCGGACGTTCTTTCAGCAGCAGGTACATGCATTGCAGAACGCCGATTGCGGTCTTAAACAGGCTTTTGATTTTGAACCATTTTGATTTGCCCATGACGGCGCCGGACAAAACCGAACGGTTGGGGATTTTGCCCAGCGTGCCGTGATAGTTGTTCAGACCGCGCTGGTCGGTAACAAGCATCAGCCGGCAGCCGCGGCGGGAAAGTTCTTCCGCCAGCGCTTCGGCCGGGTAGACGTGTCCGCCGGTGCCGCCGGCAGTGAGGATAATCAGCGGTTTTTTGCTTTTTTTCTTTTTAGACGTCATCTTTGTCCTCCGCATGAACGTTTTTGCGCGTAATGGCCAGAAGCATGCCCATGCCGACGGCGGTGGCGATGATCGACGAGCCGCCGTAGGAAATAAACGGCAGCGTCATGCCCTTGGTCGGCATCAGGTGCAGGGTCGAAGCCATGTTAATGATGGATTGTAACCCGAAAGAGGCAGCCAGTCCAGAGGCCGATAAAATAATAAACAAGTTGTTGTCTTTGCATGAAATAATCATTGAACGGATGACGATGACCAGATACAGGGCGACGATCGCCAGACAGAGGAACACGCCGTATTCTTCCGCCGCCACCGCGTAAATGAAATCGGTGTGCGCGTCGGGGATGGAAGAGCGGACCACGCCTTCGCCCGGACCGCGGCCGAACAGGCTGCCGCTTTGGAAGGCCTCAAGCGATTTCTTGACCTGATAGCTCAGTTCGCCGCCGGAAGCCAGAAACTGGTGAATGCGGATCTGAAAATGGGGAAAGGCAAAATAGGCGGCGATGACGGCGCCCATGCCGATCAGCCCGGCGACGCCGAGCAGAAGCAGCGGCATGCCGTTTAAGAAAAACTGAAACAGCCAGACCGCGGTGATGACCATGGTCATACCGATGTCCGGCTGGCGGACGATGAGCAGGGCGGTAAACAGAAACAGGGCGGTCGACAGCAGATTGCCGGGAAATTCCGGATGCCGGCGTTCGCCGTCAAACAGCCAGGCGGCGGTGACAATGAAAAAAGGTTTGACAAATTCCGATGGCTGGAGCGAAAAGCCGAAGACCATCAGCCAGCGGGCGGCGCCCTTGTTGGCTTCGCCGAAGAAAAAAGTGCAGACGACCAGGGCGATGGCTGCCAGGTAGCCGACCAGCGAAAGCCGGCGGATGAATTTGAGCTTCTGCATGGAAAGGGCGATCATGACCATATAGGCCAGCGGCGCAAAGAACAGATGGCGTTTGATGAAGTGGTAGCTGTCAAAGCCGATCCGCGTTGCCACCGCGGGGCTGGCGGAAAAAGTCAGCAGGATGCCGAGGACGATTAAAATGCTGATGCAGGCCAGAAGCGTTTTGTCAACGGTCCACCACCAGTTGGCAACGAGGCTTCGGTTGTTGTGGGAAAAGATCAGCACCATGGTCCTCCGTCAGAAAATAAGCGAAAAAAGGCCGATAACGGCACAGACGACGGCAACGATGCGGAAACGGGCGACCACCGTGGTTTCTTTCCAGCCCAGTTGTTCAAAGTGGTGGTGGATCGGCGCCATCAGAAAGACGCGCTTTTTCGTGCGTTTGTACCAGAAAACCTGAATCATGACCGAAAGCGCCTCGGCGACGAAGACAAAACCGATGACGGCCAGCAGGATTTCGTGTTTGGTCATCACCGCAACGGTGCCGAGAAGAGCACCCAGAGCCAGCGATCCGGTGTCGCCCATGAACACTTTGGCGGGCGAACTGTTGAACCAGAGAAAGCCGAGACAGGCGCCGGCGGCGGCGGCGCAGACGACCGCGACTTCTCCGCATTCGGGAATGAGGACGCTGCGGAAATTGACCGTTTCGGGAAAAGCGGTGGTAAAGGCAATGACGCCGAAGGCCGAAAACGCGGTCAGGCAAAGACCGCCGGCCAGTCCGTCCAACCCGTCGCTCAGGTTGACGGCGTTGGAGGTGCCGGCAATGACGACCATGGCAAACGGAAGGTAAAGCCACCACAGGTCAAAAATACGGTTAACATAAGGAACCACCAGGCTGAAACGCAGATTTTCCGAAGTGTTGGCGGTAACCAGCCAGACCACGGCAAAGGCGGTGACAAACTGCAGCAGGAGTTTCATTTTGGCGGTCATGGCGTCGGGTGTGTGTTTTTTGACCTTGACATAGTCGTCGGCAAAACCGGTGGCGCCGAAAACAAGAATGACGGCCAGACAGAGCCAGACGAACAGGTTGGAAAGGCTGCACCATAACAGGGACGAAACGATAATTGCCGCCAAAATGAGAATGCCGCCCATGGTCGGGGTGCCCTTTTTGGTCAACAGGTGGCTTTGCGGGCCGTTTTCGCGGATCGGCTGGCCCAGTCCCTGACAGCCGTGCAAAAAGGCGATAAATCTGCCGCCGCAGGCGAGCACGACGGCTAGCGCGGTCAAAAAAGCGGCCAAAATGCGGATCAAAAGCATTTGATCTGGTAAAAACAAAGCGGCAAACATCGGCATTATCCTCAAAGAAACGAAATTTTCCTTATAAAATAGGCGGAATATATAAAAATTTGATTAAAATGCGCGGACAAAATTCATTAGAAGCGTCTTGAATTAGGGTTTGCTTCCACTATTTAAATTTTAGTTTACGGAGCAATTGCAAAAGAAAGGCACGGGAATGAGCGACGACGGCAAAAAAAAGGACGCGGGCCGGTTTTCGGTTTTGTTTTTTGTGGTTTTGATTGTTGCCGGTTATTTTGCCTGGCAGCATTACAAAAAAACGCCGGAGACGGCGGAAGAGGCCGTCGAGCGTACGGTTTCGGCGGCACCGCTGATTGAGCGGGAAGCAAAGGTTGAAAAAAACTACATCGGTTACGTGACGCCGGTTCATGACGTCAGCGTGCGGCCGTACATCAGCGGTTTTGTCGACGAGATCCGGGTGAAGGGCGGTTCCGAGGTGAAGGCCGGCGACGTGATGGTGATTATCGACCAGGCCGAATACAAGGCCAGGCTTGACGCCGCCGAGGCCGCGGTTGCTCAGGCCGAGGCCAGTTTCAACAACAGCAGCGTTTATTATCAGCGGATGCAGAAGGCAGGCGCGCGGGCGGTTTCAAAAACCGAACTGGACAACGCCAAGGCTTCGTTCCTGTCGGCGGAGGCCGCTTTGGAACAGGCCAAAGCCGCTCTGGCGGAGGCGCAGGTAAATTACGACTATACGGTGATCCGGGCGACGATTGACGGAGTTGTCGGCGACGTGCCGCTTTCCAAGGGAGATTACGTGTCGCCGGAAAACGTGTTGCTGACAGTAATCCAGTATAATCCGATCCGGGTCGTGTTTTCGATTACCGACAAGGATTATCTGGAGGAAGCCGGCCGCCCGGAAATGTTTGCGGGCGAAACGCTCAGGCTGAAGCTGGCCGACGGCGCCGTTTATCCGCAGACGGGGACTTTCGGCTACGTTGACAACCAAATCGACAAAAGCACCAATTCGATTGCGGTTTATGCAGATTTTGCCAACCCGGACAAGCGGCTTGTCGCCAACGCTTACGTAAATGTGCTGGTGGAGAAAAAATACCGCGGCATGATCGTGCGCAAGGATCTGGTTTATATCGAACCGGACGGCAGTTATATCTATGTGGCCGGCGCAAACGGGGTAGTGAAGACGGCGGTTAATATTTTGAGCGAATACGGCAACAACAACTACATACTCAAAAACACTTTTACGCCCGGCGAAAGTATTGTGCTGGACAAGATGGGTGCGGGGGATGAGGGACACAAGTTTAAAATCGTGATGGAGGGCGCTGCGGCGGCCGGGGAGAAAAACTGATGTTTTCTGAGTATTTTATTGATCGGCCGCGGTTTGCCGGCGTGATTTCGATTATCATGATTCTGCTCGGGCTGCTGGCGATTGCGGTGCTGCCGGTTTCGCAATATCCGGAAATTACGCCGCCGCAGATCGTGGTCAGCACCACCTATCCCGGCGCCAGCGCCCAGGTGGTGATCGATACGGTGGCGGTGCCGGTGGAAAACCAGATCAACGGCGTGGAAAACATGCTGTATATGACGTCAAGTTCCAACGACGACGGCAGTTACAAGCTGACGATCACCTTTAACATCGGCACCGATCCGGACATTGCCCAGGTGAAGGTGCAGAACCGCCTGAACCAGGTGATGTCGCAATTGCCGGAAATTGTTCAGCAGCAGGGGCTGGAGGTGAATACCCAGATGTCCAACATGCTGGCGCTTTTGGCGCTGCGTTCGCCGCAGAACACTTATGACGACCTCTATCTGAGCAACTATGCCTACGCCAATCTGAAAAATCCGCTGTCGCGGGTGGACGGTATCGGCGACGTGCAGATTTTCGGTCCTCAGTACAGCATGCGCGTCTGGCTGAAACCGGAAAAGCTGTCTTCTCTGGGGCTGACCAGTTCGGACATTGTGCAGATTATCGAAAGCCAGAACGTGCAGGCCTCAATCGGCGGCATCGGCACCGCGCCCAGCCCGGCCGGCACCAATCAGGTTTTGTCGCTGACCGCCAAAGGTCTGCTCAATACGGTGGAAGATTTTGACAACATTGTGGTGGCCACTTCGGAAAACGGCGGCCTGGTGCGTCTGAAAGACGTGGCGAGGGTGGAACTCGGCGCCGACACCTATACCATGAACGCCAAATTTGACAATGCGCCGGCGGTAATCATGTCGCTCAGCCAGACGCCGGGTTCCAATTCGCTCAACATCATGGACAACGTGGCCAAGGCGATTGCCGATCTGCAAACTTCGTTTGACAACGACATGGAACTGAAAATCGCCTACGATTCCACGCTTTACGTCCGTTCATCGATCGCCGGCATCATTGAAACGCTGGTCATTACCTTTGCCCTGGTGGTGCTGGTAACTTATGTTTTTTTGCAGAAGGCCAAGACCACCCTTATTCCGCTGATTACCATTCCGGTGTCGCTGATCGCCACTTTCGGCGTTATTTATCTGTTGGGGTTTGACATCAATATTCTTACTTTGTTTGCCATGATCCTGGCGATCGGGCTGGTGGTGGACGACGCCATCATCGTGGTCGAGCGGGTGCAGTATCTGATGGTTTACGAGAAAATGGATTCTCATGCCGCGTCGGTGAAGGCGATGCAGCAGATCGGCAGCGCGATTGTTGCCACCACGTTCGTGTTGTTGTCGATTTTTGTGCCGGTAGGGTTGATGGCCGGCATTACCGGCAAAATTTACCAGCAGTTTGCGGTGACGATTGCAACCGCGATTATCTTTTCCGCTTTCAACGCGCTGACGCTCAGTCCGTCGTTGTGCGCGATTTTCTTAAAAGGCGACGAAGAAGACAAGCCGCGCGGATTTTTCAAATGGTTTGACGACATGATCGACAAAATGAAAGAGAAATATCTCGGCGCGGTCGGTTTCTTTTCCGCCAAATTGCCGATTACGGTTGCGGTGACGGCGGGCGTCATCGTTCTTTTGGCCGGCGGTTTCAAGCTGACGCCGACGTCGTTTCTGCCGGAAGAGGATCAGGGCATTATTTTTGCCAATTTGCAGCTGTCCAACACCGCCAGCATCAACCAGACCGGCGAAATGCTGGCGGAAGTGGCGGACAAGGCGATGAAGATCGACGGCGTGCGCTATTTTATCAGCGTTGCCGGCTACAGTCTTCTGGGCGGCGCCGGAGAAAACGTGGCAATGGGCGTGATCGGGCTGGAACCTTGGGCCGAGCGGACTTCTCCCGGGCTTTCGATCGACGCGATCACGGCGGAGCTGACAAAGGCGACCGCGGAGATGAAAAACGTGAGCATCAACTATTTTGCGCCGCCGGCGATTCCCGGCATCGGCAACAGCAGCGGCCTGTCGCTCGAGTTTCTGGCGATCGACCAGAGCCTCGGGTCAAACGAGATGTTTGAAAAACTGCAGCAGTTCCTTTACAAGCTGAATTCCGATCCGGCGCTTTCCTATGCCTTCAGCGTTTATACCGCCGATACGCCGCACGTTTATCTCGACATTGACCGCACCAAGCTGGAATCGTACCGGATACGGGTGTCCGATTTGTTTGCCGTGCTGCAAAACAACCTCGGTTCGCGTTATGTCAACAATATTACCCTGACCGGGCAGATCAACAAAGTGATCATTCAGGCTGACTATACCTACCGCGGCAAAGTGGATGACGTGAAAAACATGTATGTGCGTTCAAGCACCGGACAGATGATCAAAATCGGCAGTTTTGCCGACGTCAGAATCGTCATGCTGCCGAAAATCATCAATCGCTACAATCAGTATACGGATGCCTCAATCACCGCTTCCGCGGCGGAAGGCGTCAGCACCGGAACGGCCATCGGGGCGGTGGAAAAAACGGCCAAGGAAATTCTTGATCCGGCCGACTACAAGATTGCCTGGACCGGCCTCAGCCTGCAGGAAGTGGAAGCGGCCGGACTGGTTGTTTTCCTGATTATGCTGGCAATGGTGTTTTGCTATCTGTTTTTGGTGGCGCTTTATGAAAGCTGGATGCTGGCCTTTTCGGTTATGTTTTCCACCCTTTTTGCCATTCTCGGCGCGTTGGCCGGGCTGCATCTGATGGGGCAGCCGCTGAGCATTTACGCCCAGCTGGGGTTGGTAATGCTGATCGGTCTGGCGGCCAAAAACGCGATTTTGATCGTTGAATTTACCAAGGCCTACCGCGAAGGCGGCGACAGCATTCTTGATGCGGCGGTCAAAGGGGCGTCGGAACGTTTCCGGGCGGTGCTGATGACGGCGCTGACCTTTATTCTCGGCGTGTTTCCGATGATTGTGGCCAAAGGTGCCGGCGCTTCGAGCCAGATTGCGATCGGCACCTCGGTGTTTTACGGCATGATTGCCGCAACGGTAATCGGCATTATCTTTATCCCCGCCTATTTTGCCCTGTTTGAGGAAATCAAGGAACGGGCCGGCGGCGGGTCGGGGCGGCAGAAGAAAAAAAGCGGCAGGAAAGGAGGATCGAAATGAACGGCAGACATTGGGCGTTGGTTTCGCTGCTGGCGGCAGCCTCCTGTACGGTCGGTCCCGATTACGTGCGGCCGGAGTTTTTTGACGACGGGCAGCTGTCCGCCGCTTTGGAAGCCGGCAGCGGCGAAAGTTTTCCGATTTCCGTGCGCTGGTACCGGCAGTTTGAGGACGAAACCCTGAACGGGCTGGTCGGGCGGGCGCTCGCCGGCAGTCCGAACGTGCAGATTGCGGTGCAGAAGCTGAAGCAGGCGCGCTATACGCTGATGATTAACGAGGCGGAATTTCTGCCCCGGCTCAATGCCGACGGCGGTTATGACTACAATTATCTTGCCAACGGCAAAAATCTGCCGCGGACGGTGGAGGATTATTACAAGGCCGGCCTGGACGCTTCCTGGGAGATTGACATCTGGGGCGGCGGCCGGCGTCTGAATGAGGAATCGCGGGCATTGATGCGGGCGGCGGCGGATAATCTGGTCAATGTCATGCTCTCGATGACGGCTGAAACGGCAAGTGATTACATCGGATTGAAAACGGCGCAGGAACAGCTGCGGATCACTAAGGAAAACCTGCGTTTGCAGCAGGACATTTATCAGACGGTGAAGGAAAAGTACGACAACGGCCTGGCCGACGATGCGGCGCTGAATCAGGCGGAATTTGCGGTGCAGACGACCAAGGCGCTGCTGCCGGCCTTGGAACAGCAGGAGGAGAGCTATAAAAACGCGCTGGCGGTTTTGCTCGGCGTGCTGCCGGGCAGTTTGACGGGGCTGGACGACGACGGGGACAACCTTATCGGTCGTCCGTTCTTTTTCCATGTTGAAAATCTGTATAATTTTCCGCTTGCGGCGGTGCGCAACCGTCCCGATGTGCGGATGGCGGAAAATGCGCTGATTGCCAAAAACGCGGCGATCGGTCAGGCGGTGGCGGAACTGTTTCCGAACGTGAGCATCGGCGGCGTCCTCGGCTGGCAGGCCAAACATTTTTCCGGTCTTGGTTCGTCTTCGGCCGCGGCATACGGCTTTACGCCCGCAGTATCGCTGCCGCTGTTTAATTTCGGACAACTGATCAATCAGGTCAAACTGAATCGGGAAGTGAAGGAAGAATATGTTTACCTGTATAAAAACACGCTGCTCGGTGCGGTGGAGGAAGTGAAAAACGCGACCGTCGCCGTGCGCAAGGAATATGAGCGTTATCAGGCGTTGTCAAAGTCGGTGCGCAACATGCAGCGGGTGCTTTCTTCCATGCGCGACAAATACAGGGAAGGGCTGATCGAGTTCAGCGACATGCTGACGACCGAACAGAATCTGCTCACTGCGCAAAACAACCTGGCCGCTTCCGGCGGTACCGTCTACCGCAATATCATCACTTTTTACAAAGCGGTCGGCGGCGGTTATTGAACGCTCAGTTTGAACGGCCGTGCAGCCGGATGTTGGTAATTTCCGGTATTTCATACGAACGGATGGTGTAGCCTTTGCTTTTCATGCAGTCGCTGTAATCGCCCGGATCGACGTCGGCGTCGTCACGCAGATAGTTGACGATCAGCGGCTGGGCGCCGGGGTAGGGGATATAAGTTGCCCAGATGCCTTTGTCGGCGTCCCAGTCGGCGCGGATGGCCAGCTTTTGTTCTTCGGTGTAGAACATGGAATGCCACAGGGTTTTCATCCGCGGCATCATGCTGAAAGATTCCGCTTCGCGCATGCAGGCGTTGTGATCGCGGGCAAATTTTTCAATTCCGGTGTTGTAGCGTTCCCAATGGTAGAC
>OKXI01000758.1_pt1 | contig 10553 bp, 5 predicted proteins | sample 1607161 | NCBI WGS metagenome assembly OKXI01 (sample SAMN04414078, study PRJEB24778) | human gut metagenome | material: faecal | host: Homo sapiens
CCGCTGACGTTATAGATAAACGCCTGATAAGCCGGACGGGTGACAGAGTTGACACGGGGACGTCTTTGCGAGAGGACGGTAACGACATCGCGCTGCACTTCCACTTTGCGGTAACGACCGTTTCTGATCTGTTCGGTAACTCCGTTGACAAGTTCAACAAGTTCTTTTTCATCGGCAGCCTTGAGCTGAACCTTCAAACTTTCTTCTTTCATTTTTGAAATTTTAATTATGAAACATAAAAATTGACTGTTCTTTTAATATAGACAAAAAAAATGACTTTGACAAGCACTATTTTCTTTTTTCCCGTTCAAAAATATACTTTTCCCGTTTTTTCCGGACACTCTTTCATAAACGAATTTTAAACAAAAAAAACTCCCACACCGGGGAGACAAGGTTTGTTTATAAAGCCGTATCAAAAAAAGGATCCTTTTTTTTGTCACGGGAAATATTGTATCAGAAAATTTATCAAAAGTCATCTAAATAGTTATTTTTGAACAAATTTTGCAATATCAACGTTTACTTATAATAACCCTTTATTTTAGCTCAAAAAAAGGATCGATAAAAAGAAGCGTTTTTGAGAATAACGGCACAAACCTGATCAATAACTATTATAGAGGACAAAAGATGACGACAAACAAGACTATCGGACTTTTTTTGCTGGCAACGACGTTTTTGAGTACGCCGGCGGGAGCTCAGGACATCACGGAATGGACGGAAGAGATAGAGAACGGCCGCGGGGAGACCATTGACAACATCAAGGTGGACGTAGACGGAGAATATTCCCTGATTTACAACCGGGGACAAATCGGCAATATCGAAAGCACGTTTACGAACAACTATGAAGTCATTAGAAACTATGGCGAGATAGGCACCGTTCGTTCGGTTTTTAAGAACAACGAGAACAGCCTTGAAAACTATGGTTTGATAGAACAAGTTGCCGGCAGTGTTTTCGAGAACAACATCAACAATTATGGCGGCGGAGCGATCGCTTCGACAGGCGGCGGTTATATCGGCAAGATTGTTGACAGTACGTTTACCGGCAACACCGTTTATGAACAGCAACCGGCAAGAATAGCCATGCCGGAGAAACGTGACGTCGGTCGAGGCGGTGCACTTTATCTTGAGAATCCGTTTATTCCGCAGGCGGGAAGTCTCAAGGCTGACGATCTGTCGGTAACCCATATTGTCAACAGCACTTTCAAGGGCAATCATGCGGCAGCCGGCGGAGCAATTTTCTCCAGCCAGTGGCTTGATATTGAGGGCAGCGTGTTTGACGGCAACTATAATCAGACACGGGACGAATACGGTGCCGGCGGCGCAATCGCTTTCCGGACGGAAGAACAACAGAGCCAGCCCAATAATATGGATGAAAGACCGACACCGGAAGAGCCGTTTTATGCCGGAGAACACAACATCAGCAACAGCCGGTTTGAGAACAACCGCTCAAGCGGCTTCGGCGGCGCGATTGCCGGCATGGTTAACGAGTATACCAACCAGACTTACGGCATCAATGTTAAAGGCAGCACCTTTATCAACAACAGTGCCAAAGACGGCGGTGCAATCTACCTTCAGTCTGCCTTGTCAAGAAACAATATGGAAGTGTTTGAGAACGCTTTCCTTGACAGCCGCGTTTTGGTGGCAAAAGCGACGATAAGATACGGTGATCAGGAAAAAAGTGTTTATCTGGCCTTGGATGGTGACAAAGGCGGCGATCCAATGACGGCGGCCGAATTTGACCAATATGTCAGAGAGGGCGGCAAATTCGCGGTTGTGGATGGAATCGCGGCAGCCAATGATGAGGAAGGCTATCAGGAACTTGTTGCGCAATTTGAAGAATTGATGACGCAAGCTTCCGGATATATTCTTGACGGTTTAAATAATTATCGCGATTCGCAGATTTCCGTTCCCGGTATGATGTCCAAACTGACGGTCGTCAACTCCAGCTTTATCAACAACAAAGCTTCGGGCAAAGGCGGCGCCGTTTACGGCAGCGACGTCAGGATCGTTGCCGACAACGGTGAAAGCCGTTTTTCCGGCAACACCGCCGGCGGCAAGTCCAACGCCGTTTATGTCGACGGTATCATTCGCTTGGAAAAGACCGGCGGCATGTATGAGCAGCCGGCACCGTCTTATGATGTTTCGGTATCGGCGGAAAATCCGATTAAAGGTCAGTTGACGTTGGAATCGGTCAACCGCGGCCGGATTGTCTTTGACGACGGCATTGACGGCGAGAACTACAACATTGACGTTTTTGGTGACGGCACTGGTTATGTCAAATTCAACAATGCGGTTGAGAACGTCAACCGCTTTGCCATGAACGGCGGCGCCGTCGTTCATCTCGGCTTAAACGGACGCATTTACGCGCAGGACTTCGTCAGCGGCTCCTCTTCCGCCTATGCGCGTACCGGCGCGCAAAAGCCGCTCCTCACCGTTGACGTGATGGTCGACCGGGAAAACAACACCGTTCACAGCGGCGCCATCCATGTGAACGGAGACGTTGCCGGTGAAACCAACGTACTGGTCAACGCTTTGAACCCCGACGTGCTCGACAACAAAAAAGACGCCGTCGTGCCTTTCCTTTTTGCCCCCAACGACAATGAGGAAACTTCCGCCGTCTTCAATGTTTCCCGCGTGATCGGCAGCCCCTACATGTGGCATGCCGGCAAGAACGTCGCCGGAACGCCGGAAAGCGGCAACGTCTGGTACCTGTCGCTGACCGATACCCTTAACCCCGAGTTCGGCAAAACCGACCCCGAAGTTGCGCCGGAAGTGACGGCCTATATCAGTCTGCCTTCGGCCGGTCTGGAACAGGTTCGCGGCCTGCGCGACACGCTGGAACAAAAGACGGCTTTCTGTAAAGAAGGCGCCTGCGCCCGCGACGCAAAAGCCGACCGTCAGCTGTGGGTTGACAGCGGTTACCTGAGCTCTACGGTTGACAAACCGGCCGAATTTGACGCCGACATCTGGGGCGTCACCGCCGGCGGCGATCTGCAATATGACGCTAACAACCGTCTGGGCGTGTTTGCGGCTTATCGTCAGGGCGACTATGACGTCAGCGGCAAGGGAAGCAAATATCGTTCGACCGTCGGTTCGGAACTTGACATCGACAGCTGGCTCGGCGGTTTATACTATCGCTTTGAGCAAAACGACTGGTACGCGTTTGCGACGGTTTACGGCGGTCTCCAGAAAGCGGACCTCAAAACCGACGACGGTATCGTCAACACCGACAGCGACGGGACGTTGTGGAGCGTCGGCGCGGAAGGCGGGCGAAAGTACGGTCTGAGCGAAGCGCTGACGCTGGAACCGAGCTTCGGAGTCTTTTACACGCAGTCGGAGTTTGACGATATTCGCGACAGCGCGGGCAAGACGGCGTCGTTTGACAGCCTGAAACAGCTTGAAATCGAAACGGCGGTTAAACTGGAATACCGTCTGTGCCAGAACGATCTGACGTCGGTCGTTTATATCAAGCCGGGACTGATCCAGACGATCACGGACGGAGACGAAGTGCTGATCAGCGGATTGGGCAAGACGGAAGCTTACCACGACCAGCTTTTGGGGCGGATTGAACTCGGCGCGCGCTTCGGCGTCACGGAAAGCCTTTCCGGTTACGGTTGGGCAAACTATACGTTCGGTTCAAGCTACGGTGCCGCCGCCGTCGGCATCGGCTTAAACTATGCGTTCTGACCGCAGACGTTTGCCGCCGGCAGCGGCCTAAAAACAGCAAGCCGATCAAATGCAAAAATCTCCCCGCAAAAGCGGGGAGATTTTTTAGCGATAAAACGAAACAACCTTAAAAAAACCCCGAAACTTTACGTTCCGGGGTCAAATTGTAAATGTTTGTCAAAAGGACTTTTCACGCATACTTCCTTCCGCACCGCGAAAAGAAGCTTTCCAAGAGAGCTGCAGGCCGTTTTTCTTTTCTTCCGCGAAGACAATCATCACTTCAGGGAAAGAGAAGTATTAGCCGTCTTACTGCCGTTGTTTACGGCGTAGGAGATCGTAATCCGGTTACCGGTAATTTTGTAACTCTGAGCGCCCGGCGTCGGCGTTACGTCTTCGCCAATACCCAAAGTTACCGCATTCTTTTCCATAACCGTATGATCCCAGGCAGAACTTTTGCCGGCATAGATCCAACGACCGCTGACAACCGTAACTTTCGCCGGCTGCCATTTGTTTGCACCCCAAACGCCGCTGTATGCGCCGGAAATACAAGTTTCGACGCCGTTCTTTGCCGCTACGGATTCATCAAAAGCATAACACAGGTTCATGTCCACTTTGCCGTTCGGTGCCATGACCACGCCGTTTTCATAAGTGAAAACGATCATGTCCATAAACTTGGCGCCGACACTTTGCTGAACGCGCGTATACTTTGCAGACTTGGGACTTCCCAGCCAGCTCGGCGTATCACGGTCTTCGCTTACGAAAACCCGCAATTCTGCCTCGCCCGCCGCACTTGCCGGATAACCGTTGAACATGGCGCTCATGGTATGAACATAGTTCTTGCGGTCATAGATCCTGCCGTTTTCGGTCAGCCGGCTCATATCGCTCAGCTTAAATCCGTTGTCGGCAAGGTTCTCATATTCGGCATAGGGCATGTTGTGAGTCAGCGGAGAATAAATCGCCTTTTGGTAAGACAACGTAAACACCCGGTTGAACTTGTCGTTGGCAACCGTATAGGTGCGCTGGTATGTCATCACCTTAAAGTCGCCGACGGTTTGCGTTCCCGTCAGTTTTTCACCGCCTGTCGACGGAGCGGAAGCAATCAGATTGAAGTTTTCCAAAACCTTGGTGATTTTGGCCGGCGCCGTGATCGAGTTCTTCAGGTTCACCGATTTGGTATACACCTTTTCGCCCGATACGGACCAGATTTCCTTAATCTTGATCCAGCTCTTGGTGGTAGAGGCATCGATATAGTCTTTGCCGTCTTCCACGATCGTACGCTCTTTCAGTTCGTCATTGACTTCTACCCACAATTCGGCTTCGCCGACGGCGCTCACATCACGGCCGTTGAACCTTGCGCCCATGGTGTGCGCATAGCTCTTGCGGTCGTAAGTTTTGCCGCCGCTGACCGTTTGCGACAGATCCGCCGTTTCAAAACCGTTGTCGGAGATGTTTTCGTATTCCGGGTTCGGCATGTTATGCTTCAGCGGATCGTAAACAGCCCGTTGGTAACTGAGGGTGAAAACACGGTCAAAACGATTGTTGGCCACCGTATAGGTGCGCTGATAAGTTTTTACCGTGAAATCGCCGACGGTTTCGGTCTTAAGCAGGCTTTCACCGGCCAGAGAGGGCGTTGCGGAGGCCAGCGCAAAACTCGGCAAAATCTTGGTAACTTTGGCCGGAGCCGCAATACCGTTGGTCAAATCGACCGATTTTACATAAGTCTTTTCGCCGGACACGGTCCAGATTTCCTTAATCTTAATCCAGGATCTGGTGGTGTTGTCATCCACATAGTCCATACCGTCTTCAATGATTTCCTGACTGGTCATGATGTCCGAGGCCAAAACCCGCAATTCGGCTTCCGCTTTGGCTTCCGCCGGATGACCGTTAAAGCTGGCGCCGATCGAGTGCGTGTAGCTCTTGCGGTCGTAAGTCTTGCCCTCTTCGGTGATCTGCGTCATGTCCGCGGTTGCAAATCCGTTGTCGGCAACACTTTCGTATTCCGCAAACGGCATGCTGTGATCCAGCGGATTGTAAAACGCACGTTGGTAAGACAACGTAAATATACGGTTAAACTTGTCGTTGCCGACCGTATAAGTCCGCTGATAAGTCCTTACCGTAAAATCGCCGACAGTCTCGGTTTCCGCCAAGACTTCATCGCCAAGGACAGCCGATATCTGGTTTAAGGTAAAGTCTTCCAAAATCTTGATCACCTTGGCCGGGGCATTGATGCCGTTGGTCAGGTTAACCGATTTCGTATACACTTTTTCGCCCGATACGGACCATACTTCCTTGATCTTGATCCATGACCTGGTCGTCGTCGCGTCGACATATTCCATGCCGTCTTCGACAATCACTTGGCTTTCCAGCTTGTCTTCCGCTTTCTTGTGCAATTCGACTTCGGCAACGGCTTCGGCCGAGTTGCCGTTGAAAGTAGCACCGATGGTGTGGGTGTAGAGCCGGCGCTCGTAATTGTCCTTTTCCGACATTTCCGTCAGTTTAAATCCCTTGTCCGTGATGTTTTCGTAAGCGCGGGACGGCATCTCAAACTCTTTTCCGTCAACCTTCAGGACCGCAGTTTCCCAGAACGGGGTGAACACCTTGTCAAACAAATCGCATCCGACCGTATAATCGAGCGTATGCGCAGTAACCGTGATGTTGCCCTCGGTACGGGTACCGCTGACGACGGTTTCGCCGGAAACGGCGTTTTTCTTTTCCAGTTCAAAGCTTTCTACCGTACGGATTTCGTACGCCGGAGCGCCGATACCGTTCTTTAGGATCACTTCGTATCTGGAAACGACGGAACCCGACTGGCTGTAGGTACGCGTGATCTCAACCCAGCTTTTGGCCGTGGTCGAAGACAGCGTTTCATAGCCTTCGTCGGTTTTTGAGGTACTCTGCAAAACATCGTCCGCATCCATTGCCAGACGTTCATATCCCCTCTCTATTCTGCTGCCGCCCATAAAGGCAACTTTGTAGCTTGAAGTCGAGAGATAATAATGAACCTTGTCCTTGATGCCTTCGTCGACAACGCTGATACCGCCGTCTTCAAAAGCAACGCTGCCGTTTGCTGCCGGAAAAACAACCTTCTTGCCCCAGAGCGTCATCTCCGCATCCAGGTAGCTAATGGTGATGTCTTTCAGATACCCGGTCATTTCATGACGATAGGTCTTGACCGTCTTGGTATAAGACACGCCTTCCGCTTCCCAGTTGCCGGAGTTGCTGCCGGTTTCGGCAAAGCTTACCGACGACACTTCGGGCTTGTTCACTTTGATCGTATCCAAGGGCGAAATCTCGAAATTTACGCCGCCCAAAGGCACAATCACCGTGGTGTCCTGCCTGATGCCGTTGACATCTTTCGAGGCCGTCACCTTACCGTTTTCGCTGTCGCGGGTCACGGTAATGGTCACTTCCGTGTTGGTGTCGGGACCGCTATCAGGCTCCACATTAAGACTAAACTCTTCCAGCGCTTTGTCACATGACGTGAACATGGCTAAAGTCAGCATTATGGCAAATGCAACAATGCTGTAAAAGACATTTCTCTTTTCCATATTTTTGTTTTTAAAAGTTATTTGATTATTTTTTTAGGAAATATATAGAAAAATTGCTTCTGCAGGTCTCCCGATGCTTGAAAAATCATTTTCATCAGAGACATTTACAATGATAATCAATGTAATAACAGAATAATTTTTGTCGTTTATACTGTACCATAAAAGAATTAAAACCACAACTTATTTTTGACTGAAAACGGCATATTTTTTCTATTTTGTCTAAAAATATTGATAGACGGCGAGTCCGCAGGCGAATCTCCCCTTTCCTCTTGTTGATAAAATCCGCTTTGCCATCCCGAAAACAGTCCTCTTTTATATTCCGCCGGCGGTTCTTTTGCGCATTCCGTGAGCACCCTTTACCATCCCGCAAACAAACACAACCCCTGTCAGTCGGCTTACAAGCGGCCGCTTCCGTCCTCTCTTTGCCTCTGTCACCCTGCGAACGCGGAAACAAACCCATATTGTCATTCCGTCCCGGTTCGGGAGCTTATAAGAGAAAAAAGGATGGAGGCGGCGGCTCGCTGCTTTGGCACCCTGCCCCGGTTCGGGAGCTTGAGGGGAAAAAGCAAAGAAAGGGGAAAAAGAAGGAAGGGAAGAAGAAAGGAAAACAAACACCGAAACAAGACCTGAAGTGCGGAAGATAATTTTTAAGGCATGGCCCAAATGAGATGCCCAAACAAACCCGACATGGTAATTACAGAAAAGGAAACGCGAGATGCAGAAGCCAAGTTTTGAGGCATAGTCCAAAATAAGATGCCCAAACAAACCCGGCATGGTAATTACCGAACGCATGCTAACGGAAGAATCGGTCAGTTTGACGGCACAAAGGAGAGAATTCAGGGATTATGCCCAAGCCGGTGAAGCGGGCAAAGAGTTTTATCGGACAGTATGCGGGAGATTTTAGATATGCAAGAGAGATTGAGTTTTCCGCCTCACCATCCCGAATCTGTCCGGAAATCTTGCAAAAAGCGGAATGACAAAAAATAAGGCGCCGAAATAAGCGAGATTGAGGTTTTTGCCTTGTACGGGAAAGTTATTTTGAAAAGCGGTCGACGGCACATAGATATCCACGGGTAACTCCGTGGTTCTACAGCAGTTACAAAGCTTGCGGTTTGACCATGATTAAAGGCGCGAAGCGGTGTTGTTCCAACACCGCAGCATTCGGCTCCGGGTCAAACTCGGGCTTTTCTATCAGACATTAATAAAAAAAAGATGCCGGAGAAAAATCTCCGACATCTGAAAATATATCTTGCTACCAGCTTGCTTGTTGTTTCAGCAAGAAGAACATTAATAGTTCTTCTTGGTCTTGCCAAATTGGAAACGATAGCTCAAAGTGAGCTCGACTTGCCAACCCTGCTTTAAGACGTTCTTATCAGCAACAACTTCTCCGTTTACCTTGCCTGACGTTGCATGTTGCACGTCATAAGTATAAGCGGCGAGTTGAACACCGAAACGGTTTCCGCTCATAAATTGGCGGCTTTCCCAACCAATAACAGCGCCGTATCCCAAGCCCGATCCTTTCAGCGATGATTTACGACTGAAGTCGTAACCGTCACCGGATTCGTGGATGGAATTATCGCTTTCCGTATACTGGTAACCGACACGGCCGCCAACGTAAAAGCGATGCTGCTTGTTTTTCCCCCAGTGTGCAAGATTTACTCTCACTTCACCAAAGGCAGACGGTGCCATATAGGTCAGACCGTCGAAATTGATTTCACCTACGCGGCCGGTAACCAAAAAGTCACCCCACCACATGGTATAACCAACTTCTGCTCCAAACACATAAGAAAAGCTCTTAGCGTTCGGAATATAGGATGCTCCGCCGACAGCTCCGATAAAGAAGCCTTCAATCGCGCGTCCCTTCCAGTACGTTTTACCGTCGGAAGTTTTGAGCATAAGCTCGTCATGTTTTCTGGAAGCAAATGCCTCCATATAATCCAGGGTCATAGAATCGACCTTGGCGATCTCCTGCATTTCTGCAGAAGCTTCAGATACAAGGCCCTTCTTTTCAGAACCGAATTCAACACTCTGTGCCATTGCACAATTTACACTCACGAACAAAGCTGCGATAGCAGCAAAAATCATATTTTTCATCTTTTCTTGTTTTTAAAGGAATGCGGGAATTGTCCCAAAATATTTTTTAGTACACCTCCCCGGAATTTTGGTTCCGGAGAGGGATGAGAGAGTATCCTTAGACACGAACGTTCTTTACTGTTCACAACGTAAAAAATTAACGCAATGACAGAGAAGAATTTGCAGTTGTGCTACCGTTGTTAGCAGCGTAAGAAATAGTGATCTTACCGTTGCTGATTGTAGTCTTCTGCGCGCTCGGAATCGGAGTAACGTCAACACCGATACCAAGGGTTACAGCGTTAGTTTCCATTACAGTGTGATCCCAAGAAGAGGACTTGCCTGCATAGATCCAACGACCGCTTACCATGGTAATTTTGGCGGGCTGCCATTTACCGTTGCCGAATACACCGCTGTATGCACCGTTGATACAAACGTCTACGCCGTTTGCAGATGCTACAGATGCGTTGAAAGCATAGATCAGACTCATGTCTACCTTGCCGTTAGGAGCCATAACAACACCGTTCTCATAAGTGAAAACGATCATGTCCATGAACTTCTGTCCGGCAGCTTTCTGTACGCGGGTATATTTTGCTCCGGTCGGGTTGCCCAACCAAGACGGGGTGTCACGGGGAGTTTCAACTTCAACCAACAACTCTGCTTCGGCGTTGGCCTTGGCATCGTAACCGTTGAACATTGCGCTCATAGCATGAACGTAGTTCTTGCGGTTATAGGTCTTACCGTTCTGAGTCGTATTAGACATATCGCTCATATTGAAGCCATTGTCTGCAACGTTTTCATATTCGGAATAAGGCATATCGTGGTTGATCACGGTGTAAACGGCTTTCTGATAGCTCAAAGTGAAAACGCGGGTAAACTTATCGTTTGCTACCGTATAGGTGCGCTCGTAAGTCATAACCTTGAAATCACCCTTAGTTTCAGTCTTAACCAGTTTTTCACCGCCAAGAGAAGCAGCTGCGCTGTTCAGGTCAAAGCTGGCAAGGATCTTTGTGATCTTAGCAGGGGCAGCAATACCGTTAATCAGGTTAACTGACTTGGTATATACCTTTTCGCCGCCTACAGACCATACTTCCTTAACTTTAACCCAAGATTTCGTAGTTGAAGCATTGATATAATCTTTGCCGTCTTCTACGATTACGCGGCTGATGAGCTCATCCTTAACCTCTACCATGCGAAGTTCAACTTCTGCTTTTGCTGCAACAGAGTTGCCGTTGAAAGTAGCGCTCATGTTGTGAGTGTACAGTACACGGT
>OKXI01000761.1_pt1 | contig 10497 bp, 9 predicted proteins | sample 1607161 | NCBI WGS metagenome assembly OKXI01 (sample SAMN04414078, study PRJEB24778) | human gut metagenome | material: faecal | host: Homo sapiens
TTGGCGATGACATACGCGACATTGACTGGAATGTGACCGCTCGCTTCAATAAGCCTTACGTGAAGGTGTTCGAAGAAGAGCGCGAGCTGACCGTTATGTTGCTGGTGGATGTTTCCGGTAGTTTGGAGTTCGGTACGGTAAAGCAGATGAAGAAGGATATGGTGACGGAAATTGCCGCTACACTGGCATTCTCTGCCATTCAGAATAATGACAAGATTGGTGTCATCTTCTTTTCGGACCGGATTGAGAAGTTTATTCCGCCCAAGAAGGGACGTAAGCATATACTTTACATCATCCGCGAACTGATAGATTTTCATGCGGAAAGCCGGAGGACGAACATCCGTTTGGGATTGGAATATCTGACGAATGTGATGAAACGCCGTTGCACGGCATTTGTCTTGTCCGACTTCATCGACCAGGAAAGTTTCAAGAACGCCATGACCATTGCCAATCGTAAGCATGACCTGGTTGCCGTTCAGGTGTACGACCGTCGTGTGGAAGAATTGCCACCCGTGGGACTGATGAAGATTAGGGATGCCGAGACGGGACATGAGCAGTGGATTGACACCTCCTCGCGTGCCGTGCGTCGTGCCCATCATGACTGGTGGGTGAACAAGCAGGCGGAACTGAATGAAACGTTTACCAAGAGTAATGTCGACAATGTGTCGGTACGTACCGACCAGGATTATGTCAAGGCATTGATGAATTTGTTTGCGAAACGAAATTAATCGGAAAATGAAAAGATATTTATTTCTGATAGCGTTATTAATAGCATGGTCGGGAAGGGTAGTAGCCCAGTCGGTAACGGTAGATGCTACGATTGACTCTTTGCAGATTCTTATTGGAGAGCAGGCAAAGATAAAGCTTCAAGTATCTCTAGATGCCGATAAGCGTGCCATATTCCCGGTATATACCGATACGCTGGTGAATGGGGTTGAAATTATTGATGTGGCCAAACCGGATACGCAATTGCTGAATGATGGCCGGCGTGCATTGATAACTCAAGAGTATACAGTTACCTCTTTTGATTCGGCTCTTTATTATCTGCCGCCTATGGAAGTGACGGTGGATAATGAGAAGTATCGCTCCAAAGCGTTGGCATTGAAAGTATATTCGGTGAATGTCCCGTTAGATCCGGAGAATCCGGAACAGTTTTTCGGTCCCAAAACAGTGATGCAAGCGCCTTTTGCTTGGGAAGACTGGTATGGTCTTATGGCTTGTGGTGCGCTGATTATCCCGATAGGGATATTGCTTGTCTATCTGATAATGCGTTTCTTCGACAATAAGCCTATTATCCGTAAGGTGAAGGTAGAACCTAAGTTGCCTCCCCATCAGTTGGCTATGCAGGAGATAGAACGTATCAAGAATGAGAAGGTATGGCAGAAAGGGGAGCCGAAGGAATATTATACGGAATTGACTGATGCTCTTCGTACATATATAAAAGACCGTTTTGGTTTCAATGCTTTGGAAATGACTTCTACGGAAATCATAGATAAGTTGCTGGAAATGAAAGATAAGGAAGCTCTATCAGATTTGCGTGAATTGTTCCAGACTGCTGATTTGGTGAAATTTGCCAAGCATAATCCATTGGTGAACGAAAATGACGCTAACCTGATTAATGCCATTGACTTTATTAATGAAACCAAGGAGAAAGAAGTGGAGAATGCTAAACCGCAGCCTACGGAGATTACCATTATCGAGAAACGTTCTTTGCGTACCAAGATTTTGCTGGGAACGGGTATTGTAGTGTTGGCTGTAGCCCTTGTCAGTTCATTGATATATATCGGATTGGAGTTGTATAATTATTTTGCTTAATACAGGAAAAGTGACTTCAATCGGATATACATGAGTGAAAAGTGAGGGATGTTTGGAGCGAAGCTGAATTGTAAATCGTTAAATCGTACATAAATATGGTTTTTGCCAATATTGAATATTTATTTTTGCTGCTGTTGCTTATACCTTATATAGTATGGTATATTATGAAGCGGAAGAATAGTGAAGCTACGCTTCAGATTTCGGATGCCCGTGTGTATGCCCATACCCCTAAAAGCTATAAGAACTACTTGCTGCATGTACCGTTTGTATTGCGGATAATTGCCTTGATACTGATTATTCTTGTTTTGGCACGTCCGCAAACCACCGATAGCTGGCAGAACAGTGAGATTGAGGGTATTGATATCATGCTTGCTATGGACGTTTCTACCAGTATGCTGGCCGAAGACCTGAAACCTAACCGGTTGGAAGCGGCGAAGGATGTGGCGGCAGAGTTTATTAACGGACGTCCGAATGACAATATAGGTATAACTTTGTTTGCTGGAGAAAGCTTTACGCAATGTCCGTTGACAGTAGACCATGCCGTATTGTTGAACTTGCTTAAAGATATGAAGTGCGGGCTGATTGAAGACGGAACGGCAATCGGTATGGGGATTGCCAATGCCGTTACCCGTTTGAAGGATAGCAAGGCAAAGTCGAAAGTCATTATTCTGCTGACGGACGGTGTCAATAATAAAGGTGATATTTCTCCTTTGACAGCTGCTGAAATAGCCAAGAGCTTTGGCATTCGCGTTTATACTATTGGGGTAGGAACCAATGGTATGGCTCATTATCCTTATCCGGTAGGTGGAACAGTGCAATATGTCAATATGCCCGTCGAAATTGATGAAAAGACTTTGACACAGATTGCCGGAACAACGGAAGGTAACTATTTCCGTGCCACCAGCAACTCGAAGTTGAAGGAAGTGTACGAGGAGATAGACAAGCTGGAGAAAACAAAATTGAATGTAAAAGAATACAGCAAGCGCCAGGAAGAGTACCGCTGGTTTGCGTTGGCTGCTTTCTTGTGCGTATTACTGGAGGTACTGTTACGCAACTCTATATTGAAGAAGATACCGTAAAAAGGAGAATGTCTTTTAGTGTATCAGTCATTGCGTAGCCAAATTGTAAATTGTAAATTGCTAAATTGTAAATAAAAAGATGTTTCGATTTGAAGAACCTGCATATTTGTACTTGTTGCTGCTGCTGCCTTTATTGGCGGCCTTCTACTTGTACTCCAATTATCGGAGGAGGAAAGCCATTCGTAAGTTTGGTGACCCTATACTGATGGCACAGCTAATGCCGGATGTTTCCAAATACCGTCCGGATGTGAAGTTTTGGTTGGTTTTTGCGGCTATCGGGTTGTTCACGGTACTGTTGGCACGTCCGCAGTTTGGTTCCAAACTGGAGACGGTAAAACGTCAGGGAGTGGAAGTGATGATTGCGTTGGATATATCCAATTCCATGCTGGCACAAGACGTACAGCCAAGCCGCTTGCAGAAGGCAAAACGGCTGGTGGCACAGTTGGTAGATAAGATGCAGAATGACAAGGTCGGTATGATTGTTTTTGCGGGTGACGCATTTACCCAGTTGCCTATTACGAGTGATTATATTTCTGCCAAGATGTTTTTGGAGTCCATCGATCCTTCGCTGATTTCCAAGCAAGGTACGGCAATTGGAGCTGCAATAAATCTGGCTGCCCGGAGTTTTACACCTCAAGAAGGAGTGGGACGTACTGTTATTGTCATCACCGACGGTGAAAACCATGAAGGTGGTGCCGTAGAAGCTGCTAAGGTTGCTGCAGAGAAAGGTATCCAGGTCAATGTATTAGGGGTAGGTATGCCTGAGGGTGCTCCCATTCCAATAGAGGGTACTAATGATTATCGTCGTGACCGTGAAGGTAATGTAATCGTTACTCGCTTGAATGAGCAGATGTGTCAGGAAATTGCTCAGGCGGGAAATGGTATTTATGTGCGCGTAGACAATACCAATGGTGCACAGAAAGCGATTAGTCAGGAAATCAATAAGATGGCAAAGGCAGATGTGGAAACACAGGTGTACACGGAATTCAATGAACAGTTTCAGGCAGTGGCATGGATTATTCTGCTGTTGTTACTGGCTGAGATGTTGATATTGGAGCGCAAGAATCCTCTGTTCCGCAACATTCATTTATTCTCTAATAAGAAATGATGCGTATGTTACAGAAAAAATATATTGGAATAGTTTTGCTGCTGTTAGTGGCAGCTTCAGCTTCTGCACAGAAGGCGGAACGCGATTATATCCGTAAGGGAAACCGTTTTTTTAAGGATAGCGTATATGTGGATGCAGAAGTGAACTATCGGAAGGCTTTGGAGGTAAACCCGAAGTCAACGGTTTCCATGTTCAACTTGGGAAATACATTGACCCAGCAGAACAAGCTGCAGGAAGCGATGGAGCAATATGTGGGAGCTACCAAGATAGAAAAGGACAAATCGAACTTGGCACAGATTTATCATAATATGGGAGTCATCTTTCATTCCCAGAAGGATTATGCAAAGGCGGTAGAAGCCTATAAGGAGTCGTTACGCAATAATCCGAAAGATGATGAAACGCGCTATAACCTTGCTTTGGCACAGAAACAGTTGCAAGACCAGCAGCAGAACCAGGATCAGAATCAAGATCAGGATAAACAGGACCAACAGAAGGAGCAGGATAAACAGCAGGATCAGCAGAAAGACCAGCAACAGAATCAAGACCAGCAACAACAACCTTCTCAGCCGGAAAAGAAAGATAATGAGATGTCTAAGGAAAATGCCGAGCAGCTATTGAACTCTGTCATGCAAGACGAGAAGGATGTGCAGGATAAAGTGAAAAAGCAGCAGGTACTTCAAGGAGGTCGTCTGGAAAAAGATTGGTAACAAACATAATAGGAATAATATATGAGAAAAATAGTTTTCTTATGGATAGCACTGATTGCAGTCAGTATGAATGCCTTTGCCGATGGCAAGGTATCGTTTACTGCGTCTGCTCCTGACGCTGTGGCGGTAGGAGACCAGTTCAGACTGTCGTATACGGTGACTACACAAAAGGTAAGGGATTTTCGTGCTCCTTCTATGAAGGGATTTGATGTGTTGATGGGGCCCAGCCGCTCGCAACAGAGTAGCGTGCAGATGATTAATGGGCAGACGACTTCAACCAGCAGTATTACATTCACTTATATTTTAATGGCGACTGCAGAAGGTGATTTTACCATTCCAGGAGCCACTATCACTGCTGATGGTAACCAAATGGTTTCTAATTCTGTACGAGTAAGGGTTCTTCCGGCAGATCAGGCTACCAATGGAGCATCCTCAGGAAATGGTGGCGGACAGAGCAGTGGCACTGCCAGCCGCGCTTCTTCCGGGACATCTGTATCGAATAGTGATTTGTTTATTACAGCTACTGCCAGTAAGACGACGGTGTATGAACAAGAAGCATTCCTATTGACATATAAGATATATACCTTGGTGGACTTGCGTATGTTTGACAATGTGAAGTTGCCCGACTTCAAAGGATTCCATTCTCAGGAAGTGGAACTTCCTAATGACAGAAGATGGGGATTGGAGCATTATAAAGGTAGAAATTATCAGTCTACAATCTATCGTCAGTTTGTGTTGTTCCCACAACAAGCCGGTAAGTTGACGATTGATGCTGCACGCTTTGACGCTTCCATTGCAAAGGCTACACAAGTTGCTGATCCGTTCGAGGCATTTTTCAATGGAGGAAGCAATTACGTAGAAGTTAAAAAGACAATTTTGACTCCGCAATTGACGATTGACGTAAAACCCTTGCCAGTAGGTAAGCCAGCTGATTTTTCTGGAGGAGTGGGAGAGTTCAATATAACTTCTTCTATCAATAGTACAAATGTCAAGACCAATGATGCCGTTACTGTCAAACTTGTCATCTCTGGTACCGGCAATCTGAAGTTGCTTTCTAATCCGGAAGTCAAATTCCCCGAGGATTTTGAGGTATATGATCCGAAGGTGGACAATAAATTCCGTCTGACAAATTCGGGCCTCTCCGGTAGTAAGGTCATTGAGTATCTGGCAATTCCCCGTAATGCGGGAACTTATAAGATTCCTGCCGTAAAGTTCAGTTATTTTGATATTAATTCCCGTTCGTATAAAACGCTGACTACGGAAGAGTATGAATTTCATGTGGAAAAGGGAGCAGGTAATGCAGCTCAGACCATTGCAAACTTTACAAGCAAGGAAGAGTTGAAAGTATTGAACGAGGATATTCGTTTTATCAAGCAGAATAACGTAACTCTGTCTCCCAAAGGTGATTTCTTCTTCGGTTCGTTGACGTATTGGTTGCTTTATTTGATACCGGGTATTGCATTCATTACATTCTTTATCATCTATCGTAAGCAAATAGCAGCCAATGCAAATGTAGCAAAGATGCGTACCAAGAAAGCCAATAAAGTGGCGGTGAAACGTATGAAACAAGCTGGTAAATTATTGGCTGAGAATAAGAAAGATGCGTTTTATGATGAGGTTTTGAAGGCTCTTTGGGGGTATATCAGTGATAAACTGAACATTCCGGTATCCCGTTTGTCTAAGGATAATATCGAAGAGGAACTTCGTAATTATGGTGTGAATGATGCGTTGATAAAGGAATTCCTCGATGCATTGAATAACTGTGAGTTTGCCCGCTTTGCTCCGGGTGATGATAACCAGGCTATGGATAAGGTATATTCAGCTTCTTTGGAAGTTATCAGCAAAATGGAAAACTCGATAAAACATTAATCAGGAGGAAATGGTAATGAATAGAATATTGTTTTTTACTCTTAGTCTAGTGATGGCAATTACTGCCTATGGGCAGAATCCTGCATCTGTAGATACATTACAGACTGGTAGTGACTCTACATCCGTCGGTTCACATGCGGAATTCTCTGCTGCAAGACAAGAAAGCAATGTGACAAAGGCTGAAGGTGACAGCGCCTATATACGGAATGATTATGCTTCTGCCATTCAAATATATGAGAATCTGTTAAAGAAGGGAGAGGCTGCAGAGGTCTATTATAATCTTGGCAACAGTTATTATAAGGCAGATGATATAGCAAAAGCTATATTGAATTATGAGCGTGCCTTGTTGTTGGAACCTGGTAATGCTGATATTCGTGCAAATTTGGAAATAGCACGTTCTAAGACAATCGATAAGGTAATCCCAGTTCCTGAGGTTTTCTTTGTATCTTGGACTAAATCGTTGATTAATTGTCTTAGCGTAGATGCATGGGCTAAGTTGGGGATTGTGTTCTTTGTACTATTACTCGTTTCATTCTATCTCTTTTTCTTTTCAAAACAGATTATGGGGAAGAAAGTGGGATTTATTGCAGGAATAGTATTCCTGGCTCTTGTTATATTGAGTAATGTGTTTGCTGCTCAGCAGAAAGGCGAACTGATGGAACGTAGTGAAGCTATAGTGTTAGCACCTAGTGTCACAGTGCGTAGTACTCCCAGTGAAAGTGGTACAAGTCTGTTCATTCTTCATGAGGGACGTAAAGTTGAAATAAAAGACAACTCTATGCGTGAATGGAAAGAAATTCGTTTGGAAGACGGTAAAGTAGGGTGGGTTCCAGCTTCCGCCATAGAAGGTATTTAAATTTTCCCTATATTCTAAAAACAGCTCGTATAAGCCCGATAATTCTGCTTTATACGAGCTGTTTCTGTATGTTTTTAGGAGCTTTTTCTTCGTATTTATAATTCTGTATACTTCATTAGTGTCCCATTAAAATTGGGACGAATTAAAAATTAAACAAACTTGGCCCATTTGGTCCGAATCGTTCTTTGTCATTTTGAAATTTAGTTTTATTAAAGAGGTCTCTCAGATAAGTCTTATCAGTCAATGAGATGCTCAGTATTTGTAACACTTCATATGTACTTCTGTCCAGTTGCATATCGTGTTGAATGATTGCCACCAAACAGTAAGCGCATATAGCAGCATATATCTGTATTCGAACAGCATTCTCTGTAGTTCCCCAAAATCTTTTGATTTTAAGGTGCTGCTTGAGCCATTTGAAAAACAGCTCTACCTGCCAGCGATTTTTATAAAGTTCAGCAACTTGAAGCGCAGATATATGCATCGCATTGGTTATGAATGTAAATTCTCGTTCTTGTTCTTCATCCCAATATTTAACCAGCCTAAGTGGCTCTGGGTAATATTGTTTAGGATAGAATCCTGTCAGAAGTACACTCGCGTCTGAAAGCACATTCTTAGGCAGCCTACGTTTCCATTGGATGGATTTGTACCCGAGATTCTTTTTTGCTCTGACAACAAAGTAGGCTTCAATTTGATGAATTTTATACAGCATTTTGAAGTTGCTATAACCGCGGTCAAAGATGTAATAAGAGCTTGGTTCATAAGGAATTTCAATCATGACTTTAGAATCGTGTACGGATGCTTCCGTGATATGAAAGAATGCAGGAATCTGTGTTTCCACATCATATAATGTATGCACTTTAATACCACCTTTCTTTTTGCGGAATTTTGCCCACCAAAAGACTGAAAGGCACAGGTCAATAGTTGTCGAATCGAAAGCATAAACGTTACCGCCAAGTTTGAAAATATGATTAGCACACTTTTGTCGTGCTTCGCTAACTAGGTAGTAAGCATATTCTTCAAAGATGTGATAGTCTCTATCTTGATTTGCTCTTGCCAGCGATGACTTTGATACATTTTTACCCATTCCTAAATGATAACATTTGGAATGATGAGCTTCAAGAGCAACTATCAAATCTCGCAGACTTTCACGATTAGAAAGTTGGCCAAATATCAAAGCAAGTAGTTGATTCCAGCAGGTGAAGTGCTTCACATATTTATCGCCATCATACTTGGTGACTATGCGGTTAAACTTACTTCGATTCAGAAATGAAGCCAATTGAGCGAAAACGTATTTGTCTTGGAACATATGCCATCGGATTAATCTGATGCAAAGCTACAAATTCAAGTCCGTTCGCTCGGAGAATAGCTGTAACTAACTAAATTTCAAATATTTCAAAGAACTCTTTTAGATTTTAATGGGACAGTAATGTGTATACTTAAAAAATGATTATTTTTTGGAGAGGCAATATTCTTTTTGAAAAAAGATAAAGAAATAGTTTGTTTTATCCTTTTTTTTCCTTAAGTTTATAGCGTGATAATAAAAAGTACAGAGTATTAACCATTAAATTTATAAATATGAGAACAATAACATTTAATGAATTACGTAAGATTAAAGACTCATTGCCTAGTGGTAGTATGCATAGAATAGCCGATGAACTTGGACTGAATGTTGACACTGTAAGAAATTTTTTCGGTGGACACAATTTTAAGGAGGGGAAAAGTGTTGGGATTCACTTGGAACCTGGACCAGATGGTGGATTGGTTATGATTGATGATACTACTGTTTTAGAGCGAGCTTTAAAAATTTTAGATGAAATGGCAGGTAAGACTGAAGAAGCTGTTCGAGCTTAAGAAGAGAAAGTTAGATAGAATCCCAATTGCTGACAACAATTGGGATTTCTTGTTTGTTTTAATCTCAAAATCAATGATATATGGAAGATAAATTAGTTACTTTGGCAATCTTAACGTACGCGAAAGCTCAAATATTGAAAAATGTTCTTGAAAATGAAGGTATTGAGACTTATATTCACAATGTAAACCAGATACAACCGGTTGTTTCTTCTGGCGTACGTGTACGTATTAAGGAGAGTGACTTACCTCATGCTCTGAAAATTACTGAAAGCTCTGCGTGGTTATCTGAAGAGGTAGTGGGGGGGAAGTCACCTAAACTGGAGAAGGTTAGTAATAAAGTGCTGATTCCAGTGGATTTTTCCAATTATTCTTTGAAGGCTTGCGAGTTCGGTTTCAATTTCGCTCAGAATATAGGTGCAGAAGTTGTTTTGCTACATGTTTATTTTACTCCTATATATGCAACTTCTTTGCCATACGGAGACGTATTTAACTATCAGCTAAGTGATGAGGAGAATGTAAGGAGTATCTTACAAAAAGTTCATGCTGATTTGAATGCATTATCTGATAAAGTAAAAGAGAAGGTAGCTTCCGGCGAGTTTCCAGATATTAAATATACTTGTGTTTTGCGTGAAGGTATTCCTGAAGAAGAGGTACTCCGCTATACCAAGGAATATCGGCCACGCATTATCATAATGGGAACTCGTGGTAGAAATCAGAAGGATATTGATTTGATTGGCAGTGTAACAGCTGAAGTGATTGAACGTAGCCGTGTACCGGTATTGGCCATTCCTGAAAATACTCCATTCAAGCAATTTTCTGAAGCTAAGCGTATTGCATTCATTACTAATTTTGATCAACGTGATTTAATAGCTTTTGATTCGCTAATAAATAATCTGAAATCATTTAAGTTTTCAGTGTCTCTGATACATCTTTCAGATGTTCAGAATACATGGAATGAAATAAAACTGGCTGGTATTAAGGAATATTTTCAAAAACAATATCCACAATTGGAAATATACTATGATGTGGTAAAGAACGATAATCTGCTTAGTAGTTTAGACAGTTATATCAAAAGTAATCATATTGATATTATAACATTAACTTCTTATAAAAGAAATATATTTTCGCGCTTATTTAACCCTGGCATTGCCAGAAAGATGATTTTCCATTCTGATACACCATTGTTGGTAATTTACGGAAGACCGAATTAGG
>OKXI01000776.1_pt1 | contig 10363 bp, 7 predicted proteins | sample 1607161 | NCBI WGS metagenome assembly OKXI01 (sample SAMN04414078, study PRJEB24778) | human gut metagenome | material: faecal | host: Homo sapiens
GTTGGAGCAGAGGGTGGCTTTTCTGGAGAAAACGCTGAAAAATAAAGGAATGGACTCTGTTCGGTTGTATAGCCTGGAACGGCTCGAACCGGACGAATACCATATTTTCAAAGCGAATGTCATCAAGAATAGTCTGAACCGGGTGGATAACTATATCACCCTTGATGAAGGAACTTCTGCGGGTATCCGTCCGGAAATGGGAGTGGTAGATGCCAACGGAGTAGTGGGCATTGTCTATAAAACTTCTCCGCATTACTCTACCGTTATTCCATTGCTGAACAGTAAATCGAGCATCAGTTGCAAGATTGTGGGCAGTGAATATTTCGGTTATTTGAAGTGGGAATATGGAGATTCTCGTTATGCTTATTTGAAAGATTTACCTCGCCATGCAGAGTTTAACCTGGGTGATACGGTGGTGACAAGTGGGTATTCTACAGTATTTCCTGCGGGTATCATGGTGGGAACGGTGGATGATATGTCTGATTCTCACGACGGTCTCTCTTATCTGTTGAAGATAAAACTGGCCACGGATTTCGGAAAGGTGAGCAACGTTCGGGTGATTGCCCGTACCGGACAAGAGGAGCAGAAGATGCTGGAGAAGGAAGAAGGGAAGTGATGGAGTGATAAGGTGATAGAGGGATAGGAGTGATAAATGGTAGGGGAGTAGCCCCAATTGTAAATCGTAAATTGTAAATTGTAAATCAAATTGGTTCTCAATTATCTGCATAAAATAGGTTGGTTTATCGGTTTGGTACTATTGCAGGTACTGATACTGAATAATGTGCATATTGCCGGATATGCCACTCCTTTTCTATATATTTATCTCATACTGAAATTTGAGTCGGAAACACCACGGAATACTTTGATGCTGTGGGCGTTTTTTCTGGGACTGACGGTGGATATCTTTTCGGATACGCCGGGTATGAATGCTGCAGCTACGGTGGCACTGGCTTTTCTGCGTCCTACATTCCTACGCCTGTTTGTGCCGCGGGATGCGTTTGAGAATATAGTTCCTTCGATAAAATCGATGGGAATTGTACCTTTCCTGAAGTATTTGGTTGTTAGCGTTTTTATTCATCATGCAATATTACTTACCATAGAATTCTTTTCGTTCGCCCATATCGGAACGTTGCTGCTGAGAATTGTGGCAAGTGCGTTGCTGACTATAACCTGTATCATGGCTATAGAAGGAGTGAAGAAGAAGTAAGATGGCAAAAGATTATACACTCGAAAAGCGGAAATTTGTGATAGGTGGGGTAGCAATTGTGATTGTTATCATTTATATCATGCGTCTTTTTGTGTTGCAGATCATGACTGATACTTACAAGAAGAATGCAGATAGTAACGCTTTCCTTAATAAAATCCAGTATCCTTCGCGCGGTGCTATTTATGACCGCAATGGAAAATTACTGGTGTTCAATCAACCTGCGTATGATATCACATTCGTGCCGCGAGAGGTGACGGAACTGGATACTCTCGATTTTTGCCGCACACTGAATATTACGAAAGAACAGCTGCTGAAGCGAATGAAAGATGTGAAGAACCGCTGGATGAATCCCGGTTATTCCAGATATACGCATCAGGTTTTTATGACGCAGCTCTCGGCGGAAGAGTGCGGTGTATTCCAGGAAAAACTCTTTAAATTCCCGGGTTTTTATATTCAGAGACGTACTATCCGGCAATACACTTATAATTCTGCCGGACATGCTTTGGGAGATATTGGTGAGGTTTCAATGAGAGATATTGAGGCTGACGACTATTACATTCGCGGTGATTATGTGGGTAAGCAAGGTATAGAAAAGTCATACGAGAAATACCTGCGTGGCGAAAAAGGAGTAGAGGTTTTGCTTCGTGATGCGCACGGACGTATTCAGGGCCACTATATGGATGGGAAACTAGATCGCCCATCCATACCGGGTAAGAACCTGAAATTAGGGTTGGATATTGATTTGCAGATGTTGGGTGAGCGTCTGATGAAAAATAAAATCGGTGCAATTGTGGCTATTGAGCCGGAAACGGGGGAGATCCTTTGTCTGGTGTCTGCTCCGAACTTTGATCCGCACTTGATGATTGGCCGCCAACGTGGTAAAAATCATAATATGCTGCAGAGAGATAAGCAGAAACCTTTGCTGAATCGTGCTATTATGGGTGTCTATCCTCCGGGGTCTACTTTCAAAACAGCGCAGGCGCTGACATTCTTACAGGAAGGTATTATACAGCCATCCACATCGTTTCCTTGTTCTCACGGATTCATTTATGGAGGTCTGCGTGTGGGATGCCACGGGCATGGATCACCTCTTCCGCTGATACCTGCTATTGCCACTTCGTGTAATGCTTATTTTTGTTGGGGGCTTTATCGCATGTTTGGTGATAAGAAATACGGTTCACCACAGAATGCGCTTACTGTATGGAAAGATCACATGGTTTCTCAAGGATTTGGTTATAAGCTGGGAACGGATTTGCCAGGTGAGAAACGTGGATTTATTCCTAATGCAGGTGTTTATGATAAGGCCTATCGTGGATCATGGAATGGATTGACGGTAATCAGTATTTCTATCGGTCAGGGTGAAGTTTTAAGTACACCTTTGCAAATGGCAAACTTAGCGGCTACCATTGCCAATCGTGGTTATTTTGTGACTCCGCATATTGTGAAGGATATTCAGGATGCAGAATTGGATAGTACCTATCGGGAGCGTCGTTACACTTCTATTGATCGTTCTTATTATGAAGAAATTGTAGAAGGTATGCGGGCGGCTGTTACGGGAGTTACCGGAAGTGCTACTTGCCGTATAGCCGGAACCATACTGCCGGGTGTAGAAGTCTGTGGAAAGACGGGTACGGCACAGAATCGCGGACATGACCATTCTGCATTTATAGGTTTTGCCCCGATGGACAAGCCGAAGATCGCTATTGCCGTTTATGTGGAGAATGGTGGTTGGGGTGCAACCTATGGAGTACCTTATGGTGCTTTAATGATGGAACAGTATTTGAATGGAAAACTTTCGCCTGCCAGCGAGGAAAGAGCGGAAGAAATGAGTAATCGTGTGATAATGTATGGTGACGAGGAGAGATAGTATATGGAAATCACTGGATTGGGTAACGATCTGTGTTTACTTGATTCTGATTGCATTCGGTTGGTTTAGCGTTTGCGGGGCAAGCTATGATTATGGTGACCGCGACTTCTGGGATTTCTCCACTCGTGCAGGTAAGCAACTGGTTTGGATCATTTGCTCTTTTGGATTGGGGTTTGTGTTGTTGATGCTTGAAGACAGCGTTTATGATATGTTTGCCTATCTGATTTATATAGCACTTGCCATATTACTTGTGGTCACTATCTTTATAGCCCCTGATACGAAGGGATCGAGGTCGTGGCTGGTCATGGGGCCGGTAAGTTTGCAGCCGGCGGAGTTCGCCAAGTTTGCTACGGCGCTGGCTCTTGCCAAGTATATGAATTCCTATTCGTTCACCATGAAGAACTGGAAGAATATCTTGATGATGGTTTTCCTTATTTTGTTCCCGATGATACTTATTATCTTGCAGCGGGAGACTGGCTCAGCGTTGGTATATACTGCTTTCTTTTTGGTTCTGTATCGGGAGGGGATGCCGGGTGTGGTACTGTTTTCCGGAGTGTGCGCGGTAGTTTACTTTGTGTAGGTATTCGTTTTGATCAGGTGTTTATTGCCGATACGCCGACGCCGATAGGGGAGTTTGCAGTACTTTCGATGGTCTTGCTGTCTGCGGCAGGAATGGTGTGGGTTTATAAGAAGAAATGGGAACCGGTACGCAATATATTGTTAGTTACCATTGGAGTGTTGTTAATCGCTTATTTTATATCGGAATATGTGACTCCGTTTAATTTGGTTTGGGTGCAATGGGGACTGTGTATGCTGGTAGTTGGGTACCTTATTTTCCTTTCGTTAAGTGAACGTCATCTTAGTTATTTCCTGATAGGTATGTTTGCTATCGGTTCTATCGGTTTCTTATATTCCAGTGATTACTTCTTTAATAAAGTATTGGAGCCTCACCAGCAGATACGTATCAAGGTGGTATTAGGCATGGAAGAAGATCTGGCTGGTGCCGGATACAATGTCAACCAGTCGAAGATAGCTATCGGTTCCGGTGGCCTGACAGGAAAGGGATTCCTAAACGGTACTCAGACTAAGCTGAAATATGTACCCGAACAAGATACGGACTTTATTTTCTGTACGGTAGGTGAAGAAGAAGGATTTATAGGTTCTACTGCCGTACTACTCTTATTTCTTATATTAATACTCCGTCTGATTGCTGTGGCGGAGCGGCAACCGTCTACTTTTGGTCGAGTCTATGGGTACTCGGTCGTTAGTATATTCCTGTTCCACTTATTTATTAATGTAGGCATGGTGCTGGGATTGACACCTGTGATTGGTATTCCGTTGCCATTCTTTAGTTATGGCGGTTCTTCGCTTTGGGGATTCACCATCCTGCTGTTCATCTTCCTGCGGATTGATGCAGGACGTAAAAAGAGACTGTCAGCGTTTTAATTTGATTCCTACATCATTGATACCGGGAAGAACTTCGTCCGGTAGAAGGTGTATAATTTTGAAGCGGTATTCCCCGGCTTTTCCAATACGGATGAAACCTGCTGGGAGAGTTGATTGATATAACCCACCCCAGCCATCTCCTAACCAAATACCTGCATTGTCAGCAAGTCGCAGCTCCAATGTATCCCGCTTGATATTTGGGATCTCCGGGCTGTCGTAGTAGATGAGTAAGGGCAAATTCTGATATGGATAATTGTTCCGGTTTCTCACTTCTACGGATACATTGTAGAGTGTAGCGGAGTCTGCAACCGAAACATTGAAGAATAGTGTGTCATTCCGCTGCCAGCCTTCCGTTGGCAGGGATTGAAAAGAATGATATACAGTCTGTTCATCGCAGGCTGTGTAGAGGCTTGCGATGAACAGCAGTATTAAACTCTTCAGGAGAGATGTTTTATTCTTGGGCTGGTTTTTCATTTCCGGCTGGTTTCTCTCCTTGTGGTCTGGGTGGATTGTTGGGTCTGGGACCTCTATCAACACGTTGTCCATCTCCTCGTTCACGATTTTTTTGCTTGTTGCGTCTGACCTGATCGCCTTGTTGTCTGGGTTGGTTCCCCTGTTGCCTTGGTTGCTCGCCTTGTGGTCTGGGAGTACCTTGTGGGCGTGGTTCACCTTGTGGGCGTGGTCTGGATTGTTGATCTCCAGGTTGATTCGGATTTCCTTTTTTCTTTTTCTTGCGGTTGTTATTACCGCTGTTTCCATTCCCGCCACCGTTATTTTCTCCGCCATTTTTACCTTTACGACTACGGTCGAAGCGGGTTAAGCTTTCCTGTTCCAACAAATCTATCGGCTTCTTGGGTTCCACTTGGCGTGCTTCTTCTACAAGACTTTCTGGCTTAGTACCCCGTTTGTTCATACCGATGATTTCAAATGCACGCTTACCACTGATTGTTACCAGATTGGCAGGAATGTTCTTGTCGGTAGAGTAGGTTATCTGATTGCTTAGAATATCTGCCTTGAAGAAATAGAAAGTACCGTCTTTGGTTTCCAACTCGATCTCCCTGGAAGGAAGACGTTTCTGAGCTTCCACATAGCAGTCCACTTCATAGTTGAGACAGCATTTCAGTTTGGCACATTGTCCTGCCAGTTTTTGCGGATTGAGAGAAATATCCTGATAACGGGCGGCACTTGTGGATACTGACACGAAAGAGGTCATCCAGGTGGCACAGCAGAGCTCGCGTCCACAAGGGCCGATACCACCAATTCGTCCGGCTTCCTGACGTGCGCCAATTTGCTTCATTTCAATGCGGACATGGAAAGCATCTGCCAATACCTTGATTAGCTGGCGGAAGTCTACACGCTCATCGGCAATATAATAGAAAATAGCTTTGTTACCGTCTCCCTGATATTCCACATCACCGATTTTCATGTTGAGATTCAGGTTGAGGGCAATCTGTCGGGCGCGTATCATGGTGTTATGTTCGCGTCCTTTGGCTTCATTGTATTTGTCCATATCTACCTGTTTGGCTTTACGGTAGATGCGCTTGATATCAGCCTCAGACTTGATGTTAGCTTTTCGCATTTGTAGCGGAACAAGGCGTCCGGTTAGGGTTACCACACCGATGTCATGTCCCGGTGTTGCTTCTACGGCCACGATGTCGCCCTTTTCAAGAGGTATATGGTTGCTATTGCGGAAATATCCTTTGCGGGTATTCTTGAACTGAACTTCTACCAGATCGCTTTCTTCTCCGTTTCCGGGAATATCGGCCAGCCAGTCGTAGGTGTTCAGTTGCTTGTCCTGCCTGCCGCAACTCTTGCAGCAGAGACCTCCGCTTCCGTTATGTAGTTTAAAATCCATTTTTTTATTTATGATTGAGATTACTACTATATATCTGATTTCTACTGTTTCAGTAGAACTATCATTTTCAATGAAAAATCAAAAAAGACCATCCTTGCATTTACATTTTGCTCAATATGTATCTGCGCTTCGCTCAATTCATCCATCATTCCCATTACATTCCGTTCGTTGATAAAAGGGGCGAAGCGGGTGGCAAAGTTTTGTTCGGGCAGAGTCATGTAACTCATCTCTTTGCAATGCAGGTTATAGATAAAATTCTCGCGTATCATACGCTGGGCGTATGTCAGAAAGTTCTTCTGTCGTTCACGTCCCATGCCTGCCAGCTGCTCACTCCATTGTTTCATTTCACGTATCTTCCGTTGATAGGAAAGACGCATGAGGCTGACAAAGAGTTCAAAGAACAGTTCATTTTCTTCGTTTAGGTGGATGGTTTCCAATGCTTTGATAAAGTCACCGTTGGCAAGATGCGCCAAGGTGAAACTATCATTAGGACGTACGCCGTATTTCTGTTGCAAGGCGTTGGCAATATCCGTTTCTTCTATTTTACGGATGTTGAAACGTTGCGTACGGCTCAGGATTGTTGGCAGTATCATGTCCGGAGTTTCGGATATCAATAGGAATACTGTCTTTTCGGGAGGCTCTTCCAGAAGTTTCAATAACTTATTGGCACAAACTACGTGCATTTTCTCCGGTAGCCAGACGATAGTAACCTTGTAGCCACCTTCGCTTGATTTCAGACTGAGCTTGCGCACTATCTCGTCACTCTCTTTTGCATAGATGATGGCTTGCCCGTTTTCAGCATCCATCTCATTTAGCCAGTGGTTTAGACTGAAATAAGGGCTGTTCAGCACCAGATGGCGCCAGTCAGCTATATAATCATCGCACACTTCTTTCTTTCTTTTTTTTACGATGGGAAAGACGAAATGTACATCCGGATGTACCAGCTTATTCCACTTTACGCAGGAGGGACAAGTGCCACAGGCGTCTGTATCTGTACGGTTCGGGCAACAGATGTAACGGGCATAAGCCATTGCCAACGGAAGTTTTCCCACTCCCGATGGACCGCAGAAGAGCTGAGCATGAGGAATACGCCCCTCTTGCACTTCCTGCCGGAGTCGCTGTTTGGCTGCTTCTTGTCCTATTACCTCTTTGAAAAACACGATATTATATATAATTTAATTATCAATTACTAATTACCAATTAGATTACTCCAACTCTCAACTCTCCATTCTCAACTTTCAACTTCCCCTAGTATACCAGTTTTGCAACTTCTTTTATACTGTCCACTGCACCGATGGAGTAGAAGTGAATACTAGGTACTCCATGTTCCACTAATTCCTTACATTGCTTAACACACCATTCAATGCCTACTTGTTTGGCTTCTTCATCCGTTTTGCATTTCATCGCTTCGTATGCCAGTTCTTCGGGCAAGTCCACTTTGAATGTCTTGGGTATCATGGTGATTTGAGATATCTTCTTGAACGGTTTGATACCTGGAATGATGGGAATGGTAACTCCGGCTTTCCGGGCACGTTCTACGAAGTCGAAGTATTTCTGGTTATCATAGAAAAGCTGTGTGACTGCATATTCTGCACCGGCTTCCATTTTCTTTTTCAGCCAGTAGATATCAGTGTCAATATTGGGAGCTTCTTCGTGTTTTTCGGGATAACACGCTACGCCATAGGAAAATGGTGTATTGGTCACTTTCATTTCCGAGCCATCTACGAAAATACCTTTATTGAAGTTATTGATCTGTTCTTGCAATTCAATGGCATGGTGGTAGCCATCGCCTTCGGGAGTGAAGACGGACTCATGTTTTGCTTTATCCCCACGTAGCACCAGTAAGTCGGTAATACCCAGGAATTGCAGATCGAGCAGTACATATTCCGTCTCTTCGCGGGTGAAACCACTGCAAAGAAGATGCGGAACTACAGTAATATTATATCTGTTTTGGATAGCGGCAGCTACGGCAACAGTCCCTGGGCGGCGGCGCAAGCGATTGCGCTGAAACAAACCGTTTCCCAGATCTTTGTACACATATTCGCTGCGATGTGTGGTGATATTGATGTATTTCGGGTCAAATTCCCGTAAAGTATCTATGGTGTCGTACAGCTTTTCGATGCCTGTGCCTTTCAGCGGTGGCAGTATTTCAAAAGAGAAAGCTGTCTTCTCGTTGCTGTGTATCAGGTCGATAATTCTCATTTCTTTTTCGTTGTCTTTGTTCGGTGAACAAAACTTATTTGTACATTGGGAACAAAAATACGAAAAAGAAATGAGATATGCTTTTATTGTTGGGCTATTCTTTTATACAACGTATGGAAAGGGCTTTATAGAATGTCTTATTGGTTACTAAAGTTCCATTTGAAATAAAATGTTCATCACTTCCTGTGAGGAATATGGTTTGCTCGGGTATGGTCTTGCCGTTATCTTCAAGAGTCCAATATCCGGTTATTTTATAGACTTGTGCATGTGCTTGTTCGTACCACATGCCTATCGGATATGCACCGAAATCGGTCAGGTTGGAGGCAGGATATACATGGTCATCCTTTTTTAATCCTTGCCATTCTCCTGCCTTAATCAGTGATGCTTCATTACCTGTATAATTCTTCAAGCCTTCCCAGTCTTTGGGGTTAGGTATTTTCCATCCTTCTGGTGCTAAGTCACCGGCCAGAATGGCTTCTCCGTTGTAGAAGTATATTTCAAATTTGTCTGGTTTGAAGTAGCCTGCTCCAGTGCCCAATTCAACTCGTTTTGTAAGGGGAGTTCCAGTTCTGTATGTAGTTTCGCACAGATCTTTCCGCATCCAATATTGTGTCCCTATCTTTATTATCGGGTGTTCTTTCAGTGCTCCGTTTCTGATATCTCGAATCGTGTACCGGATTACATTAACATCCGATGATTTATCGGGCTTTGCCAGTGTTACTTTTCCTGTTTCATCCAAATAGAATTTATCGATTGTTCCTGAGCTTCCCTGAGTGTACGTGAAAGAATTATTCTCTGTATTCCAACTTATTTGTCCTCCATTGATGTCTCTGTCATCATCCAACAGTTGAAGTACTGTCCCGTTGTTCAAATCACTTTGTTCATCTACGCCGATAGGATAAATCGTGATTGCTTGTGAATCGATATCATCTGATTTAAGATACTCTTTGCAGATTTCCACAATAGGTTTTCCGCTGTTGTATACTCTATAAACATTTGATTGGGTGAAAGACAGGGCGGCAATGTGTATGGCTGTCGTTTGGCCGCTATTGTCCGTTTCCTTACCTTCTACGGTTGTCCAGTCTTCTATACTGCTGGCTATCCCTGTCAGCACATGACTGGTGGTCTGCATGGCGGCGATGTCCAGATTGCATTGTGTGCTTCCGGTCATTGTTAATTCCGGCATCGGGCATGTGTATAGTTGTCCGTTCCAATCCATAACGAATGATTGCGTATCGGGATTAATCTCTTGAGGGATAATAATAATCTCTTTTCCTATTAATTTCCCCTCTTTTATACTCCATATTCCGTAAGGAATGATATCCACGTCTTCTTCTTTATGAATTGTAAATTCTTCTGTACTTAGATTGTAATCGGCTTTATTGTAGAATCCTGTGGCAATGATGCGTGGATTGGCTTTTAATAAAGCTTCAACGTTTTCATCTCCTTTCGGTGTAAGTGTGATGTTGAATTTCACCAATTTATGATGGAACTTCAGTTCAACGGCCTTTTCGCTGCTTGCTATCTTTGCTTGTGTGGCAATTAGAAAGTCAGATAGAGATCGCTTTTGGGCATTGCTTTGATCGGACTGTACGGAAACTGGGATGATGGAAGAGTTGGCTGCTATCTCTGCCGACTGATATGGAGAATAGCTGATGAAGTCTAACATTGCATCTCCCACTGGGTAGAAAACAGTTTTTTCGGGTATAAGTTTAGCGTCTTCTCCGCATTCTAACAGTAAATTGTTAATGTATCGTTCTTTTGCAATGGAAGTGGAAGACAGCAT
>OKXI01000785.1_pt1 | contig 10287 bp, 9 predicted proteins | sample 1607161 | NCBI WGS metagenome assembly OKXI01 (sample SAMN04414078, study PRJEB24778) | human gut metagenome | material: faecal | host: Homo sapiens
GGATATGTGTATAAGATACCGATACTTCGATTCCGCCGCTTTCATCCTCCACGACGAGCGCATCGGGAAATTCGCCGTACAGATCGTTGCCCACGACACAGCCTTCGATCCACAGATCCTCGGTAACGGGATGCAGAACGCCCCGGCACAGCGATTTCAGATACGCAATAGAAACACGCCGCGCAGTCCCGTCCCCGGATTCGTACTCCGGTGACGAAGCATTGCCGCAGGCTTGCAGCACGAAGAGCAGCAGGCTACCGAAAACAATCGTTCTCATCGCGCATTTTAATCATATAGGATTTTCCGATCGACCCGGCATTGCCGTACTGCAAAACGCCGACCAGCGTAACCGGCCCCTTCGGAATCTCCGAAGCCGCATACCGGGCATAGGTGCTCGTATAGGTGGCGATCCTGTTTCCGGCCCGGTCCTCGAACAGCCGATAACCTTCCCATTTCCAATCCGTCGGATCCTCTTCCGACGGAAGCGGCGTCAGATCCTCGATCTGCACCAGGCAGCCGCACATATCGGGCGCAAGTTCGTCGAAAGCGACGATTCGGGGAACGGGACGGAGAACATCGACGGTTTCGCAAGCGACATACCGGTCGAGCAGGGCACGGACACCGATGGCTTCTACGGCATAATCTCCCGCCGCAGGCATCGTACCGATCTGTACCACTCCGAAGCGACGGCACATAGCCAGCCCCTGAAGACGTACCGCGATGCGGCATCCCGGAGGATAAACCCGAAACAGGTCGTCCAAGCCGGCCATCAGCTCCACGCCCGTTCCGTCTTCCTGCAACACGACCGAGCGGAAGAAGTTCCCCGCTTCATCGGACGTGGTGACCCGCCCCGCGACTACGATGTCCTGGACGATACGCACGGGCGTATCCCCGCACCGTGCGGAGAGGTCCGGCAGGGAGAGGTTCGCCTCCGGGAGCGGATCGTTCTTCGGAGCCGGAACCCCGGCATCGTCGTAACATCCGGCGGCGAGCAGGGCGAAGAGAAGAAGGGAAAGGCGCAGCATCGCGGTTTATTCGATCCAGGAATCTTTCAGACCGAGGAAATAGAGTACGCCGTCCAGACCGATCGTCGATATCGACTGGCTGGCCGTAGCTTTCACCTTGGGCTTGGCGTGGAATGCGATCCCCAATCCCGCCAGGTCGAGCATCGGAAGGTCGTTGGCTCCGTCGCCGACGGCGATCGACTGAGCGATGTTGATGTTTTCAACCTGACACAGCAGACGCAGCAGCTCGGCCTTGCGGCGGCCGTCCACGATCTCGCCGACGTGACGGCCCGTCAAACGGCCCTCCTCGACCTCCAGCTCATTGGCATAGACGTAATCGAAGCCGTATTTCTGTTTCAGGTAGTTGCCGAAATAGGTGAAACCTCCGGACAGGATGGCCGTCTTGTATCCCACGCGCTTGAGAATGGTCATCAGGCGCTCCAACCCCTCGGTGATCGGCAGGTTGCGGGCGATCTCCTCCATCACCGAAACGTCGAGTCCCCGAAGCAGGGCGATGCGGCGCGTGAAACTCTCGGTAAAGTCGATCTCGCCCCGCATGGCGCTCTCGGTAACGGCCCGCACTTCGGGGCCCACACCGGCACGGTCGGCCAACTCGTCGATCACCTCGGTTTCGATCAGCGTGGAATCCATATCGAAACAGATCAGGCGCCGGCTGCGACGGAAGATGTCGTCCTTCTGGAACGAAATATCGACCCCCTCGTTGGACAGCTCCATGAAGCGTTTCTGCAACACGGCCTTATCGCCGAGCGTACCGCGCACCGAAAGCTCGATGCAGGCGCGGGTGGCGCGGTTCTCCTCCTCGAGCGGCATACGCCCCGTAAGGCGCTTGATCGCGTCGATGTTGAGTCCCTGTTCGGCGACCGCTTTGGTGACCCCTGCGATATGGCGTGCCGTAACCTGACGGCCCAAACGGGTGATAATATAGCGGTTCTTGCCCTGACGACCTACCCAGGCCTGGTAATGTTCCTCGGTGATGGGGGTGAAGCGGATCATCACGCCCAGTTCCGAAGCCTTGAAAAGCAACTCCTTGAGGATGGCGCCCGATTTGTCGGAAGTGGTCATGAACAGGATGCCCAAAGTCAGCGACTGGTGGATATTCGCCTGGCCGATGTCGAGGATGAACGCGTCGTACCGGGCCAGAATATCGGTCAGCGAAGAGGTCATGCCGGGCTTGTCTTCGCCCGAAATATTGATTTGGATTATCTCTATCTTACTTTCCATAGCAAAATCCGTTAAATACATTATAGAGCAAAGTTACTATTATTTCCGGTTTTTTTGATTAAATTTGCGACTCAACCTATAAAATTTAAGTCTTTCATGGGATTTTCTTTTATCACCGCACAGCAACCCGAAAACCTCATCGTTCCGGACAGCATACAAAAAGCCAAATTCGCGGAAACGGTCGAAAAAATCGCTAATATGGATTTGGAAAAAGTCCTGACGAATCTGGTGTCGGAAAGTATCTGGGTCGGCCTGAAAATCGTACTCGCCCTGGCGATCTACATGGCGGGACGCTGGCTTATTCGCCGCCTCATAAAACTGATCTCGACGGCTTTCGAAAAACGCAAGGTGGATCCTTCGCTGCAAATCTTTCTGCACAACCTCATCAAGACCATCTCCTACATTATATTGATTCTCCTGATTATTCAGGTAATGGGTATCAATACCACTTCGATCGTCGCGCTGCTCGCTTCGGCCGGTCTGGCTATCGGTATGGCCCTGAGCGGCACATTGCAGAATTTCGCCGGTGGCGTGATGATCCTGCTGCTCAAGCCCTACCGCATAGGCGATTACATCTCGGCCCAGGGACAGTCGGGTACCGTGCAGGAGATCATGCTCTTCTCGACAAAAATCACTACGGCAGACAAACAGACCATTTATATCCCGAACAGTTCGATCGCCACCGCGATCATCAACAACTATTCCGCTTCCGAAACGCGCCGCGTGGAGTGGGTTATCGGCATCTCTTACGGCGATGATTTCGCAACGGCGCGAGAGTCCATTCTGGAGTTGCTCTCCAAAGACGCACGGGTGCTTCAGGATCCGGCGCCTGCGGTATATATCGCTGCCCTGGCCGATAATTCGGTCAATCTGACCGTTCGGGCCTGGACGAAAAACGAAGATTACTGGGACGTTTTCTTCGCAATGAACGAGCTGTATTACAAAACATTACCTGAAAAGGGAATCAACTTCCCGTTCCCGCAGATGGACGTTCACCTGACCAAAGAGTAACCACACACAGCCAATCCGCATCCATTATGAAAAAGTGGTTTTTATTTCTGATTTTCATCGCCTGCGCGATTCCTTCGTGCGAACTGAAAGAAGTAGGACCCGAACAAACGACGTTCCCGGTCATCACGGACGAAGGAGCCACCATCGAAGACGGAGGCCGGGTATCTTCGGTTCAGAAAGTTTATGTGCAGGCCAATATATCGAACCAGTACGGTGCATTCTACGCTCAGGTGAAATACGACGTCAAATGGACCGATAAGAACGGAGTAGAGCACACGGAGCAGAAATCGACCAATGCCTACTATTTCAAGGCGACTTCCGACACGGTCTTTTACGAAGCAATCATTCCTGCACAGAAAGCCGGCAGTACGGTATATTGGCTGATCGTCGTGACCAACGAGAACGGCCTTTCTTCCGTAACCGAAGCCCAGCAATACAGCGTATATGCCATCTGAAACCGCATTTTCGAACGGTACGAGCCGGAGCGGATTCACCCCGCACGGCCCGCACGGACAGTGAAGAACCAAACTCAAACATATTATCGAACAGAAAAAATTATGGAATTGAAAGAGATTCTGGCCATTTCCGGCCAACCCGGTTTGTACAAATACGTCGCACAATCGTCGCGCGGCGTCATCGTCGAGTCGTTGTCGGACGGCAAACGCATGAATGCCGCAAGCAACTCCAAAGTGAGCGCACTGACCGAAATATCCATCTTCACCGAGGGCGAGGACATCCCGCTCGCAGAGGTTTTCACCAAAATTTACGAACATACGCAGGGACAGCCAGCCATCAGCCACAAGGAGGCTCCGGAAAAACTCAAAGCATATTTCGCAGAAGTATTGCCCGAATACGACCGCGACCGGGTCCACGTATCGGACATGAAGAAGGTTTTCTCCTGGTTCAATACCCTCGTGGGTGCCGGGTTCACCGAATTCATACTGCCCGCATAGCAGGAAGCATAAAGATTCGCCGGTGCTCCACCCTTTCTACAGGTATGTACCGCTGCCAAACCTTTGCCCGAATAGACAATACAGCTCCGATTCCGCACCTGACGGACGGAGCATTTTTATAAATAAAAAACCATGCGACCCATGAAAATATCGATTGTCGGAGGAGGCAATATGGGCGGAGCAATCGCTCGCGGACTATCCACCTGCGACCTGTTCCGACCACAGGACATTACGGTCATCAACCGCCGCGCGAGCAAAACCGCCGAAATACAGGGGTTCAATCCGGAATTGCAGGCCGTTACGGGCGACTACAGCTCTCTGGCTACGGCCGACATCGTGGTAATCGCCGTGAAACCCTGGATGGTGGAGGCACTGATAAAAGAGCATCTGACAGGGAAGCGGCCCGATAGACAGATCGTCATTTCGGTAGCGGCGGGCATTTCCCTGGAACAGCTGCAAACATGGGCCGGAAAAGACAGAGCCCTTTATTGCGCAATTCCCAATACGGCCATCGAAGTAAAGCAAAGCATGACGTTCATCACGGGGCTGAATGCGACCGAAGATCAGAACAGACTGGTTTTGAATATTTTCGGTGCATTGGGCAAAGCGGAATTGGTGGAAGAGCGGCTACTCGGTCCGGCCACGACGCTCTGCTCCTGCGGTATCGCCTTCGCCTTCCGTTATATCCGGGCAGCGATGGAGGGCGGGGTAGAGCTGGGCCTTTACCCGCAAAAGGCTCAAGAAGGCGTTCTGCAAACCCTGCGCGGGGCGATCGCCTTGCTCGAATCCAACGGCTCGCACCCCGAACAGGAGGTGGATAGGGTAACCACAGCCGGAGGAATCACGATCAAAGGGCTGAACGAAATGGAACACGCCGGATTCACTTCGGCGGTGATCCGAGGGCTCAAGGCAAGCAACAACGGGTAACGGTTTCCGGGCGGAATACCGAACTTTCCCGACATTACAATTCGATGAAACCTGCGCCGGGAGTGGTCGGAAGATGCCGCTGCATATTATCTTTGCAGAAAATAGGAAGCGGTTCGGCAATTCTTGCGTACAAACCCGCACGATTGCTCCCTCCTTTTGTTATCTTTGACTTCGTCTTAAATACTTCGCCTCGGCAAAATGCAAATAAATTTGCTTTTGTACTCGGCTTATTCGCATCTTGGGGCCGTAAATCGAGTATAAAACAACCGAAAGCCGAAACGCGGCTTTCAAAAAAACGGATGAAAGAAATGAACAGACAGAAAATGATGGCGCTCGTCGCGCACGACAACATGAAACACGACCTGGCGGAATGGGTGGACTGGAACTGTGAAAAATTGAGCAAACACCGGATCGTCTGTACGGGTACGACAGGCAAGATCGTCGAAGAAACCCTGCTCAATCACTCGGCATCCCACCACTACGAGCAACCGGCACTCGACATCACGCGGCTGAAATCGGGTCCTCTGGGCGGCGACCAGCAACTGGGCGCCCTGATCGCGGACGAACGGATCAGTGCCCTGATTTTCTTCTGGGACCCCATGTCGGCGCAACCGCACGATGTGGATGTGAAAGCGCTGTTGCGCCTGGCGACGCTTTACAACGTACCCACGGCTGTAAACCGCTCAACGGCCGACTTCCTGATCTCCTCCCCGCTGTTCGAAGAGGAAGACTACACGCCCGTAGTCAAGGATTACACCGACTATATCCAACGCAGCCTGAAATAACCCCGGACGTTGATAATAAAAAGTGCCGCGACTTCTCTCGCGGCGCTTCGTTTTTACAGAGTTATCGAATAAACAAATGACGGGGAATCGAATAACGAATAAAAAGGAGATCCTTACGCACGAAGCGACAATTTTCCGGCACCACGAAATTCGGCACCGGTACGCTGCCGGGACTTTTCGGGCGGGCAGAAAGATTTGGTCGCCCTTGTTGAAAATATACGCTTAGGAATCGACAGGCAAGCGATTCTCGTGCAGAACAAAGCTACACATCATGCGAAAGCGGAGCAGGGATGACCCCGCTCACGTCGAAATCGCCCCAACGATCGGCGATCGAATCGAGCGTGGCATACAGTTCGTTCGGATCGAACAGAGTCACCAGCTTCAGGCGGGTTTCCTTGAAATTGGGAAGTCCCTTGAAATAGTTCGACAGGTGGCGGCGCATCTCCAGGATTCCAACCCGGCCACCTTTGATCTCCAGGGATTTGGCCAGATGTTCTTTGGCGATTTCGACCCGCTCCGCCACCGACGGCTGCGGCATCACCTCGCCGGTTTCAAGAAAGTGTTTCACTTCGCGGAAGATCCAGGGCCGCCCGTAGGTCGCCCGCCCGATCATCACCCCGTCCACTCCGTAGCGGTCGAACATTTCGCGGGCTTTAGGACCGGAGTCGATATCTCCGTTACCGATGATCGGAATCCGGATCGCCGGATTGTTCTTCACCTTGCCGATGAGCGTCCAGTCCGCTTCGCCGCGATACATTTGGGCCCGCGTGCGGCCGTGGATCGTCAGTGCGGCGATACCCACGTCCTGCAGGCGCAGAGCGATCTCTTCGATGTTCTTCGACTCTTCATCCCATCCCAGACGGGTTTTGACCGTCACGGGTTTCTTCACGGCTTCGACGATGCGGCGGGTCATCTCGACCATCAGGGGGACATCGCGCATCATACCCGATCCGGCGCCCCGACCGGCGATCTTCTTCACCGGACAACCGAAGTTGATATCGATGATATCGGGATCGGCCGCCTCGGCGATCCGAGCCGCCTCGACCATCGGTTCCACCAGATGACCGTAAAGCTGGATACCCACGGGCCGTTCGGATTCGGCGATGCGCAATTTGGCAAGCGACTTGCCCGCATCGCGGATCAATCCGTCCGAAGAGATAAACTCGGTATATACCACGTCGGCACCGAACTGCTTGCACATATAGCGGAACGAAGGATCGGTCACATCCTCCATCGGAGCCAGGAACAGCGGGCGGTCACCCAATTCTATGTCGGCAATCTTCATGGCATCAAAAACAAATTCCGCACGGAAAGGCCCTATTTATTTTTATTATCGGACGTGTCGATCATCGTCGCCAGCACCTTGTCTATGCGTGCTCCGTCCATATCCACGACTTCGAGCCGGAAACACTCCCATTGAAGGTATTCCCCGCTGTGCGGAATATGTTCCAACTCATCCAGAATCAAACCGCTGATCGTATTGTATTCGGCCGAAGAATAAACATCCTCCAATCCGAAATGGGCCAGAAAATCGTAAAACGAACACTGTCCGTCCACCAGCACGCTGCCGTCCTCGCGCACGACGATATCCGGCTCTTCACGATCTTCGAGCAGCTCGCCTACAAGGGCTTCGAAAATATCTTTCAGAGTCACGATACCCTGCGTAACGCCGAACTCGTCGCAAACGATGCCATAACCCAGTTGCTCGGTCCGCAACTGTTCCAGCGCCATATACACCTCCGCTCCCTCGTGGAACAGCTTGACAGGAGAGAGAATCTGCTGCAGCGAGAATCCAGGGTCCCCGATATGCGAGAAAAGATCCTTCAGATAGACGACGCCGACCAGCCGGTCGAGCGATCCTTCACCGACGGGATAGCGTCCGTGAGGCTCCCGACGAACGAGGTCGCGGATCTCATCCACAGACATATTCACATCGAGCCATGCGATGTCGCTGCGGTGGGTCATGATCGACTCCACGCTGCGGTCACCCAACGAGAAGACACGGCCGACGATCTTCTGCTCGACAGCCTGCACAGCTCCGTCCTCGGCGCCTTCCTGCACGATCGACTTGATCTCGGCCTCCGTTACGGGACTGTCGGTATCGCGCAGCCCGAACAGACGGGAAATGCCCTCGATGCTCTTCGAAAGGAGCCATACGAAAGGGGAGGCGACGACCGACAGCACCTTCATAGGGCCGGCCACGAGTTTGGCGACCGGCTCGGCGGCCGTCATACCGATACGCTTGGGAATCAACTCTCCGAACACGATAGTCAGATAGGTCACCACGATCACGATGAGCGTCTGCGCTACGGGAGCCGCATAGGGAACTCCCCAGCGGACGAAGACTTCCCGCAGGTCGTCGGCGATGGCCGCCCCCGAATAAATACCGGTCAAAATACCGATCAGAGTAATACCGATCTGGACGGTCGAAAGAAATTTGTTGGGATCTTCCGCCAGCTTGAGGGCCTGGCGAGCCCGTTTGTTGCCCTGCTTGGCCTGCGCCGTGAGGTTCGATTTGCGAGCCGAGATCAGGGCGATCTCCGACATGGCGAACAGACCGTTGAGCAGGATCAGCAGGAGGATTATGAATATTTCCATGCTATGAAAAAATAAAAAAACGAAAGGCGGTCCATACCGAAAGCCGGGCCGGATGGCTCCGGCCTTCGACCCCGGCGGACGAATCCGGCCCGGATTGTTTTCGGACAGGGAATCGCACGACGCAACAACGCCGAACCATTCGGACGCTGCGGGGACAGCCTATACGGTTTGCAAATATAACAATAGTTTGCAATTTTCCGAAAATCGACGGATGCAATTCGCTATCCGACGCATTATTGAGAGGCGACGACGCGGATTATTCGGATAAAAAGCGTAAATTCGCACCCAAATTCGACATACGATGAATATTGAACAGTTTCTTACGGATAAAGTCGCAGCGGCGGTAAGCACCCTCTACGGGAATGCCGGAGCTCCGTTGCAGATTCAGAAAACCCGCAAAGAGTTCGAGGGCGACTATACGCTCGTGGTGTTCCCCCTGCTCAAAGCCAGCCGCAAGTCGCCCGAAGCCACGGCGACGGAGATCGGCGAATACCTGGTGGCCAATACGCCGGAAATCAAGGCGTTCAACGTAATCAAGGGATTCCTGAATCTCTCGCTCGACAGTGCATTCTGGGCCGCACGCTTCCGGGAGGTCGCGGCAAACGACACCTTCGGGCAGGCCGCACCGACGGGCCGTACCGTAATGATCGAATACTCCTCGCCCAACACCAACAAGCCCCTTCACCTGGGACACATCCGCAACAACCTGCTGGGGTACTCCGTGGCGCAGATCCTCGCGGCGAACGGCCACACGGTCATCAAAGCCAATCTGGTGAACGACCGCGGCATCCACATCTGCAAGTCGATGCTGGCGTGGAAGCTCTACGGAAACGGCGAAACCCCGGCATCGTCGGGGATGAAGGGCGATCACCTCGTGGGCAAGTACTACGTGGAGTTCGATAAACACTACAAGGCGCAGATCAGGGAGCTGGTCGCGCAGGGACAGCCGGAGGACGAGGCCAAGAAAAACGCCCCGATCATGCTCCAGGCGCAGGAGATGCTGCGCAAGTGGGAGGCCCGGGACCCCGAGGTGTACTCGCTCTGGGAGACGATGAACGGCTGGGTTTACGAGGGCTTCGACGTGACCTACAAGGCGCTGGGCGTCGATTTCGACAAGGTCTATTACGAGTCGCAGACCTACCTGCTGGGCAAGTCGCTCGTCGAGGAGGGGCTTAAAAAGGGTGTCTTCTACCGCCGTCCCGACAATTCGGTGTGGATCGACCTCACGGCCGACGGACTGGACGAGAAACTGCTGCTGCGCGGCGACGGCACGTCGGTCTACATGACGCAGGACCTCGGCACGGCTTTCCGCCGCTTCGAGGACAATAGGCTCGACGACATGATCTACGTCGTGGGCAACGAGCAGAACTACCACTTCCAGGTGCTGAAACTGGTGCTCAAGAAACTGGGCTACGCCGACTGGAGCGATCATATCACCCACCTCTCCTACGGCATGGTGGAGCTTCCCGAGGGCAAGATGAAGTCGCGCGAGGGCACGGTGGTCGATGCCGACGACCTGATCGCCGACATGGTCGCTACCGCACGCGAGATGTCCGCCGAGCTGGGCAAGCTGGACGACTGCTCCGAAGAAGAGGCGAATGCCGTGTCGACGATGGTCGGGCTGGGGGCGCTCAAGTATTTCATCCTCAAGGTCGACCCCAGGAAAACCATGCTTTTCGACCCGCGCGAATCCATCGACTTCAACGGCAATACGGGGCCGTTCATCCAATATACCCATGCGCGTATCTGCTCGATCCTACGCAAGGC
>OKXI01000791.1_pt1 | contig 10247 bp, 5 predicted proteins | sample 1607161 | NCBI WGS metagenome assembly OKXI01 (sample SAMN04414078, study PRJEB24778) | human gut metagenome | material: faecal | host: Homo sapiens
CATCTACTGTCTGCAAAGGTAGGAAAATGAGTGCAGAATGGAACAAACTCGTCCGTTTTTTTATAAGGGCCTCATCTCTTTTGTAAAAAAGGTCGGAAACGGAAACGAAATTCCGGCTGTAAAACGGGATAAAAAACGCAGGGACGCCGAATTCTCCGCTAAATTATTAATTTTGCCGAAAAACCGAAACGATGGAACAGCAGCAACCCGATGAAAAATTCATGCGCCTGGCACTAAACGAGGCGGAAAAAGCGTTAGAAGAGCAGGAAGTACCCATCGGTGCCGTGGTGGTCGCGGACGGACGTATCGTCGGCCGGGGGCACAACCTGGTCGAAACCTTGGCGGACGCTACGGCTCATGCGGAAATGCAGGCCCTGACAGCCGCAGCCTCGACCGTTGGAGGCAAATACTTGTCCGAATGTACGTTGTATGTGACGGTCGAGCCTTGCATCATGTGTGCGGGGGCGATTGCGTGGAGCCAGGTGGGGCGGGTGGTCTATGGCGCCGACGATCCGAAGCGTGGCTATCGCCGCTATTCGGAGCAGGTGTTTCCGCCCCGAACGACGGTGACGCGGGGGGTATTGGCCGAGGAGTGCGAGAGGCTCGTCCGTTCGTTCTTCGCCGCGTTGAGAAGGTGATTTTTGGAAAGTGCCGAAAAAAAACTAAATTTGCATTCCCTGCTTTCCGGCAGGAGTTTCGACGGATGGTTGCGACCTACAGAACGGGGCGATATTTCCGATGGGTTTGCAGGGAATGGTGATAAAAATGGACGGAACCTATTTTAACCTATAATTTATACAATATTTATGAAAAAACTTTTGATTTCCGCGCTTGCCCTGTTCGTTGTGGGGTCTGTGGCTGCGCAGGAAGGATTGGGCGAAACTTACAATAAGGCTGTCGCCGCTTACAATTCGAAGGATTTTGCATCCGCAGCTACGGCTTTCGAAACGCTTATCGATCAGGGGCTCGATTCCGAGGATCTCGATGTCCAGAGTTGGGTTGCAACGGCCAAGAAGAGTGTGCCGGTGTGCTATTTCCAAATGGGTCTTACGGCTGCTAAGGGAAATGATTTCAACACGGCGGTCGAGAATCTTACCAAGTCGGCCAATAAGGCGGCTCTTTACGGTGAGTTGCAGCAGGAGCGTATGTCGAATATGTTGATGGCGAAGATATATCTGATGTGGGGCGGAAAGCCTTTCAACGAAAAGAACTACGCCGAGGCTGCTGAAATTTTCGCCAAAGGTTATGCCGCCGATCCGAAAAATATGGAGATGGCCAACTTCTTGGGCATTTGCTATTGCGAGCTGGGCGACTTCCAGAAAGGTTTGGTTATTTTCAACGAAATCGCTTCTCAGGACAACCCCAAATATGCGGAGGATGTCGTGAAGGCAAAGGAGAACATCAAGCTCTATACCAATAACCGTATTGCCAAGTTGCAGGGCGAGAATGATTTCGACGGTATTATCGCCGTTGCCGACGAGATGCTGGCCGTGAATCCGCAGGATGCGCTGGCCCAGAAGATTCGTTTGCAGGCACTCTTCGACAAGAAGGATTATGCCGGCGTGATCGCTTCGGCCGAGGAGGCTGCTGCCGTGCAGACCGACGAAGAGGAGCGCAGCGACGTTTATTTCATTTTGGGTGCAGCTTACAATGCCCGCACGATGCCCCAGCAGGCGATCGACGCCCTTTCGAAAGTAACGGCCGGTGCGAATGTGGCTGCGGCACAGAAAACGGTGGCACAGCTTAAGGAGAACGCAGCCAAAGCGAACAGTTAGCGGGGTATTCCTGTTTTTGAAATGCGGGGCAGACTTTTTCGGAAGTCTGCCCCGTTTTATTCGAAAGGGCTTTGACTTCCGGGATACACGCGGGGGCGGTTCAGCGGATGGTTTTGCGCTTTATCGCGGCGGGTCGGCTGTCGGGCCGATTCAGGAGGAGCGGGAGCCTTTGTGCCGCAAGTCGGGGCGATGGCGGTGGTGAGCCGGCCGGTCGGGTTCCGGTTTTCCTGTCTTTTCGTACGGAAGGTTTCCCGAACAGCCTGCGGACAATATCCGGAGAGGTTTCGTGTCGGTTTGCTGTCTGCCTCTCCGTCCAATGGCGGGCCCTACTCTTCGTTCTTTTCCTGGTTTATCCGCACGTTTTGCTGGATGCGCCGCAGTCCGCTGCGTGCGAGAGGTGTATTGCCGAACCGCAGGAGAAACTCCTCTTCGCTCATTGCGAGCCACTCCCGATCCGAAATCGTCAGCGGGTCGAACAGGGGATCGAAATGCGGCGAGCGGTGCATGGGGGCTTTTTGGTTGTGGGGACAGCAGCTCTGGCAGCGATCGCAGCCGAAGATCCATCCGTCGAGGTCGGGCAGGGCGCTGTCGGACTCCTTTTCGATCGTACGACAGGAGATGCAACGGTTCGTGTCGATCACCTTGGGCGCGACGATGGCTCCCGTCGGACAACTGTCCAGGCAGTTCCGGCAGCGGCCGCAACGGGCTCCTGCGAACGGGGCATCGTACTGGTCGGACGGCAGGGTAAGTACCAACTCGCCCAGCAGGACATAGGAGCCGTATTGGGGCGTGAGCAGCAGGGATTGCCGCCCGATCCAGCCCAGACCCGCTTCGACGGCCAGTTGTTTTTCCAGCAGCGGAGCCGTATCGACGAACGTGCGGCCCGTGAGCCCGGGGTATTGCCGGCGCAGGGCTTCGAGCATCGTGCCCAGCATCCTCTTGAGGACGGGGTGGTAGTCGCGGCTGCGGGCGTAGGAGGCGATTTTTGTGCGGCACCCGGGCGGATAGCCTTCGCCCAGCGGGTTCTTGTAGCTCACGGCGCAGACCACGACCGTCTGCGCCCCTTCGACCAAGTGTCGGACGTCGAAACGTTTGTCGAGGTTGCGTTCGAGGTATTCCAGCGAGGAACCGTAGCCTTTGGCGAGCCATTCGCGGAAGTAGGATTCGTTCTCCGCAAGATGCTTGCAGGGCGTGATTCCGCAGAGGTCGAAGCCTGCATTCTCGGCAAGTTTTTTGATGTATTGACCAGAGATCATGGCGATAATTCGGCTCAAAAATAGTGTATTTACGGCAAATAATAGTAAATTTGCCCCGAGTATATTCTCATTTTAATTCGAAAGAAAATGACTATCCATACACTTTACGAACTGGTTCAGCACAGTGTAAAGAGTTTTGCATCGAAAGTCGCTTTTGCCATGTACGGCGGGGAGGAGCTCTCCTATGCCGAGGTGGGAACCCGCGTCAAACACGTGCAGGACCTTTTGATCGGAGCCGGTTTGAAAGCGGGCGACAAGGTGGCGCTGTTGAGCAGCAACATGCCCAACTGGTGCGTTTCGTACCTGGCCGTCACCTCTGCCGGCATGGTCGCCGTGCCGATCCTGCCCGATTTCTCGACCGAAGAGCTGGAGATGATTATCGCCCACTCCGAGGCCAAGGCGCTGATGGTTTCCGACAAGCTCTTCGCTAAATTGGCGAAGTCCACGATCGAATCCCTCCATATCGTGATTCGTACCAAGAATCTGGGCGTGATCGCCTCCCGTCCTGCGGCGGAGAAAGGGGCGGTCGGAATTCCGAATCCCGAAGACCTCGCGGTCATCATCTATACCTCGGGTACGACGTCGCGTCCCAAGGGCGTGATGCTCTCCCACGCGAATCTCTGTGCGCAGATTTCCATGAGCGCCGCCATTTTCCCGATCTTTCCCGACGATACGTTTCTCTCGGTGCTGCCGTTGGCGCACACCTACGAGTGCTCGATAGGTATGATCTATCCTTTCTCGATGGGGGCCCGGGTCGTTTACCTGGATCGTCCGCCTACGGCCTCGGTTCTGATGCCGACGCTTGCCGAGGTACGGCCTTCGGTGATGCTCATCGTGCCGCTGATTATCGAAAAGATTTATCGTCATCAGATTCTCGCCAAGTTTACCTCCAGCGGATTCTGGCGTGCGCTCTACAAGATCGATTTCATGCGCCGTTATCTGCATCGTGTCGCGGGTAAGAAGTTGATGAAGGTCTTCGGCGGGCGGCTGCGCTTCCTCGGTATCGGGGGTGCGAAGCTGGACGGCGGCGCCGAGAAGTTCCTGCTCGAAGCCCGTTTTCCGTACGCTATCGGCTATGGTTTGACGGAGACGGGACCCCTGTTGGCCGGTGCGGCTCCCTCGCAGGTGCGCCTGGGTTCGACCGGGCCTGCCGCGCCGGGCGTCGAGCTGCGGTTGGAGAACGTCAATCCCGAAACCCGCCAGGGCGAGATCGTTGCCAAGACGCCGAGCGCCATGATCGGTTACTATAAGAACCCCGACGCTACGAAGGAGGTCTTCACCGAGGACGGATGGTTCCGTACCGGAGATTTGGGCGAATTTTCGGCCGACGGGTGGCTTTACATCAAGGGTCGGCTGAAGAATATGATCGTCGGTCCCAGTGGTGAGAATATCTATCCCGAGGATATCGAGAGCGTCCTCAATTCGCACGTCTGCGTCGCCGATTCGGTGGTTACCGAGCACGAAGGCCGCCTGGTGGCGCTCGTGCATTTCAATACCGACGCTCTCGAAGCCAAGTTCGACGGCTGGAAGGAGGATTTCGAGAATTGGAAGGAGAATCTCAAGAAGGAGGTCGTCGATTATGTGAATTCCAAGGTCAATCGTTTCTCGCGTATCTCCGAGGTCGTGGAGGAGAAGCAGGAGTTCGTCAAGACTCCGACGCAGAAGATCCGACGTTTCCTCTATACCAAGCGCAACCCTCACCAGAAACACGAAATGTCCAAACGATAGGGGTGTGTATGCAGTTATGATTCAGGCGCAGATTTCGGTTTGCGCCTGAATCTTTTTTCGGACGGTCGGGTTGCTTCCCGATTGTTTCCTTTGGTCGGAGCTCGTCCCGACTTTCCGATAGAGCTGAGCTGTGTCTGTGTCGGGGCAGTGCGGACCGGATGCCGCTGTTTCGGTTCCGTATGCTCGTCCGTGTCTGTTGCCTCCGGCGGAATGTGCAGCGGTCGAGGTTTTACCGGAGCGTCTGTTTTTCGGATCCCGATTTGTACGGCACACCGCCGCTTCGCGTTGTCCGGTTTTTCGGGAGGAGGGATTTCTTGCGGTGTGGACTTCGCAAATTATAATTTGAGGGTTGCGGGGACGCAGAGAGCGTTGTTAAAATAAAATCGGAAAAGACGCACGGGTCTTTTCCGATTTCGTTGTATGGATTGTTCGCAGTCGGCAGGACGGATTTTTTCCCGGATCATTCGGGAATTTGCACCGAGTCCGACGGTGTGGACAGATCGGGATGGATCAACTCGTTTTCATAAATGCCCAGCGTGCGGTAGTAGTCGTTGAGCTGGGCCAGCACGTCTTGGCGTCCCATGTAGGCCGCCAGATAGTAGAGCCGGTCGAGCGATTGCATCTTGTCGATGAGTGTCTGCGTGACCATATCGCCCTGAATGCCTTGGAAATCGAGGTAGTAGTCGATATACTGCATCAGGTTGCGGGCATAGCTCATCAGCAGGCCGTCGCCCTTGTCCGGGGCACCGGCCATGTAGTAGCCTTCGATGAAGGGGAGGGTGTTGGCGTCGGTGTAGCGGATCTGTTGGGGCGGCAGTTTTTCGAGTCCCATGTCGAGCAGCCGGATCGCCTGTGTCGAATCCCCACGGAAAACATACTCCTTGGCTGCACGGGCGAAGGATTCGCGGGCTTTCGAGGCGCTCAGGGTATGTTGGATGGTGTGGTCGGCGTAGGTTCGGGGATCGCTCAGGTTTCCGTAACGGAATGTTTCGGTCAGCAACGGCGTTACGTAGTCCGGATCGACACGCCCGATCTCCTGCACGTTCCTGCATGGCGTGTAGATCGGTACCAGCCGGTAAGTGTAACCGTCGAACTGGAGGTAATCGAGCAGCCCGAGCGATTGCAACGTGTAAACCTGTGTGAAATGGATCGGACGCTTCCAGTCGAAATGGGCCAGCATGTCGAGCAGCATCATCTCGCTCTTGTCGATCGCCCGTTTGGGCAGTTCCATGTAGATCGTATCCACCATCAGGTCACGATCGGCTTCCTTGACGATGCCCGAGGCGATCGCGTTGTCCTTGTTTACGGGCAGGGCGAAACGGTTGCTCGGCAGGTAGTCGATTTTGCTTCCGTTGCTCAGAACAAGTTTGGTGCGCGGATCTTCGTTGCGGATAAAATCGATGGCCTCTTTCAGCTCCAACGGGCGGTCCACGATGTTTTCTATGGGCAGCATGTCGTTGGTGTAGGTGTATTTGCTGCGTGGCAGCGTGAAGGGGATGCCCGGCGCATCGTTGGCTTTGGTTTTCAGTTCGTCGATGTACCATTCGGCGCCCAGGTAACTCGTGTTCATGATCCGCACGTCCGGGCGCACGCCGTCCACCTCCTGATTGAACCACAGGGGAAAGGTGTCGTTGTCGCCGTAGTTGATGATGATGGCATTGGGCAGTACCGATTGCAAGTAGTTCCAGCCGATGTCGCGGGCCATCGTGCGGTGCGAACGGTCGTGATCGTCCCAGTTCTGGGCCGCGAGAATGCCCGGTACGACCATGCAGACGACCGTAGCGGCTATGGGAGCCATGAGGCCCTTGCGTCGGGTGGCCCAGACGATCAGGTCGCACACGGCGAGTACGCCCAGGCCGATCCAGATGCAGAAGGCGTAGAACGAACCCGCATAAACATAGTCGCGTTCGCGCGGTTCGTTGGGCGAGGTGTTGAAGTAAACCACCAGCGCGATACCCATCATCACGAAGAGCCACATGACGATCGAGAAGTTGCGCGGATCGCGGTTGAGCTGATAGATCAGGCCGATAAGACCCAACAGGAAGGGGAGGAAATAGTAGGTGTTGCGCCCCTTGTTATTCGCTATTTCGTCCGGCAGGTTGTCCTGCGGCCCGAGGTAAAGCTCGTCGATCCACTTGATGCCCGAGAGCCAGTTGCCGTCGGTGATGATCGCGTCGGTAGGCTGGATGTCGCTCTGGCGCCCCACGAAATTCCAGAGGAAATAGCGCCAGTACATGTGGTTGAGCTGGTAGGTGAAGAAATAGTTGAGGTTCTCGCGGAACGTCGGCTCCACGATTACCAGCGGTTCGTAGCCCGAACCGTCGTCCCAAAGCGTCCGGCGTCCGAAATCGAGCACTTCGATCTTGTTCGGGCGTCCCTGCGCGTCGCGGACGATTTCGCCGTTTTCATCCCGTTCGTAATCGGTCCGGGTGCGGTAGGCGCTCCATGATTTGTAACTCTCCTTGCTGGCAGCGTAGTTCCACATACGGGGGAACAGATGCATGAACTCGTCGGGGTGTTCGTACCCGGAGATGATCGAAACCGTTTTGTACTTGCCGTCGTCGTCCAGGTAGCGGACATCCTTGTATTTGTAACCGGAGGTCGGGGCCGAGAACTGGGGACCGTAGAGCAGCGGTTTGTCTCCGTACTGATCGCGGTTGAGCAGCGAATAGAGGGCGAACGGATTGCTCGGGTTGTTGCTGTTCATCGGGGGATTGGCCGCGGCGCGGATCGTAACCGATGCGTAGGACGAGTAGCCGATGAGGATCATCAGCGTCGAGAGCAGCACGAGATTGAGCACCGTGCGCCCTTTTTTATGGGTGAAATATACGCCCATGCCGAGCGCTCCCAACAGGGCTACTACGAAGAACACGAGGCCGGAATTGACGGGCAATCCCAGTGAATTGACGAAGAAGAGGTCGAACAAGGCGCCGATATAGACCGTATGGGGGATGATGATACTGTTGATGAAAACCAGAATCGCGCCCGAAATGAGGGTGCTGACCGCAATACCTTTGAACGTGATGCGCTGCGTTTTGCGGAAATAGTAGATGAATACCAGCGCGGGAACGGTCAGCAGGTTGAGGATGTGCACGCCGATCGAAAGCCCCATCAGGTAGGCGATCAGCACGATCCAGCGCATCGAGTGGGGCTGGTCGGCCTGTTCCTCCCATTTGAGCATGAGCCACACCACCAGGGCGGTGAACATCGACGAGAGGGCATATACTTCGCCTTCGATGGCCGAGAACCAGAAGGTGTCGGTGAAGGTATAGGCGAGTGCTCCGACCGCACCTGTACCCAATACGGCCACGATGTTGGCTTTCGTAAGCTCCGCGCCCTGACGGGTGAGGATGCGGCGTGCCAGGTGGGTGATCGTCCAGAAAAGGAACAGGATGCAGAACGCGCTGGCCAGGCAGTTCATGGCGTTCACCATGTGGGGTACATAGTACGTCGAGGGTGCCAGTATCGTGGCCAGGCGGGCCAGCAGCATGAAGAGCGGTGCTCCGGGCGGGTGCCCTACTTCGAGTTTATACGAGGTAGCGATGAATTCGGAGCAGTCCCACAGGCTCGAAGAGGGCTCCATGGTCAGCAGATAGGTCATGGCCGCGATGGCGAAGACGATCCAGCCGACGATGTTGTTCCAGCGTTTGTAGCTATTCATTTGAGTTTCGGTTTGTCCGCAAAACGGCATGTCCCCTGCGTGCGAAGTCGAACGTTCGGTTTTTTAGGGCAGTCCGTCGGATTTAAGTCTGTTGTTGTGTACAAATACGATGAAAGCCGGGTGCAAAATCGATTTTGCCGGATTTTGCCGCAACGGGTTTCCCGTGCTGTGCAAAGATAGTGAAAGCCGGGAGAAAACGGGAACAAGTTCCCGGTTTTCCGAGGCGCATCCTATCTTCTGCAAAGATATTAAGATAACGCTTAAATCGGGTGTTTATTTTTGTTTTTTGTTCGGATTCTTTATTATCGTCGGTAAAGTATGGGGTGCCGCAGGCCGGAATCCGGGTATATGAGGTGCGAGATTCGTTCGATTTTCGGGGGATGCGGGATTCCGGTTGTCTGCCGGATTCTAAAATTTCGATAGAGAGGAGTATGTGTTGGCTAAGGGAGAGTATATGCGGCTCTGAATCGTGTTGTGGAATGAATTCGGAAAAATTTTTATAAGGAATGCCGACCTGTGAAAAACCGGTCCGATTCATAATCGGACCGGTTTTTTTGTCTTCGGAGCAACTCCTGAAAGATCAATAGGAGTAATCCTCGCAGGGAAGTTTTCCGGTGTATTCGATTTCGAGCTCGGTATTTTTGTCGTCCTCGTCGATGGCTTTGAACGAGCCCGTAATGGTATAGTCGTCATTGCCGTTGGCGACGATTTTGAGAGTTCCCTCCGTGATTCTGTTCTTGATGATTCCGTAGGTGGGATCGTTGTAGTTCCAGAAGGATTTCGCCAGATCGAAAGTCATGTTCTCACCGGCGGCACCGCCCGTGTAGTCGCCGCTGGCGAGTTGCAGAGGATCTGTGGGCGCGAGCGTAATGTAGAACGTGATGCCGTATTCTTTTATCGGAGAGCCATCTTTCAGGCCGAGGAAGAATACATTGTCCCCATTGTAGTAGAGGTCGCCGACGGTCATGGTTGCTTTCGGTGCTTCCGGAGCCGGAGGAGTCGAATAGTTGTTGAAAGGTACTGTGCCGGTAAAATCGATCTTAATGGCTGTTTCCTGTCCGGTGTCGCTCGCTCCCCGGAGAGTGCCGGTTACGGTGTAGTTGTGGTTCCCGTTGTTTGTCACGGTGAGTGAACCTTCTTTGATCGTATTTTTGATCCGGTCGTTGAAATTCTCCTTGTCGATGAATGTCCAAGAGGATTTGGCTGCGTCGAGGGTCATCTCTCCGCTGCCGGTCGATACGGGGTAGTCGCCGCTGACGAGCTGCAGGGTCTCCGAAGCGGGTAGTTTGAACGAAAGCGACGCTTCGTAAGTATCTGTCGGGTTGGCGTCCTTGAGGGTCAGAGTATAGATATTGCCGTCGTAGTAGTCCAGGTTGCCGATGGTCATGGTCACCTCCGCAACAGTCGGTTCCACGGGTTCCGGATCGGCGTAGTCCTCGAAAGGAAGAGTGCCGGAAAAGTTGATTTTCAGAGCTGTGTTTTTACCGGTTTTATCGGATGTACCTTCCAGTGTGCCGGTGATCGTGTAGTTGTGGTCGCCGTTGCTGACGATGTGAATTTTGGTTCCCTCCTTGAGCCGGTTTTTGATCTTGTCGTTGTGGTTGTCCTTGTCGGTAAAGTTCCAGAATGACTTGCTCGCATCGATGGTCATCTCTTCGCCTGTCGTTGCTGCCATATAGTCGCCGCTGGCCAACAACGGTGAATCCGAAGCGGGCAGCTTCAAGTAAAAGGTTGTCTCGTAGAGATCGGCGGGATTGGCATCCTTGAGCTGGAGATAATAGATGTTGTCGTTGTAACGATACAGGGAGCCGGTGGACATGGTTACCT
>OKXI01000804.1_pt1 | contig 10086 bp, 5 predicted proteins | sample 1607161 | NCBI WGS metagenome assembly OKXI01 (sample SAMN04414078, study PRJEB24778) | human gut metagenome | material: faecal | host: Homo sapiens
AATTATCAGAGAGAGCCTCCACGTGCTTTCACACGCTTGTACCACTCTTCACGTTCTTTTGTTAAATCATATCCACGCTTAGCCAAATAGTTATTGATACGCCCCTTATATTTACCGAAGGCTGCATGTTTCTTATCCGAATTCTCAGCATCCAAGGCAAACTCACGGGCTTCTATGAGCCAGGCATAGATTTGTGCTTTTTCTTCTTCCTTCAAAGAAGGGATCATGTCAATTGTAGCATCATACGTCACTTTCACAACGCCATAAGTCATCCCATCCTTCACCACTTCTATTTGCTTCTCATCCAGAAAAAGAGATAAATTCGCGGGATATGCAAAGTGAGAACGGTATAATGCCGCATCCTTTTCATACTCAGCCGCTTTCAAGGCATCATCCTTTGCAGCACCACTCAATCCCGACTCCTTTATTTTCTTCACTTTGGCATCACGAACTTCATAAATATCATTCAGTTCGAAGTACCGATTGGCAATCACATTACGAACATCTTCAGCCACCTTTACATCTGTAAGCCCAAGTTTATCTACGATCTTCTGAGATCGTTTAACAATAGATTCCATATATTGAGGATCACGATTATCCTTATTCAAGTCTACCGCTCCGGCTGATAACCAACCGAAAACCAGTAATAAAGAAATTAATATTATCTTTTTCATTGACATTACATTAATTTACCTTTTTCTGCCAATGTATCGTAGTTATTCTTCATATCAGTCCAGTCTACCTTATTCTTCGTACTGATACCATTGATATATTTCTCAATATTAGTATACCCATCACCAGTGCAATCTTTATTGGCATCACTCGGATCGTTTGGATTCAGACCATTCGCAATTTCCCATTCATCCGGCATACCGTCGCCATCCGTATCCACATAAGGAGTTCCCTTATATTCCGGATAGCCACCCATTTGGCGAATATCAGTTATAATACCCTGTTTATAAGAATCTTTCGGCAAACGACGGTATTTAAAATAACCTTCCTCATCCTGAGATTTTGGAGCTAATCCCCATTTATCTCCATAGGCATCTTTCGGAAGTTTCTTTTCATAATAAGCTTGACCGGTTTTCACTTCCTCAATAACCCGCTCATCAACAATGTCACGGCAAGGAATATTAGCACCTACATATTTCAAAACATAATCATAAGCATCATTTGCAGACATAATATTAATATAAGGCATTACGAAAGGTTGATACGTACGCATCTGCTCGGTATACCCCTCTGTATCCTTTTGAGTCTCAATCTGAATACCACCAGCCCAGTTATCCTTTGTGATTTCAGGATATCCTTCCATCACATTACCATCTGCAAAGACACGGCCATATACTTTATAATCCAGCTTGCTACGTCCGGCTTCCGGCTTCAGAATGCGATGACCGACCGGAGAATCTCTCGGAGTCAAAGGACCCGGTTTATAGTAATTATTTATCATATTGAACATAGCACGATAATCGCCACCATCAGCTGAACGATGTACCCAATTGTAGACAACATTATTCACGAAATTGAAAATCCCATACCAGCCAATAGACGGGTTACGCCCAGCATTACTGGCCCAAAGATTGCGCATAAAAGCACAGTTCTCACCACCCAATGTACTACCAAAAGCATGATTGTATGTATCCAGTGCCTTAGCGGAAATTGTATTTTGAATGGTTACATTGACAGTTGGAAGTTTCTCATCTTTATATCCTTCACCAGGACTGTACATGTGACGATAGAAAGAAATATTCTCATCCAGCCCCCAAGTACAGGAACAGTGATCGATCATAATGTTACCAATCGGATTACCCCCAAATGAATCGTCACGGTGATGAACCTTCGTTTCACCACGACGGAAACGCATATGACGTACCACTACATCGTGAGTGTCAACCCAGAAAGATTCTCCGGCAATACATACACCGTCACCTGGGGCTGTTTGTCCGGCTATCGTTACGTATGGAGCACGGACAATAATGGGAGATTCCAATCGAATGATACCAGCCACATTGAATACAATGATACGTGCACCACCGGTTTCGCAAGCTTCACGGAAAGAACCCGGGCCGCGATCATTCAAATTAGTTACTGTAATTACCTTGCCGCCACGGCCGCCGGGAGTGAACATTCCCCCACCCTCAGCCCCGGGAAAAGCGGGAATACCGGCTTGAGGAAGATCATCCGGACGGGAAGCCCACTCGATATACGGACGCCCTTCTCTGGCTTCTTTCTCAACGATAGGCAATGCTTTCGCCCAAGCTTCATCCGAACGCCGGCGTTCTTCAGTTATCATTTTCTTATAAGTCTCCTTGGCTTCATCGGTCAATTGCGGGTATTGTGCCCATGCAATGGTCGGAGCCAGCATTGCAGCTGTACAAACTATCAGGAATGCTTTCTTTTTCATTATTCTCGTATCTATTAATTAATTGTATTTATTAGACGAAGATAAAAATGTTTTGTAATCACATGAAACTATTTTAGTAGAAAAATAATCCATAGAATGATGGCAACCACTCTAAAAAAACTGCCGGATGAAGGATCACCCGGCAGTTTTAACTATCTCACAAAAAAATTAAAAGCCAACTTACGGCAGCAAACTACCGTTACCGATAGGATTAAACGTTCCTTCGGAACCATAATAATCCGTCCAGCCAATATTCTGTTGCAACTTAATACTGTTTTGCAATACATTCTGCTTGATACCTAGGAAATAGTATTTGTTCAGGTGAGTAATATAGAATGTAGGCGTACTTGTACCATCAAGCTGATCGTTTACTACACGATTCAGATTGTTTTCGTAAAAATTGTCCAAGGTAGCAATCTGATTTTCCCAGTCTGAGTCTGAAGCATCCGGATCAAGACTGATTTTTGTACGGTCTGATGTTCCCAAGTATTCTGAAGCTTCCGGATTGAACGGATCACAATCCTTGCCGGCCTTGCTATTCGTATAGAGTTCAGGTTTCACAGCCAGGATAATACCATGCCTGCGCGTTTGGTTTCCGCTGATAGGCTCAACACCCAACCGTGTACAAGTACCAAAACTGTCGTCCCACAAAAGCCAGCGACGCATATCATCGAATCTCTTTCCCTCATAGGCCAGTTCTATCTGACGCTCATAAAGAATAGCACCCATCAAGGCATCACCCGCTAAAGTAGAAGAAAAGCCGCAATCGCCCGTATAGCCTACACGTTCGCGAATATATTTCAGGAAAGTCAATGCCGTAGCATTATCTCCTTTTCCGCAAGCTGCTTCCGCTACGTTAAGAATAACTTCCGCCATACGTATTTCCATATACGGACTACTACTCTGCGAAAATACTCCGCTACTGAGATTGGAAGTATTGTAAGCATTCGGATCCGTACGTTTGCGTACAAAGATACTTGAACTGACATCACCGTCATAAAGCGCTGAGTTACCCGGTTTGCCTTCAACGGCTGCGGCAGCATCCTTAAACCATTGGTAATTCCATACCGTATATGTCTTATTGGTATTATAAGGCCAGCAAACTCCGTTAAATGCAAAGGTGCGATAGAAGCGTGGATCACGATCCTTGTAGAACTTCAACGGGTCATAAGACAATGAGCTTTCACTTGGTTTCTTACCATCAGCCATGGGGAATAAATCCACCATTTCAGCCGTGGCAGCGATACCACCACCACCTTTGATGTCTTTGGGACGGGCACTTTGTTCCCAGCTGTTATTGAACTTGAACTGATCATCAGAGATATTATTGTACAATGTTATCAGTACAGCCTCTTTAGACAAGGGGTTCACAAACATTTTTTCCCAATCCTGCGCTCTTTTACTCGTTGCACCTACCAATTCTCTGTCACCATTGGTAGTAAGTTCATCATAAGCAGCCTTGTTTGCAGTATAGGCGGCATCCCAGCGTGCCTTATCGTTGGAACGGTTGAACAATGGACTTGCATAGAAGAGCAGTAAGCGTCCCTTCAAAGCCATAGCCGCACCCTTAGTCACACGACCGTAATTTACCGACGGATCAGCCCAAACAGATGGCAACAGAGAAGCCGCATTATCCAGATCCTCGCAGACAAACGTCACGCAATCATCCGTAGAACTACGTTCAACATTCAGAGTCGATTCTTCTATTGTACCGTCTCCAATTGTCGGATTTTGCGCGCTCTTTATAATAGGAACACCACCATAAGTAGTCACCAAACGATAATACAACCATGCACGCCAGAAGTAAACTTGTCCTTTAAGGAGATTTCTTTCCTCTTCCGACAATGTTCCTTTGTCAATATTGTCGAGAAATAGATTGCAACGACGGACATTTAACCATACACCGTTATTATTAGCCGGATCATTGGAACCGTTGAAATAACAATTCACGTTACTGGAAAGTATTTCAGCCAAACCCACAAACTGTGTAGAACCGGCATACTCTAATGTAGACTTAGAAAATTCATCGGCAGATCCTGTGCTACCATTCAATGCGCTTACACCACCTACTTTGGGTTCAACCTGCCTGTGAATATAGTCTACACTGGCCTGCGCCATACTGAAATTACTGTATATTTCGTCATTGAAGCCATTATAATCCTTCTTCTCCCTCAAGAAGTCATCGCTACAACTGCCCAGCAGAAATATTGCGCTGAAGGCAACTATCCCCACACCTTTATGTATGATATTATCTATTTTCATATTCTAATCTTGTTTATCAATTATATCATTTAAAAAGAAAGATTCAATCCCACAGTCCAGCTGCGCAATGCCGGGAACGTACCGTAACCGGTCAGAGGATCCGTATAACTTTCGGGATAAGGATTGAAGAAACTGAAGAGGTTGGTTCCCGTCACATTGATCTTACAGCTTGAGATTCCTACTTTGCTCAGCCATTCCTTAGGCAATGTATAACCTAAGGATACGTTACGAAGATACATGCGGAATGAACTAATCTGCCAGAAATTGGACGCTTCATTATTCATACTGTATTTCATGTTAGGGTATTTGGCAGACAAATTCTGTTTAACGACCACATTGCCTCCATCATCCACTACATCTTCGGGAACGAACATATCTTTCCAATATATCGGAAGGTTGGCACCATCCAGTGAGTTCTCGTTCATGAAGATATAGGAACCTCCCGCATACGTAGAATATCCACCCCATGAACTAGAGATGTTGGCATTCAAAGAGATACCTTTCCAGCTACCACCCAGAATCAGAGACATGCCATAAGGATTGCTCTTTCTTCTGCTCAAACGAACCATATCCTTATCGTCTACGATACCGTCTGCATCTTTATAAGAACCGTCCGGATTCTGTTCGCCACGAACATCACGGTATATCAGCATACCCGGTTTAATCTGATCCGGTTTATAGCCCATATACTGCGTTATATTGTAGTCCTCAACAAACTTGTCAATTTCAGCTTGGTTACGGAACATTCCCAAACAGTCATATCCCCACTGCCCCATGTCAACCGGTCCATTGCGATAAACATCTTTGTATGTTGATATGGCCGGCCAGTCTTTTTTGCGATAGCGGGCGTCACGCCATTGTCCATTCAGTTGAACGGAATAGTTGAAGTCAGACACATGATCGCGCCAGCCTAATGAAAGTTCTACACCATAGTTATCCACCGCATCGAAATTCTCGGCAGCCGATTTGGCACCTACAGTTACAGGCACACCACTACGCACTACCAACATATCGGTTCTCTTGTCCAAATAAGCGTCAATACCTACTGATAAACGGTTCTTCAGGAATTTCATGTCAATTCCTAAGTTGAATTTGTAGTCTTTATCCCAGTGCGCATCATAGTTGGGAGCAGCCTCAGTCTTTAAAGCCCAACCTAAATTGTTGCTCGGTGAAGTGCCAAATATTGCACCATAATTAGCCTGATACGTATATCGCTGACGCCACAGCCAAGCTGCCGTATTATCTTGTCCCAAAATACCGAATGAGGCACGTACCTTCAGATAATCCATCCAATCCAGCTTATACCACTTTTCTTCTGAAACAATCCAGCCCACAGATACGGAAGGGAATACTCCCCAATAGTTATCCGGCGAGAATTTGGTTGAAGCGTCAGAACGAATCAGGAACTCAAACAGGTAACGACCGTCATAGGCATAGTTAACACGACCAATGTAAGATAAGTCACCACTTTCACTTCTCGCCGTCTGGCTACTGGAACTTACCGAACCTGTAGCTGTATTGGTTTCACCATTAGCAAGATCACCATTCAGCGGACCTTCTTTCAGAATACGTGAAAACTCGTAGTTCATTTCACGCTTTTCCATAGCGAACATGGCACTTACCGAATGTTTTCCGAAGTCGCGCGCATAACTTGCCTGGAAGTTGACCTGATAATTGTCTGTACGGTCGAAGTCACGCAGTACGCGGTTTCCATTATCAACCGACTGTGTTTTCATATTAGACGGCAAAGTCAGGTTGTTGCTTGGCGCACCTTCATCAATATAAAGGTGATTACCTGACCCACCACGGGTGGTAAAATAATAACCGTTATATTTAGATCCCAATTGTCTTCCTTCCGTATTACCGATACTTTTTGCATAGCTGAAACGTAGTTTCAAACCTTTCAATGTCTCCAACCAATCAAAATCATACTCCAATGAACCATTGATGGTCATATCCTGAGTTTTGGTTTGTTTCTGATTACCTAAATCTTCAACAGCGAAATAGTTGTAACGCAAATAGTTCGAGTTTCCGAGAACACTACTGTTGGTATTCTTAGGTCCATATCTCAACAACCAGATATCTTCGCCTTTGTCATTTTCCACAGACCATGGCACATAGCGGGGTGTAGTCAGCAATGCCAGGTAATCATTATCATCCTTCTCTCCGCCAATCTTATTGAAAGTTGTTTTCCGGTCACCATAGTTACCCGAAATAGATAAATTCACTTTCAGATGCTTAGCCACTGTTGTACTCATTCCTACACGATAATTCCAACGGTCATAATCCAACATGCTCAGGTTACCCTCCTGGCTCTGATAAGATATGCTTCCGAAATAAGATGAGTTATTTCCGCCGCCACTGATATTCACATTATGCTTCGTGCTATAGGCAGCCGACCAGGCTTTGTCCAGCCAGTCATAGTTCATGCTTTTCATAGCTTCCAACTCGTCCAATTGGAAAAGGTCTTTTTTACGATTACCGATAGCATCATTGCCGTCGGCACCTTTAAATCCATTCCAAAATTGACCATACTGATATGCATCCAACATCTTTGGACGTGAAATTTCATCATTCATCGTCACCGAACCAGTGTAACTGATGCGAGGTTTTCCGTCCTTGCTGCCTTTCTTCGTAGTAACAATGATGGCACCTTGTGCGCCACGTGCTCCATACACTGCCGCAGCAGCATCCTTCAAGATAGATATAGATTCTATTTCGTTCGGATCAAGGTTATTAAACGCTTCCGAAGCCGATATTCCATTACGCGGATTATCAGACTGAATGACACCATCAATCACATAAATCGGCGCAGTCGTACTTCCCGAAACGCCGGTAGAGAACGGATCACGAATGGTCATCGTTGCACCGACACCAGGGCGACCATCACCGCCGCTTACATTCAAACCAGCTACCGTACCTGCCAGCATGGCACCCATATTGCTATAGGGCATTTCCTTTAGGTCATTGGGGTTAACCGTGGATATAGAGCCAGTAAGATGTGCTTTTTTCTGAGTACCGTAACCTACCACAACCACTTCGTCCAGAAGTTTGGAATCTTCAGCCAGAGTCACGTTTACAATTCCGTTCGCAGGCACACTCACCACTTGCGTGACGTATCCTATAAACGAAACTTCGAGTTTAGCACTTGCCGGAATCACCAGACTGAAATTTCCATCCAAGTCGGTAATCGTTCCCGTATCAGTTCCTTGTGCCTTTATATTCGCACCAATCACAGGTTCTCCGGTCGTATCTACCACAGTTCCTTTCACTGACTTCTGTTGTTGGACAACATTCATTGCAGCAGTCTCTCCAATGCTTTCCGCAAAAGCCTGCGTCACAGGAATCGAAAACAAGAAAGAGAGACAAATTATCTTTGCTGCGCTCAGATACCTGCTCTGTGTTTTTCTAGAAAAGATCTCTTCTTTTTTCATCTATTCACTAATTTAAATTCAAAAATATAAAAACTATTGATTGGACTCAATCTATATTTCATGAACTAAAGACGAACAACTAAAAAATATGTAATCACCTAAAAAGAATAAAAAAGTAAAGTTTTCTATTTACGATTATTTCCAACAGAAAAAAGATAAGGCTCTAAATATCAAAAGGACAAGTATACAGGAGTATCGGGGTCACAATATCGCTATATTAACACTTTACACAACGGACATCAGCTTCAAAAGCAGTGTTTCAGAATCTTTTGCAAATAAATAGCAAATAATAATGCAATATCTCTGCATATACTTGCGCATTTGATTGCTATTTATGTAAAAAAGAGCTACTCATTGGCGGAATTGGAGCATTTCAGTATGGCTATGAGTAAAAGTTATCAAGTAACGTTAAAAAAACAACTTGATACAGTTTCCATAAGAACAAATATTTCATATCCGTTAAAAAGTTATCTGAATATAGTCCGGCTGATTCTTGATTCTCTGGGATTTCGCCACCAGTCTTTCATGAAGGATAATCGAAGAAGGAAAACTCCTGAGTTCGAGTTTTCATCAGTATTTCCTACATCCTACACCCGATATCGTTTTTTTGTTTGATTATCAAACAGATAGATGCTACAGGAAGTGGTGTAGGAAAGTTTCATCCTGCACCGAATCCACGCGAATACCTCTTTTTTAGCCTGAATTATTTATCAAAAGGGTTAAAAGAGTTATCATCTCGTCAGAAATTAAGGGAGCCTTCTCTATAATGAGATTATAGAGAAGGCCGAATTATAGAGAAAAAACTTGATATGCCCCTTCCTTTTTCCTTTAAAGCCTTAATGTTATTGTCATTATGCTATAAGCAAAACCTTGTTTTCCAGTTGAGGGCTGTCCGGCCTGCAATTGCGGGCTACATAGCCCACATATGGAAAACATAGAGCCCGCAACTGTAGGACGAAGTTTTGCTACAGGCAAAAGAACAAAAACAATAAAGCAAAGCGTAGTTTTCGTACCACCTTCTTCCTATCCTTCTTATTGTTCCTAAGCATTCTATTGTGAGATCTACAGATCTGACGCGTGGGATCTACAGATCTCACGACAGGATGTTCAGCTTCCTTTCGCAGGCTGACATTATGAAAGAAATCAGGAGTCTTTTGAAGGATAACGCGGAGATACCCTCTGTTTTCTTGTAAAAGAGATGGTTTTACAGGGATTTGCGCAAGGTGGGCAAAAACAATGTTGATAGTCTGATTATTAGTCTATTGTAATTAAAAGCACGTCTCAAATGCCTATTCTTGGGTGTAGGATGAAATTAACCTACACCATCCTACACCACTTCCTACACCGTATATCTATTTGATAATCAAAAGAAAAAGGTCTCCGGTGTAGGATGTAGGAAATTGAGAGATATTTTTCTGAGTAAAAGAAAGCGCTTTTACATCTTCAGTGTCTACTTTATTAGACTGCTATTATTTCATTTATTTCTGAAACACTTCCTTCAAATATCTGACATTCGTCCCATAGTTCTTTCTCACATTATGCACATCATCCTTATCCCGTGAGCGTTCTACTACCAGCCATCCACTCCATCCCATTTTGTCGAGCGTATTTTTAACCTTCTTTATATCCAAACGTTCGTTAAAAGGAAGAGTTACTCCGTCCGTATCCGTACAATGAATCTGGCAGATTCTCTTCTTCCCCAGAATCTTGAGTTCCTTGCACAGATCACGTCCGTTTTCCAATACATTCTGAAATTTAAAATAAACACATAGCGAAAAAGTAAATTTGGGCAAAGCGTAGCGAATTAGCTGATAGAGCGTTCGTTACGCTTTGTTTTTCTATGGGACAGAGCCAACGAAATCCCACCTCGAAGCCAAACAGTGCAGAAGTTCAGTTACCACCTCGTTACTCCCGTAACGGGTGCAAATTTCTTGCTAAAAGGTTCTGTTTCTGCGTTTTGCGTCGATTTGCATAGCTGTCGGT
>OKXI01000808.1_pt1 | contig 10040 bp, 9 predicted proteins | sample 1607161 | NCBI WGS metagenome assembly OKXI01 (sample SAMN04414078, study PRJEB24778) | human gut metagenome | material: faecal | host: Homo sapiens
ATATATAGTATATCTTTGTTCATGTAATAATATTCAACTATAAATAAATACTAATATGGCTGTTGAAAAAGTTGTTATACCTGATGATGAAACTCAGGAGCAAAAACAAGAACGTCTTCGTAAAGAATTAGAAGAACGTAAAGCTAAGGAAGCTAAAGAAGCTCAAGAAGCTGAAGAACGACGTAAAGCTGAAGAGGAAGCTGCTCGTAAGAAAGCTGAAGAAGAAGGTGAAAAGGGTGGTTCTACTGGTAATGGTGAAGAAGAAACTGAACCGGAACAAGTAGAAATTGATGGTACTCTTTACACACTTGATGATAACGGAAACGCCGTAGATGATAACGGTGAAATTAAGTTCACAAAAGAACAAATTGATGCAATGTCTGATGAAGGTGCTAATGAATTAGACGGTGATTATATCGAAGCTATTTCAAAAGCTAGTGGTATTGTTATTAAAGATGAGAAAGGTGAACTTGTTAAGTTTGAACCTACGATTGAAGGTTTTGCTAAACGTGAAGCTGCTGTAAAAGCTCTTGGTGAACGAGAAGGTTTTGCAAAAGGTTTTAATGAGTTTTTAGCTAACAATCCTGATATTGCAGCTCTTGTTGAATATAAGAGTAAGTTCGGTACAATCGAAGGTTATTCGGCAAATGTAGATTACAGTAAAGTTGAAATCAAGGATGATGATAATTTACTTGCTGATTTAATCTATAAAGCTGAAATTCAAAAAGGTACTTCTCCGGAACGTGCCAAACGAATTGTTGAATTTGCAAAAGCAAATAATACTCTTAAAGATGATGCAACTGAAAGTCTTAATTGGTTGCGTAAAACTCAAGAGAGTGAGATTAAAGCAATTCGTGAACGTGAGGCCAAAGAAATGCAGGCTGAACTTGAAAAGGAAATTAAATACTTTGGTGTTTCGTATGAAGATGACGGTACTGTCAAAGTTCATAATGCACCGGGTAGTCTTTATGATTTAATTGTTGTTAAAGGTCAGATTGGAGAATATGCTCTTCCGAAAGAAGGTCTGAGAATTAAGACAACTGATGGTGAGAAACTTGTTTCTCGTCAAGAGTTATTTGATTATTTCTCTCGTCCTGTTCAAGAGATTAATGGAATGGTTTATAGTCAAGCACAAATTGATGAGATTAATCGTCTTTCTAATCCTGCTGAATTGGCTATGCGATTTATTATGAATCTTGACGGTGGAGTTGACCAACTGATTAAAGCTGAACTTGCTAAAAAAGAAGTTAAACGTCTTCGTTCATTAGCAAGTAAGACTGGTAAAAACAATGGTAATCCCAGAGTTCAAAAGACTGCAAAGGATGATAAAATTGTTTTACCTATTAAATAAAGCAAATGTTCTTGCCTTATAATAATAACTTAACCAAAAATCTAATTTACAATGCGTGAAATTGGAACTGTAAAATTTGACTCGAATCAATATACAGATGCTAATATGCTTCTGAATTTTGATTTGATTGACCCTGTTAAACTTAATCGTAATCTTACTTATCTTTGGGGTAAGGATAGTGACAAGTATCCTCTTCTTACTCTTACTGAGGGTCAGGGTGCTGTTACAACAAAAGTTAAGCTGAATGGTGGTGATACTCAATATACTTGGGAAATTGCTCCTCGTCAGCGTGTTACTTCTCGTCTGAAAAAGCTGGTATCTGATAAAAGTGCTATTCAGCCTTACGGAACTGTTGAGGTTGAAATGGAGGATAATTGGTTTATTTATCAGCACACGGCTATTGCTCCTTCGGGTATGCAATGGCGTATTCAGAATGAGGGTATTGCTACTTCGACTGGTGGATACGTTTATCGTTTTACCAATATGTCAGGTGCTCCTATCTCGGCTGATGCTGTTGCAAAAGACTTTATTAGTGGTGCTATTTGGGCATTAGGTGCTTCGACTATTCCGGGTAGCAAGTCTGACGGAAACCGCTCGAATAACCAGTCGTTCAGCAAGGCAACCAACCAGTATGGTTACTACCGTTTCTCGAAAGAGATTGCTGGTAACATGGGTAATAAGGTTGTTAATATTGCCTTTGATACTGCATCTGGTGGTGAGCGTAGTCTTTGGATGCCTTACGAAATGAAGATGTGGGAAATCATGCGACGTGAGATGCTCGAAGAGGACTTGTGGTTCTCGGAGTACAACCGCGATTCGAATGGTATTATCCACTTAAAAGATGAGAAGACTGGTGAGGCAATTCCTCGTGGTGCTGGTGTTCTTGATATTCTCAAGGCCGTTGGTAATTATGAAACGTATTCTGTTCTGACACTTAATCGTTTCGACCGTATCATCACTCGTATTTTTGACAATCGTATTGATTCTACCGTTGAGGAACTTGTTCTTTATTGCGGTAAAGGTTTCGCACGAATGTTCAATGATGCTATCTATTATGATGCTCGTCTTAAGAATTACTTTGTAACTCTTGGTGATAACGAGATTAAGAGCGATGGTGAGATGATGTCTTATGGTAAGTATTTTAACCGTTATAAGATGTTTAATGGTAAGATTCTTACTGTTAAGATTGTTGATATGTTCGACCACGGTATTCGTGCTCGTCGTGACCGTGAAGCCGGTAATATGTATCAAGGTCTGCCTATTACTTCTTATAGTGCTGTATTCCTTGACCATACTATGGGTTCGAATGGTGAGCGTAATATTAAGTTTGTTTGTGAAGAGGGTCGTGAATATAAAGTAGGTGTCTATAAAGGTATGGCTGAACTGCCTGCTTCGTGGGGACTTGCAAGTGGTACTCAACTGTCGGATACGAAGGATATTGCTTCTTATGAAGTTCTTGGTTCGCAGGGTATCAATATTGATAATCCTACTACTTCGTTCTGGCTTGATTTAGCTCTGAACTAAACACCCAATTTGAGTAGTAATAATCGAAAGGTTATTACTACTCATTAACATATAAAAGATTGAATAACTTAAAATGTTAAAAATATGATTAAAGTTAATCGTTCAGTTCGTATTGAATGGAGGAACAATCCTTCTTCTTTTGAACTTCGGAATAAAGATGCTTTCAAAACTGATTTTCTTCGTCTTGGTTCTGCTATTCGTCCTGTTAATGAACTGCTGAGCCGTAGTGAGGAAATGCGAGTTCTTCTTCCTACTGTTGTTGGTGTATCTCCTATTGATAGTTCTTGGCAAGAACGAATCACTACATACTTAAATGATTTTCTTCTTGAGATTCCTGTTCATGGCTTAGAGTTCGATACTTCTTACGTTTTAGATTTAGGTAATCCTGCTCTGAAAAGTAATATCGACGAACTTATTGGTAAACTTAAAAAAGCTGATAAGATTAAGAATGAAACTGGTTCGGAACTTGAAGCTATTGTTCTGAAACGGATTAAGGAACTTGATGAAACGGAACTTTATAAGTATGTTACTTTTGTTAATATTCCCGATTATATTAGTTGGAGATATTGCCTTTTAAGTAGCAAAGTTGCTAATAAGGTTGAAGACATTAATAAGAGCGTCAATATTCAATTTTATCTTACTTCGGATAGTGAGCGTAAAGCACTCAAAGCTGCTCGGACGAAACTTCGCACTGATGCTCTCAAGAAATATACGGAGCTTATTAATAATCCGAATAGCGCACTTATCGACAACGTTGTTGTATCGACAGGTAGCGTAGGTGATTATTCAGAATTTATGGCAATGACTGCCGATGATAAGCAATCTGTTCTTCTTGAACTTATTGACAGTGACCCGCAGAAGTTTATTAGTATTGTTGATGATAAACATCTGGAGATGAAAGCTAAGATTACTATTTATCTTTGGATGAATATTATTCGACAACTTCCGAATAGTTCTATCATTGTCGATGCTTCTAATCCGGAAAATGTTATTGGTAATAATATTAATGATGCTATCTCGTATTTCTCGAATGATAACAACAAAGGTATTGTTGCCGAGTGGAATGCGAAGTATCGTAGTTTGAAAGGTTAGTCATGTATGAAACGGTAAAAGAGTTACACATCGAAATAGAGCAACGAATACAGCAGATAACATCTAATAGACATCGGAGTATTGCTCCTCAGTTTATTGATATGATGCTGAATCGAGCTGCCGTTAAATATATACAAACTAAATCAAATAGGAAAACTAATTATAAAGGCGAAGGTCTTGAAGATAGTAAAAAACGTGTAGATGATATTCAATCATTAAAACGTGAAACACCGTGGCTTAAACTTAAACGTGATAAACAAGATGCGGATTATCCAAATAGAGCTTTCGTTATTCTTCCGGGTGATTATCTAAAACTTATTTCTTCTACTTCTCGATTAACTTATGGTAAAGCTCGACTTGTTGAGAATTTACATGAGGTCTATCCTGATGATGAAGTTAAGAATTTATATTATCATCTAATTGATTTGTCTAAAATTGCCTTAACTGGTGATGAATTTAATGGACAAATTATTGTTAATGGGAATGAGATTGATATTTCAGATATTCTTTCTCTTTATGATAGTGATTCAGATAAGATTGATTTGTATGAAATTGCAGGTTTAACTTGTGATAGATTACGTCAAGCTCTTTCTAATGAATATAATGTTTATTGGGAGAATCTAATTGGTCGTTATTATAAAGATTGTATTATTATTACTTCTAATGCAAAAGATGAAATTACATTAAAAGTTAATGATACAGACATTCCTGTTATTACTTATAATACTACTTATGACGAGTTTGTAAATGTAGGAAATAAGTTTTCTGAAAATGATTTAATTGCTACCGAAAATATTCGAGCTACTCTAAACAACTTCTATGGTAATAAAAATAGACATCTTAATCCAATAAGTGAACTTGTTAATGATAGGCTGTTTGTTTATTACGGTGATGATTTTTGTGTTGATGCGGTTAAGATTTCATATATTAAGAAGCCACGTCTTTTTAATATTGATATTAACCAAATGTCAGATATGGAAGTTACACCTGATTTCATAGATAGTGTAGTTAGCGATATTCTTCTTGTTCTTAAAGATGACAGTTTTAGTGCTGTTAAACAACAATCAAATTTAGAATAGAAAATGAAAAGTGTAATTGTCGCAAATGATTTTCTGACAACACTTGCTAATAATGATGTTAGCAAGTTGACTCGCGGACAAGCTGTTCTTCTTAATTCGACTGGTAAAGTCGTTGCAGCTGCTTCGGATGTCAAGGATGACGAAATGTTGCAGTTTGTTCTTGGTCTTGGTGATGGCAAGGTTAAACGCGGCGTTTGGATTAATCCTAAGTGGTCGAAGCAACATAAGGAAAAGTATCTTGCTCCTGCTGGTAAAACGTATAAGTTTACGAATCTCGTAGCTAATCGTGGTATTGGTTATCAAGGTTTCGATGCTGAGGTTATTATCTCGTGTAAGCCTATTAATTCTTTTGGTGGTTATCCTCTGGAAGTTTACAATGCCAGCGTAACTATCAACGGAATTGATGAAGCAAGTGCAGATATTATTGCTCGTCTGAAAGTTGAAGTTGAAAAGACTTTGACTAAGATTAATGCTCGCTTTGGTGCTGATAGCATTACGATTGATGATTTCACTGAAGCAAGTGTTACGTTCACTGGCGCCGCAGGTTTTGAGTATTATGTAACGTTTGATGGTATTCTTCGTGCTACGCTTGAAGAGGGTACTGAGAATCAAACTCCGGTTGGTACTTATGACCAAGTTGCTAAACTTGAGAAAGAAGCAGATGTTGCCGGCGTAGGTTATAATCCTAATTTCAAGGAATATGACCGTGTTTATGGTGATATTTTTACAGCTACCGAGGGTGTTATGTATGACACTTATGTAATTACTTCTCGTGCTGATTTCACACATCCCTTTAATTTACATACAGAGGGTTTACAGGTTACTCAATTTATTGCTATTGACAATACCAAGAGTACTGCAATTACTGCACTTGAAGGGGTATTGGCACTCATTAAGTAAGAAATTGATTTGTTAAAAATGTAACCACAAGGATAACTCCTAATACTATTAATTGTGGTGTTAGGAGTTATTCTCTTAATGATGCTAATGTTATGTGACAAGTGGGCGTGCAACCTCCTGCCCCACCGGGGAGCGAGGCCGCAGGCCGAGCCATACAAGTTGCACCATTATTATTATTAATCGTCATATAACAATAAATACGATTAGTATTATGATAAAGAGAATATGGAATAAAATAACTACTTTTTTAAGTGGTTATTATTCAGAACATAAAGACGATATTATTATTGGTTTTGTCATTGCTACTGTCGTAGGTATTTTATTTAAGGCTACTGTTGCTACTTGGTTTATGAGTTTATGGATTACATTAGCTTATCAAATCATTATTTGTGGTATTCAAGCTGCAAGAAAGAAAGCAATAACTGGTCTTAAAATTCATCCTATTATTATTAACTTTGTAGTTGGAGTATTTATTTCGTTATTGTTCTTGGTATGGCAGTAATTAATCTTCGAAATGTTGTAGCGCTCGGTGTGCTTGAAGATGGTGTATATCCGAGTGTTTATAATGGCCAAACCGGAGAATATATTGGTACAGTAGATGGTGAAGGTGCTGGTGTTAAAACAGTTCCTACATTATATATGTACTATCGAAAGAACGGCCACCTATATTTATATAGGACAAAGGAGAGGATTGAAATAGACTTAACTAATGTAACTGCTTACGATAATAGTGCTCTATTTAAGCTAACTGAAAAATCTGATATTAGTTCTGCAAAGATTACCGAGTTTGAATCTCGAAATATTGATGTAGGACATTATGAATATAAAGTTCCGTGGGTTAAATCAACTCAACAATATCTTTATATACTTGTACCGATTGTTCGTTCTATACATACAATTACAGTACAAGGTATCATAAGTAATCAGATATTCACTCTTACTGGTATTTATGTTCATGAAGGTAAATCTTGGTGGATTTATCGGACGAATGTAAAGACCAATTTTGATTTTAATGATGCTGTTAATGAGATTCTTGATATTCAAGTATATGTTCGTGAGCTTACAGCAGAGGATTTAAATCCTGTTGAACAACTTACAAAACTTTTATTTGAACATATTAATAATAAGTTTAATCCTCATGAGGTAACAAAAGAACAAGTTGGTCTTGGCAATGTTGATAACACTGCCGATATAGATAAACCTGTATCTCGACCTCAAAAAGAGTACATTGATGCTCTTGAAAATAGGGTTAAAGGTTGGTTCAAACAGTTGAATGTTTGGATTAACAATCATGTTACAGAAGTTAATAAAAAGTTTCAAGATGTTTGGGCTGCTATAAACAAGAAACTTGATAAAGAAGATTACGAGAATGACAAAGATAATTTCAATGCTCATATTCGTAATTATGATAATCCTCATAGAGTTACTGCTGCACAAGTTGGTTTACCAACAGCCGCAAGTGATATTGAGAAATTAAAACAAAAAGCTCAAGAGCTTCAAGGTTTGCTTATTAATAAGCAAGATAAAACTTCTGAAGAACTTGTTACTGATAACAAACGTATTGTAGATGCTATTAATGAGATTTATGGTATTGTTGTAGAACACAATAATCATGTTCGTAGCAACAGTATTAATCAAATTGAAGTTACAAGTGAGATTCCTACTACGTTTGAAGATGGTACACTTTGGATTCGTATTCCTCGAAATGAAGAAGATTATATAACAATTAAGATTGAAGCTGTTCCGGTTGATTCTACTATACGAATGATTAATTCGGAAGGTAAAGAATCGGCAGGTGTTGGCAGTGCAAGTCTTGAATGTTTAATTCAAAGTCGTTTACATTATATTGTAGAAAAAGAGAATTACATTACAAAAGATGTTTATGTCGATGTAGGTGTTGAAGATATGACAATTAATGTTGTTCTTACACCTAAGACTAAAAAGACATTAACTGTAAATGCAACTCCTGATAATGCTTTAATTATATTTACTGATAAACCTTCTAATGTAGTTATTGCTCAAGGTACTGGTACTCTTACATATGAAACTTATGACCCGCGTGATATTTTAATTCAGGTTGGTGCAAGTGGATATGAAACTTACGAAGAGCGTATTACGTTAGATGAGAATATAATTCGTAATATTACTCTTATTGCTCTACCGGTTGAACAAGGTGCTGTAAGTCTTACGGTAGTTGATAGCGAAACAAAGGCCAAAATAGCCGCATACGTCTATGATAAAGACACGGGTGGTATATTAGGTCAAGTAACAAAAGATACGCCGTTAGAACTCACCGCAGACGTCAATACGAACCGAATTTTAAGGTTTGTTTCGTCGGGTTATATAGAGGTTGAACAACTGGTAACTTATGCAATTCCTACCGCAGAAGTTACTGTTGAAATGGATAAAGTTCCAGTTCAATCTGGTACTATCTATGCAACTGCTGTAAATACTGAATCTACTGCTTTAGACGGTGTTACATTTGAGTATAAGCTCAGTACTGAAAGCGATTGGAAACCTCTTAATAATGATGAATCAATTACTGGTAAATCTGAAGCTGTTATAGCTCCAGTTGGAACAAGTGTTGATTTCCGAGCTTCTAAAACTGGTTATATAACTAACACTGGAACTGGTACGATTAATTCTACTGGTGAACATAGTGTTACTATTGTACTTGAAGAGGTTCCGCCTGAACCTACTACTAAACAATATTATATCCATGCTGTAACTGAGGAATCTGTTAATATCACAACAGGTGTTCATGGTTATTTATGGAATAATAATAGTTGGGTTGAACAAACTTTACAAGGTGGAGCAATGGGATTTGCTTATACTGGTGAACCCGGAATTTCTATTCGTGTTAAGTTTACTGCTACCGGATACAACGATACTGAAAAAGATATTGTTTTAGAAGATGGTAGTACAGAACCGATTGATATTAAAGTCGTAATGACAGAGGAAACTCCTCCTCAACCTACAACTAAGGAATATTTTGTATTCGCTGTTACTGAAAAGAACGCACCAGTTGAAACAGTTACTGCTGCTTCTGTATTAGTTGATGGTGAATGGATGCCTCAAGATTTACGAACTGTTGTAGCAAATATCGGATTTAACTATACTGCTATACCGGGAACTGTTATTAAAGTCAAATTCGTTGCTACTGGATTTATTACTGAAGAAATTAATGTTACTCTTCAAACTGAAAGTGATGAATCTTTAATCGTACCTGTTACTCTTCGTTTTGAGGACGGTATTGATTATATGCAAATCGAAGGTGACGGTACTAAACATCCTATATTTAGAGTTGGTAATGTCGAATCTAATTAACGGTTTAATGATATGAAAGAATCAGTAATTCGTAAAGTATTTTGTGCCTTAAACTGGCCTCCGAAAACTGGTGCTTTTCAGAAGTTAATTACTTTTGTAGTTGAAGGTTTAGCCACTAAGGCTGAATCTTCAACTGTTCAACAATTACAAACAAAAGTAGAAACTCTTGAAAATACTGTTAATACATTACAAGAAACTGTTACCACTTTGAGTGGTAAAGTAAGTACATTAGAGAGTAATTATACTTCTTTGGAAGGTCGTGTAACTGCTCTTGAAACACCACAAGGTTAATATTAATCTACAACTATGGCACAACTTAATCTTCTTGAACGAGCTACAGAAGCTGTCGTAATGCTTAATGGTAATCGTCGGCAGGTTCTTGATATGTGGCTTAATGGTAAAAAAGTTTGGCCAATAGATGAACCTGTTGTAGAATTAGCTGTTGATAAAACTCTTGTTATTCTAAATAAAGATAATAATTATCATGATACCATAGCTGTTTTCGCAAGTGATACAGCTGAATGGGAATTTGGTAATTAGTTTGTTATTATAGTTAATCGACCAAAAAAAAAACAAATGGCAACTATTCCGAGTTATTTATCATGGGTTCCTAAAACTGGTACTGGAAATGCACAGATTAAGATTAATTCTGTGAGTCCTTATACTGGTCGTGCAGATAGAAGCACTAAAGTTTCCGGTAAGATTGTCGGAAAGACTAACGCAGTTACAGTCACGGTTCTTGAAAAGGCTGCTGACGAATTTATTAC